>OFFT01000391.1_pt1 | contig 33465 bp, 30 predicted proteins | sample 1521581 | NCBI WGS metagenome assembly OFFT01 (sample SAMEA3504084, study PRJEB24116) | mouse gut metagenome | biome: mouse gut; feature: mouse-associated habitat; material: faeces | place: Denmark | collected 2011
AAAGGAACAGATATTTCCTGCTCCTTTTCATTTTTTATTTTATAAGTTTAACCTGTTTATCCTTAAAATTATCCTATCAAAATTTCCCAGTACCCGTTATGGCTGCTTCCTACTCTCCTGACGATCTGCTGTTTCTTCATCTTATGCAGATAATATTTCACCCGGTCCACTGTCCACCCCAGTTCCAGTGCAAGCTCTTTCTGCGTCAAAGAAGGCTGTTCCCTGAGCAGAGTCAGGACCGCATTGTCTGCCGGAGTGAGACTTTGGGTAGTTTGGGCAGGACTTTGGGTAGTTTGGGTAGAACTTTGGGTAGTTTGGGTAAGACTTTGGGTAGTTTGAGCATAAACCATTTTTTCTCTCAACACATCGGTACAGCGATACATATTTACCCGAAAATCACCATCAAAATCAATAAAATCAGGTTTTGGCAATCCGTAACTTTTACACTCACGTATGATCCGCGGAATACCACTTCCCCACTTCTCGATAATCTTCATATAGGCAAATGCGTAAGCGATCGCACGGTTACGAGGTTTAGAGTATCCTTCCATCATTTTTTTGATAGATACACCATGCAGGAGCATCCCCGGTGATGTAACTTCCAATCGGTCATCATACAAAGCCACCTGAATATTTCCCGGCTCAAGATACGACCTGTGTGCAACAGAATTAGCGATCATCTCCCGTACACTGTCTATTGGCAATTCGAACCTGTCCTGTCGATAAATTCCCTGTATCCTCATGCCCCGGTTTATTTTTTCCAATACATACTGATATGCTGCTTCCATCTGTTCCTGAACAGGCCCTTCAAATTCACGATGGTCCACAAAATACGCCCTGTCCATACCTTTAAAGACCGCACATTGGATGATCGGCTGAAATCTGGCCTGTCCCGTAAGAAGCGCATATGCATTGGTAGGCAGAATCTCTCCGTTCTTTTCCGCCAATACACCCCAGGAAAGTAAAACATTCTGCGTAACATCTTTTATTTGTGCTTTTTCGCTTTGCGTTAAAGTATTTTTCAATGCCGTGGCTTTCATTTGTTCGCAAAGCTTTGCAATATCCGCAGAAGATACCTTCAGATCTTCACAGATTTCACAATCGTAATAACGATTCTGGCCTTCCAGAATTAATTCCTTCAGCATATAGTCCGCTGCCTGCCTTGTAGTACCGGAAACCCGGACATAAGTACCTTCCACAATTCCCTTTGATTTCAAATAGTAAGGCCGCATTTTACCGGAAGCGATCTCAACCATGATCACTGTCTTATCCTCAACTGTCTGCAATGTCACATCAGGAAAAATTTTTGGTTCACAACTGTCAGAGATAGCATTTGTAATGGCATCCATAGTCTGAAAGATCGTATCAGTATCCATCCCGCCACTTCCAGTGTCTTATCGTCAACACCAAAAATAATTCTACCACCCCTGCCATTGGCAAAAGCTATTACTGTCTTCATATATTTCTCACTATTGCCAGGAACCGTGATCTTATATTCCACATTTGCAGATTCTCCGGAAAACAATGCATCTTTTTCCATAGACATTCCTCCAAATATTTTACTGTGCCCCTCCCCGGAAAGTAACAACAAAAGCGGTATGTTCCCGAAGAGAGCAACATACCGCCTGCTTTGTTGTCCGCAAAGTCAAATCCATCATTGCTTTTATGCCTGAAATCTTCATTCTCAATATTCCCAAAATTGTTTCGAATTATTTCCTGCAGATTATTTTGATGAGATCTCCAGATAACAGTCGCTACAGCTTCTTCACATTCCTGTCCCCGTGCAGGATCCGTTCCTGATCCGATGCGCTGAGTGACGTGAGCCTGCCGGTCCGGTCATAATAAGTCAACAGAGACGAATTCCTGGCCATTGTCCGGTGTCCGTTCTCTGTCAGCAGGGTGATCACCTGCTCCAGATTGCCGGAACGAAGATATTTCTGAATCTCCTGGTCCCTGGCTCCCCGGCCTGACAGCAGTTGACCGATTCTCTCCATAGAGTCCGCCCTGTCTGCCGGATTGCCCGTCCTGCCAGCGTCCGCAGCAGATTCCAGTGCCGACCCTTCCGCAGCCCCGGTCTGTACTGCTTCCACAGTCTCCGCTTTCATCGCGTTCTCCTGCCCGGACGAGTTCATCTCCAGATATTCTTCCGACAGACGGTCGGTTTCCTCTACCGGTGCTTCATCTGCGGACAATACCGTATCCTCCGGCACCGGATCATTCCAGATTCTGTCGAGAAGCCCTTTGAAGGACTGTACCATCATGGTCAGCCATGAGCGGACAGTCTGGATCAAATCTGAAAAAGCGCTTCCGCCGCCGGTTTCTGCTTTCTCCTGACCGTCTCCTGACAGTTCCAGCTTAACACCGCTCTGTACTACCGTGCGCGGCCTCTTTCCGGCAAGATTTTTGTCCATTCCTTCTTTGGATATCTTCTCTTTTTTCTCGTCGTCTTCTTTTTTATCATCCGCACGCTGGTAATCCAGACTGAACTTTTCGCCGCTACTGTTTGTATCTGCGGCTGTGGGCATATTTAATTTTTTGTAATCATAATAATCGTTATCACTGACTCTGTTGATCATGGTATCTTGCTTTCCGTGATGAGCACTTTGATGGCACAAATTTCCGGGTTATCAAAACGCATCTCATAAACACTGCTCTTTTTATCTTTTTTATAAGTATATCCTGTTCTATCCCGGAAAGCAACTACTATCAGTTTCTGTCTTCGTAAGCCTCTTTTGTTATTACAGCTCACGGCCTGACCAGCCGCGAACTGTAACGTATTCCATCCATGGAAAGTAACCGCTCCAGTTCCTCCATGATATGGATCAGATCCCGTAACGTCCCCTTCTGCGCGATCACTGTACGCAAATATTCCATCACTTCAAAATAGCCTGCTCTGTCCGGCACCAGTCCATCCAATGTGCCCGGATACTGCTCCTGCAGATTATCCAGCAGATTTTTTACGATCTGCTTGTTTAAGATTCTGTCATAGTTCTCTCTGCACAGCCTGACAGTCTCGTCAATGACCGCATAAAATGCATGCTCATCCGGCTGTACGTATTCTTTTTGCAGTAACACCTGATCATAGGACGTGATGCAGACTTCCTTCTCCGACAGATGCAGAGAATCTCGAATTCTAAGGATTGGCAGTAACATTCCTGTCTCAGCCGCAAGTTTTTTCCGACATTTGTTCACGTAATCGGTTTTTAAGCCTTCCGCAATACAGGAAATCAATGCAACGCCCACTTCAATACGGAGGGGTTCCGCGATCAGGTTTTGTCTGATCTCCCGTTCCACCACAGTATTCTCGTTTTCACAAAAAAGAACATCTTCCATGCCAAGCAGAAAATCCGCCCGCACCTTCAGCAAGCGGCAGATTTCCGCGACCAGGGTAACATCCGGAAGACTATAACCCCGCTCCCATTTACTCACGGCCTGCGGCGTTACGCCGAGCCGCAGTGCGAATTCATCCTGTGTCATGTTCTGTTCTTTCCGTAACCTGCTGATATTTTCACCTATTTGCTGCATATTTTCCTCCATTCCGAAGTGTCCGGATTTCCGATCGAAAAATCAGCATATCAGTGTGATTTTTCAGTCTTACTTCCGCCTCCAACATTACTCTACCCGCATCATATCTCATAAATCCGGTGTTGTAAAACAACTGTCCGTTGAAGCAAAATTCAACCAGTGCAGACAATTAGCCTGGGAAATGTAAATGTAACAGTACACTGGCTGTATCATATAAATATGCGTTTCCGGAACAGATTTTAAAACAGCATTGTAATATCATTTATTTTATGATATAATTTCATCACTTTCCATTACCCTCAGTGAACAAAGGGCATGTATTCCTTTGTTTTCTGAGGGTAACCAACAAGGACAATTAAAGGTATTATATCCATAATCCTGAAATCGAACGCTGTCCCCGGAGGTATATCCAAATGAGCGAATGCAAAAATGAACTGGAAAAATGCATGGCAGGCCAATATTATAACTGCCATGATGAGATTTTTCTGAAATATAAGACCCAGGCCAGAAAACTGCTGAAAGAATATCATGCTCTTGCCTATGAGCAGAAAGACGAAAAAACCGGCATCCTAAAACAGTTATTTGGCAGCATCGGGACGAACGTATCCGTTGGCCTGCCTTTTATCTGCGATTATGGACGAAATATCCATCTGGGAAACAATGTATCCGTAAACATGAACTGTACATTCGTAGACTGCAATACGATAACCATCGGAGACGATGTTCTGATCGCCTCCAATGTGCAGCTCTATACGGCGACGCATCCTGTAGAACTGACTGACCGGCTGACTCCTGACTGGTGTCCCGGAACCGGACAATACTTCTGCCGCACTTATGCTCTGCCGATCCGCATCGGTAACGGCTGCTGGCTGGGCGGCGGCGTGATCGTCCTGCCCGGTGTGACCATCGGCGACGGCTCCGTGATCGGAGCCGGAAGCGTTGTGACAAAGGATATCCCGGCAAATTCTCTGGCCGTCGGTAATCCCTGCCGTGTGATCAGACAGATCAATCGAACAGATGTATGAATACAGTGAAGCCGTCATTTCTGACGGCTTCTACCCAATCTTATAAAATCTAAAATATCCTATTTCTGATTGATATAATTCACAAGCCCTTCCGCCGCAATGATCTTCTGCATGAATTCCGGAAATGCCTGTCCCTGATAAGTCGTGCCTTTGGTGACATCCGTGATCACACCGGTATCGAAATTCACTTCCACGGTATCGCCCGCCTCGATCGCCTGCGCCGCCTCCGGACACTCAATGATCGGCAGTCCGATGTTGATCGCATTCCGATAGAAGATCCTGGCAAAGGTTTCGGCGATGACACAGCTTACGCCGGCGGCCTTGATGGCGATCGGCGCGTGCTCTCTGGAGGAACCGCAGCCAAAATTTTTGGTGGCCACGATGATGTCCCCTTTACTCACCTTCTGTATAAATTCTTTGTCAATATCTTCCATACAATGTGTGGCCAGTTCTGCCGGATCGGAAGAATTCAAGTACCGTGCCGGAATGATCACGTCCGTATCCACATTGTCCCCGTATTTAAAAACAATCCCTTTCGCTGATTGCATGATCCTACCTCCGTTTTATATTCTTTATTCTGTTATGTCATCTGTCATGCAAGCCTGCAGGGACAGGAAATCTTCCCGGCCACTGCACTTGCCGCCGCTACCGCCGGACTGGCCAGATAAATCTCGGAATCAACATGGCCCATGCGGCCTACGAAATTACGGTTGGTGGTGGAGACACACCGCTCCCCTTCTGCCAGAATACCCATATAGCCGCCAAGACAGGGCCCGCAGGTAGGCGTGCTCACGATTGCTCCGGCCTCGATAAAGGTCTTTAAAAGCCCCTCCTCCATCGCCTGTAAGTAGATCGCCTGCGTAGCCGGGATCACAATGCAGCGCATTCCCGAAGCCACGTGCCTGCCTTGAAGCACTTTGGCAGCGATCCGCAGATCGTCCAGCCTGCCGTTGGTACAGGAACCGATCACCACCTGGTCGATCGCGATATCTTCCGTGATCTCATCAATGGTCTTCGTATTCTCCGGCAGATGCGGGAATGCAATGGTCGGCCGAAGCGTACTAAGATCAATGGTATACTCTTCATCGTATACGGCGTCCGCATCCGCTTCATAGATCTTGTATTCTTTCGTGGAGTGCTCCTTCATGTAAGCCACCGCCAGCTCGTCTACAGGGAAGATGCCGTTCTTGCCGCCCGCCTCGATGGCCATATTGGCAATCGTAAAACGGTCATCCATGGAAAGATTCCGGATACCGTCTCCCACGAACTCCATGGATTTATACAGTGCACCGTCCACGCCGATCATGCCGATGATATGTAAGATCACATCCTTGCCGCTTACCCACTCTGCCGGTTTGCCGGTCAGATTGAAACGGATCGCCGACGGCACTTTAAACCATGCCTTACCCGTTGCCATGCCTGCCGCCATATCCGTACTGCCGACGCCCGTGGAGAAAGCGCCAAGTGCACCGTAAGTACAGGTGTGGGAATCCGCACCAATCACAACGTCTCCGGCCACCGTCAACCCTTTTTCAGGTAACAGCGCATGTTCGATCCCCATCTCGCCCACTTCAAAATAGTTGGTGATCTCATTGCGCTTTGCAAACTCCCGCACACACTTACAGTGCTCCGCCGACTTAATGTCCTTGTTCGGCACGAAATGATCCGGCACAAGCGCGATCTTATCCTTGTGGAATACACCGTCCACGTTCATCTTCTCCATCTCCTTGATGGCTACCGGACTGGTGATATCATTGCCCAGCACCAGATCAAGATCGGCCTCGATCAGCTGTCCCGCTTCCACATGATCCAGCCCCGCATGTGCCGCCAGAATTTTCTGTGTCATTGTCATTCCCATACTCCAGTTCTCCTTACCTGTTATTCTCATACTGCTTTCTGCTCTTTGAAAACAGGGCTTATCCGGAAACCCCAGACAAGCCCTGGTATCAATTCATCTCTGCTATCACTTCATCCATGGAATGCGTCGTAATATACTCGAAAATATCCGCCACCTGTTCCGGCGTTAGACTCATATCCAGCTTTGTCCACTGGATGACGACAAAAGCCATGGACTGTGCATAGTATTCCGCCACCATGCTGACTGTCAGACCTCTTTTTGCCAGCTTCTTCTCCCCGACCTTCTCATTAATGAATGAAAAAAGAATTTCCATAATGAACTTCTTCGCGATACTCTCACAGGAGTTCTGCCCTTCCAGACGGGTAACCTTCTTATAGAACTTCTTGTTCTGATGCATGTTGTGAAAGATATGCACCATGCTGTCTTTCAGATTCCCGGACCGCATAAGCGGAATGACCGGATCAAGCACCTCCGTGCGGATGATCCACTCCAGCAGTTCATATTTGTCCTGAAAATGATTGTAGAAAGTCGGGCGGATAACACCCGCCCCGTCTGTTATCTGCTTGATCGTTATCTTATCGATCGGCATTCTGAGCGCAAGATCCTTAAAGCTCTCTGCCAGCATCTGATCCACATCGGTTTTGGACTGTGTATTCATCTTAGGCTCTCTTAACTGTCTGCTTCTACTTTAGAGGTAATGCCGGATGACACGGCATTCTTTTAGTTATTGATCAGCTTGTCTTCGCCGTTCCAGCTGTAAAGTTTCCTGATCTCTTCGCCGACGATCTCCGACGGATGTTCTGCAGCAAGCTTTCTCATCGCCTTGAAGTGTACCTGGCCGCCTGCGGAAGACATGTCAAGCAGGAAGTCTTTTGCAAAAGTACCGTCCTGGATGTCTGACAGGATCTTCTTCATATTCGCCTTGGTCTCTTCCGTGATGATCTTCGGGCCGGTAATATAATCGCCGTACTCCGCCGTGTTGGAGATCGAATATCTCATGCCGGCAAAACCGGACTGATAGATCAAATCAACGATCAGCTTCATCTCATGGATACACTCGAAGTATGCATTTCTCGGATCATACCCTGCTTCCACCAGTGTCTCATATCCCGCCTGCATAAGCGCGCACACGCCGCCGCACAGCACTGCCTGCTCACCGAAGAGATCTGTCTCTGTCTCTGTTCTGAATGTGGTCTCCAATACGCCCGCTCTCGCACCGCCGATCGCCAGCGCATAAGCCAGCGCCATATCCTGCGCCTTGCCGGTGGCATCCTGATGAACGGCTACCAGACAGGGAACACCCTTGCCAGCCAGATATTCGCTTCTTACCGTATGTCCCGGACCCTTGGGCGCGATCATGGTCACATCCACATCCTTGGGCGGTACGATACAGCCGAAATGAATGTTGAAGCCGTGCGCGAACATCAGCATATTGCCGGGCTCCAGGTTGGGTTCGATATCATTCTTATACAGGGAAGCCTGCAGTTCATCGTTGATCAGGATCATGATGATATCGGCTCTCTTCGTCGCCTCTGCCGCCGTGAATACCTCGAATCCCTGTGCCTCGGCCTTCGCCCAGGACTTGGATCCCTCATACAGACCAATGATCACATGACAGCCGGATTCCTTCGCGTTCAGGGCATGTGCATGTCCCTGGCTTCCGTACCCGATCACCGCGATCGTCTTCCCTTCCAAAAGGGAAAGATTACAATCTTCCTGATAAAAAATATTTGCCATTTCCTGCTCCTCCATTCGTAATTTACTTAATTGTTCTATTCTATAGCAAACGACATTGGAAATTTCGTTTACTATATATAACCTCAAGAGAGAACCTGTCCCTCCGTCAATCCGTCACTATTCCAGATAAGTCACATTCTCGATTCCTCTTCCCAGGCCCGTGATACCCGTTCTGGCAAGCTCCAGGATCTCATAACTTTCCAGCAGATCAATGAATGCGCCCACCTTGTCCTGCGTACCGGTCAGCTCGATGATCATGCTCTCCGGTGACACGTCGATGACCTTCGCCCGGAAAATATCGGCAATCGCGATCACGCCCTGCCTGTCCGCCGCCGTAGTCTTCACCTTGATCATGACCAGCTCCCGGTAAACGCTCTCGTTTGGCTTTAATTCCTTGATATCCCGCACATCGATCAGCTTCGCCACCTGCTTCTCGATCTGGTCAAGAATCTCGTCGTCCCCCGAAGTCACGATGGTGATACGGGTAAAACGCGGATCCGCAGTCCCGCCCGCCGAGATACTGTCAATATTGTAACCCCGTCTGGAAAAAAGACCCGCGATCCGGCTGAGCACGCCGGAGGTATTATCTACTAATAACTGAAATACTTTCTTCTGCATCCTGTAAACCTTTCCGCACATGGCAACTCACCTGCCACACACTGCTCATTATTTTAACAATTTACCAGACAAAAGTCAACTGCTTCCGCATCCAATCCTGCATACAGTCGTACCAGCAAACATACGATCCAGCCTGCCGCACAGTCAGCTAATTATCTGTCTCCAGACATTTCTGCAGCGCAAGCGTCCCTGTCCGTGCTACCTCCACAATGCTGATGGACTGCATCATGCCGATAAACAGCTGGATCCGCTCCGGCACATCGCAGATCTGAATGATCATCGTCTTTTTCGACATATCCACGATCTGTGCTTTCATGATCTCGCAGGTTTCCATGATATCCCGTCGGTTGCCCTTGTTATATTTTACTTTCATCAACATCAGCTCTCTGCTGACACTGGCCGTCTCGTCAAAAGTCTTTACCTTGAAGACGTCCAGTTTCTTATTCAGCTGCTTCTCGATCTGCTCCAGCGTGCGTTCGTCTCCGCTGCTGACGATCGTCATACAGGAAGTGGTAGGATCGTCGGTCTCTCCCACCGCCAGACTGTCAATATTAAAAGATCTTCTGGAGAAAAGCCCGGACACCTTGCAGAGAACACCGGATCTGTTTTCCACTAAAACCGAATATATTTTTTTCATCTCAATCCTCATTTCCGCGCACAGGCATATTTTATCTCACCAGATCCATCGGATCAATGATACATTCCAGCAGCACCGCTTCATTGCCGGACAGGAACTCTTCGATCGTCTCCTGCGCGCCTTCCATCGTGTGCAGGCGCATGAATTTCATATCGTAGGCCGAAGACAGTTTCTCCAGATCCGGGCTTCCCGACAGATCCACCACCGAATAATTGTCCTTGTAGGTGTAGTGCTGGAACTCCCGCACCATGCCGAGGAAATTATTCTTGAGCACGATGATCTTCACCGGCACATGGAACTGCCGCATGGTAGCCAGCTCCATCATGGACATCTGGAAGGAACCGTCGCCGCACACTGCCACCACCTGCCTGTCCGGCGCCGCCAGCTTGGCACCCATCGCCGCCGGGATGGAATACCCCATGGTTCCCATACCGCCCGTAGTCAGAAATCTCCCGTTCTTCACGATATGGTAATTACAGGACCAGATCTGATTCTGCCCTACGTCCGCCACATAGACCGCATCCTCCTCCATGGCCTCCGACAGCATCCTGATAAACGCCGCAGGATCCACATAAGACGGATCGGGCCTGCGTACCCGCACCATGGAAGAGCGGTATTCATCCAGTGTCCTGATCCACTCTTCATGGTCACAGGTAAACTCTTCTTTATTGAAATCCATGAAAATATGTCTGGCATCTCCCACCAGCGGGATGGTCGGTCCCACATTCTTGCCGATCTCCGCCGGATCCACATCAATATGTACCAGTACCTTATTCTCGGTGATCAGATCCGGCTGGCTCACAGCCCTGTCCGCCACTCTGGCGCCTACCATGATAAGCAGATCCGACTCGTTCATGGCCCTGTTGGCATAAGGATGCCCGTTATTTCCGACCATGCCGTAATACATCGGATGTCTGGTCGGCATGGCGCTGATCCCCATCATCGTGGAAACCACCGGCACGCGGTGCTTCTCCACAAAGGTACGCAGCTCTTCTTCCGCCCCGCTCAGCTGTACGCCGCCCCCGACGCATATGATCGGCCGCTTCGCTTTGGAAAGCTCCCGCACCACCTTCTGGATCTGTACCGTATGGCCTTTCACCGTAGGCTTGTAGGTGCGCAGGCTGACCTCCTCCGGATATTTGAATTTACCGACAGGGGCATTCTGGATATCTATCGGCACATCAATGAGCACCGGCCCTTTCCTTCCGGAATTGGCAATGTAAAAGGCCTCCTTGAAGATTCTCGGTATCTGGGACGCATCTTTTACCAGATAGCTGTATTTGACAAAGGACTCCACCGCCCCTGTGATATCTGCCTCCTGGAACACATCGGAGCCGATCAGCTCGCTGTTGACCTGTCCCGTGATACACACAAGCGGTATACTGTCCGCGAACGCCGTAGCGATTCCGGTGATCACATTCGTGGCGCCGGGACCGGATGTGACGGCACAGACTCCCACCTGCCCTGTCACTCTTGCAAATCCGCTTGCCGCATGAGCCGCATTCTGCTCCGTCCGGATCAGGATCGTCTCAATCGGAGAACTTAAGATACTGTTGTAAAAAGGGCATATCGCCACCCCCGGATAACCGAATACATACTTTACGCCTTCCTCTTCCAGACATTTTATGATCGCGTCTGCACCTAACATATTTCACTCTCCCTCATTCTTTTCTGTCTATACATCTATCTGCAGAATTCTCTTCGTCAGCTTCACGGCTTCCGCGGCATCTCCGGAATAGCCGTCTGCACCGATCTCATCCGCATATTCCTGGGTGATCACGGCACCGCCGACGATGATCTTCGCATCCACCTGCTGTTCCCGCGCATGATCGATCACATGCTTCATCTGCTGCATCGTCGTCGTCATCAGCGCCGACAGTGCGATGACCTGCGCGTGATGCTGTTTGGCCGCCTCGATGATCTTCTCTTTCGACACATCCTTTCCAAGATCGATCACTTTAAAGCCGTAGTTTTTCAGCATCAGCGCCACCAGATTCTTGCCGATATCGTGAATATCGCCCTCCACCGTAGCGATCACCACAACAGGCATTTCACGGCCGGACTGTTTCTGTGCCAGCAGCGGTTCCAGATATTCTATGGAGGCTTTCATGGCCTCCGCGCTGGCGATCAGTTGCGGCAGAAAATATCTGCCCTGATCAAACAGCTCGCCCACTTCATTGATGGCAGGCAGAAGGACATCGTCCAGAAGCGCCTTCGCCTCGTGGCCCTCTGCCATCGCCTTCTTCGTATCTTCCACGATCACACCGCCGTTTCCCTTAAGCACGTCGGCATACAGCTTCTCCTTCACCGTACCGCCCTGTGCCTGTCCTGCGGCGTCCCTCTGTATGTGGATGCCTGTGCTCTTTTGCGGCGTGATACCCAACGCTTCCCGTCTGGCCTTCACCGCATCCATCAGTTCGATATAACGCAGGTCGGCCCCTTCTTTATGCAGAAGCAGATCTGATGCAAAAGCACAACTGACAAGCAGTTCCTGTGACGGATTGGCGATCGCCATCGTCAGACCGGCCTGGATCGCCATCGTCAAAAAGGTTGTATTGACAAAGCTGCGCTCCGGCAGCCCGAAGGAAATATTGGAAAGCCCGCAGATCGTTGCCAGCCCTCTCTCCTTACAGTAGCGGATCGTCTCCAATGTCTCCAGTGCCGCCCGCTTATTGGCGCCTACCGTCGTCACCAGCCCGTCCACCACGATATCTTCTTTGCTCATGCCAAGCGCAAGTGCCCGCGCCTGTATCTTCTCTATGATCTCGATCTTCTCCTGCAGACTGTCCGGCAGGCCTGCATCCGACAGCGGCAGAAGAACGAACATGGCGCCGTACTTCTTCGCGATCGGCAGCAGCTGATCGAATTTTGCTTTTTCATAAGAGATGGAATTGATCAGGGCCCGGCCCGGATATCTGCGCAGCGCCGCTTCCAGCACATCCACATGGCTGGAATCCAGGGATAGCGGCAGGTTCGTGACATTGCCGACCGTCTCGATGGCTTTCAGCATCAGCGCCTTCTCGTCAACGCCTCCCATGCCCATGTTGATATCCAGTATACCCGCGCCGCATGCTTCCTGCTCCTGCGCAAAGTCGGCCACCAGCTCCATGGAACCGGCCCGCAGCTGCTCCTGCAGCTTCTTCTTGCCGGTGGGGTTGATCCGCTCCCCCACAAGGATAAACGGATCCTCCAGTCCGAAGGAGATCGTCTGCCGCTCGCTTGTCAAAAAACGCTTCCCGGATGTCTGCCGTATCGGCAGCGTCACAGAGCCCACCGCATCCCGCAGTGCCCGGATATGATCTGGCGTAGTCCCGCAGCAGCCGCCCACAATAGAAGCGCCGGCTCCCCCCAGCCCCTTCATGCCGGCCCCGAAAGCGTCCGGCTCCATATCATAGACCGTATTGCCGTCCTTATCCAGGGAGGGCAGCCCCGCATTGGGTTTAGCGATGATCGGCACACGAACGGCCCCGGCCATCTGGCGGATGATCTCCACCATCTTATCAGGCCCCGTCGAACAGTTGGCGCCCACCGCATCCGCGCCCAGACTCTCCAGCACGACAGCCGCCGTCACCGCATCCGTTCCGTAGAGTGTCCTGCCGTCCGACTCAAAAGTCATCGTGGCCATCACCGGCAGGTCACAGACTTCCTTCGCCGCGATCAGGGCGGCTCTCGTCTCCTGCAGGCTCATCATCGTCTCCACCACCAGAAGGTCTACGCCGGCCTCTGCCAGATAAGAGATCTGTTCTTTATAGACATCAATCAGCTCCTCGAAATCCAGGCTGCCGATCGGCGCAAGCTGCACACCCGTCATGGTGATATCCCCCGCCACCAGCGCCCTGTCTGCGACCGCTTCTCTGGACAGCGCCACCAGCGCCAGATTCATCTGACGGGTCTGCGCCTCCAGCCCGTACTCCCGCAGCTTGATGCGGTTGGCCGTAAACGTGGGCGCATAGACAATATTCGTACCTGCATCCACAAAAGCCCGCTGCAGCCCGATCAGCGCTTCTTTATTCTCCAGGATCCACTCTTCCGGACAGACACCGGCAGACATTCCCCTGCGCTGCAGGTTCGATCCTGTGGCTCCGTCCAGAAAAACGGGCCTGTCCTTGATCCATGCATGAAATTCCTGTTTATTCATCTCCCTGTGTACTCTCCTGTGTCGTATCGGATTCCTGTTCTTCATAAAAAACGGTATCGTCCGTGTCAAAGTCATCCCCGGCGGCCTGCGCATCTGTCCCTGCGTCTGTCCCCGAGGGGTTTTCTTCTCCCTGCTCTTCCTCTTCTTTATCTTTATTCAGATAGCCGCCGCCAAGGATACTGCTCTCCTCCGTGTAGGTTATGCCTTCTCCTTCCGGTATCTCTCCATGCAGGATAGAGATGATATACTGAATACGGATATTCGCCCTGTCATAGTATTCTCTGGCCGCCTGCGCCATCGGCTCGTCAAAGACCTCCGCCTCATAAGCGCTGTGGTAAAGTGCGACCGCCTGTTTCATATTCTCGTCCGCCTCGTCCGCCAGACTGTCCACCGCCGAAAACTGATCCGGCACAGTAAGCTCCGCCATCCAGGTAAACTCCGCCTGCAGCTGGTCCAGATAAGAAAGCAGCTGGATCTTTGCGTCTTCGGCGGAAGCGTCGATCGCATTCATGCCCTCATGATAAGACGCGATATGCTCAAAAAACGTATTCATGTCGTCCTGATACGCGGTCAACTCCTCGTCCTGCCCGCACCCGGTAAGCAGGATGCCGCACAACAGGACTGCACACAGGATCACTTTTTTATTACAGCGGAAAACGTCCCGGACCCCCGGGACTTTGTTCCAAATCTCCACAAATATTTCCTCCGGTCATACATTCAGATTTCACTGCCTCATTACCTGGTTCCGAAGATTCTGTCTCCGGCGTCTCCAAGACCAGGGCAGATATAAGCATGTTCATTCAGACAGCGGTCAAGATGCCCGACATAGATCTGAATGTCCGGGTGGTCCTTCTTCATTCGTTCCAGCCCTTCCGGCGCAGCGATGATACACATAAATTTGATGTTCTTTCCGCCGTGCTGTTTGATAAAGTCCACCGCCTCGGAACCGGAACCGCCGGTTGCCAGCATGGGATCCACGACCACAATCGTCCTTAAGTCGATCGGCTCAGGCAGCTTACAATAATATTCATGAGGTTCATGCGTCTCCGGATCCCTGTACAGCCCGATATGCCCTACCTTCGCGCTCGGCACAAGCGCCAGGATACCGTTCACCATGCCAAGGCCCGCCCGCAGGATCGGCACCACCGCCAGTTTCTTACCGGCCAGCATGGGCGTCATGCACTTCTCGATCGGCGTCTCCACTTCCACATCTTCCACAGGCAGATCCCGAAGCGCCTCATATCCCATCAGCATTGCGATCTCTTCGATACATTTCCGAAACTCATTCGTCCCCGTCCTGATATCCCTGATATGGGAAATCTTGTGCTGTATCAACGGATGATCCATAATAAATACGTTCTCTCTCTTCTCCATCATTTGTCCTCTTTTCTTCTTTTCTTCGTCTCTCCTGCTTCACTCCTGATCCCGACGGGATGCTCCCGCAAAAAGGTCATGATTACTCCTATCTATAGATAGTAATGATTTCTGACGTTTAAGTCAACAACTTTTAACTGTTTTCCCTGACTTTTAGTGATCGGCTCCTGCGCTTTTATCATAAATTTACTTGCCAAACAGGACTGCAGTCTTTATAATCTCTATAGGTTACCAATCTATACATTTTCGAGAAGGGAGATTTATCATGAGTAACAACTATGAAGCAATCCGCGATGCCAGAAGCCTCGGCATCCCAAAGATGCTGCTGCTCGGTCTGCAGCATATGTTCGCAATGTTCGGTGCTACGATCCTGGTACCGATCCTGGTCAACAGCTATTTTAACGGAGAGGGACTTTCGATTCAGGTGACTTTGTTTTTTGCAGGAATCGGTACCCTCTTTTTCCATGTCTGCTCGAAGTTAAAAGTGCCGGCATTCCTCGGTTCCTCCTTCGCATTTCTGGGCGGGTTCGCCACGGTTGCCGAGCTTGACACCGGTATTTTCGCCGATATGACCTACGGGGAGAAGCTGCCTTATGCCTGCGGCGGCATCGTAGTGGCCGGCCTGTTATATCTGCTCCTCGCCGTAGTCATCAAACTGGTGGGCATCAAGAGAGTCATGCGTTTCCTGCCGCCGGTGGTGACGGGACCGATCATCATCTGTATCGGCTTAAGCCTTGCACCTTCCGCCGTGAGCAATGCCTCCTCCAACTGGCTGCTGGCGCTGATCGCTCTGGCGGTGATCATCGTCTTCAACATCTGGGGCAAGGGCATGTGGAAGATCATCCCCATCCTGCTTGGCGTGGTGATCTCCTACGCGGCCGCACTGATCATGAATGCGCTTGGCTTTACCAACGCGGACGGCAGCGCGATCCTGGACTTTTCCGGCGTAGCCGCGTCCTCCTTCGTGGGACTGCCGCCCTTCCTGCTTTGCAAATTCGACGTGACGGCGATCCTTGTCATGGCGCCCATCGCACTGGCTACCATGATGGAGCATATCGGTGATATCTCCGCCATTTCCGCTACGGTAGGCGAAAACTATCTGGAAGATCCCGGCCTGCACCGCACCATGGTGGGCGACGGCCTTGCCACTTCCCTTTCCGCCATGTTCGGAGGCCCGGCCAACACAACTTACGGAGAGAATACCGGCGTTCTGGAATTAAGCGGCGTCTTCGATCCCAAGGTGATTCGCCTGGCGGCGCTCTACGCTGTGATCCTCAGCTTTATCCCCAAGATGTCAGCCATCATCGGTTCTCTGCCTTCGGCTATCATCGGCGGTGTCAGCTTCATCCTTTACGGAATGATATCCGCGATCGGCATCCGGAACGTGGTGGAAAACAAAGTAGATTTCACAAAATCCAGAAACCTGGTCATCGCCGCTGTAATCCTCGTATGCGGACTCGGTTTTTCGGGCGGACTTACCTTTACGGTGGGCGGCACCTCCGTCACCCTGACTTCTCTGGCCCTTGCCGCGCTGGCGGGCATTCTTCTGAATGCTGTCCTGCCCGGCAATGACTACATCTTCGGTGAGAATCCGAGCGGGGATATCAACCGGGGCGTCAGCTTCAATCCGCAGAAGAAACAGAAATCATAAGCAGAAGATCCAGAAAAAGGGTACGGAAATAGATACAGAAAATGATACGGAAAAAGCGTGCAGCTGCATATCAAGCGATATGCTGCTGCCCACTTCAATGTATCCCTTATGCTTTTTTGATAAAAACATGCTTGCCTTCAAATGCAAAACCGTACTTTCGTATTCGCTCCGCTGCTGTGCCGCGCGCTTCCAGCGCTGCCGCGTAGCGCATCCTTTCTATCTGATCCAACGCCTCTTTTGCCGTATCTTCCAGTGAATCCTCACCGTTGGGATCGTGAATCTTAAATTCCATGATAACGGCATCGTCATCCCCGCGCGGCTCCAGCATTACATCGTATCTGCCAAAACCGCTTTCTCTGTTGGAAGTGATACTGTACCGGTCTGACAGATCCACCATCAGTCCCAATACAAACCCATGGTAAAAGCGTTCAGGTTCCGTATCTCCCGACGGCCTTTTCCCGCTGTCAAAATAACTGAACGTCTCCAGTGCCACTTTGTTCATATAGGCATTCATACTCTTCACATCATTTTGCAGCATCGCTTTTATAAAGCTGTTGTAGACGGTTCCGGAACCGGAAAACCATTTTTTGATCATCTTCCGGAACATGATCTGTACCTCTTTGTTGGTCAGGGACAGTTCATAAAGATACTCCCCGCTGTCTTCCTGCAGGACACAGTTCTCGGCTTTCAGATATCCGCTTGCAAGCAGCAGGCTCCAGATGGCATTCTCATCGTCGTCTAACTGTTCGAAGATAACCTGTTCTTCTATTTCCCGCTGCAGGCACTCTCCCTTGAGCAGATTTTCCATGGATATTTTGATCTCGCTGCTTCCTTCACGGATCAGTTTGTTGATCAGATCATTGCTGCTGGAATTGGCCCAATATGCGGCGAACCGCTTTTTATCCAGATAGTTTATGATCGACCATGGATTATAAATATCCTGGCATGACCCGAAATGAAATCCGTCATACCAGGCCCTCACATCCATTCTTTTCTCATACAAGCCGCATTCCTGCAGCGCAGCCCATACCTCTGCCTCAGTGAATCCGAAACAATCCCTGTATTTTTCCGAAGTGGTGGTCACGACCTCCGGATTATTCAAGTCGGAAAATATCGACTCCCTGCTCACCCGCGTGATGCCTGTCATAACGGCCCGTTCCAGATACGGGTTCGTCTTAAATGTAGAGTTGAACAGGCCTCTGATAAATTCCATCATCTCCTGCCAGTAACCATACACCCATGCCTCCTGCAGCGGCGTATCATATTCATCCAGCAGAATGATCACCTTTTTCCCATAGAAACGTGACAGATAGCCGGACAGGTTTTTCAGAGAATAGGAAGCCATGGAGTCCGTCATCTCCGTGAAAACATTTCGAAAAAATTCCGGCTCTCCTTCCTGCAGCGTTCCTCCGGTCAACAGAAAATCATGCCTGCTGTAAAGCTCCCTGATCAGCATACAGATTTTTTCCCTGGCCATCGCAAAAGAATTCGCCTTCACATCCGCAAAACTCAGAAAAATGACCGGGCAGGTTCCCTGCAGTGCGCGATACTTTGCATCCTCCCATATGGACAGTCCTTCGAATAATGCTCCCTGTCCGGCATACTCGACCGACAAAAAACGCTCCAGCATATTCATGTTCAAGGTTTTGCCAAACCGTCTCGGCCGCGTGATCAGCGTCACGTCATCCCCGCTTTCCCACCACTGCCTGATGAAGGATGTCTTATCAATATACAGATACTGATTGCGTATTATTTTTTCAAAGCTCTGAATCCCTATCCCTATGGTCCTCGCCATGACACCTTCCTCCGAATCGACCAGAAACTTTCAGGTCATAATACGATCTCGCAATCCGGTTCCACCTTCCTGCACGCTTTCAACACCTTCTTCATGACCGCTTTCTCATCTGCTCCTTCTGCAAATTCCACTTTCATCTTCTGTGTCATAAAGCTGACAACCGCATCCGCCACGCCCTCTGTTTTCTTCGCTGCTTCCTGCATCTTCTCCGCGCAGTTGGCACAGTCAACTTCGATCTTATACGTCTTACTCATTCTGCTCCTCCGTTCCGGTCATGATATGACATCATTTCCCCTGTATCATTTCCTTTGTCTTTTCCGTTGAACAGCTATTCATCCTCTTCCACATGCTCCATTCCCATGCTGATGATCGCCCGCACATGTTCGTCGTCAAGTGAGTAAAAGATCGACTTCCCCTCCCGCCGAAACTTCACGAGCTTCGACGTCTTAAGGATCCTCAGCTGATGACTCACGGAAGACTGGCTCAGATTCAGAAGTCTTGCGATATCATTGACACAGAGCTCCTTCTCAAACATGGAATACAGAATCCTGATCCTGGTGGAATCCCCGAACACCTTAAAGAGCTCCGCCAGATCATAGAGGACCTCAATGTCCGGCTGCTTTGCCTGAATGCTTTTGATGATGTCCTCCCGTGTATCCGCAAAATCCTTCTCTCCAGATGCCGCGGTCCCTCCCACGCTTCTGTTCTCCTCCGCCATGTTTCCCTCCAATATCAGTCTATTATACATATGTTTAACTGTTCATATGTATAATAGTAAATATCACTCTGTTTGTCAATCATTTTTCAAAAAATCACTCTGCTGATCAGCCGGAAAGTACCCGGCAGCGTTTCTTAAAACAGGCAATCCCATATCTGTATATGGTCTTCATCCCATCTTTTATCAACAGCTCTTCATACCTCCGCTCTCTGATCTGCTGCAATGCCTTCTGGCATGCTGCTTCAAAGGCGGCATTTTCAGCATACTTTAATTCGATGATGATGCCGATCTCCGCGTCTTCTATCTCTATGCTGATATCGCTGTAACCCTCACCGGCTTCGGCATTGGATCTGACGATCCAGTTATCCATATGTCCCAAAAGCCCAAGCAAAATACCGTGATAAAAAATCTCTTTTCGCTCTTTTGGAACCTGATTATCCCGAATACTTATCGTTTTTTTCAGGTAAGCGGTAAATCCGGCCTCGATTGCTTCTGCATCGTTTTCCTGAAATGCTTTACAGAAATCTTTCAGCCTGTGACCATCCGCTGCCGCTTCCTCGTCAAACCATTCACGAATCTGCTCCGCAAAAATCCAACGCACTTCTCTGTTCGGAATGGCGAGTTCCACTGTATCATTTTCCTCCTCACCGCACTGCGTCAGGTAACCGGTCGTAAAGAGAAGGCTCCATAAATGATCCGCTTTGAGATCAAGATCTCTGTAGGTTAATTCCTGACGTAACTTCTTTCTGACACTGCCGCCCTCCATCAGTTGTTCGATCTCGCTGCGGGTCGCCGCATTTGCGCCGGCAATAAATTTCCTGATAATATCATTGCCACTCGTATTCACCCAGTAATTCTTCGGGCGCACAGACGGATTCATTTTCATGGCGTGACAGTAGCTTATGACATCCCAGGGACAGTAAATCTCCAAATCACCAAAACGGTAACCATCATACCAGTCTTTGACAAGGTCATATTTTCCGGTAAAGCCATAATATGCCAGCATCTCTCTGATCTCAGCGTCAGTAAAGCCAAAGTATTCGTTATATTGTACATCCTGCACGGTATATACATTAAAATTATTAAGCCCGGTAAAGATACTTTCTTTGGTTATCCTCAGACAGCCGGTAAGGGCCGCAAAATACAGACTGCTGTTTGTCTTGAGTGCCTGTCCGAACAAAATTCTGATCAACTCCACCATATCGTCATAATATCCGGCCTGATACGCTTTGTCGAGCGGCACATCATACTCGTCTATCAGCAGGATGACACTTCGCTCATAATGCCTTTGCAAAAACCGCGTCAGCATCAGCAGACTGTCTTTCAAAAGAACGTCCGTCATCGCAAATTCACCGCTGTCATTCAGCTCGATCAACTTCCTGTATTGCTGACGCTCTGTCTCCGACAGACTGTCACTCTGCGCCAAAAAAGGAAATCTCAGTGCTTCATTGCCTATCACACTGCGAAACATTCCTTTTGCTTCGTCAAAATCTGTGCCGCATACATTCTTTAAGCTGATCGCTATTACAGGAAACCTGCCCATATGTTCATCACAGAGCACTTTATCTTTTGAGATGGCAAGCCCTGCAAAAAGAGCTGGATCGCATCCATATTCAAAGAAATACTGCAGCATGCTCATATTCAGCGTCTTGCCAAACCTTCTGGGCCGTGTAAACAGATTTACCTTACCCATGTTTTCCAGAAGATCCCGGATCATCCCGGTCTTATCGACATAGTAATAGCCCATTGCGCGTATTTCCCTGAAATCCTCAATTCCCATGGGCAGCTTTGTCTTTCCAGCCATAACGTTTCCTTTCGATCACTCCCTGATCTGCCCGTTTCCACGTATCAGGTACTTATAGGCAGTCAGTTCCTTAAGTCCCATCGGCCCTCTTGCATGCAGCTTCTGCGTACTGATCCCGATCTCCGCGCCGAACCCGAACTCGAAGCCGTCCGTAAAACGGGTGGATGCATTGACATACACACAGGCAGAATCAACCCCCTGCAAAAACCGCTCCGCATGTTCTTCGTTCTCGGTGAGAATGGCATCGGAGTGTTTTGTATTATAACGGTTGATATGGACAATGGCCTCTTCTACTGACGACACGGTCTTCATGGACAGGATGTAGTCCAGGTATTCCGTTCCGTAATCCTCCTGCGTCGCCTCCAGCGCATCCGGGATCAGTCCCCGCACGCTTTCGTCGCCGCGCATCTCCACCTTCTTCTCCCGCAGGGCATCTCCCAGAACAGGCAGGAACTTCTCTGCGATCTTCTCATGGATAAGCAGTGACTCGCAGGCGTTGCATACACCGATCCGCTGTGTCTTGGCGTTTATGATGATCGGCACAGCCTTGTCCAGATCGGCATCCTCATCCACATAAATATGACAGTTGCCGGTTCCCGTCTCGATCACGGGTATCGTGCTGTTCTCCACCACGGCACGGATCAGCCCGGCGCCCCCGCGGGGGATCAGGACATCCACATATTGTTTCAGTTTCATAAAAGCCGTGGTCACTGCCCGGTCATTGTCCTCGATCAGCTGCACGGCATCCGCCGGAATGTCCTGTGCGGCAAGCGCCTCCTTCACATCGCGGAAAACAGCGGCGGTCTCTTTCATGAGGGCAGTTAAGTGCTTTTGTACAGACGCGGCGGAATCTGCGGATATCACATTCTCTATCCGCTCGCAGAGCTTCTCCGGCCTGCGCGGCATCGCGTCCAATTCCTCATAAACGCGTTTTACTCCGTAATGAAAATACCGCTTATTCAACATCGCGATGGCGTTCTCAATGAAATAGACCGCCCCGCCCGCCCCGGCTAACACGTCAGACATACGCTCCGAAATCATAGCCGCTGTGTAATAATGCTCCGCCTCATTCCATTGAGCCTCCGCTTTTGCATAGTCCTCCTCAGAAAAAGGCGCGGACAGAAGCTCCTTTGCCGCGTCTCGCAGCTGCGTCAACCGTTCCTGGTATTTTTCATCCGCGCAATAGACGATCTCCGCATCCATAAGCTTGGAGATGTTCGGGTGCCCGTATTTCGCGTCGTTCTCTAAATCTTCCCATGTGGTGCAGTAAATGTCATGCGCAACCTGCAAGTCATCCTGCAAAAAGGCACAGCCCTCCGGTCCGGTCAGTGTCATCTGCGTGCTGGCATGAAGCGCCAGCTCCGGAAAACAGCGCCTGATCTGCATGAGCACACCGATATCCTGCACGATCACCCCGTCCAGCCCGGCTTCATAGAAGGGCTGCAGATAGGGGATCAGCTCTGCGAACTCGTCCTCTTTCAAAAGGGTGTTCACCGTAAGGTAGATCTTCCGCCCCATAAAATGTGCCACATGGATGGCCCGGCAGATCTCCTCTGTCGTGAAATTGTCCGCGTAGGCCCTGGCGCCGAATTTCTCGCCGCCTAAATAGACCGCATCCGCTCCCGCGTTGACAGCCCCCAAAAAAGCCTCGTAATTGCCGGCAGGCGCCAGCAGCTCCACGCGCGGGCCTGTTTTCTCTCTGTTTTCTTTGTACAGTTCCATCATTTCCTGCTCTCCTGCTGTTTTCCTGCTGTTTTCCTGCTGTATCGGTAGACGCATTTTCCTGTGAAACAAAAAACCCTGCGGGTTTCCCCAACAGGGCTTTCTCTTCTATCAGTTCTTATTTCCAGTTCTTATTTCCAGTTCCTATTTCTAATTCTTATTTCCAGCTCTTATTTCTTCTTCTCTTTCTCTTTCAGCTCGGTCTCCAGCCGGACGATCTTCTTGGCCGTCTCGTTGGCCTCTGTCTGGAGGTTGCGGATGTTCTTCTCCATATTCTCCAGTTTGATCTGGGATGCGATCAGCTCATGCTTGAGATCGTACATCTCCTTCTCCTTATTCTGGATCTCTTCCTCCAGCCGTGTGATCTGATTCTTCGCCTTAAAATAATCATCCGCTATATTTAACTGCATCAAAACATTCTGCGTGTCGAGGGACTGCCTTTTAAAGCTGTCAACCTTGCTGTATTCCGCGATCTTGTTGTTGATATAAGATGCGACCTTCTGCAGATACTCTTCGCTTTCGTAACCGCTTAAGGTGAAGACTTTACCGGCAATGATAACCTCTGTATCTGTTTTCGTTGACATAGGACCCCTCCCCATACTAAATATGCCGCCCCGATTCATGATGTGATACAAAATCTATTATATAATAGCAGACGGTATAATTTCAAGTAAAAAATAAAGCGGGGACGCAGCCCTGGTCTCTGTCAGGTTTCTTACGGCTGCCGGCCGGCCATTGACCGTCACTTCCGTCAGACTGTGGGCCGTGCACAATAGGAGCCGTGCTGCCGGAAGATCGGTTTCAATCGTGGCTTTGCCGCCCTCTTCACAGGCGGCCGCAAAATGATATGCTCTGTCAACGTCATAAACCTTTTCTTCTATTCTTGAAGCAAGATGCACCACCAGTTCCATCTCGCCATAAGGCGCATCGCTGTCCTCCGGCACCCGGGCCAGCATCGGAATCACCGCATCCTCTCTGATATAGACGGGAATGTGTTCCAGACGGATTTCCGGCCGGATCCATCTGCCGCCCTCTGTCACCGCATGGGTATGGAAATCCATCCAGCGGCCCTTGGGCAGATACATGGCGAATTCGTCCTGATCGAACACCGGCGCCACAAGCAGGCTGTCGCCCAGGAAATACTGCAGATCAAGGTTCCGCACATTCCGGTCCTGTGGATATTCCATCAAAAGCGGCCGCAGCATCGGCACGGAATCCGTATGGGCCTTATGGGCTGCGGTGTACAGATACGGCAGCAGACGGTGTCTGATATCATTGCACGTCCTGAAAATTGCTTCCGCCTCCGTGCCGAAGTTCCACGGCTCCCGCGGCGTCTTCCCGTGGCATCTGCTCAGCGGGCTGAAAAGCCCGAACTGACAACTCCGCACATACTCCTCCGTCTCCGGCGGACACTCATAGCCGTCGTGATCGGTATTGTAGAAACCGCCCATATCAAAGCCCCAGAACGGAACTCCGCTCATGGCAATGCTCAAGCCGCCCCGCAGGATGGAAGCGTGGTTGTTCAGATGGGTGGACGAATCCCCGGCCCAGGCCGCCGGTATCGTGTGAGAGCCGGCATAGCCGCTGCGTCCCCACAGCATCGGGCACTCTCCGCTTTCTGTTTTCACTTCCTTCATGATATCGTAGATCGTCTTTGCATACAAAAAGGTGAGTTTGTTATGGCCCTGCACCCCGTTGGAGCCGTCATGATAGACCGCATACGCCGGAACCGCCTCCGAAAAATCCGTCTTGATGACACCCACGCCCAGTTCCACCACGGCCTTCACCCGTTCCCGGTACCATGCCAGAAAGGCCGGGTTGGTGAAATCAAAACAGCCCACTTTGGACTCGCTCATGGCCGTTGCATAGAATCTCACCGGCTGTCCCTCACCGTCTTTTACCAGATACCCCTTTTCCCGGGCCATCTCGAAAAATGCAGAGCGCTCGTCAATGTAGGGATAGATCCAGAGACTCAGATGAATGTGATGCTCTTTCAGATAACGGATCATGCCCGCAGGATCGGGAAAACGCTCCAGATCCCACTCCCAGGCTCCGGCGTCCGGCTTTCTCTGCCAGCCGTCAATATGGATCACGTCGATCTTGATCTTATGCTCCTTAGCCCTGCGCACCACCTCGTAGATCTCTTCCTGTGTCTGATAAGAACACTTTGACATCCAAAGTCCGAACGCCCACTTGGGGATCATCGGCACCGCCCCGGTCATGGCGGTGTAATCCTGCAGCAATGCTTTGGGGTCTTTACCAAACAGGATCGTATAGTCCAGATACTTATCTTCCACTTCCATGTTATAGGCCACGCCGGAGACCGTCCCCATGTCAAAACGCGACCTGGTAAAGCTGTTCAACAGCACGGCATAGCCCCGGCTGCTCAGAAAGAAAGGATGGTTCTTGTAAGACTGCTCCGTGTTGGTACTGAGCGCATCGGTCTGCCAGCAGTGAACCGTCTGCCCTCTCTTATTGAAATCCGTGAACTTCTCTCCGAAACCGTAGAAGCTCTCGTCAGCATACAGATACATCGTCTCGTGTACCTTCTGCACCCGCTTATTCTCATCCAGTGTAAAACCGATGGGCAGGTTCTTGCACATATTGTCCACGTTGGAATCCCGGACCTGCTCTTTGGTGACCAGCCGGCCTTCATAGTAATAGCTGACCTCCCAGGGATGCTTTCTCACCCGCACCTCCAGCTGCTTACAGCCAATGCCGATAAACTCCTCCGTCTCCGAGACCTGCACCGCCTCCTGCCCGGCAAAGGCAAACACCTCATTGCGGAAGCAGTCCGTATTCCCGTAAGGAAACATCTGGAATCTGACCGCATTTGCCCCCACAAGATCGATCGTCACCACCGCCCTGTTCCTGTGGTAGGTCTCCACCTCGAAATCCACGCCGCAGCTTCGTACCTCATAACTCCTGACTCCCGTCAGAAAATCAAAATCATGTCTGAAAACCGTCTCCAGATACCCCAGCTGCGGGTTGTAGCTTACTTCTACCTTTTTTGCCATCTCTTCCTCCTTCATTCCATGGTCGGTTTCGGTTGTCTGAAATTTTTCGTCCGTCCGTATTGTTATGATTATAACACGTTTCCTGTCAATTTAATATGCATTCAACATGATATTCCGTTTTCTTCGTGTAACAGCTCAGCCTGCGGCTTTTCTGTTCCTGAATCTGCCCATTCCAGGTCGCCTGCGGCGAAGGGCAGATTTCTTTTGTCCAAATTTACATCTTTATTGTACTATATTTGTATGTTATAATATGACTACCTTTTATTATTGGGGGATACGTTTATGCTGACCATATACCAGTTAATGAAATATTTAAGGAACCATCATTTCATAACCGTCAGAAGCAATCAGGCACAGGCGCTGCGGAATATCGGCTATTACCACGGCTTTAAAGGGTATCGCTTCATCAGGAATACGAGACAGCAGATTCCTTTTTCCAGCCTGGACGAAGTCATTGCCCTGAACAAATTCGATCTGCAGCTTAAGACCCTCTTCTATCCCAAGGTGATGTTTATTGAGAATGCATTGAAAAGCTATGTGATTGAATCCGTCTTAAAAGACAGCGGTTCCGAAAATCTGGATGTTGTGTTCAACCGGTCCGTCACCGATTACCGCTCCTATACGCCCGGAAGCGATTCTTACCATAAGCAGTATGCGAAGCGCATGATCCTGAAAGGAAAGATAAATAACGCGCTTCTTCGTGACTACACGAACAAAAAGCAGTCCGTCAATCATTTTTTCGACGCTGACCAGTCAATTCCCATCTGGGCAGTCTTCGAATCCCTGACGCTTGGAGAATTCGGCACGTTCTTTTCCTGCGCGAACGCAAATGTGAAGCTGCATACGTCCAGGATCTTGCATCTTCCCGGCAATCTGGATGCCGATGGAAAACTTACAGAATACATTATCTACACGATCAAGGATCTCAGGAATGCCGTAGCGCATAATAATACGATCTTCGATACCCGCTTCCAGACCGGACAGGTTAACCGCCGCCTCATTACCCTGCTGGAGATGGAGGTCGGCCTTGCCAATCTTGATTTTAAATATATAGATGCCTATATCATACTCATCACCTATGTCTTACGGAAAATGGGAGAAACAAAGACGTCCTGCAAACAGTTTATCCTGTCCTTTACGGACTGTACCAACACACTGCGGCAGCAGATGTCACCAGGCATATGCCACCAGATCCTGGGCACACAGCAGCGGACACATCTCGAACTGCTGCAAAATTTTATCAGTAATTCGTAATGTCCTTGCATATTTTTATTCTCTATGGTATATTATAAATATGAATTGCGGTGGACGTCTTCGGACAACACTTTGAGAGAACCTGATGCGTCGGGTTCTTTTTTTATCGAACCGCGCCCGTCTGTGTCCGTTATTTTCAGAAGATCAGAACTTAAGAAAATCCTCCATACTGCCGATAATTTAAATAAGCAAATACATATTGTAGTTATGTATCTATTTTTTACTACTTTTTTTACTTATAGAAACAGGAAACGGATTTTCCATTTATGTTCAAGGATCGGACACTCTATAAGGTTCTTTTTTGTATTCTTATATTGTATACCGGCATTTTCCGGCAACCACCACCCTTGAACAGTTAAATACTGAACCGTATTCTGCTATCTTGTTTACAGGCAAACGTCCCGCGGCAGCCGTCAGGTATCCGAACCTGCATGGGAAATACAGCGTACCACCCGCGGACATGAATTCATCACAGAGAAAGGTAGAGGTATCGGTTATGGGCAGTGGACTCTGCGTCGGTTCCGTGAACCGGGTCAAAAATTCCAACGTAACAAAAATTGAATTAAAAAATAAAGACGGCTCTTCCGCCGGCACACTGACGATTCATCATGCAAAAGCAAAGAAGAAACCCAAACGGCTGAATTACAGTTTTAAGAAACTGTCGAATCAGATCATGCGCTCCAAGTCTTCCATAAATGCCAAGCAGCTGACGACGAAAACGAAATTCCAGATCGTGGATCTGCGCCTCAAGCTGGCCAGCGGCGACTACAACTACACGGAGATCCACAACGCGCTCAAGCACGCCGAGCGGATCGCACGGGTGGCCAAGAAGAAGATGAAGCATCTGCAGGAAGAAGAATTCTACGAGAAGACAAACGGCAAGCAGACCGCTCAGGAGCAGATGGAACAACTGGAAGAGCAATCCGAAGAATTCAACCAGATCGACACTGCCGGCATGAGTCAGGAAGAAATGGAACGTCTTATGCAGCAGATTCAGGAGGAGATGCGAAAGATCGAGGAAGAACTGGAAGAAGCCATGAGCTCTCAGGACCTGATGGACGACTTCCTGCAGGGGTTCAGTCAGGAAATGACGCCCAAAGATCTGGAAGCGCTTAAGAAAAGACACCGCGCCGAAGAAATGCGCGACATTATGGAAGCCGACCTGGAATACCTGAAAGCCTACTTCGATAAACTGTCCAAGGAGAAGGAAGAAGGAAGCTCCGGCAGCACCGATTCCAACTCCGATTCCTTCGGCAACATAACCGGCGTGTCTCTTGAATTAAACGGCATGGAAATCCCGGTGGAAGCCGCGGATGTTCCCGTGCAGGTAGAAGGCGCAAATGTCGATGTGATGGCATAATGATCTATAAGATCAGGATAAGAAACGAACGCGAAAAGAGAGAAAAAAGAAAGAGACTGCAAACAAATACCATGCCGCAGTCTCTTTCTTAATTTCCCCGTTTTCATCCTATCCATTGACAAGAACAATAAAAAATGCTATTTTGCTTTTGTTTGCAATAAAAGAATGGAGGTGAATTCATCTATGAAATATATCCGAGGTAATTACTCAGTACAGTTGATAAAACTAACGGGCGTTAGTTTACTGTCAGCAGATTGTGCTGAGGATAATTGAATATGCTGACAGCTGCAACTGTACTGTCCTAATGACAATATTATCATGAAAAAAGGAGTACAGTTATGCACTATATGAAAGAAATTTTAAAAAGTAACAAAAAATGGGTAATAATCTATCTGTTAATCGGTTTATTCAATGCCTTTATGTCAAACTACAAGGCCGACTGTTTTCAAAAGGTTATAGACGGACTGACAGACAGAACGCTGACCGTTTATGGGATTTTGTTTTATGGCATCATTCTTTTGATCAATTATGGAATGAACTATATAGACGAATATCCGTCTTCCAAACTCGGGAATGAGATTTATCTGGATTTTAAGTTACTGGCACTGCGTAAGATTGGCAGAATGGATTATTCTGAATACCAGAAGCTGGGGACCGGAAAGCTGGTGCAGCAGATTGAAAACGGGGCTAATGCAGGAAAAGGTGTTCTCTATGACTTTTGGTTCTGCATCGTCAGAAATTTACTGCCAACAATTCTTTTCAGCCTGTATTTTATCTGGAAGATAGACAGGACGATTACCTGTTTTCTTTTGGCAGGATATATGATTGTATTTTTGGTAACGAATCTGCTGCTGAAAGGATTGTATCAGATCAAGGAAAAGATCCTGACAGGCGAGGAAGCATTAAACCATTATCTTGTGCGTGGTTTTATGGAAATGCCGCTTTTCCGCATGAAACATCAATTTCCAAATGAAGTGAAAAAGGCGTTGGAGGCAAAGCGTGTTATTGTATCATCAAAAGTGAAAATGACTATGATGCATGAAGCGTTTTTCACCATATTTGCATTGCTGGTTGCCTGCCTGGATGTTGGGATCTTAGCTTATGCGTGGAGATACAACCATTTATCCATTGGCTCTGTAGTCGCTTTAATCACATTGATTGATAATGCGTATACTCCTATCGCAATTTTTAACGTCATTTATGTGCAGTACAAACTGAATAAAACGGCCTGGCTGCGATTTACGGGGCTGCTGGATTTGAAAGAAGATACACAGCTTGAACGGGGCCTGGCGTTTCCGGCATTTTTAAGCGAAATTTATATTGAAAACTTATCGTTTTCCTATGAAAACAAAGGAGTGCTTCAATCTGTCAGCCTGACAATTAAAAAAGGTGAAAAAACAGCATTTGTCGGCGAATCGGGTTCGGGAAAATCAACATTGACAAAAATTCTGGTCGGACTGCTCAAGTATGATAAAGGAACGATTCTTTTTGATGGCGAACCACTTAAAAATATTTCACTGAAATCATTGTATGAAAAAGTAACCTATCTATCGCAGGACACTCCTGTTTTTGACGGCACAATCAAAGAAAATCTTGTGTTTGACAGGGAAGTTTCAGAAGACGATATTCATGCATGCCTTGAAAAAACACATCTATATCCACTGCTTTGCACATTGGATAAAGGGATAGAAACAAGAATCGGTGAGAAGGGAACCTGTTTATCGGGTGGGGAAAAGCAGCGATTGGCATTGGCCAGACTTTGGTTTGATCATTCTGATATAGTCGTTTTGGATGAAGCAACATCAGCACTGGACAATGTGACCGAAGGTATTGTTATGAAAAATGTTCTGGAACAGATAAAACATGCTACCGTGATCGCTGTTGCCCACCGTCTGACTTCCATTAGAGAATTTGACCGTATTGTTGTATTCCGAAACGGACAGATTGTTGGTCATGGGACTTTTGATGAATTGCTGGAAAATAACAGTTACTTTTTGGACTTATACAGGAAAGAAAACGCTTAAGGGCAGCCAACAACCCGGCCACATCGCTTTTTGTGATCGGGTTGCTGGACCCCCTTAGCCAAAGTCAAAAACGGCACGGCCGGGAAGGGCTTTCCAGACTGTTTTCAACCATCATACGGCAGTCCCAGATGATGGTACGTATGTTCCGTAACAACCCGCCCTCTCGGCGTTCTGTTGATAAATCCGTTCTTGATCAGGTACGGCTCATAGACGTCTTCTATGGTTCCGGCATCCTCGCCGATCGCCGCCGCCAGCGTATCCAGCCCTACAGGACCGCCTTTGAATTTGTCGATCATAGTACACAGGATGTTTCTGTCCACGTGATCCAGCCCCATCTTGTCCACATCCATCAGATCCAGTGCAATAGTCGCCACCTCCTCGGTGATGACACCGTCATACTTCACCTGTGCGAAATCCCGCACCCGTTTCAGGATACGGTTGGCCAGTCTTGGCGTGCCGCGGCTTCTCTTCGCCAGTTCCAGCGCCCCCTTCTCCTCGATCTCCACGTCCAGGATTCTGGCTGAGTGCTGGATGATCACCTTAAGCTCCTCCACTTCATAGAACTCCAGCCGGTGGATCACACCGAAACGGTCCCGCAGCGGAGCCGTCAAAAGTCCTGCTCTCGTCGTTGCTCCCACCAGCGTAAAATGCGGCAGATCCAGACGAATGGAACGGGCCGAAGCCCCTTTGCCGATCATGATATCTATGGCATAGTCCTCCATCGCCGGATAGAGCACTTCCTCCACCTGCCGGTTCAGCCTGTGAATCTCGTCCACGAACAGCAGATCCCCTTCCTGCAGATTGTTTAAGATCGCCGCCATCTCTCCCGGCTTCTCAATGGCCGGCCCGCTGGTCACCTTCATATGAACGCCCATCTCATTGGCGATGATCCCCGCCAGCGTCGTCTTGCCCAGTCCCGGCGGCCCGTAGAAAAGGACATGATCCAGCGCATCATGACGCTGTTTCGCCGCCTCGATGTAGATTTTCAGATTTTCCTTCACTTTTGCCTGCCCGATATAATCATTCAGATTCTGAGGACGCAGGGATCCTTCGATCTTCACGTCCTCCTCAATCAGGTTTGTCTCGATCATTCTGTTACTCATTTTCTTCTATCTCCACATCAAAACATAAATTTCAGCGCCGCTTTCAGGATCCCCTCCACCGTGCTGTTCTCATCCACCTCTACCCGCTTCACGGCGTTTGTGGCATCGGAAGCCGAATAGCCAAGTGCTACAAGCGCCTCTATGGCTTCTCTCTTCATCACATTGTCCGCACCGCCGCCGGCTGCACTTGCCGTAACAACCGGTTCGCCCAGTCCCAGCAGCGTATCTTCCAGCGAAATCTTATCCCGCAGGTCCAGGATCACACGCTCCGCCGTCTTATTCCCCACGCCGGGTGCTTTGGCAATGGATTTCGCATCCCCTGCCATGATCGCAAACCGCAGAGCGTCCGCATTCATAACGGAAAGGATGGCCAGTCCGCCTTTCGGCCCAATTCCATTGACCGTGATCAATTTCTTGAAAATCTCTAGATCATCCTTAGTCAGAAACCCATACAGTGTAAATGCGTCCTCACGCACCAGCGTATAGGTATAAATCTTAACCTCGCTGCCAATCCCCGGCAGCCCCTGCGTTGTAGTGGCCGATACCCGCACATTGTAGCCGATATTCCCCACTTCCACCACCACCGCATCCTCTGCGATCTCTTCCAATGTTCCCTTTAAATATGCGTACATAATTTCTCCCAGAACCCTTTAGCTTCTTATCTTTTTATGCTTCTTGTCTTTTTATGCCTCTTATTCTTTTATGCTTCTTGTCTTCTTATCCTCTTATACTTCCTATCTTTTCTCACTTCCGACCGCATTTTGCAAATACGGCAGCAATTCCATGGCCGCGATGCCCAGCACCGCTCCCGTCACCGTGCCGGCAAGGATCAGAAACGGCATATAATAACCAACATAAAAAGTCTCCACTACCGCCATAGCTACAATAATCTGTCCGATATTATGAAACACACCGCCAAGCACACTCACCCCTGCTATGGAGAAACACCCGGCGCGCTTTCCGACGGCCATCGCACCAAAGCTGCACACCGCACCCGCCATCGCATAGAAAATGGCAAAAAGATTGCCAAACAGAAAACCCGACAATAAAATGCGCAGGAAATTCACGACTACTGCCCGCCTGGCCTCACCCCGGTACAATAACAGCACAACGATCAGATTCGGCAGTCCCAGCTTGATACCGGGAATCCCGAAAGAAAAGGGAATTAATGACTCCACATAAGACAAAACCAATGCCACAGCCAGAAAAAGCCCTGATTCCGCAGTCTTTCTCATCACTCCACCACCCCATCCAGTGCTTCTTCTGTCGAATCCAGTGAATTATCTTTCCTGTCCCCAAGATTCCCTTGTCCCGTTTGTTCCTTCCCTGTCCCGCGCAGATGCGTCTCACCGGTCGTTATCTCCACCACCAGCTTATGCGGAAGACAGATGATACTCTCTCCCACGGCAGAAACAGCACGATGTCGAACGCAGATCTGATCCCGACAGTCAGCCGCCTCCATCTGCACCACACCGTCTGTAACGGAAAACAGATTAAAAACTCCCTCGTCAGGAATCACCGGAGCATTTCCACAGTTCGATACTGTCATCTGACCGTCTTCAGCCCATACAAGATAATACTGTCTGCCCTGCATTTCCGTGGCGGCAAGCGTAAACACTGCCAGCTGTTCGCCGTCACAGGAAACCCTTACCACATCCCCCTCACGTCGATACAGAATCAAAAAAACACCGGTCAGCACCGCCGCCAACACACAGACTACTACCAACGCAATATCTGCTTTCCGAATTCCATTCGGAAATTGTCCCTGTTGTCCTCTTTTTCCGTTTTGCATAGTTAACCCACATCATACTAAATCTGCCGTCTGGCAGGCCGCATGATCATCCATGCTGTGAAAGTCATAAACTTTCACAGCAACATCATACCACACTCGAACATATGTTTCAAGATGCTAAATTTCATCAATTTTACAGCCGGGATTACAGCGTTGCAGTTTCTGCCCTGACCATCCGCGTATCGTATAACACAAACCACAGCTTTATCGTCCGGATACCCTGTTGATTATACCATCCCTTTCGCTGCTTTGAAAGATTTTATTGTCTGTATAGTGGGGTTAAAACCCTCGCCTTTAGGCGAAACCTTTAGGT
>OFFT01000396.1_pt1 | contig 33000 bp, 36 predicted proteins | sample 1521581 | NCBI WGS metagenome assembly OFFT01 (sample SAMEA3504084, study PRJEB24116) | mouse gut metagenome | biome: mouse gut; feature: mouse-associated habitat; material: faeces | place: Denmark | collected 2011
AGCATTTGAGCTGGTTGGCGGCTGCGTTCTTCGCTGCCTCCAGCTCCTTCATCTGTTCGGAGATCCTCTCATATTCGTCACAGAATGCCAAAGCCTCATCCGGGAGCTGTATCGTCTTTCCATTGGAGCTGCCGTACCTGGAACTGAGGTAACTGGTGGTCGCTTCAGAGCCATCAGGGACAGGCTCCACGCCTCCTAATACATATGTCTCCCAGAAATGTTTCTCCATCGAAATCAGCTTCCCTATCATCACGTCATCCCTTTCTATCTCATGCCAGAAGAAATGGTTGCCTCCCACCAATGCCGCTATGTAGGTCCTCCTGGCCCCCGTCACCGCCATGTAATGCTGCACCTGCAGGATATACGGCGCAGGGATTCCCTCTCCCCATACCTCCTGCTTGTATGCGGAGGCCGTCTTCGCCTCGAATATGCAGAATTCCCCATCTTTGTTGACCACGCCATCGAGGTTAGCGAACATGAACGGATATTCCTCGCTCTGCAGGAGCATATGCTTCTGCCTGACCTTGATTCCCGTGCGCTCCGTGAACTCCTTTCTGACGATCGGCTCCAGGAGCGTCCCGAAGTGCGCATATTCGCTGTCCCCTTCCTCTGCTTCGACCTGCCCGGTCTTTTCCAGCCAGAGCTGGTGGACGGACTTGAACGGGCTGATTCCCGCTATGATGCCCACATCCGAACCGCCGATGCCCTTTGTACGGTACCTGAGCCATTCTTCCCTTGACAGGTTGTTCGTCTTCACTACTACCTTCATAACATATGTACCTCCATAAAATTGTAGCAGATGCCTGTCCGGCACCTGCCCTTGGATATTGATATTGTTTCTTAGGCTTTACTCATGCCGCTTTTACCAGCTGGTATGCCCTGTCGATCAACGGGTTCCCGTCCATGGTACGGCTGAACAGGTTCTCGTTATAATTTGCCGTCCTCCGCAACGGCCTGGCATGGGTCGCGAAGTCCGATACCGCATTGATGAAGCGGTACGCATTGCCCCCTACATCCTGCAGGTCAGGCGCGTCGAAATAGCGGCGCTCCATGTCCTTCCGGAGCCTGATGATGTTCCTGCTCTGGATGGGTGTGGCATCCTCCTCTATCGGGAGGAGCTGCTCGATATATTCCCTTATCTGTCCGTCCGTAATCTCCCGCCCACGGAGGTCCTCGAATTCCTTTCCGAGGCGCTCCATGTACTTCTCCGCGCGGAAGAGCGTGTCCTCTGCCTCCTTGATCTTGTCCCTGATGTTGCCGGTGTGTATCATAGACCATGAGCGCTCCGCTGTATCCAGGGCAAGGTTCAGCGTGTTGTTGCAGACCACGCGTACCGGTGTCAGCGCGACCTTCACTGCGCCGCTCCCGTCATGGGTGTTGCTGAAGACCAGGTATGGCGAGATATGTTCGCCCGACATGATGTACTCCCTTGGGAGGCGGGCAAGGAGCCATACTTTCCTTCCCTCTTGCAGCGAGCCCGCCGTCTCATAACGGACCCCCTGGCCAAGCAGTGCATCCGTGAACGAGAATGCTTCCTCGTTCTGGATGATCCTGTACCGTTCGGACACCACCCCCAGCACTTTCCTGTCGCTGTCGCGGACGTTGGCCTTATAGCCTGATATCAGCTCCTTCCCTTCTGTATAGATGGGCTGCTGCACCACCTGCCAGTCCAGCCCGGCCAGCCGCAGGGCATCCGCTGAGGACGGGGCCTCCTCCACCCTTGTGCCCAGGCCGTGCCACGGTTTCTCCCTTGTGTAGAACATTGTTTCCACTTCTGCTGCCATGATTGTTCTCCTTTCCTTTTTTGCCAGCTGTCGCTCTGGCCATATATGCTGCCTGGCTTATCCTGCAATGGGCACATGTTTTTTGCACAGAAATAGGGAGGATTCCTATGGATCCTCCCCTGTTCCTACATTATTATAGCGCCCGATTTTCCTGATGCACTCAGGAAACCCTGCAGTGACTGCCATGCAGCTTCACCTATATAGTATATGACTGTAATTCCTGACCATTACGCGGTGGGCGTGCTGGCTGTTCCCGGCTTTTGGAAAAATCCTGAGAAAAAAAATTTCGGTTCCCTTCAACGTCCCGCTGTTTAGATTAAAATATTGTTCAGAATTTTCCGGATGTCGGGAATCGTCCCTTTCAACTGACAGCGGTACACCTCCGATATCGTTCTCCATCTTCATCCATATTTTAATAGGAAGAAACACATCCCTTCCAAGACTCTCATTCATGAGCCGGATGGCCGTGAATCACCTGGTGGTGCCGCAGCGCATAAGTTCCCTTACGGTTCTTCTGATTCTTTCGCCGCTGTACAGTCTTGCCTCCCCTTCATATAACCGATAGACTCCAGATTCTGCCCCCAATGCTGCTATGTCCTGTGGCGACGTGAAGCAAGGCTCCTTCCCAATGCCGCCAATCCCTGTCTTTTCAAGCAGGCTGGCCACGAACTGTGAGCAGAACATACAGAAAGGCTTATCCTCTTCCCTCTTACCTATAATGTAACGAACCAGTCCTTGATAGTCGTACTGCGTCTCTTCCTGATGCTCCATCAGTTCCGACAGCGTGTCCAGGAGAACCCTGTAATCTTTCTCTGACAGGAAAACGCAGCTCACAAGGATGGAACAGCCCTCTGCCCGGTACCGCTTTATGCTGTCGCTGCAGAAGCCCCCGCCTGGCTCCCATGTTCCTCCGGCTGCTGCAGGCGACATGAACGAATACAGATTGCCCAGCCCTGCCTGCAATGAAACCGATACATGGTAATAGGCGGAATCTGTGTAGGCCATGATGGCTTTTGCGAATTCTGTTCGGGGAGAGGACAGCGATACCAGGTACATGGGCTTCTTTCCGGTCAGATTCTGCTTTATACGGATGCCATCTTCACCATAAAGCACTCCTGATTCCCTGGTAGAGTATCTATAAAAATGCGCCCCTTTTTGCTCTGGAAGTTTCTTCTCCTGCTCCTTCCAGTTCTTCTGGATTTTGAGAACCGCAGCTTGCAGCGTTTTCTGCTCCTCCAATCCGGCTATTCCCATTTGCGAAAGCAGGTTCATGCCGAAACTCTCCAGTTTTCCAAATTCATCTGCACACTTCATATCCATTCCCTGCTTCTTCATATAGAATAGTGTATTAGAAACTCTCTCCACTCATATTTAAGACGATAATCCCATACATTTTTGAGGCTTCTGGCATGATGGTGGGTACTTGACCATGCCCAATTAACAACTGCATATTGAAAAACCACCTGTGTTCCTTTAATGTATTAACGACCAAGAAAACACATAAAGGAGTTCCCACAGATGGTTTCTGTTAATACATTATGCAAAAATATCCTAAATGTCAAGAACGCTGTTATCGAAGACTGCAACTTTTTCTCTGATACTGATGGAGTGAAGCATATCCGCATCAGGGCAAGACCCAATAAATGGCACGAAAACGACTGCCCGTTCTGCCATAAGCCCTGCCCTGTATATGACAGACATTCTTCCGTCCCCCGTACATGGAGGGGACTTGATGCAGGCGGCATCCTTGTGGATGTGGAATATCAGACACACCGTATTATCTGCCCTGAACACGGGGTATATGTTGCCGATGTCCCATGGGCTTATCCCGGTTTCCCTTACTTAAAGATACCACACCAGATGCCCACGCTGATATACTTGCTATTGTAATATGAAAAGACCAAAAAAGAAAGATGGAAAAAGGATGGAAAAAAAGAGGTGCAGAAACTGGCAGGGTAGCCGCAGAGCAGTTTGTCAAGGGGTCGTGGAATAAATTGGCGCTTCTTTTTAGCGCCGCCCTTTTTATGCCGCGAAAGCCCCTTTACAAACGGTAGCTTGCCAGAACATAATGGAGCAGGGGGAATTGATAAATGCACTTCTTATCAATTCCCCTTAACTGTGCCCTTTTAAAACTGGAATCTTGCGTATATCTGACGGATAGCTGATATCTCCATGATGCAACAAGCAAGCTATCCTTAAAATTTCGCTATGAAATAATCCACGTTATAGGTAAAAAAAGAAAGTGCCGAAACACTTTCCCAGCTTGCGAAAACAGGAGGAATTATTTGTATCGCATCTTTTCCGTGATACAAACAATTTCTCCGTGACTTGCCAGAATGTGGAGACGTTCCAAAATTGAGCGAGCGATAGCGAGTATGTTTCAATTTTGGCGACAGGAACCTAAAGCCGCCACACACAAGCTATTCATCAATGGGGAATCTTACGATATCATTAGGGGTGCAGTCTAAAGCATGACAAAGTTTTTCAAGCGTCAACATGGTGATATTCTTATTTTTCCGCAGAGTATCTAACGCCTTGTTGTCTATCACCTTATCTTTTAACAGCTTATATTGTGTGATTTCTTTCTTTTTCATAGTCTCCCATAATGGGCTGTAATCAATCATAAATAGTGACTGCCTTTCTTTGCATCCTGTTACTATTATGAATGAACAGCCAGAAAATAAATATTGTGCATATATGCGCTATATGCTACAATAAATATTGTAGTAAAATAGATTCATATAACCAAAGAAAGGAAACGTGCATATGAAAAACAAAATAATTACTATCATTTTGTCGTCATTGTTGGTCGTGAGCATTGGCATCAATATCTGGCAGTACAGTAAAGCTAATTCATCTGTAGCCACTTTGCAAGATGATATTGCCAATCTGAAAGCTGAAATGGATTCACAAAATAATGAGATTTCAGAAAAAGATACAGAAATTGAAAAATTGTCTGCTTCTGTAGAGGAAATGAAAACAGAAAACGAAAATCTGAAAACTGCCATCGATGATGCAACAGCCAAAGATGCACAGATTGTAGAATTAAATGCAACTATAGAAAGTTTGAATGCTACGATAGATGAATTGAATGCAGAAATAGAAGCCTTGAAAAAAACTTCTAAAGCTAAAACTACCCAGCAGTCAAGCGGAAATGGTGGCAGTGGAAATACTCAACCCCAAACCCCTCCTCCTGCTGAATCCCAACAGCCAAGCAGTGATGATTCAACTGACAGTACTGATAATCCTTGGGGAGTAGTTCCTAAGGATGCCAGTGAATTAGACTGGAATAGTGATGAATATAGTGACTGGGTATGGGAGTAAGAATACACAAAAGAGTAAAGCAATATGTAGTTTATTTAACACATCGTAAACATGAAGCACTAGTCACATGTGGCTGGTGCTTCTTTTTATACCCGTTAATACAATAATTATATTTTTATATGGTCTATTTTTTTATTATTTTCAAATAAAGGTGAATGTATAACATACAGTCAAAAGAAAAAAATTAGCGTCTGTAACATAACTTAAAAGGGAGTAAAAATAAGTATAGACGATACCTTTTATGACATAAGACAAAAAATAAACAATCCAGACTTAGTAAAAATACATAAAGAAGACCTCAAGGAATATGGTCTGAAAACAGTTACTGTCGTCCTACAATAAAATTTCGATAAAATAATATGGCATTTTCACACATAGCGATTGCCGCAAGTGCAAGGTGGAGAAAAGGCTGGCGAAGCGATGGAATGGAGCGAAGCGGAATGACGAGCGAAGCGCCTCGGAGCCTGCACCGGCAATCCAGAGCGAAGCGGCTTTAGGTGGACTGGTCAAGTGTTACCCAGTCCACTTACCTTTATGTATCTCCCACCCCTCTATCCCCCTATCTATCAACCTTTCCACCAGATACACCCATCCCCCATATCCTGTATCTGTATCTCACAACTGTATTCAAAGCAAAAAACGCACAATTCATAATTATATTTAGCAAGGTAAATTGTGCATTTCTTACAAACTTCAATTTTTTTCATTTCAGCTATTAAGTAGCTTTTTTCCCTATGCATTATGTTTTCTCAATATGCGTATTCACAGACGATTATATACATATATCCAACAATCTATATACGTATCTCCTTTTTGTCCCAAACCCCTAAAAACCCCAAAATCGATATATATAGTGTAAGGACAAGCGCAATCTTTACAAAAAATGAAAGGAAGAGAAAAGTTCCATGGACAAAAGTATACTATCTTTTCCAATAAAAATCAATGAAAAAAAGCAATTATGTAACTGTCAACACTGATTCTACCATCGAATCGGTCAACCTGTCAACCATAAATCTACCATTAGAAGGATATCCTCTTTTACTTATAATGGAAAACCTAAAAGAAATAAATAAGATTCTGGAACAAAAGATATCAAAGTTAAAAGATGCCACAAGCGGTCACAAAGCATCAACCCCTGCATCCGCACGAAAGAAAAAAGAAATGGAAAAGCTGGAACAGGAACAAAATGAGAACAAAATGAGATTCAATTCTCTTATTCCTCATGTCCATGAATTTGCAGATGTGTGTGGACAAATTGACGAAAACTATTCAACCATTATCAAATCATACTATTGTGATATAAACAAAAGACCAGATAAGACCAAAAATAAGGTGAACAATGATTTACAAACTGAAATCGACAAATACATAGACTGCACCGCTCATAACTTTAAGGTTAAGCTTCAAACCTATTGGATATACAGTTTGTTAAAAAGAAAATGATTTTTGAACAGGGTATCCCACACGGATATCCTGTTTTTTTCATGAAATACTGAATTTTCATATGCAATACTGATAATAGGAGGTGCAAGAAAGGAGGGCTTATGAAGCTCAAAAATCTGCGTTTGACATTAGCAAACGTCAACACAACCACGAACAAAAAAGACATGGAGGCGGTTGAAACTTCTGTGAACCGTGTCCGTCTTGAGAACGGCGAGTGGGGTAGGGATATTGATTCCTACAGTATACACTGCTGTGCGTATCACGGCGATATCCTTAAGGTCAAAGTGCCTAAAGAACTCGCCAGCAAAGTCACCGCCCTAAATGACGCATTGGGCGATGATGTGACAGTGCTTGTCACGTTCACAGGCTTGAAGCTTAAAGCCTATGCAATGCGTGGCAACGGCGAATACGCTGTCAACAGTGGGGTCTCCGCACGTGCCGATGACTTCGAGTATGAAGTCAAATCTGTAGTCGATGACGATTTTGCCATTGACATCTAAATGTAACCAATAAACCAGATGGGGGAGTCACCAGCACCTCCCTCCCCCACCACCACAAAAAATAGAAAGGAACTGGAAATCATGAAAAGAAATCATGAGAGACTTACAAAAGAAAAAATTGAATATTTGCATATCCTTCATGTGATATGGACTGTAGTTTCATACTATGCCAATCTGTTCGGCATAGACCCATGGGAAGACCCCACAAAAATTCCTGTGGACATGATGGAAAGGGACGGAATGACCGTTTTTCGGTTCCGTTTCTATTCAGTCCCTACCCCGACAGACAGGGATTATCGCTTTGGGGAAATTCGGGATATCATACAGCAGTATCTTGATTACTGCATACTCCCAGAACAGACTACTCTGCGCCCATATATGGGCGGCTCTTCAATCTATGACATGGTAGAAGCCTTGTACATAGACAGGGTAGAGGAGTTTGAGGGGCAGTGGGGGATACATATCATGTACGTTGACAATCCCCTCGCTTTTCAATACGTCCAAAAGCGTAGGGGGTTACAGCAGAAAGGGGGTATCTGACAATGGAAAAACTCAAAAAAATATGGAGGGCTTTATGCCCTCTGTTTTCACTTATGAAAAAGTGGTGCAAAGATGCATGGCACTGCCACTTAGAAAAAGTGAAGCAGAGAAGAGAGCAAGTACATGAACAAAAGATACAGGCGCAACAGGATGAAATTCAACAGGAACTTGCCTATGTCCTGCAAAATTTCAGCTATCCGAAGCTGGTGCAGATTCATTCAATAGCTGACTTGCGGCAGGATGGGTATAAAAAGAGGATGGGGAAAGTCATGTTTTATTTCACCATTGATAAGACAGTATGGGAGCCATTTCCACTCGCTGTCTGCAATATAATAAAGGACTCTATGAATAAGGATATATTCATGTTCCAGCGAAATCTGGCGGCATCCTATTTCATAGAGGATATCTCTATCCAGTATCCGGCACTCTACTATGGAATTAGGGTTACAGCTATAGAGAATCAAGAGATTATGGTGAGACTGGCAGTAACAACTAATATGCCGCTATAGGCAAGAGAAAAGCACCCCTAAAAAGGTGCTTTTTCTTATCAGTCGAAAGGCATTTCCTCTTGCCTGTATTCCTCCGTTTCTTCTTCAAATGGTGTCTTTACGCCATCTGGCAACGGTTGGAAGCCCTCGTTTCGGTGCATATAATCATGCACAGATTTGTATTCAATTATCTCTTCCCTGCTCTTGTGGTGGTACACTCTTTGTATCCTCCGCAAGAATGCCCTCCATGTAGCAGGGGAATCCTCCTGTACATTGGGATACTGCTCCTCTAAAGGAACATTGCTGATAAAGACCACCTTTGTAAAACAGGCTACCTTATCCGCATATCTGGCACGCAGGCTACAATTTGGATAGCCCTCGCACCACGTCAATATTTCGCCTATAAAAAGCTGTGAACGGTATTCTTCAAAAATAACCACGTCCTGCCCCCTGTAGCCATCCCATACCGCATTGCCGTTATAATTGGTGATACGATACACGTTTTCATATCCGTACTTTTCCATATATGTGCGGCTCTTGTTAGTGTTTGTTTCACCGAACACATATATACATTCGATGTCACGCCACTTTGATTTAAACTCTTCCTCCCTTAAAGACTGCCTTGTCCTTTCTATATGGTTTAGGTATTTCATATAGTCGGGGTTCTGCCGCAGTATTTCAGAATTGGAAAGTCCATTCTCTATCATATCGAATAGGATGGATAGGTCGCTGCGCTTTCCCTTATGCCCTTTCGGCAGTTCCCCCCACTCTTCAAAAGTATCTGCAAGGTTGGTCTCTTTCTTTTCGGTATCTTCCCACTTCCCCTCTTTTCTTATGTACTCTCTGTTATTCTGTGGTGTTCCCTGTGCTTTTTCAATATGCGCCGTTGAAAACTTATTCTTTAAAGTAGAAAATTTGACAGGGTTCCCTGTCTTAAAGTAGATATGTGTGTGCGGTGTACCCTGTTCCCCTACCTCGTCACACATGCACCAGTATTTCATGGATGGAATGGCATTTAATATTTCCTTAATCATATCATGCCCCATATCCTTATCTTTCGGGTTGTTAATGGTAATCTGCCAGCCCCTAGCCTGCCTGTCCTTGTCTCCGCTCAATATTGTGCCCTCCTTTAAGGTTTTATTTTTATCGTACATTCTGAAAAATAATCAAATGATGAAATTCTATGGTTTAAGATTTTCTTATCATCAGAGAGGAGGAAAAAAGATGCGCTATTACGAGACCTTATTCAATACAAAAAGAGAAAGAACCTGTGGCAACCACAGGGCAAAAGTAGAATACTGCGGAAAGGAGAAAGACTGTATCAGATTCTATTATTTTGATACTTGTATCTGTCTGGCGGATTTTTGCACGAAGACATTCAGATTAAGTGATGGTGGCTGGAATACCATAAGCACCCATAAAACAATCATGAATTATTATCATTTCCTGCGGAGTAAAGGCTTCCGTCTGAACGGCTTGTATTTATCTGGCTTTTATGGTATGCCTGAAAACTTCATCAAATAATGACTTTCTATAGTCTAAGCTTTATTATCATCCCAATGGAGGGGATGGTCATAAAACAAAAGAAAGAAAAAATTTCAAGGAGGGAAACAGCATGGACATAAAAAATCCAGAGACAATAATACATCAGATGAAATATACAAAGATAGAAAGGTTTCACCGAATCAACGGCAGACACATCGATATATATACCGAGGGGGAATACCAGATAATAGACCGAAATGAAACGGTTGTTATTGAAGATGAAATTGATTCTGACTTGTGGTATGAAGTTACTTTTTTTGATGCCGCAGTCTTCTTTACCATGTATGGGATGATTCCGCTTGAACAGGATGGGCTACCTTGTGCAGATTTCTTGGAGGAATTAAGTCTCGATTTGCTGGTAGACTGGGATATTATGCTTCTTGATACAGAAGCAGAAATATTCGTAACGAGGAATTGGGATGTATACCGCATTCCATTCCGCTATCTTCTAAAGGATGACACAGAAGATAGAACGTGCCACAAACTGGAATTTCTGGGGAATTATGCCCCCAGCGTGGAAGACCGCATTATCGGCATAGTGGGGATAAGGGGCAGGGAATACGAAATAGACAGATTGTGTTTACGATAGGAATGGGATTCCGCTACAAAAGATATCCGTAAGCATACAGTAACCCACTTTGGAATCCCCCTAAACAGGGAGGATTTTATGGAACAAAAAGCCACTTCCCATGACCAGTATTTTGTCATGGGGAACAACAAAATTATAATCAAAGAGCACTTCAAAGAGAATGGAAAACCATTAAAATCCATTCTTGAAAAAGTGATTTTTGATGCTGGAAAACAGCAAGAAAACCGCATAAATACAGCATAAATCATTGAAAAAAAGCCCATTCTGTGGTATACTTTTAAATAGCAAGAAGTATATCATAAGCGTGGGCTTTCTTAAAAAAGGAGGATAAAAACATGAAGCCCACAACAATATACAATACAGCACTTTATTTAAGATTATCCCGTGATGATGAATTACAGGGGGAATCCAATTCCATAGCCACCCAGCGCATGATGCTTCGCAGATATGCAGAACAGAACCACTTCAATATTGTAGATGAATATGCAGATGATGGTTATTCTGGAACAAACTTTGAAAGACCCAGTTTCAAGCGCATGATATCGGACATTGAAAACGGAAAAATAAATTGTGTGATTACAAAAGACCTTTCCAGATTAGGCAGAAACTATCTTTTGACAGGGCAGTATATCGAATTGTTTTTCCCTGCACATAATGTCCGCTACATAGCAGTTGACAATGGTGTAGACAGTGAGAACCAGCAAAGCAGTGAATTTACTCCTTTCTTGAACATTATCAACGAGTGGTACGCAAGAGATATCAGCAAGAAAGTCAAACGTGCCCTCTATACAAGGAATGAGAACGGCGCACACTATGGCGCATATGCCCCATTAGGGTATATCAAAGACCCCGACAAAAAAGGGCATCTTCTGATTGATGCAGAAACAAGGTGGATTGTTGAAAAGATTTTCGGCCTTGCTGTTCAAGGACGTGGAGCCGCCAGTATCACCCGGATTCTGACAGAGGAAAAAGTACCTACTCCCGGATGGCTCAACTATCAACGCTATGGCACGTTTGCGAACCACTTTGCAGATGCGCCGCCGGAAAAAGCCCATGCGTGGACGATTGCCATAGTCAAGGAAATCTTGAAATCAGAGACCTACATAGGCAACAGCGTCCACAACAAGCAGACCAATATTTCGTTTAAAGATAAACGGAAAGTGAGAAAATCCGAAAGCGACTGGTGGAGGGTAGAGAACACCCATGAAGCAATCATTTCAAAAGAGGACTTCCAGAAAGTGCAGGAAATGATAGCAAGCCGCCGCAGGAGACAAAAGGACGGCACGACACAGATTTTTGCAGGGCTGATAAAGTGTGCAGACTGCGGCTGGTCTCTCGCTTATGGGATGAATAAGCAGAACAAGAATCCCTATGGCTATTATCATTGTAGCAAGAATGGACAGGGATTGCGCCAATGCTCCATGCACTATATCCGCTATGATGTCCTGTATGCCTATGTCCTGTCAAGGCTTCAATATTGGTTCAATGAAGCACAGCAGAATGAAAGCCAGCTTCTGCAAAGGCTCTTGAAAAGCAGTGACAGTGAACGTGTTTCCGCAAAAAAGAAAGCTGTATCCGAACTGAAAAAGGCACAGAAAAGACAGGCAGAAATAGATGCCCTGTTTGCCAGAATGTACGAGGACAGGATGGCAGGGAAAATCACGGAACGCAATTTCTCCATGCTGTCCGACAAGTACCAGACAGAACAGGAAGAACTTGCACAGACCATTGATTCCCTGCAACAACAGCTTGCAAAGGAAACACAGGAATCAGCGGATGCCGAAAAGTGGATAGCACTTATAAAGCAGTATACAGCCCCCACTGAACTGACCGCTGAACTACTGAATGCACTGATTGAAAAAATATTAGTCCATGAAGCATCAAAAGATGAAAACGGAAACAGGGTACAGAAAGTAGAAATCTTTTACCGCTTCATTGGCAAGATTGATTGAAACAAATATCTTCCCTGTGACAGAAGCCACAGGGAGACACTTCTAAAACAATATCTTTAACTATGGGATACTCCGGCAGCGGCTTCACGAAAGATTTTGACCTGACTGCCGCATGGCTTGCCACTTACCTTCCCAGGAGTGTTGTATCAGAATATATGCGCATCGACTGGGAGACCGTAGGACGATGCGTCAACCGTGCCCTGAACGATATCGAACCGGAACGCTCCAGACGGCTGGACGGACTTGTAAATATCGGCATTGACGAAACCAGCTATAAGAAAGGCCATAAGTACATCACAGTCATCGTCAACCACGACACCAATACCGTTGTATGGGCGGCGCAGGGCCATGGGAAAAGCGTCCTGACGCAGTTTTACAGGCAACTCACGCCACAGCAGCTTTCGTCCATCCGGGTAGTTACCGGCGACGGGGCGAAATGGATCACCGAATGCGTGAATGAATTCACCCCTGACTGTGAACGCTGCGTGGATCCCTTCCATGTCGTCGAATGGGCAATGGAAGCCCTTGACGAAGTACGCCGCGAGGTATGGCGCGAGGCTTACAATAAAGCCGTGCAGCTTGCCAAAGCGCATCCCGGAAAGAAAGGGCGTCCCAAGGCAGACGATGCAGAGTCTGCGATCGTGAGAGCCGCCAGGGCGAAAGCGGAGGAGATCAAAAATTCCGCATATGCACTCGGCAAAGCGCCTGAGCACCTGACAGAGAACCAGCAGACAAAGGTGGCGATGATCGCAGAAAACAATAATCGGCTCTACCGTGCCTACCGCATGAAAGAAACCCTCCGCCTGCTCCTGAAGATCAAAGACGTTGATGAAGCAGCTTCAGAACTGAAACGCTGGCTCTGGTGGGCAAGCCACAGCAGGATCGATGCTTTTAAGAAACTGTATCTCAAGATCAAACGTCACAGGGATCACATACTGAATACCATCAGGCTGGGGATGAGCAACGCACGGATTGAAGCAACTAACAATAAGATCAAGCTGATCGTCCGCAAGGCATATGGCTTCCGAAACATCCAGAACATGCTGGATATGGTGTATCTGGTCTGCTCGGATTTGAGGGTTCCGCTTCCCAACAGAAAACCTAAAGCCGCTTAGTCAGCATAAACACTGGGGTTGTGGGTATTTTTTACCCACCATCACCCTTGAAGAGCCACATTTTTTCATATCTAATTCCACATATACAGTATATAATTTCGATTTAAATATTCTTTCCTAGCAATATCTGTACTGCTTGTTCAAAAAACTCCTACTCGCATTCCTTCATGTCCATCTCTAACCAGCTCTCAATATTAAAGAGTCCAGTATTACTAAGCGCCTCTATCACTTTATTGTAACTATATTCAATATCATCTACAATCAATTTGGTATCTTTTTTCTTGAAAGGATAATTCTCATTTAAACTAGTCGTAGGTGCATTTACAACATAATCAGATGCATTAAACTTCAAGAAATATTCATACAGGTTGTTAAAGGTTCGCTTTTCTCTTTTTGTAAGATTCTTTCCTTTTATTACAAGCTTAAACAATCTTGCCGCGTTTGCAGAAAACGGAAATACAATAGGATTCTCAAATCCATATGATTTCAACTGCTCAATAAGCCCCTTTATAGCATTCCCTATACTATCATTACCTTCTTCATCATAGGCATCTATTTTATTAAGTCCAAAAATAATTTTTGTATTACTTTCCTTTATTGTCCCTTGAATCTCTTTCAACAACAATTCAGTATCAGTAGTCGAAATATATTCTGCATTAATTAGATATATCACTAAATCCAAAGAATTATTCTTAATAAAATCCATTGTTTTATCATGATGTGATTCATCTCCAGAATTATTAGTTCCAGGTGTATCATGAATAACCAGAACTGCATTATCACAACTTACTTCTTCTATGTTGCCTTCAAGGACAGTTTCAGCCACATCAATATCATCATTCCAGGCACTCAAAACTTCTCCATCAATTATATTGGAGTAAACCTTCGAACCATCATTTCTTGTGTAGCATCCGATTAATTGATCCAAATTATCATTATCTCTTATGGTTGTCACCTTTGCCGTACAGGCTTCATTCTTTGCCGGAATATAATCCATTCCTAATAAAGAATTAATGAAGGTTGATTTACCTGCACTCATAGTTGCACATACCGCCACCGAATATTGTTTAGAAACCACATATCTTTCATTCCACATAACATTACGATGAATATATTCCAAAACCTTTCTGACATCAGCTTTCACTTTTGATGTCAGCAAAAGCTCAGCTTTATCTATATCTCCAGCAATAAACATCGCTTTGATATATTGATAAACAAAATCTCTGTAGACGCGTTTAATCTTTAACTGCTCAAAAGTCTTTTCTATTTCTTTATATGAAATATCATCTTCAGTCAGCAGATTTTTAAAGAAAATTGCCTCAAGCAATAACAGATAACTATAATCTGATTTAATGGTCTTAAATAAACTTTCCTTTCTTTTTATGATTGAGGAAAACAATTTAATTGCCTCCTCTGGATTCATCTTCAACTCATTCAATTCAAATACAGACTTATACTCCTCGACTTTTGCTTCCCATTTTGCATAATCAATATTCCCTCTACGTACTAATGCGTCCAAAGCAACAATATATGCGGATCGTATGTCCATCATTTCATTCAATAAAGGATGTTCTTTTATAGGATATCGCATCATGACAAATTCCACTGCGCCTATTCCCACCTCGGACTTCTTTCTTTGTTTGCTTTCTTCACTTTCAGAAAAATCAATCTCATATCCCTTACTTTTTGCGAATAAAGCTTTATATACCGCATCAAACCCATACTCCCTGAAATCAACTTCCGTCTTAGCCGCTATCTCTTCAGATGAAAGATTAGATTTTACCAGCTTCACCAAAAGTTTCTCCTGTGCCTGATTAAGATACACACGATTTCCAAATGGAAGTAAATATATTTTCTTTCCTACAGCCATAATATCAATTACGGAAGATACATACTCATCAGCATCTGATAAATATTGTAATTTCACATCCCTTTCAAAATCACTGTATTCAAACAATCCCTTCTGCTTTACAAAATGATTAATGTGCTTGTATCCAGAAAAAATAAAACAATACCATTTTATCTCAATTACAATATAACCCAAAAACAAAATTACAGGGACAAGCGTAACCTGAATATTAACATCAAAAAAATCATTAATTATCTGAATAACACCAGATATAATAACTAAATCCAATATTGCCATCTGCAAGACAGGAATTTCAATCTTATAATATGTGTCATATACATCTTTTACCAAACCAATATGCCTCACCGAAAGAACCACAAAAGACCATAGCACAGATACACTTACTAATAGTTCAAATGTAAGTACCAATGCCCAAAAATCATTTCTGGTTATTAATGTCAACACAAGGATGGCAAAAGAACTGATTGTACAAATGCCAAGGCGAACTATCTTTCTTGAAAATAGTCGCTGCAGTATTGTTGACACAAAAAATACTGTTAAAATCAACAATAAATAGACCCAGATTGTGTCAAATACCGTATGGCGATAAGTTATCTTCCAAAGGAAATTTTTAATATTTTGTCCCCACACCGGCAAAAACGCTAATGGCCTATCAGCTCTTGTGAAATAACCAACTGCCGCCATAGCAAGAATAATTGCCAAAGCGATTCCTTTGTGCTTCCACATCCAGGAAACAGCCGCTCCAATAATACCTATTACAACAACTAGGACTACAATCCCTATTATGATATAAACCATAACTCTCCCTCCACATACAGTTTCATTTTAGTAAACTACCCCGCAGCAAGCTGCAGGGTAGTTACCATAACTTCGCTCGGTTTGTTCATAGCAAAACCACAAATTATTTAAGCCCTTTAAGAAACATAGCAAAAGAATCTGCAACGGCGTAAACCTCTTCATCTTCAAGTGAAAAGAAAACCACAGCGGATTCTAACAAACAATAATAATTACCTCCCGGATCATTGGCAAATGGAATTAATTCTTCATTAATTTCCGCAATAATTCTTCTTGCATTATATATATTTTCTTTATCACACTCATTAAATGACAGAAAAGCATTTACCACTTTTTCATCTCCATTCTCTAATAGGCAGGTATTAAGAGATGGTCTTCCGCCATTATTAACCATAAAAAACTCCTTGAAATCTTGCGTAAACGAAATCCCATTTTCATTTGCAAATCTTTCAATAACATTTTCATCTTGTATAGGCTTAATATATTTTATTTCCATTGTTTCCTCCCTTTACCGGTTTCCATTTCCGCCACCCCATAACGGTTTTCCGCCAGTATGTCTCGAATTATTATGTATATCTGAATCTACTAATTGCATCTTCCCTGTTTCAGCATCATGATGCCATGTATATCCCTCTGGAGCAGTTCCCTTAGTCATTCCATCCTTTATCTGATCAATCTGGTCTGGGGTAAACTTTTTGACCAATTCGGAATCATTTTGTATAGCATCATATAATTGCCTATTGCATTCCTGAAATTGTGCTTTATCTTTTCCTTTGCACAATTCATCAGGCAATTGTACATCAAACGCCGAATCAAACTTAGGCATGACTACTTCAACTTGATAACCACCAATTTCAACTATTCGTTTTTCATATTCTACACCTATTGGATTTTTTGTTCCAGCAAGTTCTTCATTTCGACATGGATATTTAATTACACCATCATCATTAATTTTACACCCCTGAATTCCTTCCGCTTTATCTGCCCAATCAGTGTTTTTATGAAGTTCTTTTTTTCTTCTTCTGTCAGAGTTCTAAAGCCATCCTTATCATATTCAACAGCCTCCTCCGCCAATGGTTTATCTAAAATATTCAATAAGTTTCCAGGCTCTGTTCTGTCTGCAATTTCTTCGATATCATTAACCGTCAAAGGTTTATCCAAATCTGCAATCTTACTCTTTATCTCAGTTACCTCCTCCGAGAGCCTTTCAACCCCATTCGCAGTAGCTTCTACAATTTTTCCCATAAATTCAACCATACACTACACCAGCTTTCTCTGTTCAACTGCAAACTCTCTCCATTTGGCATATAAATCTACCTGTTTGCTGTCAGCTTCAACCATCTGCCTTACAATACACTGCGATACCGCTAATTGGAGTTCCCTTGTCACCTCGACCGCAGAACGGTCAATCTCTCGATTCAACTCTTGCTGCAGCAAATCACAATTGTCACCAAACTCAGAATATCTCTGGATCTTTTCTGAGCAGTCCAAAATGTCAACAACGACATCAGATAACTTCTTGAACCCGTTTTCCTTAAGTAAAATCGGTTCACTACCATTTTTTATGTCTGCAACCACACTCTCCAACAACAATTTTGTTTTTGTTGAAAAACCAGATTTTTCAATATCTTCTTCAACTCTTAAAAGGTTAAAATCCAGTTTCTCGTCCATGCGGTTTTTCATAAGCATCTTGAGAAGATCTGTATGATCAGTTTTCCTCTTTTCCGCCTCCGCGTCATACAGATACGGCGTTTCTTCAACATCAGCCTTACTGATTGCACACAATACAGGATCAAGCCAATTATTCTGATATACTACAGCAATACCTCTATGAAGCTTCGCCAGTTCATCAATCTGCTTATCTTTTAATGCAGCAGATTTTCCAGCTTGCTGCCTATCACATTCCTCCGGTAACCGCATAATTATCTTTGTATTTGTATTTCTGATCGCTGAAATATCTATTGCACTGGGGGACTGGTCAACAATAATGAATCCTTCCCCATAAGTTCTCATTTCTGCAATTGAATTGGCAATCATTTCAACTGATTTACCAGAAAGAGAATTTCCATTTTCAGATAATCCGCTCGCCAAAGCAGAATTTCTCAGAAGATTATGCGCTTCTTCTAATACTGTAATGTGCTTCAGTTTCTGATTCATTACATTAGGAGACTGATCCATCCGATACTCATTTAATGCCATGACCACCAGGCCCATTATCAAAGACTTTGTTTCCGTAGATCCTATTCTGCTTAAATCAATAATCGCATTATTATCAAACAATACAGAATAATCAAAATCAACATTTGTAAAAATTTTTCCGTTAATTCCATTTGTCAAAGACTTTACCCTTGTAGCTAATGAGCCAATATAATTTCCCTTTACCTCATCAGAATATGATGAACGTTCAATGACATCAACCAACTCCCTCTGAAGATCCTTAAATGTAGGATACACATTCTCCCCGTATTCATTCTCAGATTCTTCCAAATTCCATCCACAGCTTTCATATGCACTCAGCACTGCATCCTTTAATACTGCAGGCATAGCGGCATACATTGGCCAGCATACATTAAAAATCTCAATCAACCTGTCAACATGTTCAAGCACATGTACTGATACAGGAAACTTAAATGGATTAATTCGGAACAATTCCGCATACTTATCATTTGTACTGAATACCTTCACCTCAGGATGATTTCCAAATACATTCTTGTACTCACCTTTTGCAGGCTCAACTACCAAAAACTTAATTTCTGCTGCCGATAATTCATTCAGCATATGATAGACAGTATTTGATTTACCTGAACCCGTAGACCCGGTTATCAATGTATGCGCAGAGAGGCTTTCGATATCCAGCTCGACCTCTACATTTTCTACAAGACCCATATGATATATTTTACCGAGTTTTAATGAATTGCCTGTATTAGGCAATTCATTGACAACATTTCTTGAAAATCCAACCATCTCACTTACTGGTAACCCAGGAACACTTTTCTGCGGTAACCCTGCCTCAATAACAAGCTCCTTCCCGCTAACCAGCGAGGCTGGATTTACTTCAAAATCGCCATTATTCCCATTTACAAGAACAACAGGATGAACAAGTTTCTTTAAATACTCCTTTACCTGTCTGTTCTTTCTAGTATCGCTCCATGTTTCAACTGCAAAAGACTCAACTGTCGTCTTATCACCTCTGCAAATCGCTTCAACAGCACTCGCTAAAACTTGGCTTGTCTGCGAATCGTCACAAATACAATATGTTGCTGTATTCCATAAACCCAAATCGGCTGAATCTTCAATCCTTTTAATCATATCGCTGATTTTATCCATCAAATTCTTAACAGCCTTGTTTTCAATATTAATCTGTAGAGAGCGTCCACTTGTATTTGTAAATGTATCTGTTTTTCCAACACTATGAGAATCTGCTGTAGATTCATTTTTAGAATCCGCTTTCGTCTCTCCTTCTTGTATACCAGTACTATAGTTTGTTCCTTCAGAAGTCGATTTTCCCAGTACTCCTATTGACCCATTAAATGACTTCGAAGTATTTGACCCTTCTGTTCTGGTGGTAGAATTAGAAATCGTTGTCGAGAGACTTGTTCCTACATTTTTAGTAATTCCATCAGTAATTGTTTCGGCAACGGCATTACTATCAGATTCATTATAAGAAAGCTGTGTTTCAGCAAATGGTGATATTTGCGTATATAAGCTTTCATATCCGTCCTTAATCTTTGTAATCTGTACAGCATTTAAAGGTGCAGAAATAGTAACGAGTGCAAATGCCTTGCCATGCATGGAATCAATAACTCTCTCCATTCCCTGTACAAATTTCTCATTATCCTTGTTTTCTTCATTTCTATATCCAGGGATTCCACCTACTACTGTAACAACTTTTCTTTCATCTTCTCCAAAGACTTTTTCCAGACACTTCTGCATACTTCCTTTCTTTAGCAAAGATACTGTTGATCCTTGAAAATTTCCAGTTAATGCGCTCACTAAAGTATCCTGACAAGTTGCAACACCATTAATGTCATTTGCCCTTGTTCCAATGTAGTACTCTACTGCTTTACCGTCACTGACGATTATATTCACGATGCTTCCCCCACAAAGCCCGACCGCATTATAAACAGTCATAAGCTTTTCAAGATTGTTTTCATCTGCATTGAATACGAGCTTTTCAATCCTGTTAAGCCGAAAAATACTATTCAACTCAGTAGCGGCAAATTCTGCATCTATCTCCTTAATTTCATATTTGCTGATATTATTCATATATTTCTTCATGATAATGTTATCAGCTTCCAACAAAGCTGCCTCCAGCTCCTGCTGTCTTCTCACTTCTAATGAATTATTATCCATAAAAACACCCTTTCCTAATTGTTACGTTTCATTGCGACATCGAAAAACTCTGCATTTCTGACTTTAGCACGTTTCTTTGCATCCTCTTTTATGGTACTAACACGAGAACTATAATCAGAAGGACAATCACTCCTGTTACTATTGCTATCAACTTGCCATTGACCGGACTCTGATGATATTTTTTCGATGAGACAGGTTTCGTTTTTTTTTGTTCCTGCGACTTATTCTGTGTTGATGCTCCTGTTTGAACCTCTTGATAAACTTTTTTCCCTACTTTTTTAAGAAAATCAATTCTTTCAAGCGAAAAATTATCCATTAATTCTGATGCAAGCCTGTCCCAATATTCCTGAGACCACTCATTCTCATCTTCAAAAGCAACTCCATCAAACCTCTGAACGAATCCCTGAATCTTCTTTGATTTTACATACGTAAATGCCTCATCAAACTTTCCCGTGGAAAAACCAGGATCTGATAATAGAATTGTATAAAAGGAACTGTATATTTTCCCCAAGTCTTTGGTCGCAACGGCCTCTTCCATCGTCTTACTTATCGCCATATTATTTTCTTGCCCTCCTTATCACCTTAACAACAAATCCAATTGCAAGAATCGCACCTGTCGCTGCAATAGCTAAGACTTTCTTATCATCAGGCATACACACGGACGCAGTTCTGTCCCTATTTTCCTCATTTCTCTCAGATTTCTCTTTATATGTCGGAGCCTCTCTCTTTGAAGCCCCTGTGTTCGGAATTTCTGCTGTATTTAATCTCTTGGCAACTTTCTTAATCTGTTCAATCCTCTCTTCAGAAAAATTATCCTGCAACTTTGATGCCAAAAGGTCAAAATATTCCTCTGTCCATTTTTCCTCAGGCAATAATTCTTCTTCATCATGCGCCACAATGACACCCTCAATATTTTTGTCCTTTACAAACGCCAGCGCTTCATCAAACTTATTTGTTTTGAATCCAGGATCAGAAAGAATTATCGTGTAGAAAAAACTCCTTATTGAAACAATATCTTTATTCTCAATCGCCCTTCTGAAATTTTCATTCATTACCATTTTTCGCTTCCTCTCTATATTGCCAATATTTCTTCCAAACGTTTCATAAATGAATCAAGCCACTCAATGCTTTTTTGATCTTTTCTAATCTTCTGTTCAATACTTACGCGGTTCCGGGTAAGTTTTTCATTCTCTTCAACTTTCTTTTTCAATGCTTCTTCAAGTGACTCCAACTCTTTTAAGAAAAATTTCTTGAACTTTTCAGCTTCTTTCTGTGCAGTTTTTCTAGCATTGTCAAGGTTCTTAAAAAAGCCCGCAATAATCGGATCGATATATTCTCCATATACCTTATCCGCATCTACCATCTCCACCTCAGCAAAAATCTTTTTTGTTATAGTTCTGGGCTCAAAGAGCTCCAAAATATCCCACCATCTATGAGCATCATTCCGATATGTCTCTCTTTCACCTGTATCCACTTCTTCAGTATACTTATACTGATCAATAAGTTCTTGCGCATCAGGAATTGACTCTTCCAAAAACTCTATTCCACTTCCTCCGGAATAGCTGCCCGCTTGTAATGCTCCACTGGAAATAAGCGAATGCATCTGTGAACTATACTCTGCTATAATTTTCTGACCCCCCTGATTAACAACATCTTCAATGATATTTTCAAGTTCAGTTCGGACATCACTTTGTAATTCACGGATTCTTCTATCCAGATTCCCCATCATCTGAGATACTTCCAAACTGGTCATTTGTTTTTTACCACTACTATTTTTTGCAATTTTATTGATTTTAGTTCGAAGTATCTGTATTCTTGCATCTGCTTCTTTCATCATATCAAGATTCTGAATCTTTTTTTTGAACTCAATACCAGTCGCACCTTCTTCCAACTGAACTTTAACTGCTTTAAGCTGTGAATTAATAATAGAACGAGCTTCCTCATCCTTTTGAATAGATGCCATCATCTTTGCATGCATGTCCTTTTCTTCAACCTTTTTTCTAAAGGTGTCCACTGCAGTCTTGACCTTTGCCGTATATGCATATTTTCTTAAATATTCATCAATGGCAAGTTCTATTGCCGGAACTCCAGTATGTATAAGAGCCTCAGCATATCCGTCCCCAATATCCCTAGCAGCTTGAAGCCGTTCTTTCACTTTCTTCATATTATCCTTACTGAGTGTAGCCTGCTCAGAAAGATGAAGCTGCTCCTCATCAATGAAGAAATCATAATCTCTAAGAGTTCTCTTTTGAGCAGAAGTCAGTGTCATGCCCCCTTCATTCATGCGTATAAGTTTGGCTAATTCAGCTGATGTCGGAAAAATATTCGGATTTTCAATATCAAATTCTTTCAAATACTCCTGAACACTCTTTATTGCACCCTGAACAGATTCTTTATCCGGATCAAATAAATCAACCTTATTTACAGCAAATAAGAACCTGTCCTTAGACTGCTTTCCCCCAACTTTCATCGCTTCAGACACAGCTGTCAACAACTCCTTGTCATCATTGGTTCGGAGTTGAGTGGCATTTAGAACATACAGAACCATCGGTTTGTTTTTTTCCTTAATAATTCTATAAGTATGATTCTTATGATCTTCCGTTCTTGAATTGTTGGGGCCTGGAGTATCAACCAATACCAATTGAATCCCCTGCGAATCAATATTGGGTATATCACCGCGAATATTAATGTAGGCAGTTGCAGGGTCGTCATTCATTTCCACCATATTTTCAAGAGTAAGGTCAGGATATTTACCCAATTTCCTTTTATCCCTGTCAAGATATATGGCTTCAAAATGGTCCATCCCATCTACATCATTAATTTTCGCAATTGTAGCAGTACATGCTTCATTTTTGGAAGGCATCAATTCTCTACCAAGAAGCGAATTAATTAATGTAGACTTCCCAGAACTCATGGTTGCAATAACACTTACCTCAAATTCCGAACTAATCGCATTCTGAAAATTTTCTTTAATCTGATTAGTAGTAAGATCTTCAAAAGGACAATTTCTCTGCATATCCTCGAACAGATTAATCAACTCGTTAAATCTGTCTTCTGAACCTTTTGCCTGTATAAACTTAATAGTTACCTTCGTATCAGAATCCGATTCACAATAACCACTCACATATGCAGCTAAATCACTATAATCTAAACTTGTTCCATAGAATTCGATTTCATATTCATCATCATTACAAGTTTCATTAAGAATTGGGATAAAATTTTCAAGCCATACTTGTAACCTTTCGTTTTTGAGGTCTGCAAGTTTACTTGGCACCTGTACAGGAACCCCATCAATCTTAATATCAGATTCAACCGTATACGGATTATATTTAAGATATACTTTCGTCATGAAAACCTCCCTAAGTTTATATGTGTAGCATTTACATAACTTCTTCTTTTCCTAAACTCTCATGCAACCAGCCGTACCACCATACATAAAAGTCTGTGTGTTTAGCTGATGTACGCAAAATGAGCAAGAGAAGCTCATTTTGGCGCACAGCTGTCTCTGTTTTTGCACGTAGGAAACGCAAAATATTTCGCTGCGGTAGTAGTATAGGAACTTTTATAGTAAATTTAAAAACTACTCAAAGAATCCCAATACTTTTTTACATATCCCCCTGATTTTATTCTTCCATTTTCATAGAATTTCTCATCTTTCCCCTCTCCCTTTTCTTTCATTTCACTATATCCCTTTATATTGTTTTATAATCCGAAACCATCTCCCCCTGGCTCCGCACCCACATGTCAATCCCTTTCCCAAACACTTCCGCCTCTACTATGTAAGCCCCGTCTTCCTCCCCAACCACTTTCGCAGTAGGCAATCTATCCAGAACCGCCTCCACAGATTCCCCGGAATACTTGAACCTCACCTTCCGTAACCTTCCACCGAACATGAACTGAATCCGTTTCCTGAACTCACCTTCCTCAAAACGGTTCCTGTATGGTATATTAAAGCGCTCATCCAGAATTTCCAGTTCCTCAATCCGGTCAATCCTATATATGGTAGGAAAAGGGTCATCCGCATTCTCGAAAGCCTTCTCCTTATCAATCCCCTCAATGAAGCCCACAAGATAGAAATAGTATTCCGAAAACAAAATCGCCAGCGGTTCCAGCCTGCGCTCTACCGTCTCCTTCCCTTTCAGCTTCCCATACTTTATCCGTATGACACGGTTCTCCCTGATAGCATTCCCAAGCGGCATCAGCTTGTCCATGAATGGCCTACGGTGCTGCAGCTCCACGTAATGATGCCTTTCATTCAGCAGCATATCGTTGACCAGCCTGCGGTTCTCCTTCGGAACGCAGTTCACCACCAGCTTGTCAAGGATGTCCTCCATCTCCCGTCTCGTGAAAGCTCGGCTCTCCAGCAGTATCTTGCTGATGGCCAGTATCTCCTCGTTCGACAGGTTCATCCCGTTGTCCTGCTCCAGGCAATAGGCCCTCTCTTGATAGTCATAGACCAATCTGCTCCCGAACCCTTCCTCGGCCATCTTCCTGTCAAGGAAGTCCCTGATTGCTTCCAAATCCCTCTGGATGCTCTTTTCTGAGACACCGAATTCCGCCGCAAGCTCATCCTTCCGCAGCATCTGTCCATGCATGAGCCGCGAATAGAGGAACAGGACACGGTTGCTCTTACCAATCTGCATCTCCTCCAAACCTTCTTCCCCTTTCTGTCAGATTTCCCATTCTTCTTGGTCCCACAATTCCCACTTTTCTGACAAAATCCACCCACACTTATTTTAGGATTTTTTATATCCTATGTCAACATATTATATGATAATAAATATCATCTTTCATCCCATACCATGCATTTTGCCCAAGCCATAATATATAATCCCATATACGAGGTGATGATATCATGTTTGAGGATTCCTTTATCAAGAGGCTCGCTTCCTTGCGGGAGCAGAAAGGCGTCTCCGCCAGGGAGATGAGCCTTGCCCTTGGCCAGAACGAGAGCTACATCAACCGGATCGAGAACGGCAAGACGTTCCCTTCCCTACAGGCATTCTTCTACATCTGCGAATACCTACAGATCTCCCCAAAGGAATTTTTTGACGAGGACAGCCCATCTCCTATCAAGGTCGCGCAGATTGCTGCTGAACTGCAGAAATTGGACGAAGTCCAGCTTGATACAATCCTGGCAGTCATCCGCGGCCTGCAGCATCGTCCTAGCTAGTGCAGCTCCAAGGCCCCTCTTCCAGGGCCTGATCTGCGCTCAGGCTTATTTTTTATGCCCTTTTTCCATCTGCAAGTCCTCGCAGCTTATGGAACTGATTCACCCCGCTTCATCTGCCTCTATGTGATGCCTCATCCAAATACGGTGCGCCTCATCTCCCTGGATGCAGAGGCACAGAGTTCCAGCAGAAAGTCCAGCCTGTATGCCGTATCTTTCCCAATCTCCAATCCCTCAGCCAGTCCATCAATGAGCCCGCTTTTCCCATCCGTGCATCCGCCAATCCGGACAAAGGCCAGGATTCCCAATGCCATGGCTCTTCTTTCCGGAACATCCGCCTGTGCCGCCATCCTTGCTATAATCCCTGCAGCATCATCGCTGCTCTGCGGAATGTGCTCAGCAACCCCCAATCTCCTACAGCACACCTTTAATGCTTCCTTTTCTTTTTCAGTAAGGCACCTATCCGGCGCAGCAGCACTTACGCATGCCTTCAGGAACATCTCCTTGTTCCTCTCCTGCAGGACATCCAAGAACATCCATCCCTACCTCCTTCCTGTCAGCTTATGGCTGAGCCTGAAAACAAACTGGATTGTCTTCAGGTCCATTATACATTTCGATTTGGACACGATATGTCCAATCTAAAATATTTCTTTCCTCCCTGGTTTCTTTTTTGAATCCTCTCTCCTCTTTTCAATTATATTATGTTTACATATGATATTCAATCATATATTTATAAAAACATAAATTATCTTTAAAAAAGATATGCATTATAATAGAAACAGGAGGCATCATCACATGGTACAGTTGCGCATCATAGAGATACTTGAAGAGCAGGGACACACAAAATATTGGTTGTACAAACGGATGGACATGCTCAGTTACCGGAACTTCAACAACATCATCAGCAATCAGACTTCCAGCATCCGGTTCGAGATTCTGGATCGGCTCAGCCGTATATTGGAGGTGCCGGTGGGAGATCTGTTCAAGCAGATAGAAGAAGCCGAGCAATGAGCATGGCAAGGGCTGGCAGCCGTAATCACTTTTCTTATATCGGTTATGCTATCGTCCTGGTTTCATCTGTCCTTTTTTGGTACCCTTAAAAATCCCTTTCCCGCTTTGTCTTCTTTCAAAAATCTATGTCCCTGGCCTTCCCGTTTCCATGTCCTAAAAAATAATAAACAAATCTCTCCTATTGGACACGAAGCGTCCAAACGGATATGTATAATATATCCAGGCCATCAGATAATCACATGATATTCCCATGGCCGCTATTCCATAATCGGGAGGCACTTGATATGGTAAGGTTACGTGTAACAGAGATATTGGAAGAGCGCGGCAAGACGGAAGACTGGCTCTTCCGGCAGACCGGAATGACGGACTACCGCAGCTTCAGGAAGCTCATCCATAACGAAAGCTCCAGGATCAGGTTCGAGGCCATCGCTAAAATCTGTGCGGCTCTTGATGTTCCTGCCGGTGAGCTGTTCATGTCGGCAGATGACTCCGAAGCGGAATGACTTCCTCAGCAGTCAAGATAGTCCCTGGTATGCAGCTCCGCCTGTTCACATGGAAAGGCGGAGAAGACATAGACATTGCAGTCATTCCTGAGGAGCCTGGCCCTCCCCACGCACTGCTCCAGTTCGCTTTCAAGGGAGTACAGCTGAATCTTCTGCAGCAGAGGGTTCTTATATGTGGTTATCAGGAAGCTGCTCCCATTATACTCCACCCGCCTGAAGCGCGGCCTCCTATCCTCCCTCTGGTTCACGTCAGCCCCAAGGTAGCAGGCAATCAGCTTGTAATTCTCGTCTACGCTGTACGGCGTCCCGACCACGGCCAGGTCCTTGCCTCCCAGGCTGTTGAGCCCTGTGCTGTTGCCGAAATGGATGCCTGCCGAATTCAGCCTCCCGACATCTCCCCTGTCCTCAAACATCTTGAAAGTGATTATTTCCAGGTTCTGCTTCCTGGCCATATCCCTTACATAAGAAAAGACCTGCAGTTTTTCTGACAGGTCTCTCCGCCCCAAAGAGTGGTATGTATATTGCCGCAGCTTTCCTTTGTACGCCGCTTTCTTTTCCCGGTAACGGTACACCTCCATCTTCCCCCGAAAATATTCCCGGTAGACATCATGGTTCAAAGTGGCAGACAGGATGATGTATTTCATCGGAGGAAGCTTCAATGGACAGAAATACTTGATGGAATCCCTTCCAGTCTCCCTGTCCTTCATCCGTACATATGAGCCGGCATGTACAAGATCGTTTATGTTGTCATCTGTACCAAAGCATTCCAGAGCCTCCAGCTGGTTCTCAGATAAAGGCTCACTGATGCCGACGGCCCTCAGCCGTCCATATTCGCCCTCTTCGGAATCCACCAGTTCGGATGCCAGGCGGGAGTAGACAGAGAACCCCATCCCTGCCAGTTCGTCCAGGCATTCCAGGCTGATGCTGTTCATCCTGCTGAACGCCTGGAGCTGTAGGATGTCCTCATCTATGATGACTGTATATCTTTTCAGGAACGCCTCCGGCATCTGCAGAAAATATGCATGTGTCGTCACGATTACCCTCTCCTCCTGAATGGCTGCCATGCCTTTCAGGACCCTCTTGCATTCCTCCGCCACTGCCCTTTTGTCAGGATTGCCCTTCACCTCCTCATAGTATTCCGCAACGATCTTCGCTGTCATGTCATGTATCCCGCAGGCATGCGCCTTGCTGATCTGGACCTGTATCTCCGGCGGGAAGAATGCGTTCCCATGTATGCTTACGGTCATGAACTTCTCCTCTTCCGGTATGCATGCCAGCCTTTTTTGGTATACCTCCTCCTTCAGCTTGTTCGTCGGGAGCGCAATCAGGAACTTCCTGTCTGGATTGTCTATGATCAGTTTTATATATGCGCCCGTCTTTCCGAGCCCTGTCTGCGCAGTTATCAGATGGATTCCTTCCTGGTCGCTTTGGAACGCGCTCTCTATGTTCTCTTCCAGGCAGCATTCCGCCTCATGGATTGAGACATATTCCTTCTCCTCCTGATATATCTTCTTGTCCATCGCTAAAGTGCCCACAATCGTCCCTATGTTCTCGCACCTTCCATAATAGGGACAGAAGTCACACGAGCACCTCTTTGGATAGTACCCTTTCATGTACTTTATCTGGCTCCCCCATCTGTCACGGTCCTCGTCCCCATAGAACGCTCCTATCGTATCAAGGAAATCCTTTTTCCCGCCATTGATATGCAGGAAGTTGGTGATGATGGCAAACTTTGCTTCATGCCCAATATCCTTCCCTTCCTTGAAGTCATCATAGAGCTGGCAGCTGGTCCTTCCGGTCCCTATATCTATCTTCTTCATTTCTTTCCCTTTGCACGTAGGGCTTTGGTGCAGGTAGCCTTCCGCCACAAAAAATGGGGATTTCATGGATTCTCCTATTTTATGTATAATAGCAGAATCCATATTTCCCCCTAAAATAGCATCCCTGTCTTCCAGTCTTCCCATCGCAAGATGCCCATCTACCAACAGGATATCCATTTTCCTTGCGAACCTTTTCATATTTTCACTATAATGCTTCCCTATGTCAAAGGACTCCAGTAAAGGACTAAGCAGCTGCACCAAAGCCAAACGTGCTTCTCCATCGAAGTAGATTACTTCCTTCCCTCCAAAGAACATCCTGTCCATGTTCTTGCAGCTCCGGTCACAGTCTGGGAAAATACACTGGAATATATGAAGGAGCATATTGATTACGAACCTATCTTCCAGCAGTTCTTCCAGCACAAAGACCACCCTGAACTTCTCTTCTGCTTCGGAAGAGCTGAAAGTATGGTATGCATATGCCATTTTGATCCCCATCTCATCGCACCTGCACTTGATGTCGGCAAAACTGCAGCCATGGTCAAAATCAAGGGCGAATACCTGCATCGCCACACAGTCTTTTGCAGATATGCCTCCTTCCAGATGCGCCGGGACTATCGTATGCCCCCTGTTGCCGTTCATGTCTGCCAGCTCTGCCAGTTCCAGCTGCTTCCAGTTTCTCGCTACCCTGTACTTCATCTTGCCGATTCCGCTTTTATCCGGCTTCCTGTTGTATGGAACTTCATCTATGCTTACATGTACTTTCATTAGCCTTATCTCGCTTTCTTTTTATTTTTTTGAATTTTGTTATGCTCTTTACATGTAAGTATTCAGATCATTAACAAATTAATAAAAAAATAAAAAGGAGGCACAGGCAACAATGCTGGAGCAATATCTGGACATCTTAAGCGTATATGATGCAGCGGAAGCCCTCTGCATCGGGAAGAACCGGGTATATGAGCTGTTGGAAAAGAAGGAGCTGAAAGGTTTCCGTATTGGAAGAGTGTGGAAGATTCCCAAAGAGGCCCTGAAAGAATATATCCTGTCGCAAAGCAATCTGTCCTGAAAAGAATCTGAAACAGGCCGCTGTATTGTCCAGCGGCCTCATGTCATTTTTTCCATATAAGTCATACCGATATGATAAACGGCTCTTCGTAATAGGGTATCAGCGAAGTATCATATCAAGCAGAAAACCCAGATCGTCATCTGACAGACCACTCACGGACTGTATCACCTTTCTCTCTATTCTCTGTTATCCGATTTCCATTTCCTGTAACCAGTTCCAATAGTGAGCCTGTTTCTTTATACGGCATCTTCTTTATGAAAATGTCTCCTTAAAAGGATTTTCCTCAGCACTTCTGCCACCACAATGCCTTCAAGCCTTCATTCTTGCAATATCCAAATGATTCCGGACGGCCTTTCATCTATTATAACCTATAGAAGCTGTGGCAGCCAGCTATTGAATCCATGAAGCTGCGTCCTCCATAATCAATGCGATACCGCCTGAGCTTTCCCATATCTAAAAAATAAGCGCTTAACGCCTGCTGCATTCAATAGCTTTCATTTCTATCATGCAGGCGTGTAAAATTACCTCTTTCATCGATTCCTCCGCACTTCAAGTCCCTCCCATACTTTTCCACCTGCTTCTGGATCCTCTGTTCAAGCTCTTCTTTTTCCTGTTCCGTCAGGACGATTTTCTTTGAACTGTATACCCTAAGTCCCTTTTTGATTTTTATCACCCCTATCCCTATATGGAAAAACATCCGTCATTGCCATTTAAACAGCCTACAATCCTGCCAAACTCCACCTTAGGGCATCACAGATAAGGCCTTATGCTGAATACCGTCTGCTCCCCGGCCTTGCTGCTCACCAGCTCGAACAGGTTCTCCTTAGCGGCAAACAGATTCCCCGGATTCCTGCCGATGATCAGGTACTGGTTCTTGCCATCCAATGAAATATGCTTCCTTGTATCGTCATCCAGCAATATATCTGCATTGTCAATGACTATCCGCTTACGTTCCACCTGGCTGATTATCTCCATGTCAAGTCCTTGAATTCCAACAGCTTCCATTATTATAGCTTACAAACTCTTTATCAACAAGCCGTCGCTTTCAATAAAACAACATTTTCTATTGTCGGCCAGCCAATACCCCAAAACCTTCGTGTATCTTAGAAAAAATAGACAATGCTGTATTTTAGACTCATTTCCCCCAACAAGACATCCTGCCATCCTCCCGCTGCCTTCCATGATAGACGGGAGGCATCCCAAAGCCTAGGAATGCCCCTCATTGTCCACCATACTTCCCCTCGGAAGTCCATCACCTATGTCCTGACGGAATATGATAGATAATCATAGATTATTTTTACCAGCTGGTCATGCTCCTCCAAATCATCTCGGTGAACCAGGCCCACTGCTCCGACGATTGGTTTCCTTCTTCACTTCCCCATTATCCCCTTACACAAGATACCGGCACATGAAACTGTCGAATTCATCATGGCTGCTCCAATCTGCCGTTTTGGGTTCTTCCTCAAGCATCACGTTCCACACTCCGAGCAGGTCATTGTCATACCTCGCCGTATCCACATCCAGATTATGGTGGAAGCAATAGGCCGTCCACAGGCAGCGCAGGTGATCCCTGCTGAGTTCGTCGTCAAAGCAGCTTTGCCGGGCGAACTCTTTCAGGTATTCCAGTTCAGCTTCCCTGCTGACTGTGCCCTGCAGGACTTCAATAATCCGGGCAGCTGCATGGTATCCATCCCGCCACAACAAGCCTGATTGAAATCTCACATCTTTCTCTGACCCCATCTATGCCCCTCCTTTCCCAGCCGTACAGACCATAACCGCTGCATCCACGCCACCAGCCACGATCCAGGCGGCTCTGGCAGCATCCCCTCTTCCAGATCTTCCTCCAGATATCTTCCATCCTGTAAAGATTCCCGGAATCCATCAGGGAGCAGCCTGACTCCCTGATACCGGTCCTGTTCACCCTCTGTCGCCTCCTCTCCATGCTTTCCCACCATCTTTCCTGTATTTACTATAACTGAAGCCGAGCTCTGCCTCGCACATCATCGGGATGGCCTTATCGCCGTTCTCGGCCCGGAGGCTTTCAAGCTCTCCGACCGTGTAATAATCCAGCAGCGCCTCATAACAATCCCTGATTTCTTTCGGAACGGTATCTAGGAACCTTTCTTCTGACAGGGCTTTCCCGCCTGCTGCCACCACGTCATCCAACCAGCCCCTATGGCTTTCATGCCTGGAGGGCCTTCTTCTTTCGATGTATTCGTATTTGGGGAACCCGGGCTCTGCGGCATCGGCCACTATCTCAGCCACTTTCCTCACGGCCGTGTCGAGCTGCTTCTTGTTGATGTATTCGTGCTGGGTATGCGCATTGTAGTAGCCGGACGAGAGGTTGACGGCGGCAACCCCAAGTTCCGGTGCGATGACAGAGATATCGCTGAATGACCCCCACTCCGTATTGAAACCCTTGCTGGTGATATAATCCTCGAACTCCGGGTTGTCGCAGCCGTAATAGACGGCATCGTCCTTCCCTCTGCGGTCAAGCTCCACCAGGATCTTCAGGCCATCCAGTCCCTTGGGCAGCCTGCCCTTCCTGTGCATATCACTGAACTTATGCGCCCCAACGCCGCCGGTCTCCTCATCACAGGTGAACAGGAGCCAGGGCTTTACCTCGGACTTCCTGTAAGCCGTCACCAGGGCGTAGACGCCGCAGCGGTCGTCCCCGCCGATGCCCTGCGGCGACATCCAGATACCTCCATCCTGCGTCCTGCATATCTGCCGGACGGGGCTCCTGTGGACTGTATCGAGGTGGGCCAGGAGCATGGCCGGGGCCTCCCCGCGGACAAGGATATATTTATCCTTGCAGACGGTCGCATGGCCCTTATACATTTTGTCTAGCTCCATGAAGAGCTCCTTCTGTGTCGGTCTTAAGAAATCATCCAATGCTTTCATGCTGGTACCTCCTCCTTTCCAAAGGCTGCTCCGCACAACGGACAGGCCTCTCCTCTCTCTAAGCCGACAGTGACATGCTCCCCACATGACGGGCATTCCTGGTACTGTTCGAGGCACGCACCGCACACCCATATCATATGGCCGTTCCGGCCATAGGCCATATGGACGGTGTCATCGTGGAAATACCCTCCGCATCCAGCGCACTGCGTATAGCACCTGTCCCGGCAGCTG
>OFFT01000404.1_pt1 | contig 32635 bp, 29 predicted proteins | sample 1521581 | NCBI WGS metagenome assembly OFFT01 (sample SAMEA3504084, study PRJEB24116) | mouse gut metagenome | biome: mouse gut; feature: mouse-associated habitat; material: faeces | place: Denmark | collected 2011
ACTTGCATGTGTTAAGCCTGCCGCTAGCGTTCATCCTGAGCCAGGATCAAACTCTCCGCTGTTAGTATCTTGTTTCCAAAATTCTTCGAATTGTTCTTTTACCGGTCCAGGATTCCTTTTTTCATTGCTGGAATCTTGACGGGACTTTTTTATTTGTCCCTGTACTCTTCAAACAACTTTCGCTGCTTTGTCTTGTGGCAAAATTTCAAAGTTCTCGTCGCTTTTTGAGAAGGATTCTGGACTGCTTTTTCAAACCTTGTCTCAGTGGCTCCGTTCCCGAAAGCGATTGCAAAGTTATAGCAAAAATCCGCGCTGTGCAAATTTTTCTACCAAGATTTTTGAAAATTCCATGCGATATCCATTTATCTTACTGACATTCTTTGTTTTAAAAATATGTTAAAATATATTCATAAATGTTAAACGGGTGAACAAAATCAAGAGATATCGCATGAAGAATTTTTTTGAAATGCTGATTTTTGCGGAATCGCCATTTTTAACTAAAATTGCGGAGCCGCATTCAACGACTCCGCAAATCCAGTTTGCTTATCTGGCGCACATCCCTTACAGAAGGGAACGCCATAGATTTCTTCAGGTCTTATTCGGCCGGCTTGGCTTCAGGGCGCTGGTAGCCGTCTTTGGTGGCGCGCTGCGACATTCTTTTAATTCTGTCCTTGGTTTCGGGATGCGACGAGAACATCTTCTGGATGTAGCTCATCTTGGCTCCACTCTTCTGCTCAAGCTGACTCATCTTCTCGAAAGCCATGACCATTCCCCAGGGATTGCGACCGTTTTTAACCAGAAAGTCATAACCGCAGTCATCCGCTTCCTTCTCCTGACTCTGCGAGAATTTGGAGTTGACCAGCGAAGCTCCGAGGTCTCCAAGCTGCGAATCGGAGAGGGCCGCCGCCACTCCGCCGGTCGAAGACACGCCATCCTTGAGGGCGTCGGTAAGCAGAGCTGTGCGGAATGCTTTTTTGGAGTGATGCTTGAGGACATGGCCGATTTCGTGGCCAATGATTCCCATGAGTTCATCGTCATCCATGATGTCCATCAGCGAGGAGAAAACGCGCACGCTACCGTCAGGGCATGCAAAGGCGTTGATGTCGATTACATGGTATACTTTAAAATTCAAAGGTATTCCATCGGCATCCGTTATACCCTCGGTAAGCTTGCGCAGGCGAACAGTATAGGGATTGTCTTCGGGAAGAACGGGGTTGTTCTTGTCCATCCAGTCGACCGACTCCTTGACGTACGCCGCCATCTGGGCATCAGTAAGAGTGACAGCCTGCGCAGTCTTGGCGACCGCGTTCCCGAGTTTTTTGAGATTCAACTGTGCTCCGACAGGCATGGCTGTCGCGAGGCAACAAACTAAAGTGAAAATGTAAACGCTGAATTTACGCATGGTAATGAAATTTTTTATAACTTTGATTAATAATCTGCACCCGTAGTGTCACCTCGGCACTGTGGATGCTGTTGCTAAGGAACACTATTACCGTACTGCAAAATTAATAAATTTATGAAAAAGTCAGTTGAAGTATTGAGATATTTTCTCATCGGAATTCTCATAATGGCCGTTATGACATTCATCGGAGGGTCGATGGCCATATATTCGGACACCCTTGTCAATCCATGGTTTCCAATAGTGGGGGCGGGGGCTGCGGCTGTGGCCTGCGCACCTTTCTGTATGCGGTGGTGGAAATTTGTGACGCAATGCGACCAGGCATGGTTCAACGGCTTATGCCACGTCATGTTTACCGGCTCGCTTCTGCTCTTCGCTTTCTATTTCTGCAACTCGTACTTCGCGAGCCATGACACGGCACACATGGAGCGGGTGGCCATAGAGCGCCGCTTCAGAGAGACTCATTATAAGACCAAGAGAATCTCACGCCGCACATACGGAAGAGGAGAACCCTACCAGCAGTATTATATAGAGGTGCGGTTCGAGGATGGTCGCACAAAGAAGCTGTCGGTGAAGTTTGACACTTACCGACGACTGAAAAGTCAGGATACCATTCAACTCAAGATGGAGAGGGGACTATGGGGACTTCCGGTGATACGCCGCAAAGGAGCCAACATCGAGGTGCCGCATTCGGGATACCGACAGACGGAGTCCATATTGACACGAAGGCTGCGCGAAAGCAAATATTAAGGAAAGGAAAGGCGTTATATTAATCAGGTTCCGACTTCACCGGGACCCGATGTTACAGTTTTAAATTTAGAGATGATCATGAAAAGACTTATATCCGGAGGGACTCTGGCACTGATTCTGGCCACGGCGAATGTAACCGAAGCAGGAGCTGTAGCCCGGAAACCTGCCGCTCCCGGCGAGGAGAGACAGAGCTACACAGTGACAGTGGATGAGCAGGGAGTGATGCGCCGGAGCGACAACGGGGAGGAAGTGTCGTACTATGGCACCAACTACACGGTCCCGTTCGCCTATTCCTACCGGGCGCTCGGATATCTGGGACGCGATCGCCGCGAGGCCATCGACCGTGACATCTACCATATCGCGCGTCTGGGACTTAATGCGTTCAGACTCCATCTGTGGGATGCCGAGCTGGCCGACTCTGAGGGAAATCTTCTCGATAATGACCATCTCGACCTCCTGGACTATATGATATCGCGCCTCGAGGAGCGTGGCATAGACGTGGTTCTGACCGCACAGACCAATTTCGGCAACGGCTATCCGGAGCGCAATATCGACACCGGCGCTTTCACCTACGACTTTGACAAATGTAATGTCCATGAAAACAGGATGGCTCAGGAGATTCAGGAGCGATACCTCATGCAACTCGCAGAGCATGTGAATCCATATACGGGACGCAGCTATGCGGGAGACCGCGCGATAATCGCCATGGAAATAAACAACGAGCCATGCCATTCAGGCACGGAGAAAGAGGTGACCGCCTATATAGACCGGATGGCGCATGCACTGCGCAAGGCCGGTTTCGACAAGCCAATATTATATAATGTGACGCATAACCCGGGAGTGACCACGGCCTATTACGCCGCCAAGGATATCGACGGCACCACCTACCAGTGGTATCCGACCGGCCTGGTGGCGGGGCATGAGCGGAAAGGCAATTTTCTGCCGGCAATCGATGAATACACCATCCCCTGGAAAAAGACCATGCCCGGATATGACAGGCTCGCTCGCGTGGTGTACGAGTTCGATCCCGCCGACGTGCTGTACTCGCATCTCTATCCGGCAGTGGCACGCACATTCCGCAAGGAGGGATTCCAATGGATCACGCAGTTCGCCTACGATCCTATTGATCTCGCTCCTTATAATACGGAATATCCCACGCACTTCCTGAACCTTGTGTACACGCCAGCCAAGGCGCTGAGCATGATGGTGGCCGCAGAAGCGGCCCGCGAGATTCCGCGCGGCGCCGACTACGGCAACTATCCCCAGAACACCCGCTTCGGCCACACCCGGATAAGTTATGAGGAAGACCTGAGCGAATTCAATTCTCCCGATAAATTCATCTATACCAACAACACCCCGACAAATCCGGCGGACACATCCGGACTCCGGCAGATAGCAGGCCACGGCAATTCGCCGGTGGTGGAATACAGCGGCTCGGGCGCCTATTTTCTCGATCGTCTCGAGAACTCCGACGTATGGCGTCTGGAAGTTATGCCGAATGTGACAGTAATCGAGGATCCGTTTGGCGACACTGACCTGAAGAATACGAAAGTCATAGCCACGTCCGCAGCCGAGACCATGAGGATAAGTCTTCCTTCGCTTGGTATGAAATTTTATTATAAAGGTATCGATGTCGGCAACAAGACCTCTGGCCAAGCGACCGAAGGCAAAATCACCGTCATACCCGGAACTTATCTGCTGCAGGCGGCCAGTCCGGACTTTCCGGCCACCGACAGACTGGGCCGGGGCAAAGTGGCGGACAACATCGGACTTACCGAATATGTGGCACCCCTGACCGACAGCTATCCGGTGACTTTGCTCAGCAGAAGGGAAGCGGACCCGGCACTGGATGTCAACATGATTCCAGAGGCCTGGAATTACCGTCTTGAAAGCCTTGATCTCGGATGGGACGCACCAAAGTTCTATGAACTGAAGACCACACCGGACAGCGATGGAATCACCGTGTTGAAAAGGTACGTCGGCGACAAGATGGCACGCATACCGGCGGAAATAAAGCTAAACTCACTTCACGCCCGGTTCATTGAGGAGGCCGGCAACCACAAATCCACCGGAATACCAGAGGGAACCATGCTGTCGCTCACCTTCATAAACGGAGCGACATTCAGCGCGCCGGTCCGCACGGACTCCACCGGCACAGCCAATATACAAGTCAATGAACTCATGCCTTCGGAAGGAGTCATAGTACCGGCGCCCTACCCCACCATGCTGACAAGGCTCACACCGACAATAGCCGGAAAGCGTGGAGAAATGAACGAGATCGAGTCCGTCACTCTAACAATTCCTCAAAAGAAAGGAGTATCACAAAACATCCTCATCGAACGCATCTGGGTAGAATAATAGCCAGCACGTTGACATTTTTGTAAAAAAGATGCTATGGCTAACCGTTGCGGGCGGCACGCTGGTCGTTGACTATGATAAGGAGTGCGTCGCGGACATCAGAGGGTAACTGCAGACCGCGGAGGGTGATGCTGCGAGCCCATCCGGGGACATCCTCGGGACGGAGCGTCATCAGCACCTCATTGAATTCGTCCGCCTCTTCCGGAGTATAGCTTTCGGGCGTGCGGCCTATAAAGCGGTCCAGTTCCTCGTCATCGTAGTAGACCACTTCATCGGAGACTACCGACAGTGTATCTTTCTCGCAGGTGATATGCATTCCGCAACAGACTTCGCCATCGGGCACATCTTCCGATGGACCGGACATCGGATCAGTCGGGGAAGCCGCAGGTCTGCCGGTCATAGCGGGAGTTGAATTATGCCGGCGACGCCAGCGTAACTCGAAGAGATAAAGGACCACGCCCGTAACTACCAGAAATATCAATATAACCAATGCTCCTTTCATCTGTCAGTCATTTTAGCAAGTTCAGTCAATAATTTTAGAGAGTTGGGCAAAAAAACCGGGGAATGATTTGGCTACAGCTTCTTTCCCGGCCAAAGAACCATTTCCGGCGACAGCAATGACCACAGCCATCGCCATGGCTATGCGGTGGTCAGCATGCGAATTGAATTCCGGCGATTCCTTCCGGGGGATACACCTCTCCCCTCTCCAGGCTATGGAGTCTTCTTCCGCGGCAAGCCGGAATCCGGCTTTGGAGAGCTCCAGGGCGAGGATGGCCATGCGGTCGGATTCCTTAAGCCGCAGGTGACTTATCCCGCTAAGTTCAAAGCGGATGCCGGCGAAGCAGAGGGCCGTGACAAATGAGGGTACAAGATCTGGAGTGTCGCGCATGTCAAGACGCACAGGGCAGTCCGACGCCGCAAGGCGTGCCACCTCGTCAGGGTCGGCCTCTATCAGGACATACGCGCCAGCCGCATCCTCCCGGAACAGCGTAGTGACTCCGAGCGCGGAGAACAGCGCCGCCACCGCAGAGTCTCCCTGCAGCGATACTTCCGGAGAGGACAGGCCGGACAACCGGACAACCGTCCCGGGACGCATCAGAACAAGCTGATAGAAGGGAGCGGCGGCCGACCAGTCGGATTCTATCATATAAGACAGACCGTCGGACTCGGAGAAGCGCCGCATAACTTCGCGTGTCATCTCAAAGTATGGACGGGAAACGGAGGGCAACGACTTTTCAGAAAGAATCAGAGGCCGGTTCCAGAACGGCGAAGCGAGCAGCAATGCGGAGGCAAACTGGGAGCTGAGGCCGTCAGGTAATTCGACAGTGCCTCCTTCGAGACGACGCCCCCTGATCCTTATCGGCACACGCCCTTCGTCGGCGATATACTCTATATCGGCACCCAAACTGCGGAGAGCCTCCACAAGTGGACTTATCGGCCGACGCCGCAAAGCATCGGTGCAGTCCACCACGCCGTCAAAACCAGGCGAGGACGCAGCAAGAGCGAGAAAAAAGCGGAGCGAGGTCGCTCCGGTGCCAAGATTGTAGACGTGGCCCTGTGAAATTCCGGCATCAAACAGACGCAACGCCTCGGCAAGTTCACGGGTATCGTCGCAATCCGGAAGATTATGCAGTTTTCTCCTGCCGAGAGTCCGGCAACATATCAAGGCTCTCGCGGCAATACTTTTCGAGCCAGGAAGCAGTACGGTAGCTGTCGATTTCGAATCCATAGAATTCAATCAGGCATGGCGACACGATTGCCACGCTCAAAAAGACATGCGTCGCCGTAAGAAAGAAACCGGTAGTCGCCGGCAAGAGCCTCCTCGTAGATTCCACGCCAGCGGGGCAGCCCGGAGTTGTCCGCGCCAAGAAAAGAGGAGACGAGCAGCAATAATGTAGACTGGGGCTGATGAAAATTAGTGACCATCCGGTCGACAATGCGCCATCGGAACCCGGGAGCGATCATTATGGAAGTGGAGGCTGTGAGCGTCGACAGTGAGTTTCGGTCGAAGTATCCGAGCAAAGCGTCAAGCCAATATATGGTCTGCCTCTTTAAATCCTCATCGCTTTCAGGGGAATCGGCCATGTAGGCCGTCCACTGTCCGACCGAGAGAGAGCAGTCGCCATCCGCCACCGCCATTCCCAAATAAGGCAACGACTCCAAGGTGCGTACCGAGGTAGTGCCTACCGCTGTGACGGGACTACCTCCGCGCAACGCATCGACAAGAGCCTCCACCAGACTCCTGTCGACGGTGAACACCTCGGTATGCATAGGATGGTCTCCTATAAGATCGGACTTGACCGGCTGAAAAGTGCCAGCTCCGACATGCAGTGTGACCGGCATCGGGGCTATCCCCTTCCCTTTCAGCGCATCGAAGAGGCGAGGGGTGAAATGCAGACCGGCGGTAGGAGCCGCCACTGAACCTTTCACCCGGGCATAGACCGTCTGATAGTCATCAGCATCCGACTGTTCCGACTGGCGTCTCAGATAAGGAGGGATCGGGATATATCCCGCCGCATCCACTATAGAAGCGAATGTGAGATCCAGGGCATCCCAGCTGAACTCCACCACGTGGGCGTTGCCTGGGCGCGCCTCACCGCGCAGGGCGGTGAGCGTCACCTTGCGGCCGTCCACATACAGTTCCTTGGTCAACGCCCCGCTCTTCCACCGCTTCAGATTGCCCACCATGCAGCTCCATCCGCATCGGCCTCTGCTCTGAAACATGAGTACATAATCCTCCGGATCGAGAGGTTCGAGAAGGAATACCTCAACTTCCGAACCGGTCTCCTTGCGAAATCTGATGCGCGCGTTGATCACACGCGTATTGTTACACACAAGCAGGGAATCCTGCGGGAGCAACTGCGGGAGTGCATCAAACCGACAGTGGGAGACAGCTCCGCGATTGCCCGCCACAATCAGCAGACAGCTGTCGCGGGCCGCGAGAGGATGGCGTGCTATCCGCTCGTCGGGAAGAGGATAGTCAAAATCCGCTATTTTTATATTTTTAACCTTATCGAGTATATCCATTTGATTTTCTGATAATTTAGTCTAATTCGCGAGCTTAATTCCGAGAACTGCGAAAAATTTTTTCACAAAAATAGCAAAAAAATTTGTGAGAAATAAAAAAAAGCCTTAACTTTGCACTCGCAATCGGGCGATTAGCTCAGCTGGTTTAGAGCGTCTGTCTTACAAACAGAGGGTCTGCGGTTCGAATCCGTAATCGCCCACTCCCCAAATCCCCACGCTCGTCTTCAGATCGCAAGAAATGAAGGCGAGCTCCCTTTTTTAGCATGTTAACCTCAGCTGGAAGCAATCCGGGGCCAATGAAGTACAAATCGGTCAGAGATTGCAATTGCCCGTCAAATTACGGGCTATGAACGACTTTTATATATACGGTTTTGATTTTATTCCTCTGTTTTTTTGTATTTTAGATTTATTGTTTTATATTTGCTTATCCAATTGAAACAATAATCCGCAACAATTCGGATGTCAGCTAACAACTGTCTGACTAAATACCTTTTACATATCGTAAATTTATCAAGGCATTTGTTCTGTGAGACTGCAAAACGGTAATAACATAATCTTCTCTGAGAATAAACCATCTAACGGCCTATAAACCATGAAACAACTTGTCTACTTTCTAATGATTGTCCTCTCAGCAATCGTCTGTCAAGGAACAGCCACGGCGCAACGCACACTTAACCTTGACACTATTTCGAATGAAATATCACCAGTCGATGTATCCAGAACCATAGAACCGACAAACGACGGTTACATAGTAACATATACAATCAACCGATTGGCGTTAGACCCGGACGATGACCTTCTCGACTGCGAAACACCTGTAATAAGAGGTTCTAGCAATAATAATGTATACAATGTCGGAATATCTAAAGGAATCGCAAAGAAAGATATTAAGTTATTGCGCGAGGATTGGGTGTGGAAATATCATCAATATTTCAATATAGATTATAGTGACCCCAACAACACTTCGGGCAAAGACGCATGCAGTGACATTTACCTCAACATAGGGTTCTCCGGAACAACTGTCATCGGCGGAGTTGAGTATCAAAACTGCACTATTTGGAAAGATGGAGAGGAACCGGCCAACGGAGAAGCTCCAGTCATCGCATATATGCGTGAGGAAGGAAACAGGATTTATATGCGTGAAGCGACACCGTCGGGAGGACTCTACCAGACACTTTTCAATGATTACAACATCAGCATAAAACCCTATATCTGTCCGGCTCTCGAATGGGTTCCCGATAGCAACACAGAGATGCTGATTTATGACTTCGATCTCGACAAGGGGGAGATCCTGTGGTTCGACAGCGAATGCCGTGATGACGACGCCGGTTTACCGGTCACACTGAGATACACGGGGACCGTAGACAATAAAGAGGTGGACATACAATGGTTTGAAACACGTCTCGATGAGGAAGCCGCAGTATATTGCGGATTTGGCTCTGCGGACAGCCTTTTACCCTTTCCAGGCACTTACAACGAATTCCAATGGGAGCCGCACAGGCTCATCTGCATCACGGACAGAGAGAACAATCCCGTCATCACCATGCCCACCGGAGGATTTCCGCCATTGCCGGATGAGACGGGAATTACGTCCGTAAAGCAGACTGCCGATGTAAGTTACTTCGACATGCAGGGACGTCAGGTTCCGAAGCCGGATAACGGAATCTTCATCAGGATTGAGCGAAAATCAGACGGATCGGTTGTCACCCGCAAGGTTTGCCTCAGGAAGTAACCGGACTCAGATAATGTTAAGGAACACGCTCTCATATATGCGGTTTTGTGCGGTTTTGCAAATTTGATTTTCAGATTAACGGATTTTTCATTAAATTTGCGATTTGATGGATATGTACGGGGATAAGGACATTTTCCTCCCCCCGTACGGTCATGGTCTGTCCTCAGATATCAGGCAGCATAAGACAGATCTTGAATACAAGATATAAGAATATAAGATACAACAGCATATTATGAATCTTTTTGACAAAGTCAGCGAGGACATCAAGAAGGCGATGCTCGCTCGCGACAAGGTGCGCCTCGAGGCACTTCGCGGCGCCAAGAAAGAGTTTCTGGAGGCAAAGACAGCCAAAGGCGCCAACGGAGAGCTCTCCGACGAAAACGCGGTGAAAATCATCATCAAGATGGTGAAGCAGCGTAAGGAAAGCGCCCGGATTTATAATGAGAACAACCGCCCCGAGCTGGCCGACAACGAGCTGGCCGAGGCTGCGGTGCTTGAGGAATATCTGCCCAGGCAGCTGTCGGCCGAAGAACTGGACGCCGAATTGCGCGACATCATAGCCGAGACCGGCGCCTCATCGGCCAAGGATATGGGCAAAGTTATGGGAGCGGCCACCAAGCGGCTTGCGGGTCGCGCCGAAGGCCGCGCCATATCGGAGGCAGTGAAACGTCTGCTGGCCTGACGCCGGCAAGGAGCATCCAACAACTATTATCTGACAAAATGCTGACACTACAAACTATAAAAGCCGATCCCGAGTTCGTGATCGGGCGTCTGGCCGTGAAAGGATTCGACGGCCGTGATATCATAACCAGAATAATCGAGACCGATGCCGAGCGACGCCGTCTGCAACAGAAAACCGACAGCGACGCATCGGAGCTGAAGAAACTTGCCGCCACAATCGGCAAGTACATGAAAGAGGGGGACAAAGAAGCGGCCGAGCGGGCAAAGGAAGCCGTGGCCGCCCTCAAGGAGAGCACCGGCAAACTTCAGGAACAGCTGGAACGCCGCGAACATGAGATCCGCGAGATGCTGCTTACTGTACCGAACCTCCCCTGTGCCGCCGTCCCCGAGGGAAAGAGCGCCGAAGAGAACGTGGAGGAGAAGACAGGAGGCATCATTCCCGAACTCCCCGCCGACGCTCTGCCCCATTGGGACCTGGCAAAAAAATACAACATCATCGACTTCGAGACAGGCGTCAAGGTTACCGGAGCCGGTTTCCCCTTCTATATAGGAAAGGGAGCACGTCTGCAGCGCGCCCTCATCCAGTTCTTCCTTGACGAGGCTTGGAAGGCAGGATACACCGAGGTGGAACCTCCGTTTGTGGTGAACGAGGCGTCAGGATACGGCACAGGACAGCTTCCCGACAAGGAGGGACAGATGTACCATGTGACTCTCGATAACCTCTATCTGATTCCAACCGCCGAAGTGCCGGTGACCAATATCTACCGCGACGAGATCATCCCCGAGGCCGAGCTGCCGAAAAAGAACTGCGCCTACTCTCCCTGCTGGCGCCGCGAAGCGGGGAGCTACGGCAAGGATGTGCGCGGTCTTAACCGTCTCCATCAGTTCGACAAGGTGGAGATTGTGCGCGTAGAGCGTCCCGAAGACTCCTACAGAGCACTTGAAGAGATGAAGGATCACGTGCAGGGACTTCTTGAAAAGCTCGGACTCCCCTGGCACATACTGCGTCTCTGCGGAGGCGACATGAGCTTCACGTCGGCCATCACCTTCGATTTCGAAGTGTGGAGCGCGGCTCAGAAGCGCTGGCTCGAGGTGTCGTCGGTATCCAATTTCGAGACATACCAGGCCAACCGCCTGAAATGCCGCTACCGCGGGGCGGACAAGAAAATCCACCTATGCCACACGCTCAACGGATCGGCATTGGCTCTGCCACGCATCGTGGCGGCACTGCTTGAAAACAACCAGACTCCCGAGGGCATCATGGTGCCCGAATGTCTCAGAAAATACACGGGCTTCGACATTATAAACTAATCCGACATCACAGACTAACCATACATCAACGACCGTCAGATGGAAAAAGACAAGGCATATATCAGCAAGGAGGAGAAGAAGATTCCCATCAACGACCCTACGGGGAAGTGGAGCGACCTTACCCTGCTGCCCGAATGGGGCGAGAAGCACTATGATGTGTATACCGTTAAGAAACATGGCAAATGGGTCATGCTCAAGGCGCTCAGAAGGGAATATGCCGACAAGCCGGAGTACCGCCGGATGATTGAACAGGAATTTGACACCCGATACAATCTGGCGCATCCCAACATCGTGATGGTGAACGATTTCGAAGAAATTCCAGGTATTGGGACCGCGATAATCACCGATGACGTCTACGGCTATTCGCTGCGGAGGCTTATCGACGAGAAGCGGCTGACGCCAAAGATTGTACACCGCCTTCAGACACAACTTCTCGACGCGATGGAATATATTCAGGAAAACCACATCGTGCACCATCCGATCACTCCGGAAACCATCATCTTCACCGAGTACAACGAGAATCTGAAGCTGATCGACGTGGGCTACGACCAGTCGGAGGAACTTTCCACCCAGGACGCGCATGAAGATATCGAGAGTTACGGTAAAGTACTGAACGAAGTGCTTGACAACCTCCCCGCGTCAATGCCCAAACTGCGGAAAGTGGCCAACAAATGTACCCAGAAGGATACTCCATTCCGCACAGTCTCCGACATACAGCTGGCCATGGAGCGGCGCTCCTCCTCACAGGTGTTCGTGTTCCTGTGCACATGTCTGGTGATACTGATCGCGTTGCTGATGTGGCTGTCCTTAAGACAGTGACAAATTTGCCGGAATCATAACCAATTCTGTCAGAATCATAATCAATTCGCCCTATCCCGAAATGATAGAAATAAAAGAAGTAAGACCCACGAAAGCGGAACTCAGGAAATTCACGGAATTCCAGATTGATCTGTATGAAGGGAATCCGTACTATGTGCCGCCTTTGGTCTCCGACGACATAGATACCCTCCGTCCCGAGGGAAACCCCGCATTTGATTTCTGCGAGTCAGCCTACTACATGGCCTATCGCGACGGAAAGCCCGCAGGGCGTGTGGCCGCCATCATCAACCACCAGATCAACCGCGACTACCGCCAGAACATCGTGCGGTTCGGTTTTCTCGATTTCATCGACGACCACGAAATCTCGGCCGCCCTTATGAACGCCGTTGAGGAATGGGGACGTTCGAAAGGGATGACGAAAGCCGTAGGACCGCTTGGATTCACAGACCTTGACCGTGAGGGACTCCTGGTGGAGGGATTCGAGGAACTTTCGACCATGGCCACCAACTACAACTACCCCTACTATCAGACCCATCTCGAGAAACTCGGCTACCGTAAAGAGTCGGATTGGGTGGAATTCATGATGGAGGTTCCCGACAAAGTGCCCGAGCGTTACGACAGAATCGCCGACATCGTCAAGAAGAAATATGACCTGAAGGTTCTGAAATACGACAACCGCAAACGCATAAAGGCGGAATACGGTCACGCGATATTCCGCCTGGTGAACGACGCCTACAAAGACCTTTACCAATATTCCAGGCTGACCGAGCGTCAGATAGATCATTACATAAGCATCTATCTGAACCTTCTAAACCTTGACCTGGTGACGCTTGTGGTGGAAAAGACGGGGCGTCTGATAGGCCTCGGCATAGCGCTTCCATCAATGAGCGTGGCGCTCCGGAAATCGAAGGGACGCTACTTCCCTTTCGGATGGTACTGGCTGCTGAAAGGGCTGCGGGGTAAGAATGACCGTGTGGACCTGCTGCTGGTGGCCGTGCATCCGGACTACCAGAACAAAGGCGTCAACGCCCTGATGTTCCAGGATCTGGTGCCTCAGTTCATCAAATACGGCTATCGCTACGCCGAATCGAATCCGGAGATGGAGACGAATTCCAAGGTGCAGAGCCAGTGGCAGTACTTCAACACCCGTCAGCACCGCCGGCGCCGCTCCTACTCTAAAAAACTGTGAATCGAGATGGAAACCGGAGACAAGAGGGCAATCATTAAAAAAAAGGAGGGCGCGGAAAAAGTAAACCCTTATCGCGCCGGAGATCCGAAGGGAGAACAGGTCAAGGAGATGTTCGACTCGATAGCTCCCGCATACGACTTCATGAACACAGCCATGACGTTCGGACTCCACCGTCACTGGCGCAACGTGGCGCTGGACGCCGTCTACGGAGAACTTCCCGAGCCGGCACGAATCCTGGACATCGCCACAGGGACAGGCGATCTCGCTTTCGAACTTCACAAACGCTATCCGGAGGCAAGGGTGACCGGCATAGACCTCTCTGAAGGAATGCTTAAAATAGCACACAACAAACTGTTGAGCGCCGACTACGAAACGAGGCAAAAAATCGATTTCGACTGTCAGGACTGTCTTGATCTGCAATTCCCCTCCGACACGTTTGACCTTGTGACGGTAGCCTACGGCGTACGCAACTTCGAGAATCTACGCAAAGGTTACTCGGAGATACTGAGGGTGCTCCGCCCCGGAGGACTGCTCTGCGTGATAGAGCTGTCTGTGCCCGAAGGAAAATATCTCGAAAGCGCCTATCACTTATATGCCGACCGTCTTATCCCGGCGATAGGGAGGAGAGTGTCGGGCGACTCGCGGGCCTACCGCTATCTGCCGGAGAGCATCGCGGCCGCGCCCCAGCTCAAGGACATGGCACAGATTATGAAGGACTGCGGATTCGTGCGCTGCAGATGGCGCTCTCTCACCATGGGAGTAGTCACATTTTATTTAGCCAAGAAACAGGATGGAGAGAAAAGACTTTGAGATAATGGCTCCGGTAGGGAGCCGCGAATCGCTGGCAGCCGCCGTGCACGCCGGTGCGGACGCCGTATATTTCGGCATAGAGGGCCTGAACATGCGCAGCAGGTCGAGCGCCAACTTCACCGCCGACGACATGGCTGAGATAGCCGCCTTCTGCACGGAGCGTGGTGTAAAGACATATCTTACCGTAAACACCGTGATATACGACGGAGATATGGAACTTATGCGCACCATTATCCGCCGCGCTCAGGAGAGCGGCATCAGCGCGATAATCGCCTCCGATATGGCGGCGATCCTCTACGCCCGGGAGATCGGCCAGGAGGTCCACATCTCCACACAGGTGAATGTAAGCAACATCGAGGCCGTGAAATTCTACGCTCAGTTCGCCGACGTGATGGTTCTCGCACGCGAGCTGAACATGGAGCAGGTGACGGAGATAAGCCGCGCCATCGAGGCCGGGGATATCCGCGGGCCGCACGGCGACCGGATACGCCTGGAGATGTTCTGCCACGGTGCCCTCTGCATGGCGGTGAGCGGCAAATGCTACATGAGCCTCCACGAGATGAATTCCAGTGCCAACCGCGGGGCATGCAATCAGATATGCCGCCGCGCCTACACGGTGACCGACCGCGAGACCGGAGAGCAACTCGACATCGAGAACAAGTACATAATGTCGCCCAAAGACCTGAAGACCATCCACTTCCTAAACAAGATGGTCGATGCCGGGGTACGCGTTTTCAAAATCGAGGGACGCGCCCGCGGACCGGAATATGTCGCTGAAACCGTGGCATGTTACTCCGAAGCCCTGCAGGCCATTGCCGACGGGACGTACTCCCCCGACATGGTGCCGGAATGGGACCGCCGACTGGCCAAGACCTTCAACCGCGGATTCTGGGACGGCTACTATATGGGGCAGCGTCTCGGCGAATGGAGTGCGAAATACGGCTCTTCCGCGACCCGAGTCAAGAGATATGCAGCCAAAACCATACGGTACTTTTCCAAGCTCGGTGTCGGCGAGTTCATGATGGAAAGCGGCGAACTGAAAACCGGAGACGAGGTAGTGCTGACCGGTCCGACCACGGGAGCTCTCATCTTCAAGGTCGACGAATTGCGCTACGACCTGCAACCGGTGGATAAAGTGAGAAAAGGGGATCTTTTCTCTATGCCCGTACCAGAAAAGGTCCGTCCTTCCGACAAGCTATACCTGTGGGAAGAGACGGGGATAAAATAAAAATTCAGACACGATGAAAAAACTTATTCTGCCTGTTGCCGCGGTTCTCACAGCGATAACCTGCACCGCCGCGCCACTCACGCCGGAGGAGGCGCTCAGCCGCGTTCTTCCTCAGACGCCATCCAAAGTGGCGGGAAAACCGGCGTCCCGTTTCCAGCTTGCCATAACCAGAAGCGACAATAATGTGCCCACTCTATATCTGTTCCGCAACGCGGACAACGGATTTATCCTGACATCGGCCGACGATGACGCCACACTGCTTCTCGGCTACGGAGACTCACCCGCGCTGGACGCGGAGGGAAAAGTTCCGGAGGCCTTCGAGACATGGATGGATCAGCTGAGCCGTCAGGTGGCATATACCGTAAAAGAAGATGGCATACGCCGCACATTCGGCAAGGAGCGCCCCGCGCGCAATCCCATAGCGCCTCTGTGCAAGACGGCATGGAACCAGGGGGAACCATACAACCTGAAATGTCCCAAGAAAGGCTCCGAACTTTCGGTAACCGGCTGCGTGGCCACCGCCATGGCTCAGGTGATGAAATACCACAACTGGCCCGACCAGGCTGTAGGAAGGGTGTCTTACCAGTGGAGGAGCGGCGGCAGGACTCTCAGCATGAATCTCGAGAAGCAGACTCTCGACTGGGACAGGATGCTGGACCGGTACACAGACGCATCCTCCGAGGATGAAAAGCTGGCTGTAGCCCTGCTGATGCGCGCCGTCGGATTCGCCGTGCACATGGACTACAGCCCGACTGCGTCGGGTTCATACTCCTTAAACATCGGTCCGGCGCTGACAGAGCACTTCAAATACGACAAAGGAATGAAATATCTCCACCGCGACTATTACAGCCTTGCGGAATGGGAGGAAATCATCTACAATTCGCTGCGCGACTTCGGACCGGTGATCTACGGCGGACAAGCCATGATCGGAGGGCATTCGTTCGTGTGCGACGGATATGACACCGACGGCTATTTCCACTTCAACTGGGGCTGGGGCGGAGTGAGCGACGGTTACTTCCTGCTTGACGCCCTCGACCCCGAAGTACAAGGTATCGGCGGTGCCGATTCGGCTTTCAATTTCATGCAGGACATCGTGGCCGACATTCGTCCCGACCGGAGCGGAACTTCCGATTTCATCGGAGAAATCATACTGTCGTCACCGCTGAGATTCACCGGTGACTGGCGCGGCCTCGAACCGGAAGAGGGAGAGGAACTGCCCGTACTCACCAACGGTGAACTCACATTTCCGAACTACTTCCCGATAGAAGGCTTCTCATACAATCCTGGGCCAGGCTCCTTCACCGACGGATATGTGGGAGTTGCGATAGATCTTTATGGCGACACCAGAAACAATGCTGTGGAGTATCCCCATTTCACCTACAATGAATTCCATGACGACAACCTCGATCCCGGATACGGATATGACGGCATTGTGGTGTTGTTTCCCGAACTTCCCGACGGCACATACATAGTGCGCCCGGCATACGCACTCGGCAAGGACCCCTCAAAATGGAGCTATATGCGCACTCCGCTCAACGACTCCCCGGGACTGATACTAACCATCGCCGACGGCCTCGGCACATTCGCGCAGGAGACCAGGGATTTGCCGGAACTGACAGAACTCGAAATACCGACTGAATTCGGCAACCGTGATAAAATCCAAATAAAGGGTATCTGGACACTTCCCGGCGACGCACCTTTCTACAGCACCTACTATCCCGTGCTTCTAAGCGACAAAAATCTGGCCGGCATCGGAACCCCAGGCATCGTGGACCTCGAAGCAGACGGAACGGCGGCTCTGGACATCACGACCGTATTCACCACCCAGAATGGCGGAACTGTCCAGCCAGGCAAATATGAGTTTTACATCGCCGTCACCGATTCACAGAGAGGACTCTACTCAGTCAGTGACCCAATCGAGATAACGCTCTCGGAATCATCAGTCATAGACTGTGTTGGCACAGACACGGATATCATCGAGACAGAATACTTCGCACCCGACGGCACTCGCCTCGCCGACAAGCCGGCACGCGGAATGTATCTTGAAATCACAAGGCACGCGGACGGCTCCCGCACGGTGTACAAACGCATCTGATAATCACCCGTGAATCAGACAATCAAAGAGCGACTGGAAAATCCGGCCGCTCTTTTATTTACCAACTAATTTTACCGACTCAAAATGGATTTAACATTTTTAAAACTTTAGATTGCGTCAATCCGGCAAATTTTGATTACATTTGCATATTAATATGGCTATCGAATAGACAGACATCGGAACCCAGACGTATCGACCTATTCATTAGCCATTTATGAAAACCTGGCTTTTCATGGGAAAAATTATCGCAATCGCAAACCAGAAGGGAGGAGTGGGCAAGACCACTACATCCTTCAACTTAGGAGCCTGCCTGGCAGCCGGGGGCAAGCGTGTGCTGCTGGTCGACGCCGATCCGCAGGCCAACGCCACTTCGGGGATCGGTATGGAACTGTCGGAAACAGACGCATCGGTCTACGAATGCCTTATCGACGACTATCCCGCAGCCGACGCAGTGCTGCACACGCAGATTGACGGACTCGACATCATCGGGTCGAACATCAACCTTGTCGGCGCGGAAGTCGAACTGATGAACCGTCAGGGCAGGGAGCATTGCCTCTCGCGTGCGCTGGCACCGGTCAAGGACAATTACGACTATGTGCTGATAGACTGCTCCCCATCGCTAGGAATCATCACCGTCAACGCGCTTACAGCCGCAGACTCAGTGCTGATTCCGGTCCAGGCTGAATACTTTGCCCTCGAGGGTATAGCACAGTTGCTCAACACCATCCGTATAATCAAGAGCAGACTGAAACCTTCACTCGAGATTGAAGGCTTTCTGCTCACCATGTACGACGCGCGCCTCAGACTCGCCAACCAGATTTACGAAGAGCTCAAGGGGCATTTCGGCGACATGGTGTTCTCCACGGTGATCCCGCGCAACATCAAGCTATCTGAATCGCCGAGCCACGGACTTCCGGTGATCCTCTACGACCCGGACTCCCGCGGCGCCATAGCATACACCCAGCTTGCCAAGGAACTTCAATCCCGCAAACGCAAGAAGAACTGACATCAATGATAAACAAGCGCAACGCATTGGGCCGGGGCCTCGACTCGCTCATCCGCATGGATGAGGTGAGGACCGACGGAAGTTCGGCCATATCGGAAATAGAAATCTCGCGGATAGAGCCGAATCCGGAGCAGCCCCGGCGCACGTTCGACGAGGAGACACTCGGAGAGCTTGCCGCCTCGATACGGGAGCTCGGAGTGGTACAGCCTCTGACACTCAGGCTCTCGGACAACGGGAACTATCAGATAATAGCCGGCGAACGGCGCTGGCGGGCCGCCTCCCGCGCAGGACTCCGCACCGTGCCGGCATACGTGCGCAAGGCCTCAGACTCGGAAATGACCGAGATGGCCCTCATCGAGAACATACAGCGCGAGGACCTCAACGCGATCGAGGTGGCTCTCGGCTTCAAGCAGCTGATCGACAAATACGCTCTCACCCAGGAGCGCCTTTCCGAGCGCCTGGGCAAGAAACGCGCCACTATCGCCAACCATCTGCGCCTTCTGCGTCTTCCGGCTGAAATCCAGCTCGGTCTGCGCGACAAGAACATCGACATGGGGCATGCGCGCGCCATCCTCGGTCTGGAAGATCCCAAGGACCAGCTCCGCCTCTACAAGAAAATACTGAAAGAGGGGCTGTCGGTGCGCGCCGTGGAACAGATAGTGCGCGAGGGCCTGACTCCCGCAGGGCAGACCGCGCGTCCCAAAGCCAGACCGAATCACGAATACGATGAATTCGCCAAAAACCTTTCCCACCGATTCTCCGCTCCGGTGAAATTCTCACGGAACGCCGATGGAAAGGGGAGCATAACGTTTAAATTTTCCTCCGACGACGAACTGCATGCGCTTATCAAGGCATTCGACAGCTGACACTCCGCTTCAGGAGCGGATACTTCTGGTGGCATTGTGCATACTCCTCACAGTGCCGTCTGGCTATTTCACGCCTGGCGCGAAAGCGGCCATACCGCAGGATTCCACCGTCAATCTCGATGCCGAGATGGCGGTACGTCTTCCGGAAAATGACTCGATTCCACCGACGGAAGTCACCGCCGAAGACTACCATTACGGCCTTGACGGAAAGATTCCGTTCAACCCTTCCCCCACGCGGGCCGTATGGCTCTCCGCGCTCTGCCCCGGACTGGGACAGATCTACAACCGACGCTACTGGAAACTACCCATAGTGATCGGAGGATTCATGGGGCTCGGGTACGCCACGGCATGGAACAGCAACCAGTATCAGGACTACATGCAGGCCTACCGCGACCTCCTCGACAACGATCCGGGTACAAATTCATACATGGATTTCTTCCCTCCGACCACCGACGAGTCCACCCTCGACAAGAGCTGGCTCGAACGGTCGTTCAAGTCTCGCAAGGACAATTTCCGCCGCTACCGCGACCTGTGCGTCATCCTTCTCGCCGCCTTCTATCTGGTGTGCATGGTCGACGCATACGTCGACGCATCGCTGGCGCATTTCGATATTTCCCCGAATCTGTCGATGGATCTCTCCCCCACCATGATTCAGCCCGCAGGGGGCGGTTCACGTGCCGCCCTGGGACTGAACTGGGCAATAAATTTTTAACGAACTCTCCTAAAATTAGACAGTATCATGACACGACGACTTACTCAGACAGCACTCCTGCTCCTGGCCCTGGCAGCCCCGGCAGCAAATGCAGACAAAGGAAAAAACGTGCTCGACATAAAGACTGAAATCACCGACAGCAGCATAGTTTTCCCCGAGAGCTACGAGACCGACACCAGGAAGATGCTCGAGGGCTGGTACATGAAAAACTATACGGCCACCGACGACCGCTATAAGCGTCAGGGAGACGTGCAGACCGATGACGCCACCATCCGCGAACGTCTCGCCAAGCTCCCCACGCTCATCGAGATGCCGTACAACCAGATCGTACGCAGCTACATCGACCGGTACACGCAACGCGGCCGCGCACAAGTTGCCGCGCTGCTCGGACTCAACCTGTACTACATGCCCATATTCGAACAGGCACTCGAACAGAACGGCCTCCCGCTCGAGCTGAAATATCTGCCTGTGATCGAATCGGGGCTCGACCCGAACGCCGTCTCCAAGCATGGAGCCTCGGGGCTGTGGCAGTTCATGATAGGCACGGCCAAGGGGATGGGCCTGGAAGTGTCGTCGCTTGTCGACGAGCGCCGCGATCCATACGCCTCCTCGGCCAAAGCCGCGCAATACCTCAAGGACCTCTTCGCCACCTACGGCGACTGGCCTCTCGCCATCGCCGCCTACAACTGCGGTCCCGGCACCGTCAACAAAGCGCTGCGCCGTGCCGGCGGCGACTCCAAAAACCTCGATTTCTGGGCCATCTACTATTATCTGCCGGAGGAGACGAGAGGCTACCTGCCGATGTTCATCGCCGCCAATTACGTGATGAACTATTATCCTCACCACAACATATCGCCGGTGCTTCCCACCAAGCCGCTGGTGACCGACACGCTCATGATCTCCGACCGGGTGCATTTCGACCAGATATCGCATGTGCTCAACATCCCGATGGAGGAGCTGCGCATACTGAATCCGCAATTCCGCGCCGACATCATCCCGGGGACGCCGGAACGGCCCTACACGCTTGTCCTCCCCTCCCAGCAGTGCCACGCCTATCTTATGAGCGAGGGTGACATCCTTGCATACGAAGCGGAGAAATACGCGCGCCGCATCGAAGTCTCTCCCGGCACACGTCCCGGCACCGCCCTGGCGGCTCAGATTGAGCGTGAGGAGGCTGTAGACGAGACGCCGCTCGAAGAGACGGTCGCCGAGCAGACCATGGTGGCGCGACGGCCTGATACCGGCAATGCCGGCGACCTAAGGACCATCGTGCACAAGGTTACTCCGGGACAGACTCTGAGCCGCATCGCCACGCTCTACAATGTCAGCGCCGACGACATCAAGGAATGGAACAGTCTTCAGCGCAACGCGGTCCGCACCGGACAGATGCTCCGCATCACCACCACGGCCGAACTCGCCGAAGCCAACGGTGCGCGCGAAGTGGCCCCGGCAAGCCAGCCGCGCCAGAACAAATGGAGCGAAAGCAGCGGTCCCGCCACAAAGAAAGCCTCGGATACATCGAATAAATCCGGAAATAAATCGACAAAATCAAAACAGAGCGCAAAAGCCCGCACCCAGGCCTCGCCAAAGAGCCACACCGTGCGCAGCGGCGAGAACCTTTCGGTGATAGCCCGTCGGTACGGAGTGAGCGTAAAGCAGCTCCAGCAGGCCAACGGAATGAAAGGAACCGAACTTCACCCCGGAGACAAACTAAAACTCCCGGCAAAAGGAAAATCCACGGTGAAATCGAGAAAATCCGGCACGGCAAAAAAGAAAAGAAGAAGATAAAAAAGAACGAGCAAATGGCAGGAATCCGCTACGGCGGATCCCTGCCAATAATCTAATAACCCGAAATCACAAACAACTCCATATTAAATCACAACCCTAAATCACAATTTTCAACTCCATTTTTTCATTTTATTAAAGTCGTCTACCTAAAAAACCATGATTTCCACACTGATCATTCTGTTCTTTATCGGCTATCTCGGCATAGCACTCGAGCATCCGCTCAAAATTGACAAGACGGCGATAGCGCTGACGCTGGGAATGCTTCTCTGGATCCTCTATGCCCTCGGGGCGGAGTACATCGTCCCGGCTATAGAGGGAGAATCCCTCCAGGCCTACATAGCCGCACATCCGCGGATGCTGGACGAATCTCTACACAGCCAGGCTCTGAATTACATTCTCAACATCAAGATAGTGGAGAGTCTGGGCGACATCACGCAGACCCTCTTCTTCCTGATCGGCGCCATGACGATCGTCGAACTTGTCGACATACACGGAGGATTCACCGTCCTGACCGACAACATCACCACCCGCAGGAAGCGCTCGCTTCTGTGGGTGCTCTGCATATTGACATTCTTCCTGTCGGCAGTGCTCGACAACATGACCACAACAATCGTGATGGTGCTGCTTCTGCGCAAACTCATAGAGGACCGTCACGAACGATGGCTCTACGCCGGCATGATAGTGATAGCCGCCAACACAGGCGGCGCGTGGAGTCCCATCGGGGACGTGACCACCATCATGCTGTGGGTGAAAGGGAACGTCACCGCTCCGGCTCTCGTATGCTTCGTGCTGCTGCCGAGCATCGTGGCCATGGTGGTGCCCATGCTCGGCATCTCACGCCAGCTTCAGGGAGAGCTTCCGCCCCACACCGCGATGAAGCCGCAGAACTCCGACATGTCCTACCATGAGCGGCTCACCATGCTGATCCTTGGAGTCGGCGGCCTTCTGTTCGTGCCAATTTTCAAAAGCATAACCCATCTGCCTCCCTTCGTGGGGATGCTCTTCGTGCTCGGCATCCTCTGGATATACACGGAAATCTTCTATAACGGCAAGCGGGTGGAACGCGACAAGGAACACCGCCTCCCAAAGGTGCTGTCGCGCATCGACATGCCCTCCATCCTCTTCTTCCTGGGAATCCTGATGGCGGTATCGGTGCTCGAGCATTCGGGAATCCTGGCCGCCACCGCGGCATGGCTCGACGAGAAGATCCACAACATCTACATCATCAACATTCTGCTCGGCTTCATGTCGTCGGTGTTCGACAATGTACCGCTCGTAGCCGGAGTGATGGGAATGTACCCTGTGACAGATCCCGGCGCGACAGGCTATATGGCCAACTTCGTGCAGGACGGCATCTTCTGGGAGTTCCTCAGCTACTGTGCCGGCGTAGGCGGCAGTCTGCTCATAATCGGCTCGGCGGCGGGAGTGATCGCCATGGGCCTCGAGAAGATAGATTTCGGATGGTATCTGCGCAAATTCACGATATGGGCACTTCTGGGATATCTTGCCGGCGCCGGCGTCTATATTCTGGAAGTCCTGCTGCTTAAATAAAAAGCCGGTAACGGCGACGGAGCAATATGTTGGATAACATAAGGCGCGATATGCCGGATGTCACGTTTTTTTTATAAATTTGCGGATTCGGTTTTGCGAGATGCCGCGAAACCGGAGCAACATCATGAAAATCTAAAATAGAAAATCCTTAAATCAAATAAAACGCATTTATATGAACAACGAGTTTCGCACTGAGAGCGACCTTCTTGGCGCCCGCGAGATTCCGGCATGCGCCCTCTACGGCGTACAGACACTGCGCGGAATCGAGAACTTCGAGATCAGCAAATTCCATCTCAATGAGTATCCGCTCTTCATCAAGGGCCTGGCTATAACAAAGATGGCGGCCGCCATGGCCAACTACGAGCTTGGACTTCTCACCAAGGAGCAGCACGATGCCATCGTGCAGGCCTGCAAGGAGATAATCGACGGCAAGCACCATGAGCAGTTCCCCGTCGACATGATTCAGGGAGGTGCCGGCACCACCACCAACATGAACGCCAACGAAGTGATCGCCAACCGCGCGCTCGAACTGATGGGACACAAGCGCGGCGAATACCAGTACTGCTCGCCCAACGACCACGTGAACTGCGCCCAGAGCACCAACGACGCCTACCCGACTGCAATCCACATCGGAATGTGGTACAGCCACGTGCGTTTCGTGGAACACTACCGCACCCTCATTCAGGCATTCCGCGCCAAATCGGAGGAGTTCCGCAACATCGTCAAGATGGGCCGCACCCAGCTTGAGGACGCGGTTCCGATGACTCTCGGCCAGACATTCAGCGGATTCGCAAGCATCCTTGAGGACGAGATCAAACATCTGAACGAGGCCGCCGCCGACTTCCTGACCGTCAACATGGGAGCGACCGCCATCGGTACCGGCATCTGCGCCGAGCCGGGCTATGCCGAGAAATGCGTGGCAGCGCTCTGCTCCATCACCGGCCTTGAGTTCAAGCTCTCGGACGACCTTGTGGGCGCCACCTCCGACACATCGTGCCTGGTGGGCTACGCTTCGGCCATGAAGCGCGTGGCGGTGAAGATGAACAAGATCTGCAACGACCTGCGTCTCCTCGCCAGCGGCCCGCGCTGCGGTCTCGGAGAGTTCAACCTGCCGGCCATGCAGCCCGGCAGCTCGATCATGCCCGGCAAGGTGAATCCTGTGATCCCCGAGGTGATGAGCCAGATCTGCTACAAAGTGATGGGCAACGAGCTCTGCGTCACCATGGCCGGCGAGGCCGCGCAGATGGAGCTCAACGCCATGGAGCCGGTGATGGCCCAGTGCGACTTCGAGAGCGTGGATCTGATGATCAACGGCTTCGAGACTCTCCGCACCCGCTGTGTGGAGGGAATCACAGCCAACGCCGACCGTTGCCTTGCCTACGTGCACAACAGCATCGGCATCGTCACGGCCCTCAATCCCGTGATCGGCTACAAGAACTCCACCAAGATCGCCAAGGAAGCTCTGGAGACAGGCAAGAGCGTGTACGACCTTGTGCTCGAGCATGACATCCTCTCCAAAGAGGACCTCGACACCATCCTCAGCCCCGGGAACATGATCAAGCCGGTGAAGCTCGACATCAAGCCCCGCCACTGACCAGACTGACACAGCTGCAACTTCGCCCCGTGCGGAGTCCGCTGATCAAACCATAATAATTGTCCGGCATCCGTCTCCCGAACCGGGAGCGGATTTGCCGGACAATGTATTTGTGTGCTTGTGCCGTTGCAACTTTTTTACTAATTTTGCGTAATATTAATAAGGCCGCTCTGACAGCGGTCCTTGCGCAAGTATGGATGACAGAAATCTTGATTCGTCGCGTGTGATAGAGGACGCGACCAATTCCGAATATAAGTACGGATTCACGTCGGACATTGACACCGACATAGTGCCTCCCGGTCTGGACGAGGGGGTTATACGCCACATCTCCGCGATGAAAGGGGAGCCGGACTGGCTTCTCGAGTTCCGTCTAAAGGCATTCCGCCACTGGCTCACACTCACCCCGCCCCGCTGGGCGCACCTCGACATACCCCCCATCGACTTCCAGGCAATCAGCTACTATGCGGCACCCAGAAAGAAGGAGCTGAAAAAGAGCATGGACGAGGTGGACCCGGAACTGGTAAAGACATTCAACAAACTGGGTATCTCGCTCGAGGAGCAGAAGCGTCTTGCGGGAGTGGCGGTCGATGCGGTGCTCGACTCGGTGAGCGTGAAGACCACACACCGGGAACGGCTCGCCGAACTGGGCGTGATTTTCTGCTCCTTCTCGGAGGCTGTGAAGGACTATCCCGAACTGGTGCGGAGATATCTCGGCACGGTGGTAGGCTACCGCGACAATTTCTACGCTGCGCTGAACTCGGCGGTGTTCTCCGACGGCTCGTTCGTCTACATACCAAAGGGAGTGCGCTGTCCCATGGAGCTTAGCACCTATTTCCGCATCAACGCGGCCGGGACAGGACAGTTCGAACGGACGCTCATCGTTGCCGATGACGACTCCTACGTAAGCTATCTCGAGGGGTGTACGGCACCGATGCGCGACGAGAACCAGCTTCACGCCGCCATCGTGGAAATAATAGTGGAAGAACGCGCCGAGGTGAAATATTCGACGGTACAGAACTGGTATGCCGGCGATGCGGAAGGGCGCGGCGGCGTATTCAACTTCGTGACGAAGCGGGGACTCTGCCGCGGCCACCGTTCGAAACTTTCCTGGACGCAGGTCGAGACCGGTTCCGCCATCACCTGGAAATATCCCTCCTGCATCCTGAAAGGGGATGAAAGCACCGGCGAGTTCTACTCGGTTGCGCTCACCAACCACTTCCAGCAGGCCGACACCGGCACAAAGATGATACACCTCGGAAAAAACTCCCGGTCCACCATCGTGAGCAAGGGAATATCTGCCGGACGGTCGCAGAACAGTTATCGCGGCGAGGTGCGCGTGGCGCCCGGAGCCGAAGGCTGCCGCAACTATACGCAATGCGACTCGCTGCTTATGGGAGACCGGTGCGGTGCGCACACATTCCCGTACATCACCGTCAGCAACGATTCCTCTACGGTGGAGCATGAGGCCACCACATCTAAAATCAACGAGGAACAACTGTTCTACTGCCGTCAGCGCGGGATACCGATGGAGGAGGCAGTGGCGCTCATCGTGGGAGGATATGCCCGCGAGGTGATGAACAAACTGCCGATGGAGTTCGCAGTAGAAGCCCAGAAACTGCTCCAGATATCGCTTGCGGACTCGGTGGGATGAACTGTTTTGAATTCTGAACAAGGGATTCTGAATGACGGATGACCAGAAAAATGACTGGAGCTGAATCTTTACGATGATTGAGAGGATAATAATAATCGACGGGGTCGACCCGCAGACTTTTTACGGCGTGAACAACGCCAACATCAGCCTTATCCGCAATCTCTTTCCGAAATTGCGGGTATCGGCCCGCGGCAATGTGGTGAAGGTTATCGGAGAGGAACATGAGACAGCGGAGTTCGAGAAGAAGCTGAAGGAGATCGAGGCATACGCCTCAAAATACAACAAGCTTACGGAGGAGGCGATCATCGACCTGGCTCGCGGCGAGGCTCCTCGCCGTATGGACGCCGAGGGGGTGATCATCTACGCGCAGAACGGCCGGCCGGTCACACCGCGCAACCCCAACCAGGCGCGGATGGTGAAAAGTTTCAGTGAGAATGATCTGACATTCGCCCTCGGCCCGGCTGGTACCGGCAAGACCTACATAGCGATAGCCCTGGCAGTACGGGCGCTCAAGAACAAGGAGTGCCGCAGGATTATCCTTTCACGACCGGCCGTGGAGGCCGGCGAGAAACTCGGTTTCCTGCCGGGCGACATGAAGGAGAAGATCGATCCCTATCTGCAGCCGCTATACGACGCGCTGGAGGATATGATTCCGCCGCTGAAACTCAAGGAATACATGGATGCCGACACCATCCAGATAGCACCGCTTGCCTTTATGCGCGGACGCACCCTGAACGACGCCGTGATCATCCTCGACGAGGCGCAGAACACCACCACCCACCAGATGAAGATGTTTCTGACCCGTCTTGGCATGAACTCCAAAATGGTGGTTACCGGCGACGTGACGCAGATCGACCTGCCCCGCTCGGTGCGCAGCGGCCTTCTCAACGCGTTGCGGATACTGCGGGGCGTGAAGGGAATCGGCATGATCGAGTATGAGAAAAAAGATATTGTCCGTCATCCTCTGGTGCAGAGGATAGTGGACGCCTACGAGCAGCGGGAGAAAGATGTAGCGGCCGAAGAGGCTGCCGGAAGCACCGGTGAAGATATATAATTCTGACTATTGTTACATTATGGTAAAACCAGGAGATACAGTAAGATACCTTAACGAAGTGGGAGGCGGAACGGTTACGCGCGTGGAAGGGAAGATCGCCTACGTGGATGATGCCGGCTTCGAGACACCGATACAGGTGTCGGACCTTGTGGTGGTGATTCCCGCCGGGCACACCCCTGCCGAGGGGAGCGCCCGGCTGATGTTCGACCAGCAGGCGTTCGACACCGGACGCACATCGGTGCGCAACAGACCGGAGCCCCGGGAAACCGCCGCTCCGGCGCTCTCGAAAGAGAAGAAAAACTCTCCGGTGCCAGAGCCGCAGATCCCGGTGGAGGAAACTGAGTACGGCGACGCCCTGAACATCACCCTCGCTTTCGAGCCGCGCGACATAAAGCGGCTGTCGGACACCGAAATCAACACGGTGCTTGTGAACGATTCCAACTATTTCCTGCAATTCAACCTCCTGAGGCGCGACGAGACGGAGGGCTGGGTATCGGTCTACCGGGGCGAGGTGGCTCCCAATGAGCTTATCGATCTGGCCACGTTCAGTCAGGAAACCATATCGCGGATGGAGCGCGTGGTGCTTCAGGCCATCGCCTACAAGGAGGGGAAGCCGTTTGAGGTGAAGACTCCGCTCAACGTGTCGCGCAAGATCGATCTCACAAAGTTCTTCAAGGCCCACTGCTTCAGGCCCGGTGTATATTTCGAGACTCCCGTCATCGAGATTCCGCTTTACAGCGAGCCGGTATCGAAAAAAGTATCGAAACGATGAAGGAGAGATGGTGGACCGCCCCAGCTGCCGGCGACGGCGGAGGCGACGTGATTGTGACGGGACGCGACTACATGGATGACATCATCGCCAAAGGGAAGTTCAATATCCGCGTTGACGTGCGCTGGGACTACACTCCCCTCCCCTCGGGAATGCCGTCGGACTCCGACGCCGCACTCATGGAGCAGGCCACCGATGCGCTCATGCAGACGTTCCGGAAGGACAAGGCAGCCTACATGACCGGAATATATACCGGAGAAGGACGCCGCGACTGGATCTTCTACACCTTCAACCTCAATATATTCGGCCGGGTATTAAACCGCGCTCTCGCCGAACTGCCGCTGCTGCCTCTGCGCATGGAAGCCGAGGAGGACCCCGGATGGGAGGAATACCGCGAGATGCGCGCCAACACCTACATACCCGAAGATGACGACGAGCGATAACCGTTCAATACAGATGATAATCCTTTAATCCACAACAATCCAATTGTTCAATATATGAGAAAACTCGGTCTTCTGCTTTCCGCAACTCTGCTTTTCACAGTCCGGATGCATTCCCAGGCGGTCTCACCGAATCTCTCGCCGCTACCGGAAGGCTCCCGGAATGCAGAGATATTCTTCCATACCGGCCAAGACAACAAAAGCCATGCGGGCACAGAGGTGGCTGACGATGCCGACAACAGCGGTTTCCAGCTTACTTTCCGCCACAACCGGATTTCCGACGTGATCACCGGCGCCACCAACAAGCTGAAGTTTACAGCGGGCACCACGGAGGATGCAGCCATCAGCATCAGGGTCGGCGACGAGACGGTGGCCTCGACTCCGTCGGCCAAGAGCCTCGTGGCCGATTACACGTTCACCGGACCCGGCGACTATGTGGTGACTGCGGAGGCAGTCGCCGGCGGTGCCACACTGACCCGGTCGATAACGGTGGTCTACGCCAGAGACTCCGCGCCGGCCGCCGACACCACGGTGCCGGCAATGGGACTCACCCGCAACGCCGACGGCTCCTCTACGTTCTGTCTGGCGGCACCGGGCAAGGAGAGCGTGATGCTGGTGGGAAGCTGGAACGGTTACCGCCCCACCAACGGCAATGTGATGGAATATGTCGACACCGACATCGACGGAAACACCTTCAGGTTCTTCAAGACCACTCTTCCGGCAGGGGTCACGGGCAGCGAGTTCTGCTATTATTATCTGGTGGAGGGACGTACCTCCGTGGGCGACCCCTACGCACGGCTTGTGCTCGACCCGCAGAATGACAAGTATCCCGGCTGATGTTTTTCCGGGACTTCCGGAATACCCCGCCGACAAGGTTCCGGACAACACATCCCTTGCCTATCACCGTGACGGCATGTTCGATTACGAGTGGACATCGCCGGACTTCAAGGCTCCCGCAAAGACCGACCTCGTGATCTACGAGATGCTGTTCCGAGACTTCACCGGCACAGAGGGTCAGGCCCGGGGAAACGGCACCGTCCGCGCCGCCATCGAAAAGATCCCTTACCTCAAGGAACTCGGAATCAATGCGGTGGAGCTTCTCCCGATCAATGAGTTCAACGGCAACAACTCGTGGGGTTATAACCCGAACTTTTATTTCGCACCCGACAAGGCCTACGGCACGCCTCAGGACTACAAGGAATTCATAGACCTCTGCCACAAGGAGGGAATCGCGGTGATTCTCGACGTGGTGTTCAACCAGAGCGACTGGCAGCATCCCTGGTTCAGGATGTACCCGTCAGGCTCCAATCCCTTCTTCAACGCCACCGCGCCTCATGCCTACAGCGTGCTCAACGACTGGAACCAGGGCTATCCGCTCGTGGAGCGCCAGTGGACCGACATGCTGCGGTTCTGGCTCGAGGAGTTCCGTGTGGACGGTTTCCGGTTCGACCTTGTGAAGGGACTCGGTGACAATGATTCATACGCCAATTCGGGCGAATCCGGCACAAATGCCTACAACAAAAGCCGCGTAGAGCGCATGAAGCGCCTGCACGCCGCCATGCGCGAGGTGAATCCGGAGGCTTATTTCATCAACGAGAACCTTGCCACGGCCAAGGAGGAGAACGAGATGGCGGAGGACGGCGAGCTCAACTGGGCCAATGTCAACAACGCCGGATGCCAGTTTGCCATGGGATATTCCTCGGATTCGAATCTGAACCGCATGAACGCGGTAAAAGACAACCGCACAGCAGGATCGACTGTGGCATATATGGAAAGCCACGACGAACAGCGTCTCGCCTACAAGCAGATAACATGGGGCGTGGACGGAGTCAAGGACAACCATCGCGCGGCCATGCAGCGCTGTGGCTCGGCTGCGGCCCAGATGATTCTCGTGCCGGGGAGCCATCTGATCTGGATGTTCTCCGAGATGGGCAACGACCAGAACACCAAGGACAGCAACGGCGGCAACAACACGGGGCCCAAGAAGGTGAACTGGTCACTTCTCGACGATCCGGACAACGCCGGTCTTGTGGAGTCGTACCGCACTATGATCGCCCTGCGTCTCTCCAATCCGGACCTCTTCAGCGGCACGGCGCAGTACTCCAATCTATGCCAGGCCTGGAGCACCGGACGCACCATCACCGCAGTAAACGGCGACAAAGAGCTTTACTGCGTGATCAATCCCAATGTTACGGGCAACATCACCGTAACCGTCGACTTCCTCAACCCTGACAACGGCAGCTATCGCGTGGCCTCGAAATCCTATGCCTCCGGCCCGACATTCGACGCGGCGGCCAGGACCGTAACCGTGGAGCCTAACTGCTATGTGGTGCTCACTTCCGGAAGCGTGGCCGGAATCGGCGACATTCCTGCCGATTCGGCGCCGGAGACCCATATCTATGGCACGCATGGCTGCGTGCGCGTGGAGAACGCGACAGCCCCGGTGACTGTCTACTCGCTCGACGGGCGCATCGTCGCCCGTGCGGAGGCCTCCGAGTCGGTGGAGATCGGGTTGCCGGCAGGCGCCTATGCCGTGAGATGCGGCACCGGGACAGCCAAAGTCATGGTCAGATAAATGGCCCGGCAGATAAAGCCAATGGTGAAAATTCCATCGGCAATTCTTAAATTTTGCAAATTTTTAAGTTAAAATCATTAAATCCCGGAGAAATTTAGGAAAATCCGATAAAAAAATTGAAAAAAATTTGTCGGTTGAAAAAAAATTATATTAACTTTGCAACGTTTTTGATAGCAAGAAAACATTGTTTTATTATTTTAAATTTATAGAGAGATGAAAAAAATTGTTTATTCGCTTGCTGTACTTTTCAGCGTAGCACTCGTATCCTGCGGTGGTGAGAAGAAAGCTGAGGCTGTTGATACAGACACAATGCTTCAGGTAGAAGAGGTTGTTGCAGTTGACTCTGCAAACGACACTCTCGTAGCTGCAGAGGCTGACGTTGTTGCCGCCGGCGACACCGTAGCACAGGCTGCTGAGGTAGCTGAAGTACCCGCTGCCAACTAATCAGTGCCAAGTACAGCGACGAAAGTCAAAGTATGCAAAGCCGATGATTCATCCGAATCATCGGCTTTGTCGCAAATGACGATGGAATCGAATCCCCGGAAATCTCTCGCTGACAGAATGAAGAATACACAAATCCACAATTCCGGCCACTCCGGCAGTCTCGCCATGCGGCTCCTCCGCATGGCAGTCCGCCGCGTCACGGCGGCGCTGGCGCTGACGGCACTTCCACTACAGCTCTCCGGATGCGGTCCGACCGCCACCGACCGCGCCCTTGACCGTGCCGAAACCCTACTGGAGGAGCGTCCGGACTCGACCTAGGGAAAGGCTCGTCACTCGGAGAATTGTCACCATTGTTTTCCGAGCAGATCGCCACAATAAACAGTCTGTGTGAGAACTTCATCGAGACCCCCGGAGCGACCTGTCGGACATGAAAAGCATGCAGGTAATCTCCGACCTGTTCGACAGTCTCCGCAATCCGGATTTCATAAAGAATGTGTGTCGCGGCATGTCTTACATGGATGCGACACTCTTTTTACCCACTTTTCGCTCAAATGTATATTATGCGTATGCATGCCCGAAATATTCTTTTTTAACCTCTCATAACACACTATATTCGAGTTTGTTGAAAATTAAATACCCGAAATATTCTTTTGCATTATATATTTCCCCGTTGTATCTTTGCATCACGAAACCTGATCATCACATAATATATTCAACCGATGAAGAAGTATTCATTAACCGGATTCTTAACGGCGGCGCTCACGGTACTGTTCGCGCACTCCGCGG
>OFFT01000415.1_pt1 | contig 32256 bp, 19 predicted proteins | sample 1521581 | NCBI WGS metagenome assembly OFFT01 (sample SAMEA3504084, study PRJEB24116) | mouse gut metagenome | biome: mouse gut; feature: mouse-associated habitat; material: faeces | place: Denmark | collected 2011
AAACCGGAACCGCGCCATGGACGGCGCGTTTCCGGTGGTTGCGTCAGCATGAGAATACCAAAATGGGATGCTTTAGAGCCCCTTAGCCCCTGAACACAGACCCAGCCGCACCCCCTTCCCTCTGACTGACGGCCCCTTTGCCATCCACTCCCTATTGTTCGCTGTAGTACTAGTACTCCATCCGGCGAACGAATCCTTGCCAACCATGTTCACTGTTATAAGCGTTTTATAATTTAAAAAGGGGTTGCCTGACTGACAACCCCTTTTAAACCAAACCTTATTTCTTTTTATAAGTCGCCTTTTTACCGATTCCGGCCTTCTTTAAACTCGTTTTCAGCTTATTAATCTGCTTCGCTGCCATCTTCTTGGGTACTGTAATCTTGCTGTTTGCTACGATCCCTTTGAATGCTTTGCTGTTTATCTTTGAAGCTTTCACAGACTTAAACGTGATATTCTTCAGTTTCTTACAGTTATAGAACGCCTTTGAGCCAATGCTTGTTACATTTGCCCCAATCACAACTGTTTTTAATTCCTTGGCATTCTGGAATGCTTTCTGTGAAATTGCCGTTACCTTAAATGAAACGCCGTCTATCGTTACTGTGGACGGAATGGTAATTTTTGATTTCTTGTTGTCTTTCAATTTGAACGCCGTAACCGTACCATTTGCAGCGTTCGATTTTGTTACTTTATAAGTTACTCCTCCGGATACCTTTGCAGCGCCAACCCCTGGAACCACAGGTGCAGGCGTTACCGGATCCGGCTTTTTGCCGTCGTCTGGGCCAGGGCCTGGAGTAGGCGGAGGCGTCGGCGTAGCCGGCTTTTCTACCAGCTTGGTTTCCTGAAGCGTTTTTAAAACTTCCTGAATCTCTTTCTCTGTCAAATCCGGATTTTTCAGGGCTTTCTTCGCCGCCTGCAATGCCGCCTGAAGCGCCCGGACAGATTCCGGCGTGTAGTTGGCCGTATTTTTAAGGAGCTCCTCCACATCCAAAGAAGTATCTAACAGCTGATTACGCACCGGTTTTTCTGCCAGGTTTGCAGCGGCTTTCTGCAACTGTTCGTATGCATAAATGTAATCATCCCGCGTACTTTCTTTGTAATCCAAAACATTTTGTGCGGCTTTGCATGCGTCCATCAGGGCATTCCAGCTGACAGACGTATAAATGTTCTTATCATAGCCCGCATATTTATCCAATTCCGCTTTTAACTCTGCTGCTCCGAATACCGTCGGCTCGAACAAGTTTAGCTCTGCAATTGTAGCATGAGCTCCCACCTCATTTTCCTGGGCGTCATATACAACCAATTTTACTGTTTTAGCTTCAATTTCAGAAAACTCCGCTGTTTTCCTGCTGCTGTCGTTTTCCCATCTTCCTTTGTCAACCACGGTCTGCGGTGTTCCGTCCGGTTTTGTAACCACAATGCTGTACTGGAAGATTCTGCCGTTTGCGCTATCCTGCCTTGGCAGGTAAGTCAGCTTATTAATCACTTTTGGATTTGCCAGCGTAACCTCAAGCCAATGCGGCTCCTCTTCTGAAATCGTTATATCCGAACTCCAATTCGTGTGCCAGAACGTACCATCGTTGTCGTCAATGGCATACCTTGCGGGACCTTCCGAAGCTGTTTCGGTCGCTTCGGAACAAGCCGTCACGGTCATCTCGCTGTGCGGAATCGCTCCCGGCTCTGCGGAAGCCTTCTTTTCGCCCGTCACTGTTACAGATTCGATCTGTCCCTGGAAACTGTCTGTTTCACTTCCAATCCTGCCAAATGGAACCAGCATCGTAGCAACCATCGCATTCCCTTTTTTGACGCTCATTTCCGTATCCGGATGGTTGGCATAATAAAAATCAGGCGCGTTGTCTACCAGTTCTCCGTCTACATACAAAGCCACCTCGTCTTTTCCGCTGTGGAAGGAAAGTTCCACCCATTGCCCTTTTGGAAGCTCATAATCAAACGAATAGTCATATCCTTCTCTTGAAAATCCGACGTTTCCGGTCTGTTTTACGGCAGCCTTAAACGAATATGTCCCATATGTTCCGAATACATCCTTTGATTCACACAGAATCTGCTCGCTTTCCGGATTTGCGCCTTCGTCCATCTTCACTTTCATGGTCAGCACCGCATTCGAACCAATCTGGTTTAACTGCCCCGGAGTTTCCAGATAACTTTCGCCGCCGTTTAATTGGACCGCTTTTCCCCCGGAACTTGCTACCTGCCTGGCATTTACCGCATTTACAAGATCAAATCCGTTTATACTGGAGTCCTCTGTCAGCGTCTTGTCAAAGGTATAGTCGGCAATCTTCGATGTCGCGTAATCCACTTCCCCCAGAATTGTTGTCCCCGGAGCCGCGCCCGTATTTTTAATTACTTTTATAAAATCCGAATAATTCCTGTCTGCCGCATCGCCCCACAGCTTAGCGCTCATAACCGGAAGCGCGTCAAAAAACCGGTCAAAGGAGTCATACTGAGAAATTCCATTTGCGCGGGTGTCAATATTGTCATGCCATACTGCAAAACAAGCGCCAAGCATCTGATCGGAACTTGCAGGCAGCGTATACGTGCTGAAATTATTCGGCTGCCAGTTGTTGTACAAATTCTGCGTATTCAGATAATCTCCGTAACCGCCTCTGCTTCCCGTCCCGCTTGGCACCATATAAAGAGAGCCGTCCAGCGTATTGATCATGTCGTAGCCCAAATCATACATCGTCTTAGGATTCGAATAACTTGTGTTCCATACATTCAGCTGAACATCTTTCACCGGAACCTCTGTCGTTCCTGATTTGTTGGAAAGGCTTCCCCACATACGGACTGTCCTGCCGGTTCCCTGTACAAAATTGATCATATCCGCTGAAAACTTCCGGAACATTTCATTGCCTTCCTGGCCTGCCGTCCCATGGTATTCATCTGTACCGATATGGATCACGGTCTCCTCGTCAAATACCGGCTCGTCCCCCTCAAAACAGTCGCTCCAAAGGCTCTTGGCAAATTCCGTTGTTTCCGGATTGCTTAAATCCAGTTCGTCAATCAGGTAAGCATGGCTTCCGCCGGTTTCTCTTTTGGTTCTGTACTCCGGAAACGCCCTGGTAAACGGAAGCGCATGCGCCGGCATATCAAATTCCGGCACAATACCTACGCCCATGATCCGGCAATCCTGAATAAAAGTACGGAACTCATCCTTTGTATAAAACATATCTTCCGAAGTCGCAGACTTACCCTCTGTATTCAGTACGCCGGACTCCAGACGGAATCCCGCATATGTCTGTTCTTTCGCTTCCTCTAAACTGCTGTAATCCTCCATAAAAATAAGATTGTCGCTTAAATGCACCTGAAAACTGTTCATCTTGTACCATGCCATATTCTCGGCAAACTGGTACAATGCATCCAGTGAAAACGGCTTTCTTCCTACGTCCAGGCTGAAAGCACGGACTTCATATTTGGGATAATCCCGTACGGTTCCTTTCGGCATGCTTCCACTTGTCTGTTTTAAAATTTGCAAAACCGTCCTGGTCGCCCAATATGCGCCGACAGACTGTTCTGCGCTTATGGCTGCCACATCGTCAATATCAATGATATAGCCCTCCTTACCAAGGCCTTCTTCTTCTGCTGAAAGCGCAAGATAAAAGTCGCCAATCCTCGTATCTGCTTTTGTGCCTGTTATAACAGGGATGTCCAATCCTGTCACATCTTTATAATCCCGGGCAAATTTCTCTGCCACATCAAGAAGCGCGCCGCCGTCCGCAATAATCCTGCTGGATGCAGATACGACAAACTTTCCTGTCTTTCCATACCACTCCTGCAGTTCCGGAATTACAGCCGGTTTTTCATTTGTTCCCATATTAGAGTAAATCCCCGGTACGGTAAATGTAAATTCATTTGTCTTATCAGATGTGTCTCCCTGGGTCACTTCATAAAATCCTTTGACCTCTTTGTCCGTCAACGGCGTATAAATTGTCCCGTCTTCTCCGACGATCTGTTCATAATCCGCGCAAAACCGTACGCTGACTCCATTCGGCGTATCCGGCATGTAAATCTCCTCATCCGAACCGGATACTGAGGGCGCCGTCAATCCGTCAAGGATCTCTTTTGCTTCACCCGATAAGCCTGCAGCTTTTGCTTCCATCGCCGGAAACTGCACCGAACCAACCGCCAAAGTCAATGTGAGCATCCACACCCCCATCTTCCTCAACTTTTTTTGCAACATAATTTTGTCCTCCCTTTTTTAGATTCCGTCAAAATATACATTTTTATTATACTCACATTCAGCAATTTATTCAAGTAAATTTAAAAAAACGGTTTCTTATTGTACATCTTCTATAATACCTTTTGGCCCGTCAGACGTTCCTGGCTTAAAATATTGAAAAATGCCAAAGCCAGCCAAGGCCAAAACTTCTTCCCTGACTGGCTTTTCATATTAAAACCTTATCTCTTATTGTATTTGCAGAAAACAAGATTATTTATTTTTTTATTTTTATATTTCGTACCTTACTGTATGTCCCATATACTTTTTTACCCATGGAATCCAGTTTATACGCCCGGATTTTCACATAATATGTTTTGCCTTTTTTTAGTTTCTTTACTGTAAATGCATTTTTAGACGTTGTTTTCGTTTTCGGCTTCCGCAACTTTTTATTTGCGGCATACCGTACCTGATAGCCTTTGGCTCCGGCAACCTTTTTCCATTTGATCTTCATTTTCCTGCCGCGCAGGTTTTTCGGTTTTTGCAGGGAAACCCGTTTCACCGAAACTTTTGACCAATGCGCATACAACACCGGATCCCATGGAAATTTTATAACGGATTGTTCCGTAATCCGGATTCCGCCTGACCTTTCCGTAAACCAGCCGTCAAAGAGATATCCCTTTTTTACGGCGTTAGGAAGCGTTCCATATACGCCGTTCTCCTCAACCTCAAGACTGCCAATGCCTGACAGCCTGCCGCCGTTTGCATCAAATCTGACTGTTCCCCTGTCGCTTCCTAAGACCCGGAACGGGATTCCCCTCTCTGCCGCAAAGGTTTGGGCAAAGCTTCCCGCCTCTCCCCAAATAGTCAATCCATCGCATCCCTTGAACGCATCCTCGCTGATTTGAACCACACTCGACGGAATCTCTGCACGAACCAAATTTACACAGCCATAAAACGCCAAAGAACCAATTTGCCTCGCTCCCTCAGAAATACGTACCTTTTGTAAATTCGTCAATTTGTTCACCCCTTCCAGATTAAGAGACAAACCAAATTTTTTCAAAGGGTTCATTGTCAGTTCTGTGATTTTCATTAAATCTTCGTCTGTAATTGCATCCATGCTCTTATTTAATTGGTTCGCTAATACCTGCGCTACTCTGTAATCTTTAAAATACCTTGCTACCCTCTCGGATGTAAGCTGCACACGAAACGATATCTTATCTTCAGTGACGGCAAAGTTATCAATTGCAATCCCCGCCTCCTTTCCACTCCGAAGTTTTAAGATAACACTGTCCTCATAGGAAGGGTAATATCTATTCTCAGGCGCTGATTCGGCCACGAACACCTCATCAAACACCAAATTTGCATCATATTTACTGTTACCATGGAATCTCGCGTCAATTCTATAAATCACTAACCCGGAGCCATTTATAACATTTTCATCAAAATATCCCTCCTTTTTCCGAAACTCTAAAACAAAAAACTCATCTCCTGAAAATGGCGTACGAATAACATAACTGTTATTGTTTTTTACTGATGACTTATTTAACGTAAAAGTACCGCTCGTCTCTATTTCCGGAATTTCATCAATCCATCCCCCATACTTGTATTTCATATATGTACTGGTCATTTGCCCCTGGGAAGTAGCCATAATATCCCAATTCCCAACATGATGTTCCTCAGCCTGATTATAATGATACAAATCAGGCGCTCCGTATATGTGGAAAACCTCATGCATCAAAACGTTTGCTCCCCTGGATTTTAATTCATTTTCCATAACGAGTACATACTCGCGCGCCTTTTTTCCATTAATTGTCTCTTTCTCAGTATAGAGCGACCATTTATGCGACCACAACAGTTCGTTCCATCCACAGCTTTCACCTGCTATTACAAAAGTAATACAATCAACATTTCCGTCGTTATCCGCATCAATATTTAAATCTCCCGGAATTGCCCCTTTTACCGCAGCGATCGCTCTTTTTAATAGAGGATGTTCTAAATCCTCCTGTTCAACCTCCGTTCCATTTTCATCAAAATAAGACAGTTCACTTCCTGCTCCCGCCTTAGGTTTCTTTTCATAAAAACTTCGATTGTGGATATCACGATACGCCGCAATGATTGTCCCCGATGATTTTGGATAGAAATTCGAAACAACTTGTGTTTCGCCATAAGACGCTTCATCAAACCATCTTTTTAACGACTTATTATTATTATTAAAGAGCCCTTCATAAAACGCGCTGTCCTGGTTACTGAATGTAACGTCAGGAAAATCGATAAAAATAACGATATTATTGACTTTTTTATTTTTCCATTTATGCGCTTCTCCGCTAAAATCAAGTCCTGTTGTTTTTATAGGCGTATCTTGTTTTAGCGGAGACGATTCATAAATATTTTTCACATACTCATCTGTAATATCGCTAAATTTAATTCGTTCAGCGTTAAAGTTATAAGCCTTCTTTCGACTTGCCTGACCCACAATCTCCTCTCCAGGCGTCAAAGCTTTACCCTGTATTTTTGCATATACATATTCGCCCGTATCATAATTTTTAACAATTATGTTACCATCATTATCGTGTATGTAATTAAAAAACTCGTCTCCGCTCATAAAACATTCTACTTTTTCACCGTCTGGCTGCTCTATTGTATAGGGTATTTTTTCAAGCGGCGCAGCATCTGCATGAAACGTTATTCCAATCACTCCGCAAACAAATATACTTAAAAAAACAATCTTTTTTATTGTCTTGCATACTATATATTTCATATCATTTATCCTTTTTTATCATCTTTATAACATAACATGCATCAGACGGTTCACGTCGTTCGCAGCCAGACGCCTACTCACCCAATCTTCGCATTCTTCCCTATGCCGCCGGTTTTTTTCAGCTTTTTCAAAAGGGCGTCGCGCGTCTTTTTATCCATTTTCTTCGCCTGCACCGTTATCTTAGAAGACGTCTTCCCAAACGCATTCTTTTTAACGGCGGGCGCCTTGTTCCCCTGCAGGACGACCTTTTTTAACTTCCCGCAGTTATAAAACGCTTTCGTTCCGATGCTTTTTACATTCTTGCCAAACGTAACGGCGCTTAAGCCGCTGCAGTTCTGGAAGGCATTTTTCCCGATACGTTTCACATTGCTGCCAAGCGTAACCGTTTTCACCTTCTTACATCCTTTAAAGGCATTGTCCAAAATTCCGGTAACCTTACAGGATACGCCGTTTAATTTTACCGACGCGCCGATTTTTACGGTTTTTGTGTTTTTGCCCTTTACTACTGAAACCTCTTTTTTCTGTGCGTCCGTCATCTGATAGGTATAACCGCCCGCAGAAATCTTTTCTCCCTTTGTAAGCCCTGTCTGATTTCCCGGATCCTGCGTATTCCCTCCCGCCGTATCCGGGATCAGGGAAGCGCCCAGTAAAACGGCAAGCGCGTCGGACAGCTGCGCCAGCGAAGCGTTTTCCTGCCCTAACACCCGTTCTGCATTCAAAACCGCCTGCCGCAGCGCCTCCACGGAAGCCGCCGTATAGCCTGCCGTATTGGAAAGCTTCTGTTTTGCGTCCGCTGCCGCGCGGACAAGTTCATCCCGTTTGGCCGATACCTTTGTCACCGGTTTCGTACCCTGTAAAAGTGCGATCGCCGCTTCTAACTCCCTAACCGTTGCATTTTCTTTTCCAAGCGCCGCCTTTGCCGCAGCGATCGCTTTCTGATAGGCCGCAATAGATTCCGCCGTAAATTCTTCTTTGGAAGGCTTATACTCTTCCGCCGCTTTTACCTGTGCGGCCAGAAGGTACTGCTTTTCTTCCGAAGCGCCAAGCACATCCTTTAACGCCGTAAGCCCCGAAACGGCCCGCTGCAAAAGCCCGCTTGCATAAACGTATTCTTCCGGCGTACTGTCCTGCCTGCCCAGAATGTTCTGTACGGCTTCCTTTGCCTGTTCAAAAAGCGCCCAGCTTGCATCCGTATAATTATCTTTCCGATAAGCCCCCGCCTCCAAAAGCTCCGCCTCCAGTTCCGTCCTGCCAAATACAGAAGGTTCATACAGGTTTAATTCCGCAATCGTGGCATGTACGCCGTCCTCATTCCCCTGCGAATCATAAATAACCAGCTTCACGCGTTTGGCCTCAATCGGTTCAAAAGAAGCCGTTTTCACATGGTTTCCCTGTCCCCATTCCGCTTTGTCCGCAACAAGCTGCACGGTCCCGTCCGGCCTGGTCACTTCAATACTGTACCGGTAAATCATGCCGTTTGTGGAATCCTGGCGGGGCAGATATGTCAGCCTGTCAATGATGTGCGGGGAAGCAAGCGTTACTTCAAAATAGTGGGGATTCTCTTCCGACAAACTGGTATCACTGCTCCAGTCCGTATGCCAGTAAGTATCTTCCCTTTCGTCAATTGCATTCTCAGCCGGACCTTCCCTGCCGTCCGCGCTGGTCTGCGACTGCGAGCAGGCGGATACCGTCATTTCCGAGTGGGGAATTGCGCCCGGCGCCGCAGGCATGGGATTCGTCCCGGTAATCACAATCTCGTCCACCTTCCCCTGAAAGCTGTCCGTTTCGCTTCCGATGCGCCCGAACGGAATCAAAAGCGTATTTACCCGGGAATTGCCCCGCTTTGCGCTCATTTCCGTTTCAGGGTGGTTTTTGTAATAAAATTTCGGGTCCGTATACACCGTTTCGCCGTCCGCATCCTTTACTCGCAGCGAAACATTCTTATTCTCCCCGCTGCAGAAGGACAGTTCCACCCATTCTCCCTCCGGGAGCTTATAATCAAAGGAATAATCATGCCCTTCTCTTGAAAACCCGACGTTTCCGGTCTGCCGGACCGCCGCCTTAATGGCATACGCCCCGTCCGTCCCGAATTTACCCTTGGATTCACACAGAATCTGTTCGCCGTCCGCTCCTTCGTCCAGTTTCACCTTCATTGTAAGGACTGCGCCCGGCTCGAGCATTTCAAACGGGGTATCCACATAGCTTGTCCCACCGTTTAATAAAAGCGCCGTTTTGCCGTTTTCCGCCGCCGTTTTTGCATTTACCGCGCCGCCGAGGGAAAACCCGTTCAGACCGGAATCCGCCTGCAGCGTATCCTCAAACGTATATCTGGCAACCGTATTCGTTATGTATTCCGCCTTTGCCCCAATCACCGTATTCGGAGCGGTTCCCGCGGCTTTTGCATCCTGTGCAAACTCTGTATAGCTTTTCTGCGCCGCACCGTCGCCCCACAGTTTTTCGCCGAATGCCGGAGCCGTATCCAGAAAACGCAAAAACGAATCGTACTGGGAAATGCCGCTGGCGCGCGTGTCGATGTTGTCATGCCAGATGGCAAAGCATGCGCCGAGCATCTGATCGTCCCCGGCAGGCACGGTATAGCCGTACTGGGTATCCTCGTACATGGTATTGACGTTCCATCTGTTGTAAATATCCTCTACCTTTAAGTAATCGTTGTACATCCCTCTGTTGTTTGTCCCGTTCGGAACCATATAAAGCCAGCGATCCACCGTATTGATTAACCCATAGCCCAGATCGTACATTTCCTGCGGCCTGCCGTAATCCACGCTCCAGATATTTGCCTGCACGCCTTCGCTCGCAACCGGGGTATTCCCTTTTTTATTGGTCAGCGATCCCCACATACGAACGGTTCTGCCCTGATCCTGGATATAGGTAATCAGTTCGTTGGAAAATGCCCGGAAATACTCGTTACTCTCTTCTCCGCCGCCATGAAACTCGTCCGTCCCGATATGGACCGTCGTCTCTTCGTCAAAAACCGGATCGTCCCCTTCCATATACTCGCCCCAGATCTCTTTCGCAAACTCAACCGCGCCTTCTTTTGTGAGATCCAGCTCGTCAATTAACGGGCGGTACTGCCCCGTCGCATTGGAATGCTGCTGCATGTTAAACCCTTCCGACATAAACTCCGGAAACGCCTTTGTAAATGCCAGCGCATGCGCCGGGAAATCCAGCTCCGGCACGATATCTACGCCGATTGTGCGGCTGTCTTTGATAAACCGGCGGAACGCATCCTTTGTATAATACACATCCTCCGAAGTCGCCGATTTCCCGTATTCATTTGTAAGCTCCGATTCCAGGCGGTAGCCGGCATACGCCTGTTCTATGGCTTCCTCCCGGGACGCATAGTCTTCCATAAAAATCAGGTTGTCGCTTAAATGTACCTGAAAGCTGTTTAATTTATACCAGGACATATTTTTGGCAAAATCATAGAGCACATCCATCGTAAACGGCTTGCGCGCCACATCCAGGTTTAACCCGCGCACCTCGTATTTCGGGTAATCTCTGGCAGTTCCTTTCGGGATGCTGCCGCCCGTCTGCTTTAAAATCTGCAGAATACTCCTGGTCGCCCAGTAAGCCCCGGCAGCCGCTTCTGCTTCTACCGTTACATAACGCCCGACGTCTAAGGTATAGCCTTCCCTGAACAGGCCCTGCCCTGTGGTAAGCGCCAGATAAAAGTCTCCGATCCTGGCGTCTTTTCTGCCTGCCGAAAGCACCTCAATCTCCATTCCCGTTATGTCCTTATAATCCTTTGCAAATTCTTTGGCTACGGACAGCAGCCCGTCGTTTTCCACTAAAATCCTGCCTGCCGCAGAAACAATAAAACTGCCTTCCCCTCCGTGCCACTCCTGCAGCGACGGGATAACCGTTGGCCTTGGGTTTTCTCCGGCGCCTGCGTACTGCCCCGGAACGGTGAGCGTAAATTCTTCTGTTTTCGCCTCAGAACCGTCCGCCGCAGTGACTTCGTAAAATCCTCTGACCGTTTTCGTTTCAAGCGGCCGGTAAATCGCGCCGTCTTCGCCAATCACCTGTTCGTAATCCGCCAGAAAGCGAACCGATCCTCCATTTCCCGGATCCGGCATGAAAATTTCCGTATCTCCTTCCGTAATTTCAGGCGCTTCGATTGCCGCCGCGATTTCCTCCGCTCCGGTACTGCGGGCCAAATCCGTCGTTTTTGCCGCCGCAGGAACCGGAATCGCACTGCAGAACAGACTAAGCGACAATCCGACAGCGGCTGCTGTCCTTCGTTTTTTCGGTAACATAAAAATACCTCCTCCTGTTTGATAGATCCACTATACATCAAACCGAGAGGAGATTCAATCGGAATCCTTCTCCTTCCCGTTAAACATTTCTCACTTGACAAACCTGTCGTCTGTATGATAACATATTTACATACCAATAGTATGTTTGGGGAGGTGAGAAAACCATGGCCAGAAATAAGCATCCGGAAGAGACCGTGCACTTCATACTGGACGCCGCATTCCGCCTATTTATAGAAAAAGGATATGAGCGCACTTCTATCCAGGACATCATCGATCAGTTAGGCGGCCTGAGCAAAGGCGCTATCTACCATCATTTTAAGTCCAAAGAAGATATTTTAGCCGCCGTGACAGAACGGATGACAGACGAATCCAACCGGACGCTTACCGCCATCTGCAGCCGGACAGACTTAAACGGCAAAGAAAAACTGAAAACTATTTTTAAAGCTTCTATCAACCGCCCCGTACAAAACGATATTTTTACAGTGGCTCCGAATTTCCACAATAATCCAAAGCTGCTGTTTTCCCTTTTACACGATACCATTGAAAACGTAGCGCCAAACTATATTGTACCAATCATCAAACAGGGAATCTCAGACGGTTCGATAGAAACGGACTATCCGGAACAATTAGCGGAACTGATTATATTAACGGCAAATGTCTGGCTGAACCCTATGATATTTGACAACTCCGAAGAAGAATCCTGCCGTAAATTCATGGTATTTAACCAGATGCTGCAGGGTTTTGGACTGGATATCGTAGACGATGAAATCTTAAGCCGGTTAAAGGAACTGACATCCATTTACCGGAACAACAAATAATACCCTGCCCTGCAATATGGGCAGAAATTTTTCAGCAAATACATACCAACGCGCGGTATGAAAAGGAGAATAAAAAATGGACAAAAAACTATTTTCAAAAGATTTTACACTGGTCGTCATAGGGCAAATTATTTCGCTATTCGGCAACGCCACCGTCCGGTTTGCACTTCCGTTATACTTATTAAACCTGACCGGTTCTTCAGCGCTGTTCGGAACTGTTACAGCATGCGCCTTTATCCCAGCCGTACTGCTGTCTCCCATCGGAGGCATTGTCGCAGATCGGACCAATAAACGCAATATTATGGTCATATTGGATTTCTTTACGGCAGCGGTAATTCTAACATTCACCCTGCTCTACAACGGGGACTGTCTGATTTTCCTTTTGACGGCTACTTTGATGCTTCTATATGGCATTGCGGGCGCATATCAGCCGTCCGTACAGGCAAGCATCCCTGCTCTGGTGCGGCAGGAGCATTTTATGGCGGCCAATTCTATTATCAATATGGTCAGTTCTTCTGCATCCTTAACCGGCCCGGTACTTGGAGGGCTTTTATACAGTACGTACGGGTTAGCGCCCGTATTGTGGATCTGCATCCTGTGCTTTATCCTCTCCGCAATCATAGAACTTTTTATTCAAATCCCGTTCCAAAAACAGAAAACCCACGGCCGTGTCTTCCAAACAGCTAAAACGGATTTTTTAGAAAGCGTCCGCTTTATCCGGACAAAAAAACCCGTTATCGGAAAAGCCCTCCTTGTCGTCTGCGGTATGAATCTGTTTTTGTCCGCAATGATTATTGTTGCATTACCGTACCTGATAACAGAAGTATTTGACTTAGGCGCATCACAGGCAAACAGGCTTTACGGCTACGCACAGGGAATTCTTGCGGCAGGCGGGCTTTTGGGCGGGATTTGCGCCGGTATTTTTGCAAAAAGGCTTACAATCCGCAAAGCAGGCAGGCTGTTAATGGCAGGCGCCGCATGTGTATTTCCCACCAGCGCCGCGCTTTTCCTGTTTTCCTCGGGAATGCTTAACTATATCGTTATAACAGCATGCTGCTTTGCCATTATGGTATTTTCGACAATGTTTAGCATACAGATGATGTCCTTTATACAGACAGAGACGCCGCAGAATTTAATCGGGAAGGTAAGTTCTGTCATACTTACAATTGCAATGTGCGCGCAGCCGCTTGGAAACGCCCTCTACGGAATCCTGTTTGAAGCTGCGGACGGCCGGGAATATGCGGTTATTCTATGTTCAGGCGTCATATCCCTTCTGACAGCCGCAGCCGCGCGAACTATTTTTAAGGATTTTTCTGAATAAAACATGATAATTCATCTGCTTCGCACCATTGCGTCGTTAAAATTTGCAGGCGATACCACCACATCGCCGTGGAAAAGCATTTTTCAAACAGGCTCTAAAGCGAACAATGTTGGCAAAGATCCGTCAGCCAGAGGACAGGGGGTGCGTTATTCTCCTTGTGGCAGGATTTTTGCCAACAGCTGCAACTCCAAACGCGTTTTAAAAATCACTCCCGTCCCCCTATCATCATATTCACTTCCGCACAAAGCATCATTATATACATCCCAAAATAAAGCCAGAGCATCAAAAGCACAACTACCGTTAAACTTCCATACATGGAAAACCCGTTGAAATAATCAATATAAACCGAAATCCCCATTGAAAACAGATTCCATGCCACCGCGCACAGCAGCGCCCCGGGAAACTGGTTTTGCAGGGTCAGCCTTCCTTTCTCCATTTCCCTGCCGTTGGGCAGCGTCCGGTACAATACCGTAAATACGCAGCCCATCAGCCCCAGCACAATCAGTCCCCGAAACCGGAAAATAAAATCCGTAGCTGAGGCAAGCAGCGGGACATACCCGATTAGCATCCCATGGATCCGGTTGCCGAATACCAAAAATACCAACGCCGCCACAACTGCAGCCAGAAAAACTGCCATGTACACTACCGCCCAAAACCGCCGGACAAGCCAGTTTCTTGTTTCCCGGATACCGTAGATAACATTCAGCCCCGCCGCCATATGCTGCACGCCCTTCGCCGACGACCAGATTGCCGTTATAGCCGTTACCGAAACAATCCCCACAGGTTTGTGGTAAACCTCATTGATAATGGATATCACAAACGGCGCAATATATTCCGGCATCAAATCATTGACAAACTCAAGCAGCATCGCTTCCGAAACCACCGTATACTGAAGCAGCGAACTAAACAATAACAAAAAAGGAATCAGTGAAATAATCAGAAAAAACGCAGACTGCGCCGCCGATGCGCCGATGTTATCCTTTCTGCATTTCTCTGCGAACCGCTTTATCATTCTTACCCATTCCCAGAACTTCATATTAATTCTCCCCTGAAACTGTAGTCAGTTCTATGCCGGAAAAGAAAAATTTCAAAATATCCTCACATGTTTTTCCTTCCGCCGCCATTGCCCCCGCGCCATTCTGGCTCATGCCAATCCCATGCCCGTATCCTCCGCCGGACATGGCGTATGTACCATTTTCCAGCGGGGTCAGCGTCGTATATGCGCTTGGGAGCAAAACCGAATCCTTTTTGCTTTTGTCCAAAAGAACCAGTTCCGTTACGCCGGCTCCAAGCAAAGCGCGGATATTGTATTCGTTCCCCACCAGAACCGTTCCTTTTTTGTATTTTAATTTCAACTGTAAAATCACGCCGCTTACGCTGCGCTTTGCCACTTTTATACTTTGCAGTTTCCCAAATTTCTTTATATTGTCCGTCTGTTTCTTGTTCCGGTTTAAAAATACAATATCCTGCGGCGTCCTTTCTTTGCGGGCGGTTAAAATATCCCGGATTTTATTCTGCGTTTCTTTGGAAGTATAATCTCCTACCGCGTTCCATCTGAAATACGGCATGGCGCTTTCATATAAAGACGCGTCCGGCGCCGCGATAAATTCGGCGAACGTTTTTTCATCCGACAAGTCCGGCTCCCCGCCGCCTTCTTTTACCAGCCCGTTATGCAGATAGCCGTATTTTGGATCCGCAGTCAGATTCCATGCGTCCCCGTTGCCCGTGACTCCTGCTGACGTGGAAAAATAATAGGCTTCCGCCGTTTCACCCCCAAACGACAATACAATTCCTGCCGTATCCCATACCGCAGCCGTCGTTTTTTCATCCCGATCCTGCTTATTGTACACCTGGTAATTGGTGGAATCATCCACATGTGCGCCAAGCGCCGCATAATCCCCGCGTTCAAGCTGGATATACGCGTAGCTTCTTGCGCATATTGCCTGCGCTTTGAGCGCCTCCGTTTCGAAACGGCTAGGCATTTCACTTGGGACGACCGAACAGAGATATTCTTCGATTGCCAGTTCGCTTACCGCAGTATAACCTTCCGGATACCGGCGCAGTTCCATGCTTCCCTGATAGCCTTTGGATACTGGGTTTCCCTCCGCGTCGCATAAAAACAGTACGCCCGATTCCTCTGCAGGCGTAAGGCAGATAAAACCGGATTCTTCCGTGCCAAGGCATTCGCTTGCTTTTATCATCGTCCCCGCAGGCTGTTCGCTTTCCTGATCCTGTTTTTTCATCCGGACAACGCCGTTTGACCGGATAAAAATATCTTCCCGGTAAGGCCCTGCGTCCTCCGCCAAAAGAAGCACGCGTATCCTGCTCAACTGCGCAGGCTCCGCCAAAAGGATAGCTTCCACCCGTTCTCCTGCCACAACGTATTCCACGCTCATATTTGCGATAACAATATCCGATACGGCTTTTTCTTCCACCGTCCCATAGGTCTTATACACCGGAAGTTCTGCGGAACGGCCTATTTTGCCGTATCCCTCTATTTCAATGGAATCCTCGTTTACAGCAATCAAATCTCCCTGTATCGTATCCGCTTTGGCCTGTACCCTCGCAATGGTTCCGTCTTCCCAGAGCAGGTCGCAGACAAGCCCTTCGGCTTTTTGCGGTTCTTCCATCGCAAGAGCAATAGCGTACTGTTCCCCCTTTGCCAAAAACTCAAGCTGGCCGCTGTCTGCATGTTTAACATAAACATTTGACAAAACGGCGCTTTCACTTTTTAAGCTGTGGACTCCTATGATAGTATTGTCTTTTATGTAAAACCCCATTGCCGTCATAGGCTCTACAGGCAGTTCATCCAATGCCAGTTCATAAGAACCGGATCCGCAGAAAAGCGTTTTCCCCTCCTGCTTTAAAATAACCTCGTCTGTTTTTTGGATGGCCGCGCCTTCATCCAGCAAGTCCAACAACTGCATATAAATTTCATTCCAGCCCGCCCTGTCTATCGTTCTTTTCTCTTTTTCATCATAAGATATATATTCCGTACTTCCGGTCTGTTCCAAAACCCATGCCACTGCTTTTGGCGTTAAAATTTCACCGAAATCCTGTTCTTTTATTTTTTCTTCCCATTCTTTAGAAGTATAATAATAGAAATCAAGCAGCCCGTAAAGTTCTTTGATCTGGACATACTTTTCGGAATATTCATATTTGTCAACGCTCTTTGTCCCGGTTTGCCCCGGGCCGAACAAAAAAAAGCATACCAGGCATATTGTGCCGATTCCCACCAGACATAATTTCATTCTATTCTTCAAAACGCACTCCTTTTTTCAATTAGGATATCGTTGCCTTTCGGGCATACCTTGATGCCTTTCGGCAGTAATAAGGAAACACCCTCCGGGTATACCTTGATGCCTTTCGGCAGTAATAAGGAAAAGAAGCTGCCGTTTCAGCAGCTTCTTTCATTTGTATGTTATCTTTTGTACTTTTATGACTTATCTTTTGTGCGGATTAAATCTTTTGTACATAGATAACATCTTTTGTATACCAGGGTCTTTTGTGTCCTTTGAGTTTGTCTTTTGATACGCCTAAACTACTGTATGGCATATATGCCCAGAGTAATAGGTATCTTCCTGAAAATCCCAAAATGCCGTTTCCTGCAATTTTGAGTCCTAGCCAAAGCCAGGTGGGTAACCGCAGCTTCTCTTCTGCCTTCCGCTGCTTAGTGGCGGCCTGGCATCCAATCGGCAATATAGGGAACCCGTAAAGAAAATGTAGGTTCAAAATAACAGGGTATCGCACACCCCAGGATTCATGTTCCATTCGTCCATAACATTATACCTTACTATTCCACATTTTTCAATGCAAAATACATAAAAAATAAGGGAACCTCATACAAGATTCCCTTATTTTGTAAAATCAATTTAGCAAATCCCGTCAAATGCTACAGCCTGCGCCTTCCGGCGCACACGGCAGCCATATTTGATCTTCCTTACAGAGTCGCAGCTTCTTCTACAATTTTCTTTAATGCGTTCAAAGCTTCATCCGGCAGCTTGTCGTAACCGTCTTTCTTGGTTGCGAAATCTTCCACTGCTTTCACACGGTTTTCCATAGCGCTCTTTAATGCGGCCACATAATCTTTGTCTTCCAGATTTGGCTTGAAGTCGCCTGTCTTGCCGGACCAGTCATACATAATCTCAATATCTTCAAACGGTCCCCATGCTTCAAAATGAGCCTTGCCTTCTACGATAGTTTCCAGTATGCCTAATGTATCGGCCGGCTTTACTTTTGCACCCATGAAGTCGCCTGTGTTTACGATATAACAGTCTACGTTCTTTTCTTCCACTAATTTCTTAAATTTCTCATAATCGTTTACCAGCGGATACGTACGGAACGGATTCGCATACGGTACGATGCGGAGTGCGTTTAAGTCTGTCCCTGCCGCAACACGCTCTGCCGTAGAAGTCTTTGTAGCCAGCGTAGCGCCCATAACGGATGCTAACGCAGAGCCTTTTAATTTTACAACCGGCGGGATGGAAGGATCCTTCATAATCCAGAAAATCGCATTTACCGGAGCGTTGATCTTATCTACGCGGTTTGGAGACCATAATTTTGACTTAATTGCACGGCCGTTTCCGTTACGGATATCTTCGGTAACAAGCTGAATCTTGCCTTCGGAATCAACCGTAGCAGAACAGTTCTGTGCGGATAACAGATATTTGTTGTCTGCGCACCCGGTCGGGTAATCTGCCGTCTTATCAAAATAAGTCGGCTCCAACGCAACCGATGAACAGGTGTCGGAATTGATGATAAACGCATCGTCATGCAGAACGGTAATCGGGTATTTGCCGTCGTGTTTTGCATGCGTCAGGGTGGATTTACCGGATCCTGACAGGCCGAATACGCTCGCTACATATTTAGAGCCATCCTGTAACGTATACTCTTTCTGTCCGCCGTGGCAGGATGCGTAACCGTTGCGGTTTGCAATCGCCCACGCCATAGTCAGGGTACCTTTCTTATGTTCGCCGAAATAACGCATGCCAAGGATGCAAGCGCAGTTCTGATCCGTATCAAAATAACATAAGGTCAGCGGATCGCTTAAGCAGCTGAAGTCAACGTCAGGCCGCTCCTGCGGTACCCACTGCGGATCGGAGAAAATATAGATATCCGGCTCTTTGCCATCTCCAACCGGTTTGGAGTTTTTGTACATTTTTACATATTCGTCAGACATATACTGGAAGTTTAACATCCAGTTATACATGATATTTTCTTCGCCTTCCGGAATCAGCAGATGCGCCTTTACCATAAATTCCGGATCCAGGCCTACAAATACTTCCGCGTGATATAAGGTTTTCCAGCGCGACTCATAAATAGCGTCCATTGCCACTTTGTCCAGCTTCGCAGCGTCTACGCCCGGCTCTCCTTTGATACGGCGTGCCGCAGCATAACGTCCTGTTACCGCACCGTCGTTGAACAGAAGAACCTTTGCGTCTTTGTCAAGGCCAAATTCTTCGCCCCTGTATACGGGCATATCCGTAACGATGGTTCCCGGGGAGTTTTTCGCAAGTTCATAAGCTTCTCTTAATGTGCTTACTTTCACTACGTTATTGCCGTAGAATGCCCCTTCGATAATAGAACGTGTTTTGGAAAAGCCCACTTTTCCGGCGCCAATTTCTTCAATTGGATAATACGCTTTTGTTGCCATGAAAATTTCCTCCTTAAACTTATATGGTGTCTGTTTTATAAAATTTCTGAAAAGATTACATCATACTTAAATATACACGATGGAAATTTTTTGTCAATTGATTTTTCAAAAATTTTATAAATTTTTATTACTGCTTTTTCATAATTGCATTTCTATTCTGCGCCCGGTTTTTCTACCGCTGCAACCGCGTCTTTCTGCATCGGGATGCGGCAGTTTTTGTTGCTTCCAAATTCTACGATTACCGTATCGTCTGAAATGTCAATGATCACGCCGTAAAATCCGCTTGTCGTCAGTACGGTATCCCCGACCGCCAGTTCCGCCAGCATAGCGTTCTTCTTTTTTGTTTCTTTTTGCTGCGGGCGGATCATAAAGAAATACATAAACGCAAATAAGCCGGCCAGCGAAATAAGCATGGGAAGAGAACTGACCGTTCCTGTCCCCGTACCTTCACTTAATAAAATAAACATAATGGTTCCTCCTAATTTCAAAATGCTAAAGCGTGTTTGAAACTGCTTTCTGCCTGGTTTACGGCACGCTCCAGACTATTGTACACAAATCTCATGGAAACGGCAAGGGAATTTGTAATTTTTTTACAAATCCTCATCTCTGTCCCCCTGTTTCATCCCGTACAGCTTTTCTTCTTTATAACTCTGGAAGCGCCCTTCTTCTATGGCGCTGCGTATTTCGGCCATCATGGTATTGTAAAAAGAAAGGTTGTGCAGTACCAGAAGACGCATTCCAAGCATTTCTTTTGCCTTTAGCAAATGCCGGATATAAGCCCTGCCGTATCTACGGCACGCCGCACAGACGCATCCTTCTTCAATGGGACGCGCGTCTTTTTCATATTTTCGGTTAAACAGGTTTAATTTTCCCCGGGAAGTATATGCGTGTCCGTGCCGTCCGTTTCTGCTTGGGTATACGCAGTCAAAAAAGTCCACGCCGCGCCCGACCGCCTCTAAAATATTTTCCGGAGTTCCCACTCCCATCAAATAAGTCGGCTTATTCTCCGGAAGATGCGGCACAACCGCCTCTAATACCCGGTACATTTCTTCATGCGTTTCTCCAACGGCAAGCCCGCCGACGGCATAACCGTCCAGTTCCATCTCCGTAATCTGTTTTGCATGGCTGATACGGATATCTTCATAAACGGCGCCCTGGTTGATACCGAATAAAAGCTGCTCTTTATTAATGGTCCGCTCTAGCGTATTCAGGCGCGCCAGTTCTGTTTTGCAGCGCATAAGCCAGCGTGCCGTACGGTCTACGGAATCCTGCACATATCTGCGATCCGCCGTGCTGCTGGGGCATTCGTCAAACGCCATGGCAATCGTCGATGCCAAATTCGACTGAATGTTCATACTCTCTTCCGGCCCCATAAAAATTTTTCTTCCGTCTACATGGGAATGGAAATGCACGCCCTCTTCTTTTATCTTTCTTAATTTTGCCAGGGAAAATACCTGAAACCCTCCGGAATCCGTAAGGATCGGCTTGTCCCATACCATGAATTTATGCAGGCCTCCCAGATCGTGGATCAATGCGTCCCCGGGCCTGACATGCAGGTGGTAGGTATTGGAAAGTTCTACCTGCGTTTTGATCTGATTCAAATCTTCGGTAGAAACCGCTCCTTTAATCGCTGCCGCCGTCCCCACGTTCATAAAAACAGGCGTCTGGATCACACCGTGAACCGTATGAAATTCTGCCCGTTTTGCCCTTCCGTCTTGTTTCAATATGTGATATCGTGCCATTTCTCTGCTCCTTTTACTTACTTATCGTTTTACGTTTTTTACTGCCGAATAGGGACCAACCGAAGTATTGGTTCCGGATGTTACGACTGCGCAGATTTTATAATAATATTTCTTGCCTTTTTTCACTTTTTTATCGGTATATTTTATGGTTTTCCCCTTTTTGATCGTTGCAATTGTTTTGAATTTTCCTTTTTTCCCGATTTTACGCATAATCTGATATCCGGTTGCCCCAGAAACCTTCTTCCATTTGACACGTATGTGTTTTCCGGCTTTTTTTACGGAAGAAAGTTTCGGCTTTGGAATGCTCACCGAAGTTGCGTTCCATTTGGAATAATCCGTATAATACCGCTGACCGTTTACGTCCTGATAAGCCCGGATTCGGAATGTATAAACGGAATTTCCGTCTGTTCCCTCGATTACGCAGGAAGTAACTGCGCCGCCCGCAACCGCAGCCGTTTTGTATGTACCGGATATGGAATAAGAAACTTCATAACCGGATGCATGGCTGACCGCATTCCAAGAGACGAAGATATTTGCCGCCTTACGGATTGTACCGAAAATCTGCGGAACTTCCATAGGCTTTGGTTTTAAAGGTTCTTTGGGCCTTTTCTCTAACCGCCCGGCTGCTCCGTTCAGCTTTTGAAGCGCATCGTCGATCTGTTCCTGCTGCGCGGAGTCATCCGAAAGAACTTCTTTTGCATTCATCAGCGCTTCTGAAAATTGACGATAACTTTCTGCCGTGTAATCCGCCGGATTCTTCTGCTCTGCCTGTGATATGGCGTTCGACAACTCAGCCGTATCCTTCTCAATTCTCTGTTCAAATAACCAGGGAAGAAGTTCATCTTCTGCATAAACGCCGGATGCAATCAGATGCCCGTCCTCATAGGTTCCTGCAGGATATTCCGTATAGCGGATCCGGTTGGAACCGGCTTCCTGCAATGCCGCCGCCATTACGGGCGTTGACGTTTCACAGGGAACCGTCGGATCGTCTGCGCCATGAAAGCACCAGATTGAAACGTCTTTGATATTCTCCGCCTGTGCAGGGTCTCCGGCTCCTGCGATTGGAACCGCAGCCGCCAGTAAATTAGGGTTCCGCATCATCAGGTCCCACACGCCAAATGCGCCCATGGAAAATCCGACCGCATAGAGTCGGTTTTGATTGATACTGTACGTTTCCATAAGGCTGGCAAGCAGTCCTTCCACCGCCTTCATTTCATTGCTTTTAGCAACCTCCTGCATTCGATAGCAGCCGTCTGCCCATGGCGTATCCACCCACTGCTCGTTATTGGGGCATTGAGGCGCGACGATGATCGCCGGATAGTCGTTCCGCTCAGAACCGAGCATTCGTTCAAAAAAGTCTTTGTTGGAATTGGTCAGCTGTGCCGTATTGGTACTTCCGCGTTCTCCCGCGCCGTGCAGAAACAGTACCAACGGGTATTTCTTTTCAGGAGAATATCCTTCCGGGAGATACATGCGGTATGGAAGAATCGTTCCGTCTTCTTCTGTATAAAATTTCCGCTGCATCGCTTTTTTTATATCCAAAACTTCGGTTTCTTTTTTCAGCAGGGATAAAACGGCTTCCCGCAGATTTTGGGACAGTACCGCCGCTTCCGCAAGAGAAAGATCCTCCTGCTCCATTCTCTTTTGTACTGCCTGCATATTTTCTCGAAACAGTTTCCACGCAGACGCTTCATATAATGTTTCATCCGTATAGTTCCGTTCGTATGCTTCGTAATCTGCCTGCAGGCATTCTCTGGCTTCTGCAGGCGACTGCGGCGTATATGCGCTTCCGTCCACACGAATTTCTGCAGCAGAAGAATGCCCTCCTGCCCCGGCTTTTGCCAGAATCTTCAAATGGGTTGCCGCCGCAGGCTTCTCAAATTGAGCCTGTTTCCAGGAGGCATCTGCATTCCAGGTTCCTTCCGCCGCTTTTGTATAGCTTTTTCCGCCGTCGTTGCTGATCTGGATTTCGTACTCTGTAATGATACCGTTCGTCGCCTTATCCTGACGCGGCAGATAACGGATGCCTTCCACAAGGCTTCGTTCCCGTAATTCCAGTATCAAAACATGATCCTGACGCGGCGCCGCCGGTTCCCATGCGCTGTGCCAGATCGTTGTGTAATCATTGTCTGCAGCATACAAGGCTTCGTTTCCGTGCTGCTGTGTCAATCCCCGAATATCTGCTAACGGAAGCGCTTCGGGCAGAAATGCTTCTCCTGTCACTGCCTCATACATGCACTCCGCTTCATAGAAATATCCGGCGTCGAGAAAATGCACGCCGTCGCTGTGATAGAGAAAATCTTTCTCTGAAGTGCGGGCAAACATGTCAATAAATTTCCATCCGTTCTCTTTGGCAAGTTTTCGCTGCATCGGCACGATCTCATCTTCAATAATATTTCCGCGAATGTCGGTTTTCAGCGCGTAAAGACATGCCGGTGAAGATGCAAATATAACTTCCGGTTTTGACGGAAGGTTTTGATATGTAGAAACGAGTTTTCTAGCATCTTCTGCAAATTTCTCCCGTCCGCCCTCCTCCCAGTATTTTGCTTTGGAATCATTTGTGCCAAGCATAATGATGACGATGTCAGGATCGGACGCTAAGCTGTTTTGGTACTCCTGCTGGTCTTCATAAGCCAAGTCTGTACCGGTCAGAAGCGTCGCGCTGTTTCGTCCGAAATTCATTACGGTATAGCCGTCGCCAAGCATCTCCTGCAGTCTCACAGGATATGACTTTGTCTGCGGATTGCTGGAAACATATCCAAACGTTAAACTGTCTCCTACACAGGCAATCCGAATCGTCTCGCCTTCTGTATGTGCATCATCCGAAACGAACGCAGCCGGTTCTGCAGCAAATACCGTCTGCATGAAACCCGTGGCTTTTGTGATGCAAAACACCATAACCCAAATCCACATGGTTTTCCATATGATTTTTTTCATACATTTCCTCCTGCTATTTGTTCCCAAAGGGGCTTTTTCACCTTTTTTCTTGTGATTTCTGCCAGTCCAAGCGCAGTAAAATCAATGAAGACTGCCGGAACGCTGTCTTTTGCCAGATGCTGCTTTAATGCCTGCGCCAGTTCCTCTTTTGCTTCGTTTGTATCCATATTGATAAAATCCACCACACAGATACCGGATATATTCCGCAGGCGCAGCTGCCTTGCAATTTCTTCTGCCGCCTCTAAGTTTACCTTCAGGTAAATATCTTTCCTGCCGCTTTTGATGCACCTTCCGCTGTTCACATCGATCACCGTTAAAGCTTCCGTCGGCTGTATGATCAGATATGCGCCGGACTTTAACCAGACACGGTCACGTAAAGCTTCTTCCAGCTTGGAATGCAGCCCATACAGAGCGGATAAAGATAATGCGGGATCCTGATAGAATAAAATCTGCACGTTTGCAATTGCCGCTTCTTCTCCAAATGTCTTTATCACCTCTTCATAAATCACCGGATCGTCCGTTGTAATCCTCTCCAAATGCAAAGAAAGATAATCCCGGACACCTGCCATATAACCGGACGGAGCATGGTACAGACAGCTAAAACAGGTTCTATGGCGATAATGTTCCCGGATGTTTTCAAATGTCTCACACATGCGGTGAAATTCCGAAAAAATCTGTTCATCTGTATAATGTTCCGCGTTGGTCCGCACGATCATTCCAAACCGGTCGTCTTTTTTCTCCGTAAAAAGATCGTGAAAATATTTTCGTTTCGACTGTTCCAGTTTTCGGGAAACTCCAAGTTTCTTATCCTGTGTCGTAAAAATCAACGCATTTCCTTTTAAACTGATCTGTGTGGAAACCGTCGGATCTTTTGTTTTTACGGCTTCTTTTACTACCTGTACGACAAGTTCATCTTCTTCTGTCAGCCTGCCGTTTCGGAGTTGTTTTACCATCAGAGGCTCTTTTGCGTCTTCTAACGGAAGATACGTCATCATGCCGGGAGCAATTTCTACAAACGCAGCCCCGATTTTTTCTACGATCCGCCGGATCTTACCGATATAGATATTTCCCAAAAGCGAATCTTCTGTTACGTCGTCACAGGAGACTTCTAACATCTGATGGTCTTCAAACAATGCGGTTACCCTGTATTCTCTGTCTTTGATTCTTTGTTTTGTAATTACGACTCTCTTTCCCACCGTTCTCTCCCGTCTTACTTATTTTACCGCGGTATCACCCGTCGCCTTAAAAACGGATTCACTACCGGAAAGAGCAGCCCGCACGGCATGTTTCTGACAGAAATTTCCTGCTCAGGCACATGTTTCATCTTATAGGCTGCTCTATCTTTTTATAAATCAAAATACATCTTAAACTCTGCCGGATTCGGTATCTGTTCCAGCATTTTTAATTCCTCCCGTTTCCGTAAAATCCATACGTCGATCAAACGCTGCGGGAATACGCCACCTTTGGTCAGATAATCATGATCTGATTCCAATGCATCGAGCGCTTCGCCCAATGATTTCGGCAGACCTTTGATCTTTTTCTGTTCTTCCTCCGATAACGTATAGAGATTAAAATCATATGGTCCCCAGCCGTGCTCTGCCGGATCAATCTTCTGTTCGATTCCGTCCAGCCCCGCCATCAGAATTGCTGCGTAAGCATAATAGGGATTTGCCGTAGCATCCGGATTGCGGAGTTCAAACCGCTTGGTCTCGGGCGTTTTGGCATATGCCGGAATCCTTATGACCGCACTGCGGTTTGAGGTGGCATAGCCGACCGTTACCGGAGCTTCATATCCGGGCACAAGCCGTTTAAAGGAATTGGTGGACGGATTGGTAAAAGCGCACAGCGAAGCGATATGCTTTAACAGACCGCCGATAAAGTAATGCGCCGTCCGGCTTAAGCCGGAATAACCGTTTTCATCATAAAACAGAGACTTTCCGTCTTTTAACAGCATCATATGGACATGCAGTCCGTTGCCCGCCTCCTGATAGATCGGTTTGGGAAGAAACGTAGCCGTTTTACCTTCTTTTGCCGCCATATTTTTGATGATATACTTGATAATCATTGTATTATCCGCCATATCGGGCATATCATCCAGTTCTACCTCAATCTCCATCTGACCCGGACCGCCGACTTCATGGTGATGATATTTCACCGAAATTCCCCAGTCTTCGATCATCATGCACATTTTACTCCGCAGATCATATCCGACATCCTGCGGAGCCGCTACGTGATAGCCGCCTTTCTGGTGTACTTCATAGCCGTTATTTCCGTCCGAATCCAGACTGCAGTTCCAGTCCGCCTGCTTCGCATCGATGCGGTAGCCGCACTGTCTGGGTGAAACTTCAAAACGCGCGCTGTCAAACAGGTAGAACTCAAATTCCGGTCCGATGATCATGCGGTCTGCGATTCCGCTTTGTTTCATATGTTCTACTGCCCGTAAGCTAACGTTTTTGGGATACTGGTCAAACGGCGCATTCTCCCCTGCTCCGATCGTGCATACGTTTCCGCACATCGTCAGCGTAGGTACTTCTGCAAACGGATCAACATATGCCGTATCCGGATCCGGAAGAAAAACCATATCGCTCTTTTCTACAGGAGCGTATCCGTAATTGGAGCCGTCAAAACCGATCCCCTGCGTAAACACAGACGCTCCAAACCTCTCCAACGGTATGGTAATGTGCCTCCAGCGTCCGTCGATATCCGTCATTTTAAAGTCTATCATACGGATCTGCTTTTCCTCGCACAGTTGTTTGATTTCTTCGATGTTCATAAATAGTTGCCCCTTTCTTTTTCTTTCCCATAGTATAGCGGGCATGTGCACAGTTCTCCGATCTGTTTTGCCCGTCTCAATGCAAGATGATGTAATTGTACCATATTTTTTTGGAAAATTTTCAATTATTTTGTTATATTTTGAAATTTTACTTATTCTCTTAATATCCCTAAATCCAGCAGCACACAGGATAACATGGAAATGCATCGGAATGTATTTGTTTTCTTAAAATGCGCTTCTTGCTGATTAAATACCGCTTGATTCGTTTCCGAAAAGTCATCCGGATTCATCTCAATTCCGGCTTCTTCCAAATATGCTTTTAATTCTAAGCCTGCATGTCGTATGCTTTCACTATTCATTTTATTCAATGAAATCATTTTTGCCTTGTCATTTATGTATGCTTTTACTTCTTTGCCCAGTCTTTTACACAACTTATGTGATCCGTCTATAAAGTTAGAAATTTCATACGCTTCAACAGACGGGTAACTTAAAATTAACATTCCCCCTCTGATGTGGTCGTCGTTTTCAAAAGAATTTTTCAGTACACGAATCAGATCTATAATTAATCTGACATTAGTGTTTGATTCCAAATCTCTATCAAACAAATAATAGATTGCTGCATTATTTACATCAAAATCATATGTTTGAATCAACTCTCCAAATATTTTCTCTAAATATTCAATCTCTGTAATAGATTCTATATTAGATGTCTTTGTATTTATCACCGCAATAACGCTGTGCTTATCGGAATTTCTTTTATAAAATTTTGCCCCTCCCCTCCTTTTTTCAATTTGTGTAAAATCCAGTATATCTACAAATATTTTTTTTATTAAACTGAATTCATGTTTTCCGCCTTCTACAATAAAGAGAACTTTACCTGTCCTTTTATTCTTTATCAGTTCCATATTCCGGTATTCCTCCAAATATGCCGCTCAAATACATTTTTTCAAGGTTCTGAGCAGCTCTAGGCTGTTCATCTGAAAAACGATTTAGTCTGCTTCCTTCATTTCCCGTCATTTCTACCGAAAATATCTGATCCGGGCGCAGAAGAGAATTGGATAAAAGGTTTGTAGAATGAGATACAAAGAAAAGCTGTGTAGTCGTACTGTTTTTCATGATATATTTTACAAGAAGTTCTTCCAGTTTATTATGAAGACCACTGCTAAATTCGTCGATAATCAATAACCCTCCGCGTTCGACGGCACATAAAATGGCTGGCAGGATATTAATCAGCGTTTGGTTGCCCAACGATTCCATAAAAAGAGGAATTGAAATCTTTAATCCCTCCCTCTCAAAAAATATCATTTTTCGTTCCTCTTCTTCTAAAGTGAACGAAATTCCCTGTGCTTTGGCCATTTTGGCATACTGAATCGAATAATTAAAATGATGATTCTTAAAAAATTCATTCAATTTTTCTGCGCCATGTGCCTCCATATATTTTCTGACAATCAAGCTTTCTCCGTCATACGTTGTAATTTGCTTGGAATACGTATTGATATAGATTGACTTTTTCAGATAATCAAACCATCTTCCTAAAATCTCATTTCCCTCAAATTTTGTACTGAAATATACCCGTTTTAAAAAGAGTAACGATTTGTCAACATCATGTAATGTAGTTTCAGATCCTAAAAATAATTTACCGCTCCCACCCAGCCTTTCAATGATAAGCTGATCATCTACAGATAATCGTTCTTCTATAATGGCTGTTTTGGAAAATGACAGGAAATAGGAAATTGTATGCGTTTCCAATTCAAATTCAAATCTCAGTTCCGTATTTTTATCTTTTGAAAACAAGCACTGGTACAAAACGAATTCAACTTCTTGATCCTTAAATAACAAATCAAGCAGTAGTTTGAGCGGTAAAATGGCAGATGTTTTTCCTGAAGCATTTTCGCCTACAAATAACAGACCTTTCAAAAGCTTCCCGCAGGTATTTTGTTCCAGTAATTTATAATTTGTTTTCTTTAGATCTAACACGGTTTCATTTTTAAAACATTTAAAATTTTTGATTGTAATTTTTTTAATCATCATCCTTCTCCGCAACATTTTTTTACTGCGCATGCTGATTATGCCGTAATTTATTTACGTTTCTATTATATGGCATTAGTATATCTGCATCAACTGTTTTTTATACGTTCCAATCTTATGACACAGAAAGCCTTTTATAGAATTCTTTGTGGACCAAGCATGTTCGGATACATAAAAAGATGAAACAGCCTAAACACAGACGTTTTCATCTTTAAATTAAAATATCTCTTCCCCCGTCTCACCTAAAGATAGAAAGCTGCCGTCTGCCTTTCCGTATACATCGATTCGATGAACCTGTACGGATAACGGATCAAACGCTTCTCCCATAGATTCATAAAAAGCAGATAAAACCAGCTCCGGTTTTACATTGTCAACGCTTCCGGCGGATACATACAGATAAAAGACGGGTGAATCCTTTTCCATGGAAATACGAAAATCGTAGACAAGCTTCTTTAAATCCATGGTTTTTTCGCCCTTTTTGGTGGGTTTTATGATCATGATTTCCTTTGGCTTATGGTAAAATTCTTCCAAAGCAGCTTCATAATCCACACAAGGAGCCTGATAAGAGTCTTTCACCCAAATCTTATACTCTGCAGCGGCTACAAGTGTCATTCCCTTCTTGTCGGTATCCTTTAACTTTCGGTACGAAACCACTTCCACGCCTTCAACCATAACTTCATTTAACGCCCGAACAGCCGCGGTCGAACTTTCCGTAGAATTTACTTCAATATCCAGATATTCTCCATCGCTTGTAATTCCGACACCCAGCGGAGCCGCGAACGACATGATCTGATGCGGGCTGAATCCGCCGGAATAGGCAATCGGAATATTCGCCCTGCGGATCGACTTCTGAAAATATCTCATCATATCCAAATGCCCGATAAATTTCATCACGCCGTATTTTTTAAACCGAATCCTTATCTTCAACGCAGACACCTCCCTGATATTTTCCTGCGCCGCAGCCGCTGCAGGCCGCCCGGCAGTTTTTTGTCACTTTTCCCGCCAGTGCGTTTTCGTATTCTCTCCTTAAAAAGGGTTTCGTCACTCCGGCGTCAATAAAATCCCATGGGAAAATCTCGTCCTCTTTCCGTTCCCTTAACGTATAGAAATCCGGATCGATGCCTGTTTCTTTAAACGCTTCCATCCAGATTTCATTCCGGAAATAATCGCTCCATGCGTCAAACAGGCAGCCTTTTTCATAGGCACGCAGAATCGTTCTGCCCAGTCTTCGGTCTCCCCTGGCAAATACGCCCTCCAACACCGTCACGTCGGCTTCATGCCAGTTGTAGCGGATGCTCTTTTTGTTCCGCTGGTGTTTCACCGCTTCACTGACGGTTTTTGCACAGTCCAGATAATGTTCTTTCGGATACATCCCAACCCATTGAAACGGGGTAAACGGTTTTGGTACAAAAAACGACGTGCTGATTGTAATCTGGCATTTTCCGTTTCTCTGATCTTTTGATATCTCATAATAACGGACGGCGATCTGATCGGCGAGCTCTGCGATCGCCTCCCTATCCTCTTTTGTCTCTGTCGGAAGTCCTAACATAAAGTAAAGCTTTACCTTATTCCAGCCGCCTGCAAACGCTTCTTTCGCGCCGTTTAATATGACCTCTTCCGTTAATCCTTTGTTGATCACATCCCTTAACCTCTGGGAACCGGCTTCCGGTGCAAACGTTAAGCTGCTTTTTTTTATGTCCTGTACTTTTCCCATAACATCCAGGGAAAATGCATCGATCCGAAGAGAAGGAAGAGAAATATTTACGCCTTTTCCCTTAAATTCCTCGATTAAATACATGACCAATTCCTTTAACTTGGAATAATCGGAAGAACTTAAGGAACTTAACGAAATCTCATCCTGTCCGGTATACTTTAACATATTGTAAGCATATTGCTTTAATACGGAAACGTCTTTTTCTCTTGTGGGACGGTAAATCATTCCCGCCTGGCAGAACCTGCAGCCGCGAATACAGCCGCGCTGGATCTCCAGTACGACGCGGTCCTGCGTCACCTTGATGAACGGAACCAACGGCTTTTTCGGATAAGAAGCTTCCGTCAATTCCATCACTACCTGCTTTTCGATCGTTTCCGGTATCCCCTCTTCCACCGGAGAAAATTTTTGTATCGTACCGTCTTTCTGATAAGACACTTCATACAGGGAAGGTACATAAATTCCCGGAACATTTGCAGCTTTTTTTAAAAAATCTCTGCGTTCTGCTCCGGAAGCTTTCCATTCTTTATAAATTGTAAACAGGGCGTCATAGCTGGTTTCTCCCTCCCCGATATAAAACAAATCAAAAAAGTCCGCCAAAGGCTCCGGGTTGTATACACAGGGACCGCCTCCGATGACAAACGGGTCCCGCCCCTTACGGTCTTTTGCCAGAATCGGAATCTGCGAAAGATCCAGAATCTGCACAATATTCGTATAGCACATTTCGTATTGGATGGTAATACCCAGAAAATCAAAGTCCCGAATGGGATCTTGAGATTCCAGTGCGAAAAGAGGAATCTTCTTTTCCTTTAAAATCGGATGCAGATCTGTCCACGGAGAATAGACGCGTTCACAATAGACGTCATCTCTCTGATTGAACATATCGTATAAAATCTGAATCCCAAGGTGGGACATGCCGATTTCGTATACGTCGGGAAAACACATGGCGAAGCGGATATCTACGCTGTCAGGATTTTTCATGACGCTGTTGACTTCATTTCCGATGTAACGTGCGGGTTTGTCGATTTTCAGTAATAGTTCATCGTTTAAGGCAAGTGTTCTCATAAGTTTCCTTTCTTTTCCATCTTCAACGCATCTTCCTCGCCGCTTCCTTCTCTTCCAGACTCGCTTCCAAACAGACCGCTTCCGGTTCTTCCTGATAAGATTCATCCTCCACAGGCCGCCATGCCTCGCCGAACGCAACGTCACGAAACAGAGCCGCAAGTCCCGTGATCTGCTTTAACCGCAGGATTTCATCTCTGTCCATGCCAAGGTGCCTGGAAATCCAAGCATCCGATCTGCCGAGCTCATGCAGCTCCTGAATAATATTGCTCATCAGGTCTACATCATGCGTTCCGCGTGCACGGTTATGGCGGATTGTACTTGCCATGCGGTTGTCGATGGATTTATCGATAACAGAAACCGGAAGCATTCCGCCCTCCCGCTCTCGGATATCCGGATAATCCAGCATCACGCGGTAACGGTGAAAACCGTCTACGATCACATATTGATCGTCTTCTTTGACATAATAACAGACAATTGGCATCGTATATCCGTCTTCTTTAATACTGTCATACAAAAGCTTCATTTCCGGCGGTGCAATTGCATTCGGATTATATGTATTCGGAACGATTTTTTCAATCGGTACGGCTATTACCTGATATACAGGGCTAAAAAACGCCATCTTATTTACCCACCTTCCCATATTTGTATTTGAGAACATCGATTCGTCTTTGTTGTTCTCTGCTCATACCAAAGCCCATAGAACGACAGATATGGTCGTTTTTCAATATACAGCAGCACATCCGCTTCCAGCTGGGAATATCTCTCGACGACTTGATATCATCGGTATCATCCGGAATTTTATCGAGAAATATAATACGGGAATTTTTCATTACGGTATAATTCGATACGCCGTTCCGCCGGATATTGTACCCGTGATCGATCAAATCCTGAATCACGTTCTCTTCCAATCCTCCCCCTTTTGTATGCCAGAACCGAATGGAAGTATTGAATTTTTTGACATAATTATTTCTAAGTTCTGCCGGAAGCGTACTAAGAAGA
>OFFT01000419.1_pt1 | contig 31907 bp, 24 predicted proteins | sample 1521581 | NCBI WGS metagenome assembly OFFT01 (sample SAMEA3504084, study PRJEB24116) | mouse gut metagenome | biome: mouse gut; feature: mouse-associated habitat; material: faeces | place: Denmark | collected 2011
CCGCCGCAGCAGACTGGCCTGCCCGGTCGTAAAGGCCGTGCCCAGAGAGGCCACTGCCTGCGTGAATCCAGCCTGATGCATGGCGATCACATCCATGTAGCCCTCACAGAGGATGATATTGCCTTTCCGTGACGTGCGGGCAAAATTCAGTCCGTACAGGTTGCGGCTCTTGTCAAAGATCATGGTCTCCGGCGAGTTCAGATACTTGGGCTTCGCATCTCCCATCACCCGGCCGCCGAAGCCGATCACACGATGATTGCCGTCCTGGATCGGAAACATCACCCTGTTCCAGAACTTATCGTGGACGCCCCGCTTCTCGTCAAAAGCCAGCAGCCCGGATTCCTGCAGCAGCTCATCCGGATAGCCCCTGGCCCGCAGATAGGCTGTCAGATCAGAGGAGGTGCCGTCCGCAAACCCGAGGCCGAATTTCTTCATCGTCTCATCTGTCAGACTTCTTCCCGACAGATACTGATAGCCTGTCCGCCCTCTGGAATCCCGCAGCATATAATAATAGTAGCGCGCCGCCTCCTTATTGATCTCCAGCAGCCTGGCACGCCTGCTCTCCTTCTGCCTTGCTTCCTCATTATATTCCATCTCCGGCAGATTGATTCCTGCCCTGTCTGCCAGTATCTTCACCGCTTCCTGAAACGTAGCGTTCTCATATTCCATCAAAAATGTGATCACATTGCCGCCCGCCCCGCAGCCGAAACAGTAGAAGATCTGCTTGGACTGGGATACCGAGAAGGAGGGCGATTTTTCATTATGAAAAGGGCACAGCCCGAAATAATTGCTCCCCTTCTTCTGTATGCGGACATAACCCGAGATCACATCAACGATATCATTTTTCGTTCTGACCTCCTCGATCAGTTCTTGCGGATAATACATATTGTCCTTTCCTTATGTATAACACATGTTATCAAACATTCAGGAGCTTCCCCGCCCCTTAGCCATGCCAGGTCTTTGGAATGTAGATCTCCTGATACTGCGCTATGGCAAAGCGGTCCGTCATGGAACCGATATAGTCGCAGACGATTTTTTCAAGCGGCTCCCCCTCCTCCATCAGCCTGTACAGGAACTTCGGCAGCTTCTCCGTATGATTCATATAGTATTCATACAAAGTGACCACCAGATTCTCCGCCTTGTTCTCCTGGCTCTTGGCGATGGGATTCCGATAGACATTGCGGAACATAAATTCGCGCATCGTCCGCATGGCCTCCTCCGCTTCCTTCGACATACAGATATCATCCCGGCCACGGCTGGTCGTCACGATATTATGTATAAAATAGTCCAGCCGCTGCGTACAGCTGCGCCCGGCCACGGCGCTGACTTCTTCCGGAACATCCTCCTCTTTCAGGATGCCGCCCCGGATCGCGTCGTCCGTATCATGATGAATATAGGCGATCTTATCCGCAAACCGGACAATGCGCCCCTCCAGCGTGGACGGCATGGAAGCCGTCTTATGATTCCTGATGCCATCCCGTACCTCCATGGTCAGATTGATGCCCTGTCCGTCCTTCTCCAGCATATCCACGGTCCGCACACTCTGTTCGTTGTGCCGGAACCCATAAGGACATGCCCTGTCCAGCGCCCGCTCCCCGGCATGGCCAAAGGGCGTGTGCCCCAGATCGTGCCCCAGAGCGATGGCCTCCACCAGATCTTCATTGAGCTGCAGCGCCTTGGCGATCGTCCGGGCCGTCTGGCTCACCTCCAGCGTGTGTGTCAGCCGCGTCCGGTAATGGTCACCCTCCGGCGTAAGAAACACCTGTGTCTTGTCTTTCAGCCGGCGAAAAGACTTGCTGTGAATGATCCTGTCCCTGTCCCGCTGAAAAACCGGCCGGATATCACATTGTTCTTCCGGCTTGACCCTCCCTCTGGAATTCATGCTGAGCATGGCATATGGACTTAAATATTGCTTCTCCCACTGTTCCAGACTTTCCCGTATGTTCATGTTTACCTCTGCGTGGATATTGTCGGCTGTGCCTGCACTATCCCTGAATACGTAAAACTGATACCTCTGCGATACTTTCCTACTCCTATTATTCTGGCTTTATCGTGCAAATCCTTTTTTTTCATGAAATTTTTATCTACAGATATCGTAAATAAATTCGGCGTTCTTATCCATCGCCTCATAAGCGGTCTTGAAGGGAGACATCTGGAAGACATGCCACATGCCCGGGAATCTGTCCAGCCTGACGGATACATTCGCGTGCAGCAGTTTGCGGTAGAGCATCACGGAGTCGTCCAACAGCACTTCATTCTCCCCGACCTGAATATAGACCGGCGGAAAGCCCTCATAATCACCGAAAAGCGGCGAGATGAACGGATCGTTCAGCTTCTCCTTAGCCGCATAGTTGCCTGTCATCTCCGCCAGATACCCGGCATTGAGCACCGGATCGATGGCCGCCTTCGTCTCATGGGACTGTCCCGAGGCGGTCAAGTCCGTCCAGGGCGACATCAGAATAAGGCCCCTTGGCAGAAGCCGCTTCTGCGCCTTGAGCTGCAGGGCCAGCGACAGGGCCAGATTCCCTCCCGCCGAATCTCCGGCCAGGATCACATCTCTGGCGCCGTACCCTAAAAGCATCAGATAATTCCACACCTTCATGGCATCCTCCGTGGCCGCCGGGTAGGGATGTTCCGGTGCCAGCCGGTAGTCAAAGCTCAGCACATCCATGGAAGTGGACATGGCAAGTTTGGTCGTCAGCGTCCTCGCATAGACCCTGCTGCCCGTAGAATAACCGCCGCCGTGACAGTAGAGGATCACGTATTTCTTCATATGCGCCCGGTTGACATAGACCCATTCTCCCTGCAGGATCTCTCCCGCCGAAGGATGGTCCCGGATGCTGACATCCTCGATCAGCACATCCTTACTGTTCCCCAGCAGCGCCCCGAAATGATTCTGTGACTGCCTGTGTTTCTCAATATCCGCATTTTCCACTACACCGTGCATCCGTTTGATCAGATTCATCAGGTTAGCGTTTCGTTTCTCCGAGATAGCCATAGGGCTGTCCTCCTTATCTTATCCTCAACGTTGCAGTCTACGGACCAACCGGCCGTAAACGGTAACTCATCCATACTGCATGATATAAATATAGTAACATAAAATGCCGGATTTATGATATGATACTTTAAAAGAAATATTGCGGCACCATACGAAACTTTTTACGAGACATTTTATCATCAAGAGAGCAGGAGGCCTTACCACCTATGGCAGAACGTCCAGGAATAAAAACCCAAACCAGAAAACAACCCGGTATACCCGCGCGCATCAGGAAGGATGTCTGGTACAAGCTGGATCTGTCTGCCATCGTCTATCCGACGCTGCAGCGGCGGGACTTCTCTTCCGTCTACCGTCTGTCCGTTATGTTAAAAGAGAAGATCGACCCCGTTCTTCTGCAGATGGCACTGGACAGGACGCTGCCCCGGTTCCCTACCTATAAGGTGGCGATCCGCAAGGGTCTGTTCTGGCGTTATCTGGAGCCCAATAACAGACCCGGCCCCTACGTCCTGGAGGATATCAAGAACCCCTGTATGCCGATGCCCTTTAAGGGTAACAATCGTTATCTTATCAGGGTCTACTACTACGACCGGCGCATCTCGCTGGAAGCCCACCACAGCCTCGGCGACGGCACCGGCGGCATGTGCCTTCTGCAGACACTGACCGCCGTCTATCTGGGACTGCTGGGCCATCCCGTAAAGCCGGAAGGGTTCGTGCTCGACATTGATTCCGCCCCGGACCCGGAAGAGCTGGAGGACGCCTACATGCGGTATGCCAACGCGCAGTTCTGTCCGCCCCGTCCTGCGGAAAAGACCTACCGGGTGCGCGGCACGAAGGAGCCTTTCTATACCCTGAATATCATAGACGGCATACTGTCCGTGCAGGAAGTCATGGCCGTGGCGAAGCGGTATCATGCCAGCATCACGGAATATCTGAATGCGGTATTACTCTACGCTCTGCTGCAGAAGCAGAACGCAGATTTCCATATACGGCTGCGCCCGGTGAGGATCGCCATGCCGGTTAATCTGCGCCGCTTCTTCCCCTCGAAGACGCTGCGTAACTTCATCACCATGGTATATCCTTCCATCGACCCCCGGCTCGGTGAGTATCAATTTGAAGAAATTGTGGAGCACATCCACCATTACATGCGTTATTATATCAACGATAAATTCCTGCGGGGCGATATCACCACCAACGCCGCCACCCAGCGCAACCCGCTGATCCGCGTGGTTCCCCTTTTCATCAAAGATCTGGTGGTGCGTACCTTCTATACCAGAGTGCAGGACAAAAATTCCTCCGCCGGCCTGACCAATATGGGCGCCCTGCATGTCCCGCCGGATATGAAACCCTTTATCGAGCGGTTCGATATCTATATGGGACAGCCTTTTTCATCCCGCACCAACTGCGCCATCATCAGCTACGAGGACGTACTGACCATCAACTTTGCCAGCAGCATCGTGGAAGCCGATGTGGAGCGCTACTTCTTCCGGAAACTGGTGCAGGACGGCATCCACGTGAAGATCGAGAGCAACCGCAGTCTGGAAGACCGGACATAAAATGAGTACTTCGTACTTGAAATCATCCATACGAGAGGAGCTGAAACGATATGTCATATTGTGTAAACTGCGGTGTAGAGCTGGAGAAATCCTTACAGGAATGTCCTCTTTGCCATACACCTGTTATTAATCCCGTCGAACAGAACAAAGCACTTCCGCCCTCCCCCTATCCCACAAACAAAGGACAGGTGGAAGTGGTAAAAAGAAAAGATCTGGGCATTCTGCTGTCCGTAGTCCTGTCGGCTACCAGCATAACCTGCCTGCTGTTAAACCTGCTGGTATTTGACTCATCGCTCTGGTCTCTGGCCGTGATCGGGTGCTGTATCTGTCTCTTCGTGTTCACTTTTCCGGCCATCTTTTACAGCAGGACGCCGATCTACATCTCCCTGCTGGCCGACGGCGTGTCGGTGGCGGTCTATCTCTACCTGATCAGCTTCCTGTCCTCCTCTCACGTGTGGTTCTGGCAGCTGGGCCTGCCCCTCGTCGCGATCCTGACAGTCTGCGCGGAATGCTTCCCGTTACTCTCGCGTTTCTTTCCGCTCACGATCCTGTCCGGCTCTCTGTGCCTGTTCGTGGAGATACCGTTCTTCTGCGTCTCCCTGGAACTGTTGATCAAGCGCCTGTTAGAGCGCCCCTACCGCATCACCTGGTCTGCGGTGGTTCTGACCGTATGCGTGATCATCGACTTCGCCCTCATCACCATACTGGCAAAAAAACGCCTGCGCAACGAAGTGCGCAGACGCCTGCATTTCTGATATGTTATGGTAAATGAAATTTCTAATGTCGTTAACTATAAAAAGATATCTTCCTTACCTTAAACCTGTGCGTGTTTTAGTTCCGCTTCCTCAAGAGACTGATACCCGTAGAAAAGCGTTTCATTGGCGATGGTCTGTTTTAACAGACTTTCGCCTTTCTCAAAGGCTTCTTTCGTCTCCTGCCAGATCAGTGTAAGCGTTTGCATCGAACAGGACAACAATTCACCGCGCAGATAGCTTTCCATGGAGGAACCTGCCATGATGCCGTCCTCCGCCGTCGTCAGCACCCTGCCTCTGTTTCTGAGATTCGGGTACTCCTGCATCATCTCTTTGTCCCACTCTAGATTGATCCGGACGATCTTCTCCACGATCTCTTTCTTCTCCGACACATCGGGCAGATGCTCCTTGATCGCCTCATATTCCTCCGGAAAAGTGCTCTCCATCATCCTGCCGTATTTCTCGAACAGAAGATTCCTGCCTTCCTCACAGGCACGCTTACAGTCTTCCAGATAGCTGTGGAGCACCGCGTCGGAATACACCATCCACTGGCTCATCCGCATCTTAAAAAAAGTATCCGGATCGTCCTGACAGGAAGCCCTGCCGCCGGTATTATAAACATGCTGAAACATCTCCCACTCTGTCTGTGTCACATCAAAAATAAGCTGTTCCCGCTCGCTGACCTTCGCCATGATATCCCTCTTTTCTGTCTGCTCTTCTTCTGTCTTCCTGTTTACTGCCCTGCCGTGACTTCCGTGTCAGGCTCCGACTTATCTGCCTGCGCTCCATCCCCTGACTCAGGTGTCCGCTCCGCAGGCTGTTCCGCCCTGGCTTCCGGCTCTTCCTGCGCTTCCTGTTTATCCTGCGCTTCCGGCTCTTCCTGTTCTGTCTGCGCTTCTTCCTGTCCGGACTTCTCCTCCGTCCCCGAAAGGCCGCTCTTCTCCAGCAGTTCCTCCGGTGTGCAGCGCTTCAACGCATATGGATACTCCGCATTTTTGGTTGTCAGCGGTTTGCCGTTCACTGCGATGAAAACCCCGTCGGCTTCGTAGTTTTCCAGAAAAGTATTCACTACCGAGGCAAGGATGATACATTCCGCCTCCCTGGACATGGTCTTTAGGTACTCGCCAGCCGCTTTGGAGAGATCCAGATGCAGTATCTGCTCCCCGTCCTCCTCCTTCTCCTCAAAGGAAAGCACCTTCGTGTCCAAAGACATGATATTGTGCCGCGCCAGCGCATCCACCAGCTCCTCCGCTGTCTTCTCCCCGATCGGGACGATCTCTCTGTTCAGATCATAAGAACCGGCATTACCATAGAAGATCACCGCTTCATTCTCTGCCGGAACACGTTCCTGTTCATCCTTGTCCGCTTCCTCTTCCACCTGTTCTTCCACCTGCTCCTCGACGCCCTGAGGCTGCTCCTGCTCCGCTTCCGAAAGATCCTGCGCCTCTTTCGGCACTTCTTCCTCCTCCAAAAGCAACTCCAGAGAACTGACCAGCAGATCCTCCGAAGACATCTCCGGCACCACGATCTCACCGGAGTCCACCCGTCCGCCCGCCAGAGTTCCGCAGGCCGACAAAAGTACTGCCATGACGGCCGCCACAGCCGCCGCTCTTCCTACCTTTTTCAATCTTATCCCTCCCAAAGACTCTCTTCGTCAAAAGTTCGTCTAAACAGGGTTATATTCTATCATACTCATCGGGAAAAAGCAAAAGAACTTTAAAAAAAAGATATCGCATAATGCGATATCTTTCTTAATCGTGCAGGAAAAGAGACTTGAACTCTCATGGTATTGCTACCACACGGACCTGAACCGTGCGCGTCTGCCAATTCCGCCATTCCTGCGAACAAATATTATTCTAATGCCTTTAGCGAATAATGTCAACACTTTTCTTCAATTTTTTAAAAAACTTTTTTATCATTCGTTTTAATCCAAACTGCGCCGAAAACATCTCTTTTAAGAAAAGTGAGTAAACCGTGTTTTCTCCTTGAAACTTCAAGCTGTTTGTGTATAATAGAATGGACTGCAACACATATAAAAAACACAGAAAAACAGAGGGTTTAACATGATTCAAGCAAACAACGTAACACTACGCGTAGGAAAAAAAGCGCTCTTTGAAGACGTTAATATCAAATTCACGGAAGGAAACTGCTACGGCCTGATCGGCGCCAACGGCGCCGGCAAGTCCACTTTCTTAAAGATCCTCTCCGGCGCACTGGAGACGACAGGCGGCGACGTGACCATCACGCCCGGCCAGCGTCTCTCCGTCCTGGAACAGGATCACTTCAAATATGACGCCTGGCCTGTGATGGATACCGTTATCATGGGCAATGAACGGCTCTATAAGATTATGAAGGAGAAGGACGCCATCTATGCCAAGGAAGATTTCTCCGATGAGGACGGCATCCGCGCCAGCGAGCTGGAAGCGGAATTCGCCGAGATGGACGGCTGGGATGCGGAATCCAACGCCGCCATGCTCTTAAACGGCCTGGGTGTCGGCACAGAGCTGCACTACAGCACGATGGCCGATTTAAACGGTAATGAGAAGGTTAAGGTACTGTTAGCCAAAGCACTTTTTGGCAATCCCGATATCCTGCTGTTGGACGAGCCTACCAACCATCTGGATCTGGACGCCATCGCCTGGCTGGAAGAATTCCTGATCAACTTTGACAATACGGTGATCGCGGTCTCCCACGACCGTTATTTCCTGAACAAAGTCTGCACCCATATCGCGGACATCGACTACGGCAAGATCCAGCTCTATGCGGGCAACTACGACTTCTGGTATGAGTCCAGCCAGCTGATCATCAAGCAGCGCAAGGAAGCCAACAAGAAGAAAGAAGAACAGATCAAGGAGCTGCAGGAGTTCATCTCCCGTTTCTCCGCCAATGCTTCCAAGTCCAAGCAGGCGACTTCCAGAAAGCGTGCATTGGAGAAGATCGAGCTGGACGACATCCGTCCTTCCAGCCGCAAGTATCCTTATATCGACTTCCGCCCGGAGCGTGAGATCGGCAATGAAGTCCTCACCGTGGAAGGCATCAGCAAAACAGTAAACGGCGAGAAAGTACTGGACAACATTTCCTTTATCGTAGGCCACGATGACAAGATCGCATTCGTGGGCGGCAACGAACTTGCCAAGACCACCCTTTTCAGGATCCTGACAGGGGAACTTGAGCCAGACGAAGGCACTTATAAATGGGGCGTTACCACCTCGCAGGCTTACTTTCCGAAGGATAACACCGAAGAGTTCGACAACAACTACACGATAACGGAATGGCTTATGGGCTATTCCCCCGTCAAGGACGTGACCTACGTGCGCGGCTTCCTAGGCCGGATGCTTTTTGCCGGAGACGACGGCGTGAAGAAGGTCAAGGTTCTCTCCGGTGGTGAGAAAGTGCGCTGCCTGCTGTCCAAAATGATGATCAGCGGTTCCAACTGCCTGATCTTCGACGAGCCTACCAACCATCTGGACATGGAGTCCATCACCGCCCTCAATGAAGGCATGAAGAAATTCAAGGGTGTGGAGCTGTTCTCCTGTCACGACCACCAGGTCGTACAGACCACGGCCAACCGCATTATGGAGATTCTGCCGGACGGCTCCCTCGTAGACAAGATCACTACCTACGATGAATACCTTGCAAGCGATGAGATGGCAAGAAAACGTACCGTATATACAAGTACCGCCAATGACGAGGACGACGACTGAGATCGACTGCGGAACCGACAGGCACAGGAAAGGCGACCAGGACCACGATGAGACCGATAGATTTGCACACCCACTCCAACAGATCCGACGGCAGTTATACCCCCACCGAACTGGTGGACTATGCCGTCGCCAAAGGGCTGGCCTCCGTTGCGCTGACCGACCATGACACCATAGACGGGCTAAGCGAGGCGCTTTTACATGCGAAGGCACTTACACAGGCCGGAGAGGACAGCGTCGAAGTCATTCCGGGTATTGAATTTTCCACGGAATACGAGAAAAAGGACGTCCACATCGTAGGCCTGTATATCGCCTATGACGCCCCGGCCTTTCGGGCGAAACTGCAGGAGTTCGTAGATTCCCGCACAGGCCGCAATGTCAGGATGTGCCAAAACCTGCAGTCTGCCGGTATCGACATCACCTTCGAGAAGCTGCAGGCCAGAAATCCCGGCGCGGTGATCACACGGGCCCACTACGCCTCCTATCTGCTGGAGGACGGCTACGTCAAAAGCCGCCCGGACGCCTTCGCCCAATATCTGGGCGACCACACGAAATATTTCGTCCCGCGGGAAAAGGTGACGCCGCAGCAGGCCATAGCCCTGATCCTGGGCGCAGGCGGTATTCCCGTTCTGGCCCATCCGCCCCTCTACCATATGGGCAGCGACCGGCTGAACAAACTCGTTTCTTCCTTAAAAGAAGCAGGACTCATGGGCATCGAGGCCATCTATTGCAGCTACACCAGCCAGGACGAACGGGACATGCGCAGGCTGGCCGACCGCTACGACCTGCTGCTCAGTGGCGGCTCCGACTTTCACGGCGCCAACAAGCCCGGACTGGATCTGGGCACCGGCTACGGGAAACTTTTCGTACCGGAAGAATTTCTGGAAAAGATAAAAGATAAGCGAAAGGAACGGAGTACCCTATGAAACTTCTGTTTACGGATCTGGATGGAACCTTATTGAACAATAACAGCCTGGTATCTCCCGGCACCAGAGCTTTTCTGGACGAATTTCTGGCGGCCGGCAACAGACTGATCCTCTCTTCCGGCCGCCCCACGGACAGCGTTCTGGAAGTAAAAGACAATGCCGGGCTGACCCAGCCCGGCATTCTGTTAAGTTGTTATAACGGCGCACAGGTCTATGACTGCGACAGCCGGCGTGCCATTATGGAAAAGAGGATGCCTCTCTCCTATGTGTCCTGTCTGCAGGAACAAGCAGCCAGACATCACTTACATATCCAGACCTATCAGGAACACGCTGTAGTCTCTCCTGCTGACGATGAGGAGATACGCTTTTACCGCACCAGGATCCATGTACCCCTGGTAGTCTCCCCCGTGCTGACAGACGTCCTCACCGACGGACCTTACAAAATGCTTGCCGCCGATCTCCACGATCACAATAAGCTGGAAGCCTTCCGGCTGGCCATCTCCGACTGGGCCGAAGGCAGGATCCAGACCATCTACTCCAATGACAAATATCTGGAGCTATTCCGGCTGGATGCAGGCAAGGGAAACGCACTGCGCTTCGTCTGTGAATATTTAGGCGTACCGCTGTCAGATGCCTACGCCGCCGGAGACGCGGAGAACGATATCTCCATGCTGCAGGCCGCAGGCTGCGGCATAGCCATGCGAAACGCCCCCGATCCGGTAAAAGAAGCTGCGGATGTGGTCACCCGCTCCGACAACGATCAGGACGGGCTGGCAGAGACGATGCGCCGGCTGCTGTAGGCTTACCGTTATCCTGTAACCCAGTCCCTTTCTGCTTTCTGCTTTGTCGCCCTGTTCACGGCCTCAGCTGCTCATATCGCTCCAGATCACGGAATGTCAGGCGGGCCCCGTTTTCCGCTTTGACAACAGAGATGCCGACCAGTACACTGCTTCCTGTATCAGGCTGGAACATCCAGACGTTCCAGCCCATGGCGCTGCCGTCCTGCGCTATCGCCCCGCCCTGCCCGTAAAGTGCGGTGCAGTCAGCGACCACCTGGTCATAGGATCTGCCGGACAGAACATATTTCATTTCGACCAGCTGATCTTCCACAAAATTAAGCGTCGCCAGCTCAACAGGACTGCCGTAGACTTCCCATTCTCCCTCATAAAACTGGTAGGGACAGCCGTCGCTGTTCTGGCCGCTCTTTGTCAGCGTCAACGGCAATTCCTGTCCTTCCTCGGCTTCTTTCGTCTCATCAGGACTCATTCCCCAGACAAACCCCCGCATGTCAAGATATGTTTCATGAGGAACTGCAATCCGGATGACATCCTCATTCACGCCTGTCACCGGAAAATAGCCAAGCGCAACATCCCCTCCCATAACCCATTGATACGAGGAATCGTACTGTATGGACGGGCTGCCGTATTTGGCGCTCAGATTTTTCAGAAGCGCTTTGCCGTTTGCATCCTGTTCTGCATCCAGCGTGTAACGGACCTGATACAATCCCTCTGCATCAAAGTATGCCGTCAGATTCCTGATCTCTCTTCCGTAAAGGGACTGTGCTTCTATGATACTTCCGGCCTCCTTCCCATAAGCATCGCCCACGGGGACATACTCGGCCAGCAGCATTCCTTCTGCATCATAGGCTGTATTGTTTTCTTTCATGCCGCCCGCCGTTAAGATTGCCCGAATCTCTTCCAATGACATGCCGAATGCCATCCCGCCAAGGTCCTTTGAATCCAGAACGATCTCCGGCTCCTCTTCCTCTGCCGCATCCCTGTCCCCCGGCGTGTCTGTACCCTTTTTTTCAAACAGGCCGGAGGAGATCAGAAACAGAACGGTGCATACTGCCGCTGCAAGAAGAAATAACCGCCTGTGCCCCCACAGCGCTGCCATAAAACGCGCTGCGCCGGACTGTACTGCCGATAAGGGCAATGCAGCAGACTGCGGTTCCTCAGCGCGCTGCTTTTGACCTGCCTCTTCGTCTGGCAAAAGCGCGATCATCTCTTCCTCCTCCACATGCGGGGCGACGGCACTTTCCGGACGATCGGAAGATGCTTCCCTGCTGCTCTCGATCCCCTTTGCCCGGAACAGTTTTTCGTAAAACTCTTCCTCCTGTGCATAGGCATACTTATGAATGGCCTGAAGACGGTTAGATCTCATGCTGATGCCGTCCGGCAGAGTCACATTGGACAGATACACCAGCAGTCGTTTTTTCTCTTTGTCCCGGGCAAAACTGAGTTCATCCAGACAGTTGGTCGATTTCAGATATTCCTTTGTGATAAATGCGATGAAATAATCGCAGGATGCAACCCGCTCCGCAATATTATCAGCCCACTCCGTTCCAGGATCAATGCCTCTGTCATACCATATCCGATATCCTTCCGCCTGCATCCTTTCGATGATCCTGTAGACCTCCGTCTCGTTCCGATGGGCATAGCTGATAAAAATATATGGTTCTCTTCCACAGTATGGCCGCACGCTTGAACTTGTAGGCGCCATAGTTCTCCCTCCCGTTATTAGTTCCGGTGCACAGGATCTGTACGCCGGAACCAATGTTTACTTTTTTAAAGATGAATACCGCATGCGGCCCGCCAGACGGCAGGCCGGCATGATAAAGATTTACTTCGGCACATACAGGACAGTCGTCGGCTCAACCGGATCCGGCTGCAGTACTGTCTGCGCCCAGTCCACAGTAATCGTCACACTGCCCACTTTCCCTGAATCATCATAGTCATAAGTCTGACTGACAGAATCATAAATCTGCTGCATGGTCATATAATCATTTCCAAAGTAGCGTGCCGTATCGACCCGCGCTGCCACCCTGCTCATATCATCATAATAATACTCTGTCGCAGATTCCACTCCGTTGTCCTGATTGCTTATTTCGTGTCTTTTGATCAGCCGCCCTTCACCGTCATAGCTGTATTCCGTATACCATCTTGCTCCGACTGCTTCCCGGCTCTGTCCCTTCGGATATTCGTAATAATCGTACCGGGTCATCCGGCCTGCACTGTCGTATGTATAGACATAGTCATATGACGCGTAATCATTGTACAGATGGACCAGTGTCAGATTCCCGTCAGAATCCTGTTCTGTTTCAATCTGGCAGATCACATCTTCATGGGATACTGACATATCAATCGACCAGCCCGGATCATTGGATATCTTTTTTTCTCCTGTAAGCTCGCCGCCGACAATTACATTGACTGCCAGATCATTTCCCTTCATCCTGCCTTCAAATTTCTGTGTCCCATGCCCTACATTAACGATATATCCCACATCGCCTGCGCCCTCTATATCACTTGTATCGCCTGAATACAACTTTGCTAAATACAGTTCACCAATATAGTAGAAAGCCTCCAGCAAACCATACTCTGCTTCCGATTCCGCAGCCTCCTCCAGCTTCATTGCCGTCAGTTCATACACTGCTTCCGAAGCTTCTGTCGGTTCGTCAAAAACAAGCCTGACCGGCATTTTATCTGTCAGTTCATCATTACACGCCTTCGCCGTTTCCTCGTCAAATCCAAGCTCATGTATGAAAAAGGAGTACAGATCCGCACTGATCTCACAGCCTGTCACCAAACCGTCTTCCTTTTCATATTCCATTGTAAACCACAGTTCAAAATCCTCTCCTGACCCGGCCATAAAACTTCCCTGTACGCTCGTGAGCAGTCCATCCTCATCACAGACATAGGATACCTGTTCCTGACCGTCCTCCAGATCCATCTCCCCCGAAGACAGCTTTTCCAGATAGATATTACATAAATCATGAAAAGCTATGGGGAAAATGTAATCCCCGTATGTTAATCCGCCCGACCAGATGAGTTTGTTGTGAACAGCCTCTATCACCGCTTCAGGATCCGGTTCCATCGGACTGTCAAACACAAACTCCATCGGCATTTTTCCCATCAGGTACTCATTGGTCTGACTCGCCTCACTCTCTGTAATCTCATACTCACTCACGAGAAAAGCTGCTACATCGGCGCTGATCTTACAGGCCGTTACGAAACCGTCCTTCTTTTCATACTCCATTGTAAGCCATGATTCTGCAATTTCACCCCACTCATTCTGCAGGCTGATCTTCACGTCTGTCAGCAGTCCATCCTCATCGCAGGACACCTCCGGACCGCCCGCTTCCGTCGCCTCAAGATCAAGAGGGAGCACCCTGTATTCATCATAAAAACCGTTCCCGAAATCGTCATAAGAAATTTGCGGCACATTGACGATGACGAAATCCCCATCCACTGCCTGTCTGCCCTCCGAGCCGGCTTCTTCCGGCGCACCCATAAGAGCTTCGGTATCGTCACTTTCCAATGCTCCGCTAAGATCCACGGAATCACCTCCTCCCGACAGACCCGAAAAATCTACGGCATCCCCACCGGCCGCCTCTCCGGAAGCGCTTTCTGCTTTCCCGCAGCCTGTCATGCCGCAGACCAAAGCTGCCGCCAGCAGCGCCGCCATAACTTTCTTTCCCATTCTCTTTCCTGTGATCATCTATAATTAACCTCCTTAACCCGTCTAAAAGCATATTGTCCGCATTTCGCTGTTTTTGGCACCCAGATACACAGGCTGGTACATTCGTCAAACGCACCATATCCTATCGTCTCCACAGAATTCGGCAGCGTCAGCTCTTCCAGACTGGTACAGGAAATGAACGTCCCCTGTTCTATAACGGTCACACCATCGGGAATCTCGATTTCCTTCAGGGAAACATCCGCTACAAACGCACCGACCCCTATCTCTGTCAGGGTGCTGGGCAGAGACACCGATACAAGATTTTGGCTAAAGGACAACGCATTTTTCTCAATGCTCCGGACTCCTTCCGGAATGGCAAGGCTTACCAGACTGTCGCAGCCGTCAAAAGCGCATTCCCCCAATGCGACAAGGGAACAGTCATTGATCTCCTTTGGCAGCGTCAGTTCCGTCAGGTTGAATCCCTCTACCGTTCCCACCGCTTTTGCCTCGCCGTTGCCGATCTCATATAAGACACCGTCCACTTCGTACAATCCGGTGGCGGGATCACAGTCTGCAAAGACGGATTTGCCTTCGATGATTTCCTTCGGCCCTGTATTTGCAACCGTGTCCGCCTCGACCGCCTCCACTTTGCCTACATAGCCTATGGATTCCGGACGTTCCGCTACAGGCTGCCCTGATACAATGGAACCGCGCCATCCCATGATCACCCAGAGCAGCATGTTCTCATAATCGTGGGTGGAACTCAGCCCCCATGTGAAGATGGGGTCTCCCTGCTGAATATTCCCCATGCTGCAGCCGGATGCCGCCAGCCCTTTACTCTTCAATACATCCACCAGGGAATCCCAATTCTGGTCCGCCTTGACAAAAGAAGTGAAATTCGTGCGGGTGTCAAAAGGAATGTATCCGTTGCCCTGGGAGTCCACATCGGCATAGAAACTCAACTCAGTCCGGACAGTGTCACAATCGCCCTCTGCCATCCTCAGCAACATATTGGAAAGTGTGTAATAATAAAGCGTCCCGTCGTCGCTCAGATTCCCCCAGAACCCACGGTTGGACTGATATTTGACCTGTTCAAGGATCAGGCCTCCCGCCAGTTCGACCAGATTCAGCTTCGATACCAGACTGTTTCCATAGACAGGGGAAACTTCAATGATCCCGGCCATCGGCCTGGTGATCGCCAGGTGATCCAGCCTGCTGTTATTGTCCGCCTCATTCCGGATATAGGTCTTTACCTGGCCAAATACGCCGCTCATCCTCTCCGCCGCGGCCTGTTCGTTGTCTTCCTTCACCAGATTGTAGGTGTTCTCCAATTCTTCATATAAGAGCTTCACCATGTCCGTATTGGAAATGTTGACATGTACCAGTGTGCCATATTCATCCTCTTCGGTTGTGATCTCGCACTGATAATTAAGAAAAGTCATGTACCACAGCAGCCCGTCGTATTCATTCCACATATCTACATCCAGATTGACGCCGCTGAGGGTCGAAACAGAATTATGACAGTAAAAATACTGTGCCATCTCCAGTTCCTTTTCAGGCCTTCCGTTCAGAACATAAATATCAGAGAGCACATAAGAATAGGCTTCCCGAAGCCTCTCATAAGGATATGCATCGTCAAAGTTATATGTTACCATGGAAAGCCAGTTGTAGTGTATGTCCGGATAAAGACCATGGCCGTCAATAGAAACGTAGGGCACATCCTCATAAAACGGGATCAGATTTACAAAATCATGATAGTATGCCGCCTGCACGTCATTTTTGATCTCAAGATCCCATTCCTGCATTCCGGTCATTTCCGCTTCATTCAGTCCCCGTTTATCGGATTTGCCGCAGGAAACAGCACTCGCCGCCATGATCACTGCGAGCAGTATGGATAATATTCTTTTTTTCAACTTCTGGATCTCCTCCTTTAAATTTTAGTTGTTCTTTTTATGTCAAAGGCACGATGCCTCCGGCATATATGTCTTCTCAAAAATATCTTCCCTCACTATGTACACATCCCCCGGATTGTCAACTCTGCTTACCAGCCAGTCCCCGGGAACACCGAGCAGATAGCTGTCGCTCCATGACACAAATACTTTGGTCCGACGGCTGATCTGACGCGCATGGACAACGGCTCCGTCCTTCGGTATGCAGGTTCTGGCAAAATCCTTCAAATTTTTCCCTGTCCCGGCTTCTCCGGTAAGCCCCGCCGCTTTCACGGCTTCATGCACGGTCGGCGCATACTCTCCCTGGAACTGGTAAGGCGTATCCACCGGGTCATTGTGCGCCAAAAAGTACGCCTCATCGTTCTTATAGACTTCCGATTCTATGCCGATCATAAAATAAGTATCCTTCTGAATGGTAAAGGGAATATCCCCTTCCAGCATGCGGACTTCCACTTTGGTTCCGACAGGATACAGGTCCGCAGCCCGCACATATCCGATCGGCAGCCGCTTTTTCTGATAAACCGGTTCTCCCGACAGATCAGGAACATCTTCCGAACCTGCGTGGATATATTCCTGTTCCCGGAAATAGCGTTCCATCCGTTTTGCAAGCAGATGGCATACACTGCTGCCCGGCTGTTCCTGATCCCATGAACCATACAGATCCACGCATACCTGATGCAGAAGATCCTCCCGCAGAAAACCGCCTGATTTCCAGATATGTCCGCCGGCTGACCCCACCCCCTGGGCAATATATGCGGCAAGCTCATCCGCACGGGTTTCCCTGACACAGCTGCGGACGGAAAGTTTTGCGCCGCCGTCCAACATGCAGCAGACGACACAGACATCTACCGATTCCGCCTCGATCAGGATATCACTGATAACGCCCAGAATATTCGGGTCGCACCGCTTGGCCTGTGCAATGGCGAAACGGTCATCCGGATGGTACTCGTAGCCCGCCAGGGCCTCTCCGGCAATCCGCAGTTCGTCCAGAGACAGATTATTGTTCTGAAACAGGAAAAGGCTCGTCTTGTTGCACCGAAACTCCAGCGCATCCCTTAAGTCCTTATCCTTTGGGTGACAAAGTTCCTGCAGTTTCCCGGTATCCATGAACAATCCATAATACAATGCGGTGGCGAGCTTTTCATCTGCGCCCACATCAAAGCCTTCCTCGCAGAGCATATCCCAGACAATGGTGGCACAGGCGCCGTAATTGTCACGGACTTCCCCCATGGCCGGAAGCTCCTCCATGCGCGCCTTGTGGTGGTCGATGACCGCAACTGTCCCGCCCGGAAAGCGTTGGACGTTTTTCTCCCCGTATCTGCAGTCCACTGTCAAAAGCAGTTCCGGCTCCTCAAGCTCCCTCACATATTCAATGGGAATATCCAACATCTCTACCATCAGCGTCAGATTACTCTTCTTTACCGGCTCCCTGCCGCCGTAAATCAGCCTGGCCTGTCTGCCGTTGGCCCGCAGATAAGAATAGATGCCATAACCGCTGGCAATGGCATCCGCATCCGGGTTGTCGTGGCATTGGATGACAATATGGTTAAATTCCAGCAATTCATTCAATTTCATAATAATGACCATGCCCTTTCAACAGTCCGCAGACCTGCGCCCCTGTCAGCTTCCGCAGGACGCTTCAAGGGACAGGGCGCAAATCTGCTCAATATCTGACGCTTCCGCTGATATCGGATATCTCAACAAGGGAGGCGTCAAAGGGATTCATTTTGTGGAACGAGTCGCTAAAGTCAAAGGACATTCCGGCAAGGTTCCACAGGCTCTTACTGGCGTCATTGTCTTCAACGGCGATCATATAAGCCCCCACTCCCTGAGAAGAATCATATTCGATCGTTGCCGACTGGAGCTTAAATTCATGGAGATCGCTGTCCACAAGGCCAAGCCCATAGTATGTCTGATGAAGATTTATGTAGAAGCTGCATTCACTTGCCAGGTTCGGATAGCGCGGCGCAATATAGATATATACGGGCGTTGCATAGTCATTATAGGTATTGACATCATAATTCGGTGTAATGCTTCCGCCGAACATGTCCCAGTTTATGTTGTAACCGGTCTGTGTCGTGACCGTTCCCTCGCCGTAATTCGTACTTGTGCCCACGGCAAACTCCATGGCAAACAACTCCCAGAAATTTTCCGCTGTTACCGCCATATTCAGACTTCCCACTTCATCATAAGCCTGGCTGAGCTGGTCGAACAATGTTACGTACTTCTTCTCGCTGTCGTCCAGGCTGTTATATGCCGTCACTGCATCTTTCAGCGTACTCGCCTCGGCATATGGATTGGAATAGTCGATCACGCCAATCAGCGTATCTACCTGTGCCGCTGCCTGTCTGCGCTGGGCGATCAACGCTTCCACTTCCTGATATGCACGGATCAGCGTTTCGCGATTTGAGACCTTTCTCTGGGCAGCATTGGACAATGCATTGTATTCTTCATAAAGCCCTGCAATTTCATCCTCATCGGCATACGACGACGAAATATTGAAGATAGCGTTCTCAAGCTCTCCGATTCTGCGGTTTTCCTTTACCACCCTTCCCGCCATGACTGCCACGACAGCTGCGGCGACAATGATACCTGCCATCGTCAGCTTCTTTTTATCCTTCTTCAAATTGACCAGCGGGTTTAAAATCCTGTTTTGTCCACCTGCTCTGAATCTGGCCGTAAACGGTTTTCCTGCTGCGGCAGCTGCCTTCGCCGGAGCCGGCTCCTCTGTCCGGGCTTCCTCCTCATCCTGTTGTACCTTTTCAGGCATATTGTTCTCTGCGGCACTGCTCTGTTCCTTCATCAGCACTGCCGTCGCTTTTCCGCAGTTGCTGCAAAATCCGGCGCTCTCCGGAAGCTCTGTTCCACAATAGCCACAAAACATCTTTTTCTCCTTTCCCGTATCCTTCTTTATCCACAGAACTGCCACTGTCAGATCAATTCACCATGCAGTGTCTTCCTCTGTTACAGAGATTGCACATTAAGGTAATACCATTTCCTTTTATATTTAAAAGCATACCCGCTTGTTAAGATGTCGCCTGCACTGCCGTCAGACAGATCAACCAGCCTGTGATCTATGACGGCTGCGGCTGAAATCTTAATGTCAACGTTGTATTTATCGCACATCGCCTGCTCCACTTCTTTCTCTTCATCCTTCCCGAGCATGGTATGTCCCGTGGCTTCGAATTTAAAAGTGCCGGCATTCGGATATATAGCGATATCATCCTCATAATTCTTTTGCAGCGTCTCTTTTAATCTGGCTTCGCCGCCTTCATATTCTATGACAAAGTCAGGCTCAGCCTGAAGCGTCAGATCAAAATCGTGCAGACAAAACCCTGTCATCCAGGCATCAAATGCCTCCTCCGGAGAAGAAAGTCCCGCTCCGGCCCCGCTTCCGCCGCCTTTCAACAGCATAATAAGCGCTAGTACAACAGCCACAGCTCCGATGATGATTACTTTCTTTTTGCCGGGTTTTACCTTCAGCTTGTTTGCTATTTTGCCGATCACAGGTTTTGTCGATTCCAGTTTCTCTCCCATTTTGTCGACCACAGGTTTTGCTGATTCCAGCTTCTCTCCCATTTTGTCGATCATTGGCCTGGCTGATTCCAGTTTCTCTCCCATTTTGCCGATCATTGGTTTTGCTGATTCCAGTTTCTTTCCTATTTCATTCATCACAGGCTTTACAGCCACCGTCTTTTCCTGCACAACGGACTTTTTCGGTTCGGGGTTCTCTGACACAGGGTTCCCCGGCTCGGCATTCTTCGGTTCGGCATTCTCCGACTCAGCATTCTCTGGCATTGGGGTCTTTGGCTCAGCATTCTCCTGCACAGTATTCTTCGGCCCGGCATTCTCCGGCATTGGGTTCTTCGGCTCAGCATTCTCCAACACGGGGTTCTCCAGCACAGTATTCTTCGGCTCGGCATTCTCCAGCTCAGGACTTTTCCCCAGGGGATTCCCACAGCGAATGCAAAACCTGGCTCCCTCCGGAAGCTCAGCTCCGCACTTTATGCAAAACATACATTCTCCCTCCTCCTATGTAAATCACACTATAAAAGTGTATACTAATGATAAACAGACAGGCTCTGCCCTTTGTATCTTTCGCAGAATAGACCCATCTGCGAAAATCCCGCGCTTTCTCTGTAACCTTGACGTATTTCAGATGGCCTGACCACAAATCTGACCATAAAAATCCGAAAGGCTGCCAATCTGTCTCCTTTTCGAATCCATGGTCGGATGTACATATCGGTTCAACGTGATCTTTACATCGGAATGTCCCAGAAGTTCGCTCAGCGCTTTCACATCCATGCCGTTCTCCACACAGTTTGTGGCGAATGTGTGCCGCAGTGTATGGAAATTCCTGTTGTCAATTCCGGCTTTATGCAGGAGCTTTTTGAACTGATACTGCATCGTTCTGGACTCCAGCGGTTTCTTTTGTCCAAACACATAGGGTTGTTCTCCTTTGAGACGGGAAAGAAGTTCCAGAAGTTCCGGTGTCAACGGAATCGTTCTTCTGGAACTTTCACTTTTGGGGGCTGTTTCCATCAAAATGGTCTTTGTTATGTGTCCCGGCACGGCAATCCTCTGTACAGTTCGGTTTACTGTCAGGCTCATGTCCTCAAAATCGATATCCGTCCATCGAAGGGCGCACAGCTCCCCAAGCCTGAGTCCTGCATACAGACACAGGCGCACCGCAATCATGAATTTATTGTCCATCATTCCATGGGTACAGGCAAAGAATCTTGCCTGTTCCGCCATGGAAAATGTTCTTGGTGCTTTTGGCTTTGCCTTTGCCGGAGGTCTTTCCAACACAGGTATCCCGACGGAATAATTCCCATTGGCAAAAGAAATGATCTGATTGGTAACACAGATAATACTTTTCTGCAGACTCTCAGATACCCTTCCCTCCGATAAGTGGTCAGAAATCTTTTTCCTTACTTCCTGTACCGTATCAGGCGAAAGCCTGCATGAACCAACAGTACCGGCAAGATGTGTTCGGTAAATAGTGTCATATTTTATGTAAGTCGAATATTTTCTCCGACTGGAAATTTCTGCAAGCCACTCCGCGGCAGCCTGTGAAAACAGGATTCTTCCACAGATTCCGTCCGCATTTTTCCGATTGATGCACCCAACTTCACTTTTCTCTGTGTCATGACAGACAAGACCAAGCCTGGCCCGGGAGAGTTTTTCCTTTGTTTCTACGTAATCTTTTCCATACACAGAGCGATAGATATACTTTCCCCTTTTTTCATCAAAAGTTTTATAGCGCCCTTCCCACCTGCCATCTTTCCGTTTTCTGATATTTTCTCCGTGCCTTGCCATTTCTGATTTCCTCCTGTTACCTGACTGCTGTTTTTACCACAAAATTGACCCTAAAATATTTTTTCTCCGCTGACATTTCCGGCTGACTTTCTCCATGGTATACTGCTTTGCGTATTAAATAGCAAAAAGTTCTTTTCTTTGTTGCAATTTCCCCCATGAACAGCGTATAATATTATCGTCAATGGGTAGGTTGTTCGCCCTGTTTTTCGCAGATGGGTCTATTCTGCGATTTATATTGTCGATATTCCGTGTTTTACCCTGCCAGGACAGCCGAGTGAATGGCCAGGCCGCGCCACAACCAATAACAGCGGCACGCCGTTCCTGTATAAATACATTGCCCTGGAATGGCAAAAATGAAGATTTCCCATTTTAGCCATTCCAGGGCAATGTATTTATTATGCCTTTTATTACGCTTGCTATATAGCAAAGCAGCATCTGGCCGGAAAGGCCCTGCACAAAAAATAATCCCCAAAGTAAAATGCAGCTGTAAAGACCCCGGTCACAATCCACAGTCTTTACAGCTGCACCGCCTCAAGTCACAGCACACGCTTCCACATCATTCTTCCACTTCCGCATGCTACATCTCCAGCATAAACACACTCCTGTTCTCCGCAGGAAAGAATGCATTATCCCTCCACGATCAGGTATCTTCCGTCACCGATCTCGAATACTTCCTCCGATTCCAGAATGCTGTCCTCATCGACACCCTCAAGATCCACACCTTCCTCGTCGAAGAACTCCCACACCTCCCTGACGGAATCCACCACCACCGCCATACAGTCTTCCAGAAACGCTTCCGCCTCCTCCGGCGTCTCTGCTACCGGCTCCGGATAAAGCTGCGACTGGTTATCCAAAAAACACTGCAGTACCTTCTCATCAAACATAAGTTTCTCCTTTCCTGGTTCCCCGGCCAATGATTGCTTCCTTACTGCCACAGGCCCCGTTTCTTTAGCTCCTGACAGACCCTTCCCACGGGCAGTCCCACCACGTTGTTGTAATCGCCGCAAATGCCCTGCACATAGGCCGCGCACAGCCCCTGGATCGCATACGCCCCGGCCTTGTCCATCGGCTCTCCGCTGTCCACATACTTCTTGATGTCCTCCGCCGACATGGAGTACATCGTCACATCCGTGCACTCGCTGAAAGTGGCATACATGGCCGACATATCCTTATACTTCCAGGCCAGTGTCACACCCGTATAGACCTGATGGCTGCCGCCCTGCAGCTTCTCAAGCATCCTGACTGCATCCGCCTGATCCGCCGGCTTGCCCAGGATCTCACCCCAGCAGGATACCACCGTATCCGCCCCGATCACCACGAAATCCTCCCTGCCCTCCGCAGCCAGCTTCCCGCACACATCCACCGCTTTCTGGTAAGACAGTTCCTCCACCACCTCATGCGGCTCCTTCTTCGTGCTCTTTTCTTCCACCGTACTTGGCATGGTCTTAAAAGAAATGCCCACCTGCCGCAGCAGTTCCTTCCTGCGCGGCGATGCCGATGCCAGATATATTTTCATAGGTTTATTTCCTTTCTCTAAAGATCGATCACTGTTATCTTGTACCGCAGTCTGTTTTCCTATGCGCAAATGCTATACGACCGCTTCGATCAATGTCTTTCCGTCCACCTTCAACTCGTGAACGCCAACCTGCTTTTTCTGATTAAAATTGAAGCTGAGCATATATCCGGTATCCAGTCCATAATCTTCAAGATAATTCATAAGCTGGTGTTCTCCGCGCAGGTTGTACTCATTCCCCCTCCATATTTTGGTCTCTATCACAAACTGTTCTCCACGGTAATCCACAACAATATCTGTCCTTCCGAGACTGCGGGTTCGCGCTTCAACATAATAGTTGCCGGTACCGTTGATGATCGGGCGCAGATAGAGCAGGAAATACCGCCGTCCTTCTTCCTCCAGAAATGTCTCTCTGCACTCGCCATACAGCTCCTGAAAATGCTGCACAAACTTTGTCAATACCCATCGCATATCCAGATGTCCATCCTTCACAAACATATCCCGGTCCTGCAGAGATGCCCTGTACATATCAGAGGCATGCAGTTCATCCAGTGACAGGAAGTGATTATACAGGAGTGTATCAAAAATACGATTTGCCGGTATCACTTTTCCATCTGCATTTTTGACAAAGCCAAACATCATCGCGAGACTGATCGCCGGATTCATCGGATTATAGGTGATTGTTTTCCCGAAGAACAGTAATTCCCCAAGCATCTGTTCCAGCTCCGGATAATCTGTCAGTTTCCCGATCAGAGACTCAAACAGAGGATTTGTTTCCAAAAGGAGCATGCGCACTGCTTCCAGAAATCCTTCTTTTGTCCATGCGGTTTCCGGGTCTGTCTTTTCGTCCATCAACTTACACAGACGCGATACGAGAAAAGGATAGCCGGATGTATAACGATAAAGAAGCCCTGCCATCTCTTCCGGATCCATTCCCACAGCATGATCCGCTTCATATTCCCGCAGCATCCCCTCGATCCCCTTCCGGGACAGACTCATGTTAATATCAAAATCTGCCGCAATATTCCACGGACTGTTCGTCTTATGATCATCCTCCGGACGTATTTTTCTTTTCAGATTCTTGATATCATAGACGCCGGCAAGGATAACGGACTGAAAAGTGGTCGTTCCCTTTGCTTCCCTTTCAAGATAATAATTTCGCAGCTGGGCAAGGAAATCAAGAAATACTTGATCATTGGAAGCGCTGTCCACTTCGTCTATGATTAAAACAACTGGTTTTTCACTGCATCCACACAGATTCACCAGACACTCAAATAATTCTAAAAGGTTAAATTTTTCCTCATTCTCTTCCACTTTTTCCTGCATTTGCTGCATGATCCCGGAGACGCCGGCCATCTGTTCCGCGCAATGCCGCTTCAATTCCCTGAGCAGAATGCGCAGGAATGACAGGGAAAATATATTTTCGCTCTGAAAGCATGCGCTGCCAAGCATCTGAAAATCAAGGCTGATCACCAGATAATCCTGCTGCAGATTCTTTGCCAGCGCCGTCAGAGTCGTTGTCTTTCCATATTGTCTGGCACAGTTGATCATAAAATAGGAGCCATCATCAACCATATCACGTATCCTGTTAATCCGCTCTGACAGATCTACCATATAATGTTTTTCAGGCACGCAGATACCCGTCACATTAAATCTTCTGGCCATTCTACAGCCCCTTTCCATTTCGCAGATTATTCCCCTGTTTCTATCCGCTTTTACCTGCCCTTATCTTATCATGACTCTCTTGCCGGGCGCAACTTTTTTACAGCCCAGACTTGACAACCCGCACCAAAAGATGCAAAATATAATTTATATATTTAACTACAGAATCAGTTTGTATCATTTGCACTTCTTATGATTCTTGTGCGGCAATCGCCGGATTCTATCATCACATCACAAAGGAGACACGTCTATGACAAAAAACAAAGCAAAAAATCCCACATCCATTTCCCTCACTTCCATGCTGGAGAACGCTTACGGAAAAATTCCTTATAACATGACCAACGATTACATGTTCCGTGCTGTCCTGCAGTCCAACAATAAAGTCCTGCGCGGCCTGATCTGCTCCCTGCTCCATCTAAAGGAAACCGAGGTCTATTCTGTTGAGATCACCAATCCTGTTATTCTGGGTGAAGCTGTCCATGACAAGGAGATCCGTCTCGATATCAGCCTCAAATTAAATAACAAAAGTGTCATAAATCTGGAAATGCAGATTGCAAATAAGCTGAACTGGACGAACCGTTCCCTTCTCTACCTGAGTCGCTCTTTTGACAACCTGCACCACGGACAGGATTATCTCGATATCCATTCAGCGATCCATATCGGCTTTCTGGATTACACCCTGTTCCCGGAACATCCGGAATTCTATGCCACCTACAAGATGTCAAATATGAAAAATCATCATATCTATAGTGACAATTTCGTACTAAGTGTGGTAGACTTAACCTGTATAGACTTGGCAACAGAAGAAGACAGACTCTATCACATCAACGACTGGGCCCGCTTATTCAAGGCTACTACCTGGGAGGAGGTCAAAAAAATGGCGCAACAGAACGAATATCTACAGGAAGCATCCCGCAGTATCTTCCAGTTTAATACGGACGAGCAGATGCGTAAACTATGCCGTGACCGGGTGGAATATTATCAGGATCTCCGCAACTATGAGAGATATATCAAACAGCAGGATTCTGTCATCGCAAAACTCACTGTTGAGAAAGACGCTGCCATCGCAGAACTCACCGCTGAGAAAGACGCCACCATCGCAGAACTCACCGCTGAGAGAGACGCCGCCATCGCCGCCCTCCAGTCACAGATCCAGTCCCTGACCGATCAGCTGCAGAACTCACCTGCGAACAGGGAACCAGCTGAGAAATAATCCCATAAAGCAGTCGAATACCCCGCAGCAGGCTGCCGGATATTCGCCCTTCGCAGCATACGCCAAATACCCGCGCAGGCACGGCACCTGGCGCATTATCCCAACGCACTCTTCCGCATCACTCCTCCACTTCTTCGTGATGCATCTCCGGAATGAACACTCTCTGGTTTCCCACTTCCTTTTCGGCTTTGGCCGCCGCTTTCGCCTGATGGCAGAAATGCAGCTGCGCATTGAATGCCTCCCGGCCCCGCATATCCACCTTCTCATAGCTGCCGTCCGGCTGCAGCATCGACGCTTTCACATTATCCCGCATCTGGCAGTCCAGTATATCCTGCAGTTTCTCCTGCAGACAGGGTTTCTCCACCGGAAAAAGAATCTCCACACGACGGTCCAGATTCCGCGGCATCCAGTCCGCGCTGGCGCAGTAGTACTCCGGCTTACCGTCATTCTCAAAGTAGAAGATCCGGGCGTGCTCCAGATAATTGCCCACGATGGAGCGCACCGTAATATTCTCACTGACACCGGGAATGCCCACTTTCAGACAGCAGATACCCCTAATGATCAGATCGATCTTCACACCCGCTGCACTGGCCGCATACAAAGACTCTATGATCACCTTATCACACAGAGAATTCATCTTTGCGATGATATGTGCCTCCCGTCCCTGCTGTGCATAGGCCTTCTCCCTGTCGATCAGCCGCAGGAACCGGTCTTTGAGCCAGAGTGGCGCCACTGACAGCTTATTCCAGCTGCGCGGCTCGGAATAGCCGGAGAGCATGTTGAACACAGCCGTGGCATCCTCCCCGATCGCCTCCGAACAGGTGAAAAGGCCTACATCCGTATATAATTTCGCGGTGGAATCATTATAGTTGCCCGTTCCCAGATGCACATACCTGCGGATACCATTCTCCTCCCGCCGCACCACCAGCGTGATCTTGCTGTGCGTCTTTAACCCCACCAGACCGTAGATCACATGGCAGCCTGCCTTCTCCAGCTTCTTCGCCCAGACGATATTGTTCTCCTCGTCAAACCTTGCCTTAAGCTCCACCAGCACGGACACCTGCTTCCCGTTCTCCGCCGCCTGCTCCAGCGCCGCGACGATGGGAGAATTGCCGCTGACACGGTAGAGTGTCTGCTTGATGGCCAGCACATCCGGATCCTTGGCCGCCTGTCTGACAAAGCGCACCACCGGCTCAAAGGTCTGGTACGGATGGTGCATCAGAATATCGCCCCCGCGGATCGCCGCAAAAATATCGCCGCCCGGCTCAATCTGCGGGACGCGCTGCGGCGTATAGGGCTTATAGCGCAGATCGTCGCAGCCTTTTAAGCCGTACAGCTTCATCAGAAAGGTCAGATCCAGCGGCCCGTTTATCTCGAACACATCCGCGTCCGCAACATGCAGTTCTTTTTTCAGGATGGAAAGCAGCTTTTCGTCCATCCTGTCTTCCACCTCTAAGCGGATTACCTCGCCCCACTGCCGTTTTTTGAGCTGCTTTTGGATCTCCTTTAACAGATCCGCCGCCTCGTCCTCGTCAATCGGCAGATCGGCGTTGCGCATAATGCGGTACGGATGCGCGCAGACCACCTTGTAGTTTAAAAACAGCTTGGAAAGATTGCGCTCGATCATCTGCTCCAGAAGCAGAAACGTCCTGCCGTCCTCCTGAGCGGACGGGATTTCCACAATCCGCGGCAGAACGGAAGGCACCTGCACGGTGGCAAACTCAATTTCCTTTTCCGCGCCCTTACGCTTAATCAGCGCCCCGATATTTAAGGTCTTATTGCGGATTAACGGGAACGGGCGGGACGCGTCTAACGCCATGGGAGTCAGTACCGGATAAACCGTCTCCATAAAATACGCGTCCGCAAACGCCGCCTGCTCTTCGCTCAGATCTTCGTATGCGTCTAAAATCACAATATTCCTGTTTTTTAATTTGGGCAGAAGCGAACGGTTGTAGGTCGAATACTGCATGTCCACCAGAGCGCGCGTCGCCGTATTAATCGCGTCAAGCTGCTCGGACGCCGTCATGCCCGCAATATCTTTTTTCTTGTAGCCCGCATGCACCATATCCTTTAAAGACGCCACCCGCACCATAAAAAATTCATCCAGGTTCGAGGATGTAATGCCTGTAAATTTTAACCGCTCCAGAAGCGGTATCTCCTTATCGCGGGCTTCGTTTAATACGCGCCCGTTGAATTTTAACCAGCTTAATTCCCTGTTTTCATAATGCTCCGGATTTGTAAATGTTTTTTCTTTATCCATGCCCTCACCTCTACTTATAGACCCGTTTTTCCCGAATGACCGGCCTGATCCCAAATACATGTTCAAAATATTCCGCCTTAACCGCAAACAGCCCCTTTTCCAGCGTGATATCGTCTCCTGTTTCAATGGTAATCACAAGCTGCTTGTCGCGCACCGCGGCTTTTACGTTTTTAAACTTCTGCTTGTGGCTGCGGTCCATGGCGTTTGACACGCGCAAAATAGCGGACAGCTTTGCCACCGTCATATAGCTTTCCTGATCCAGCCGGTCGGCAAGCTCTGCATAATCGCCCATCGGGTATGTATTGTACAGCACCGCGCTTGCCACAATTTCACGCTCTAAGTGCGTAAGCCCGATAATTTCCGATTCCATAATAATGTTATACGCACATTCTGCCCCGTGCGCAATGCTGACATACTTTCCGCAGTCGTGCAGGATTGCCGCCGTCTGCAAAAGCAGTCGTTCCCGTTTTCCCATCCCGTGCACCTTTTTCATCGCGTCAAATACAAGCGCGGACATTTCCACGAGCGCGTCAATATGCGGGGAAAAGCCCTCGTAACGGTCCGAAAGCTGCCTGGCCGCCGAAATGACGTCTTCGTCAAAATCGTGCAGCGGCTTTAATATTTTGTGGCGTTCGGCATAATCATACGCCATGCCGTCGCTGACATTGACGCCCGGCGCCCAGATTTCCTCCGCGTCAAGCTCTTCCGCAATCCGGGTATAAAGGACGATATACGGCACTAAAAGCGGATCGTTTTCATGCAAAAGCTCCAGTTCCGCCGAAATCTGGTCGATGTTTTTGCGGTAAAATTTGCGCATGGAACGGACAAATTTCTCCACCGTTGCAAGCTGGCTGCCTTTTTTGTCCGTTTTCTTCATCAAATCCGTCACGTATTCGCCCATAAAAATAATATATTTGATCTTCGTGTCTTTTAAATACAGCGACTTAAACACTTCCAAATCCTTATTCACCAGTTCTTCAATCGGGATTTCGTAGTGGGCGACCGCGTTCTGGATGGAGGAAAGCTGCTCCCGCAAACGCATAATGCCTAACACCATATGCTGCGACGAAAGCACCCGCCCGCCGGAAAAAACCGTCACCTGCAGGTTGCCGCCGCCCACGTCGACAACGGCCGCGCCCTGCTTCGTCATTTCGTCAAACTCCGGCCGAAACGCCACGGCCTTATAGCCGATAAAACGATGCTCCGAATTGCTCGGCACCTTGATGCGGATTCCGGTGCGGATAAAAAGCTGATCCAATACGAACAGTTCGTTTTTGATATCGCGGAACACGCCGCCCGCATAGGCTTCGTACGCGTCCACCCGGTACCCTTCCATAATTTTTTTATATTCTAACAGCAGGTTCCCCAGTTCGTCCATTAATTCATAGCCGATATTTCCCTTCTGGTAGCAGTCTTTGCCGATTTCGACCCTTGCCCGCACATGGTCAATTTCGCGGATCGCCTTTTTGGGTGAAATTTCAAAAATTTTCAGGCTCACCTCGTAAGAGCCGATGTAAATCGCGGCAAATGTCGTGATTTTCATGGTAAATCCCCCCTTTTCTTCTATTTTCCCAATAAATAATTGATAAACTGCTGCGCCGAACGTCCCGAACGCCCGCCGTGGCCCAACTCCCATTTGTTTGCTTCCAAAAGCAGTTCCTTCTCTTCCATTGCAATCCCGTTCTGCGCCGCAAGCGTAGTGACAATCCGCTCAAATTCCTTCTTGTCCGGCGCGCCGAAATAAATCTGTACGCCGAACCGCGCCGCCAGGGAAAGCTTCTCCTGCACCGTATCGTTGTTGTGCAGATCGTCGTCAAGCTGCGCCTTGTCCGAAAACTTTTCGCGGATTAAGTGCCTGCGGTTTGACGTCGCGTAAATCAGCACGTTTTCCGGCTTTTTCTCAAGCCCGCCTTCAATTACGGCTTTTAAGTATTTATATTCGACCTCAAAGTCCTCGAAGGAAAGGTCGTCCATATAGATAATAAACTTGTAATTGCGGTTTTTGATCTGAGCAATGACCGCATGCAGATCCTCAAACTGATGCTTGTACACCTCGATCATGCGCAGCCCGTCCGCATAGTACCGGTTGGCGATTGCTTTGATGCTTGTGGATTTGCCGGTCCCCGCGTCCCCAAACAGCAGGCAGTTGTTTGCCTGCCTTCCCCTGACAAACGCTTCGGTATTGGCAGTCAGCTTTTGCTTGGCTGTTTCGTACCCGACCAGATCGTCTAACGTCACATGGGCGATGTTGGTCACCGGGACGATCTGCACGCCTTTTTTTGTATGCTCCACCCGAAACGCTTTGTGAAGCCCCAGCTTGCCCACGCCAAAATCCCGGTAAAACGCAGTGACGGCGTGGCCAAATTCCCGTGCGTCCGAAGCGGCGTTTAACTGCGCTGCAAGTTCCAAAATCCGGTCGCGGATCCGGACGTGGAACAGCTTCCGTTCGCCGTTTTGTCCGGACGCCGCCTGATAGTCTGTAAGGAACGCGGCGCCTGTTATGCCTATGCTTTGTTCCAGCACGGAAAAATCGAAATCAAACAGTTTTTTTAGAATGGCAAAATCATGCAGGGCAATCCGGCTTACCGTCCCGTCTGCCTCCCCGCGAATTTCACATGCCCTGCTGTACGCGTTTTCGTTGTTTACCAGAAGATAGGCCAGAAACGTGTGCCAGAGGCTGCCGGAAAAGCCGTGGCTTTCCGCCAGCTCGACCAGCTCCTGCAGGCTGCCGCAGTACCGTGCAATCGCGTCGTCTTTGTGCAGATCGCTGTCGCTGTGGCGCTCAATCAGCCATGCCAGATTGAAAAATATACGGTTTCCGGTGAAATCCCTGTATAAAATGAGTTCATTTATGCTGCACATGCTGTTACTCCTTTGCCGGTTTTATTGTGGTTTTATCATATAACAATTTGGGTTAAAGTGCAAGACGGGCGCTTCATTTAGAGGGAGGCTTTTGTCTCATGCAGCACGGAAATGTATTTGATTTTCGTTCCGAAATGTCACTCTTTCCACACTTTTAAAATTGTGCTATAATAATGGAAATGATAAGGAGGACATAAACATGCATATTGAAAAATATTGGGGGAATTACATTGGGGGAACGGATGACAGCTTAACCCTGCTTGAATATTTAATTGATAAACAAAAAACAGAGATTGCCCTAAGTGAAATTTTTGAAGATACGGGCCTTGACAAACTGAATTGGGACTTCTGCGCTTCACCTAACCTGGGTTATACCGACTCAGAAGGTGAAGAACATGATTTTTATTACGCCGTTAATTTGATAACGGATCTGGCTGCTTTGATGTTAGAATGTACTGTAAACGGCAGCGTGCCTTTGGGAATATTGCTGGATGATGAAAGTGAAAATACGGTCCGCATTACTTTTACAGAAGAAGAAAAAATACTTATAAACAAGGCGCTTTCCCACTTTGTAAAAGAACCTCTGTCTTATGACCTTCACGAGATGGTTCCCGACGAGGATATGCAGGAAATGGCGCAGGACTGTGAAAATCTCCGTAAGGAATTGTGTGAATAGTTTCTTATACGGTATCCCTACTACAGCGAACAATGTTGGTAAAGTTCCGTCAGCCAGAGGGAAGG
>OFFT01000423.1_pt1 | contig 31535 bp, 26 predicted proteins | sample 1521581 | NCBI WGS metagenome assembly OFFT01 (sample SAMEA3504084, study PRJEB24116) | mouse gut metagenome | biome: mouse gut; feature: mouse-associated habitat; material: faeces | place: Denmark | collected 2011
TTTTACTTGGCTACCCCTGTTTGTCGATTTATCCACCTACTTTCCGAGACCACTCATATGGATTTTGTCCGGTCTGTATAGGAAAGCATCGCCCGGATGGCGCTCTCCCGCATCACCGCACCTCTCCAGAATAGTCTTTACTACCAGGGCCGCATCCTCCTGCGAAAACAGCCCTCCTTCTCCGCCGTTTACCGCCAGCCAGTCCCAGATAAAGCCCATATGCAGATTCGTCCGGTCATAGGCAGGGGCATTGATCAGAATCCCGTCATAGTCCTCCGGATAACGCTGGGCTTCCATCATACCCTGCTGCCCGCCCGTGGAAGATCCAATAAAATAGGAATATTTCGGTTCCGCCCCATAATATGACCTTACCACCGCTTTGGCCGCCAGCGTCATCAAATGTGTGGCGCGATAGCCGAAATCTTTCCACACCGCCCGGTTGCCGATTCCACAGTCCGCCCCCGCTGAAGTCCCCATATCCGTATTTGCAACTGCATAACCCAACTGCAGAGGCGCCACCATCACCAAAGAAACCAGCATCCCTGCCGCGCCTCCGTTTCCGGTTCCCAGAAAGCTGCCGTTCCATCCCTTCGTAGGAAGCCATATCTCAATACGGATATTGCTCCCCTCCTCCGGCCTGCAGATTACACTGACCCTGATATGCTCCGGTATTGTCCCCATGGGCATGCCCAGAACCGGGGCACTGTTTTCTTCCACCAGCTCAACATCCGCAACCTTTCCATCCGGAATAACAATCCCCATAATCTTCTGCCTGACTCCGTCCATTTTTTCCATGACTATTACCTCCAAAATTCATTTCTGTGCTATGCCCCGTTCGTCCAGACTTCCTTTCCCGGCGACATGGCATGATCCTAATCCTTATCAATACTTTCTGGAAAGCTGCTTTTCACATTCCTCCCTGCTGATTTCACCCGCATTGCATTTGGCCATCAGCTGGGCGTCATTGTCCCGCAGATTGTAAAGCAGCATTACCAGACCGGATAGCAGATAACAGATTGCCGGAAACAAAGAAAACAGGAACCACATGCCGTTCATGGCACTCTGGGGCTGCACGGTTCCCTCCAAATCCGCGAAACTGGATGCATTAACTGCCTGGAACCCAAATAAGCCCAGTATCGCCAGACCGAGTGAACCCGCCAGACCGCTCATCGCTTTATTCACAAACGAATTCAATGCATAAAAGATGCCTGCACAGTCTTCCCCGGTCTTATAACGGGTATATTCGATGGTATCCGGAATCAGAAAACTCTGCACCACCGCACATGGGAAATTGAATATACCTCCCAGTGCGATCAGCGCAATGATGATCCAAATGTTCCCATATCCGCAGAAATACATCATGGTATAAACTGCCGCATTGATGAACATTATGTACAGCAGGCAATTCCTTCTCCCCAGCTTTTTCTGGATCTTATCCGAAAAAACCTGAAGCAGAAAGCCGGGAATCAGGGCAAGCGGAGTCGCCAGTGTTGTGATCATGGAATCATGGAACAAATAAAAGGAGACAAACAGGGCAACCGCAGCTCCCGCACCCGAAAGCAGCTTAAGCATGGAATACAGCAGATAGATTGCCATATATTTATTGGTCTTGACGCAGCGCAGCATATCCATGATGCCATACTGCTTATCCTCGCTATTTTCCACATTCTTCAGCCCGGCATTATACTCCTTGACCCCTCTGGCCAGGGGAAGCATAAAGAAGAAACACACCACAGCAGAAATAATACCCACAGAAGTGACTGGCAATCCCACATGTTCGCTGATCAGCATAGGCCAGCCTATTCCCAGAATCAGCGTAAAAACGGTAGAAAAAATCGTCTTCTGTTTCAAGACATTATTTCTCTCATCCGTATTGTCTGTCAAGGTCATGATCATGGAACTCATGGGCACTTCGCTCAAAGTGCATGTAAAATCATATAACAGATAGGTCACCGTATACCAAACCAACTTTCCCATAACCGGCAGTCCCTTAGGCATCAGGAAAAACAGGATAACCGCCAACGGAAAAGTCCAAAAGGTCAGGCGATACCATGGCAGATACTTACCCTCGCCCGCAATCTTTTTAGTGAGCTCCCATTCCGTGATTTTCAACCGGTCCACAAAATAGCCGAAAATCACATCGTCCAGGGCATCAATCACCTTGATGACCGCTGTGACGCCTGCCACGGCCATCGGCTCAACCCCCTGAAACAACAGGAACGTAGCCATGAATACGGTAAGTATGGAGGCTGCGGCGCTACGCCCCATGTCACCGGTGTAATAGCTCAGTCTTTCCTTTCCGGATAAATGCCAGTCCGGATGCTTCATTGCTTTTGCTGTTTTTGTCTTTTCCATTTTCTGGTTTCCTTTCTTTTAATCCCCCCACACATTTCATGTGGTTTGTACTATACAGTCTTCTCACAAAGTTCTGTGCCATAAGAAACAATCTCACCCTGAACCGCCCGCCACAGCCATTCCATAGCCGAACAGCCACATTCCAACGTCTCATACACAAGATTCTCCATCAGAATCGTATGCACTGTCAGATGGGCCTCCTCATCCGTTCCCGGCATCACTTTATCAAAAATGAACAGCCCGCACCCCGGAATTTCCTGCCTCATCTGTCTGCACATTTCCAACAGGTTTACCTGAAAAATATCCGCCGCTGCCCTATCTGCTTTCATTCTTCCCGTATGAATGTAATCCTGCATCTCTGTCAGCGCCATATCCCGCACAGAACAGAGGAACAGGATTTTCACCCGGCCGTCCCTCTTTCGATGCAACGCCTTCAGCATGTCCAGTGTAAGATTATCGGATTGAAGACATTCCGCTATTTCCTTCGGGGCCATCCAAACCTCTGCGGCAGTTTTCCCCCAGTCCTCTTTCCGTGTCAAAGCACTGTCCACACAGCAGGTTACATCCCCGCATTTTGGGTACAGCCCCATTACATCATCCGTCAGAAGAGCTGTCCCGAAGCCTCCTGCGCTTTCACCACATACCAGAATCCGCTCCGGCTCCGGCACAATACGCAGCACCGCTTCCATCGCCTTTCGATAATTTGTATACCCATGATGGTACAGAACCTTCCCCGTGCCGTCCAAAGCCGTATAAGGAAAATCTCCTGTTCCACAGTGAAAATCCCCCGAAGAATATGGCAATACAAGTACGCTCCAGTCGCTGAAAGGATTATTTATCCCTTTCAGGCAGATACCCTGATGCACCTGTGCATCAGCCGCCCATCCTGTATCCGGGAAATAGAACTGCTGCTCCTCTCCTTTTACCAGCTTCATGGGGCGGGCCGCCATATATTCCGACCAGCTGACTCCCCCGCCGCCAAATTGGATGATGAGCCTATTTTCCTCTCCCTTCCGGAAAGTTGCATGCCATGGAGTGCCTGTTGATGTCACACAGCCTTCTGGAGAAATCCGATACCACTTCCCGGATTCCGGTTCCCCTGAAAGTTCCGGAAAGCGCACCGCTAAAACTGCCTCTACCATTGCCTTCATTTCGCCCGGAATGCCTTCCGGTATTTTGAATTCTTCCGCCATTTTACTCCTTTCCTGCATGCCGCAGGGTTCTTCTGCGGCATCATGTCTGCTGATGATATGGATGTTTATTCTTTTTCCAGAAAACCCAGTCCAATTCTTCCTGTTTTCCCGTGGAATGCCTCCCATACCCACTCCACTACGGTTTTCCCTTCTACCCGAATCCGTTCCGCTGCCGGGGACAAACCGATGCAATGTGCGGTAAACCCCTGTTCGCGCAGCCTCTCCATTCCTCTCCCGCCTACAGGCTCATCAAAAAGATAAATCCCCACATCTTCTATCTGCTCCTGCAGTTTTTCGCACATCTCCTTCAGCTCCTCCTGAAACCGCTTCCCTGTATCCCGATCCACGAACAGCCGCCCACCGTCCACATAATTGATAAACTTTGACAGTTCCACATCACGGACAGAACAGGAAAACAGAATCTTCACTTTCTGGCCGTGCCTTTTTTTCAGGGCCACCAGACTGTCCAATGTAATATTATCTGTTCGGATGTCATCATAAATTTCCCTGGGAGCCCCCCAGACTTTCTCCGCCGCCTCCCGCCAGCCATCATACAGCATAAGGCAGCTGTCTGGGTAACAGATTACCTCTCTGCATTTCGGGAAGAAGCTCATCACATCCTCTGTCAAGAGCGCCGTTCCAAAGCCCCCTGCACTGAAGCCGGTGACAAGGAGCTGTTCCGGCTCGTTTCCAATCCATTTCAGAGCTTCCTTCATAACCGCGCGGTAATTTATGTACCCATGATGATGCAGAACGGCAGTCTCTCCATTCAGATTTGTATATGGAAAGTCATTCTGACCCACATGAAAGTCCCCTGTATTATAGATAATGCAGATGACGCTCCAGTCATGGAACGGATTCTCCTTTTTCTTTCCCGCAATCCCCATTCCCGTTGCTATGTCAGCAACAAATTCCGAGTCGCTGGCATAGAAATTCTGTTCCTCCGATTCCTGATAAGCACTCATTGGCCGAGCCGCCATATAGGTGTTCCAGCTTACACCACCGCCATGGAACATGACAATTACTTTGTTCTCCGTTCCGATACGGATGCTTCCATGAGTCACATCACCGTTGGCGCTTACCTGTTCCGGGAGAGAAATTCGGTAAAATTTTCCTTTCCTGGGCTTATCCGGCATTTCCGGGAAACGCAGCATTTTCAATATTGGCATTAAAAGCTTCATCCTGACGGGCATCTTTGTTTTGTCTACCGTTTTATCATTCATTCATAATATCCTCTTTTCCGCAGCTTCATAATCACTTCGTCCCTTATTCACATTCTCTAATATTTTTCCCAAAAAGTCTATCTTATTTCTATTGTTTTTGTCTCATTTTTACGGTATAATGTGAGCATGAAAAGCTATGTGTCAACTTCTGATTCCTTTTTCCATTACTGCCCAACGCTTGAAAGGAGATTCCATGGCATCCAAATTTACAGAAAAAACCCTGGAGTCCTTTATGGACATGATGCGTATTTTTAACAATGAGCGACAGATGCAACGCATCCCCCTTGATGCGGAAAATCATCTTCTGAATCTGATCCGCACCGGAAAATATCAGGAAGTCAAATGTCCTGCGTACCAAAAGATCCGCGAAAACATCGGTCCCATGGCAGGAGATGAATTGACCATTTACCGCTATCTGGCTGTGGCAGCCATTACCTTATTCAGCCGAGCCGCCCTGGAAAGCGGGGTTGAACCTGATTTGACATTTGACGCATCCGATTCCCTGCTTTACTTCCTGTCCCAGGCCAAAACAATGGATGAAATTCATGATATCTACCAAGTGGCCGGTACTTATTATGCCAGACAGGTATATCTGTTAAGCCAGAAATCTCTTTCCTGGCAGATAGATAAAATCTGTACCTACATTGGCCGCAACATTTTCAACAAAATCACTCTGCCTGAGATTGCGCAGTATGCAGGGCTGTCCCCCAATTATATATCCAGCCTGTTCAAGGAACATATGGGCATTTCCATCCATAATTATATCCAAAGGGAAAAAACTGTCATCGCCTGCAATCTGCTGATGCACACGGACCGCCCCATATCGGAAATCTCTGTTTATCTGGGTTTTAAGAGCCAGAGCAATTTTGCATCCATCTTCAGGAAATGGCAGAACATGACGCCTACAGAATACCGGGACAAGAATTATCGGGAAGTGTACTGATACACCTCCCGATCATTTTAACAGAATTATTTTAAGTCAATTTGAAAGAAGCCGCCGCCTTACAATCATTTACGGATAATGCGGATAAGAAAAATTCATGAAATACTCCGCCAGCTCGTCCGCAGATTCACGGCAGTGATTAATCAGCCAAAAATAATAAATGTTATATAATCCTCCGGAAATAAAGTAAGCCCTGTATTTTTCCTCCGTTGTCACTGCCCTTTGTATCATTATCCTGTCAAATTCTTCTTTTACATAGTGAATCAGCCTATTTTTATACAGCAACAGCGCAATCTCTTTCACAGAAATCAAGTGTACAAATAATATTTTGATAAACAGCCCAAAGTCATTGTTGTATTGCCGTATACTGCTTCGAGCCATAAAATCATCCGTTATGGCATCCAGATAATATATGAGAATTTCTTCCTTGCAGGAAAAATTTCGGTAATATGCCATATGGGATAATCCCGCCCTTTTGACGATTTCCTGTATCTTTATCTCTGAAAACGCTTTCTTACGCATCAGATCCAGCAGCGCCTCCGCCAGATATTTTTTCGATTGTTCACTTCTCAACTCCACTGTTATATTTTTCTCCTTTATTAACACTTGCAGTTAATGATGTTGCAATTCCTCTGCCGATGTGATATTTTATGACTGTTAAAAATATAACACTTGTTTTCAGACATGTCAATGAAAGGCCATTGCGCCTTTATGACTGTACCGTGAATAGGAGGTAGGGGAAATGACCAAAAAAATAGTTATACTATGTATTGTCGCTTTAGTCGCCTTAATACTGGGCTTTGTTCTCACATATACAATGAGCAGAGGGGTGTAATGATATGAAAATAGTTAAAAATATCCTGTTTGTTGTTTTGTGCATAGTCGTCTTTGTTCTTTTTTATGCAATCGGAAGCAAAGGCGCCATGACAAAATTTGCTAACGATAAGTTCAAGGATTTAAAGACAAGCTGGAACGGCCTTGTGTTAAAGGATTTAACTTATGGGGACAATCCACAAAATACATATGACTTATATTTGCCTGAGAAAACCAAAGAAAATTATTCCCTGATTCTGCATATCCATGGCGGTGGATTTTATGCCGGCGATAAAAAAGAGGGGGAAATACTATGCAGGTATTTTGCCTCACAAGGATGCGTCTGCGCCTCCGTTAATTATCCCCTGATGGATAGCGCTAATGCCTCTAACATAAATATAATAAAAGTTTCCCAATTTGTCGGACTATATCTTATTATATAGAAGCATATACCTTGATAAATCGCAGTTTTGAATTCCATTTTATGAAAACTGTGTAAAATATATAGTCCAATTATAGCAAAATAGGACTATATATACTATGCTTTTTAATACGATTTGGCAAGCAACGCTTGGTGCAATACCTGATTTTATTTGTAAAGTGGTATAATTTTTGCAAAAAAGTTCCGTCAACGTATATGCAGGAATCTGCAAATGGCTTAAAAGGGGCGCTTTCTTGCAAAAGTCTATAGTCCTGAAAATTGGGAAACTTTTAATATAATGTATGATGAAATTGTACGCTCCATTGATGAAATCATCAAGGTATCTGACGAAAAAGGGTATCATATAACAGAAATGGCAACTACCGGGGAGTCGGCCGGAGGATGTCTTGCGATGCTGATTGCATTTCGATATGGTGATGACGCTCCTGTCCCGATTCGGTTTGTTATGCAGGAAAGCGGCCCGGCAAGCTTCATACCAGAGTTATGGACGGATGTTGACAGCCAGAAAAAGATTGAGTTTGTCAACAATATGACCGGAGAGAATTTTGCATTAGAAGATTGTGATTCCGAAAAATATAATGAAGCCATTGCCAAAATCAGTCCGGCATCCTATGTCAATGAAAATACGATTCCTATATTACTTGCTTATGGCGCAGGAGACTTAGTTGTTGTTCCAAAAGTAAAAGAGCCATTATTGGAGGCATTAGAGGAAAGTAATGTCAAACATGACTATATATTATTTCCGAATTCCGGCCACAGTCTTTATAATGACCCGGATAAAATGCAGGAATACCGTGCTAAAATGAAAGAATATGTGGAGATATACTTCCAAAATTGAGGAAACAGGTATCTCTTTTATAAGAAAAACACTTCGAAACAGCCATTTCCATTTTGGGGAGATGGCTGTTTTCGTGAAACAATAATCTTACTTATGTTCTTAAGCACATAACCAGAAGAACTGGCTTTCTTTCATATCTTAGCCAACTCCAACTGTTTATTCAAGCCCATATGACTCCACATTCCCCTCCATGGCATTCCAGATCCAGTCCGCAATGCTGACGTCTCCTGACAAAACCACAAACGTCCCCAGAACAATCAATATCCTCTTATAGGGCTATCCTGCCTGTTACTCCGCATATCCCCAAAGTATCCACATGCGCATTTTTAAGTATTGAAAACAAGCCTCGCACATTTCTTTCTGTTTCTGCTCCATTTCAGTTAATTCCTTGTCATAGTCCCCTTCCATAAAGCCGTGGGTAGATTCCTCAAAAACTTTCAGTTCCACAGGGACTCCTGCCTCTAAAAGCCTGTCCCTGTAATCGAAGCCCTGCTGGTACAATGCATCCGGCCCGCAAAGGATTAACTCCGTGGCAGACAGACCTTTCAGGGCTTCTACAGAAGCTGTCGCAGGGGACATCACTGTCGAATATCTGTCAACTCCATCCCTGAAAAACACCTCCTCCATCAGCTTTGTGGACTTGGCATCCATACCCGGAAACAGCCCTTCATTAAACACATGGAAATCAAGAAAAGGATAGACTGGAATATTGCTGCATAAAGGAATCCCCTCATCTTTCAGCATAATGGCGGCTCCGGCACAAATGTGCCCGCCCGCACTGTATCCAATCAGGTTAAACCGATCCCTGTCAATCCCATATTCCGCCGTGTTCCCCCCAAAAAAGCGCACCACATCCGCTACTTCCTTCTGGGCATAGGGAAAGGGTTCTGCGTCTACCTTTGTATAATTGATGTTCACAACAAATGCACACAACAGATCCGCCATCTTCTGGCTCTGCTCATCCAGCGCCGAGGCATCGCCTCCAACCCATGCTCCGCCGTGGATATTGAACATCACAGGCATGGGCGTATATTTCTTTACCTCTGGTTTATACAGGATCACTTCCACCGGCTTTCCCTCCGCCCGTGGAACAAAAAACTGCTTTCCCAGCCAGGGCTCCTTTTTCCTGCTCTTTTTCCTCCCCCGCTCCAGCATCTTGTGAACGAAACATAATTTTATCCTATTCAAACCTCTTAACACTCCTTCCCATGCCATTCTGATACACGTCCTTTAATACTTTTCCGGCAGTTCCAACCCATACCACTCAATACCTGTTTGCAGACAATTCCGGCCCGTACCACTCAATACTTCTTTTCCAGCAGCTCCAGTCCATAACTTTCCACGGTTCCATAAATACAGTCATATACCCATTGCACCGGGTTCTTGTTTCCGCTGAATTTCCGGAAAGCAAATGGCACACTCAAAATCGTATGCTGCATCAGCGCATTCTCCTTGTCCGTAATTTTTTCAAAAATATACACGCCAATCCCGGGGATCTCATCCCTCATCCTTTCCACGCTTCTTTTTAATATACTCTGAAACATGTCCCCGTCTTTTCTGTCCGCCGCATGGTCAATGCCATATAGGTATGCCTGGAAAGTAGAAAGAGCCGCATCCCTGACTGCGCAGTCAAAAAGAATCTTTACGGATTTTCCCCGTTTCCGGCTAAGTGCAACCAGGCTGTCCACTGTGATATTATCCGTTTTCAGCCGGTCACAGATCTCCTTTGGCGCATGCCATCTGTTCACTGCGGCATCACGCCATTTTTCCGATACCATGAGCCCGGCATCCACCGCCACGGCAAGATGTGATGCATGGGGAAAATAATCAAAAACATCATCCGCCAGAAGAGCGGAACCGAATCCTCCCGCACTGCCTCCCGTCACAAGTACGGTGTCTGTCTTTTTTGCCTCAATATGCTTAAGGGCCTCTTTCATCATAAGCCGGAAGTTTAAGCACCCATGATGGTACAGTGTTTTCTTCTCCCCTGTGAGCGCCGTGTACTCCACTTCTCCGCAGCCAATATGGAAATCCCCGGTAGCATAGGGCACCACAATTACCGACCAATTCCGGAAAGGGTTCTTCTTCCCCCGTGACCCTATACCAAACCTTGCTATGCATCCTGCCATGGCGTACATGCCCTGTGAAAAGGTGTCGCTGTATGCCCCGCCTTCCTTCACTGCGGAATACCCTCTTGCCGCTGTATATTCATCCGGGCTGACCCCACCCCCGAAGAAACAGACAATTACTTTATTCTCGGAGCCTTTCTTCATAAACCCATGCCAGACTGTCCCATCAGCCGAGACTGCTCCCGGCGTATCCACCTCATACCATTTTCCTGTTTCGGCAGCTCCCTCAAGCTTATCATACTGTCCGCCAATCATTCTGTTAAACAATGCATCTATCAGTCTGCCCATGCTCTCCGACCTTTCCTTCCTGCTTTTTTATCTGCCACCCTGTAAGAGTTTTACTCACGAAATCTCCGCCTCGACTTTCTGTTTTATGATACCATTTGTATCTACCGTATTGCACTAATTAAATCAGTTTATAAGAAGATTTTCTATCCCATTTATGCGTTTTTTACTTTAAATATATGCAAATATGCCCTGCCGGAAATAGAACCCTATTTTCCAACCGTTCTGAAAAAGCCCCTGCAGAGCAATGCAGAGGCTTTTTCTTTTATCCCATTACTACCTTAACCTGTGCCTCCTTACAAGAGGCCAACAACTCTGATGTAATCAAAGCACATCCATTCAAATTAACCGGCTTTTCGTTAAAGAGCAGTGTTTTCACGCCATGCTGGACGTGATCTGGGTTTTCTACCTTGATTGTGAGTTTACAGTTGCGGAATATCCTATGAACCGTATATGTCTCCCACTCTGCCGGAATCGATGGATCAATCATAAGGCCCTGGAGCACCGGGCGTACCCCCAGCAGGTACTGGGTCGCCACCACGTCCATCCAGGCAGCGGTTCCTGTCACCTGAGAAACAACACCCCATCCAAATTTCTCATTATCCTTTCCAAGCATGGTTGAGCAGTATGCATAAGGCTCTGCATGATAACGCTCAACACCGACCTTTTGAATGACCTTGTGGGGCAGAATCTGCTTGTAGTAATTCCATGCAAGATTGCCGCGCCCCAACAGTGCTTCCGCCATAATCGCCCAACAGTTGGCCTGGCAGAACACTCCGCCGTTTTCAGAATAACCCGCTGGAAGACCGTTGACCATAGCCGATTCCTTTGCCGGCCACCCGGGATAACCAGGTGTATTCAGCAGCAACCCCAAACCAGTGTCCAGTTCACTTCCGGCGCTGTCCATGGCATGAAGCTGTTTTTCCCTTGAGCCTGCTCCCGCAATGACCATCCAGCTCTGGGGGTTGAGCCAAATCCGCCCGTACTGTGCTGTATGGGTGCCGATAGGGTTCCCGTCATCATCAAGCCCCCGCAGGAACCAGTCACCGTCCCATGCATAGCGCTCCAGCGCCTCTTCCTGCTTTCTTATCAGTCCGGTAAAACGCTCTGCTGTCCCGCTGTCCCCACGCATCATGGCAAGTTCTTTCAGCTGCCGTAGCGCATAGATATGCTGCTCGGAAACAAACACCGTCTCTCCCCTGCCCTTGCGTCCATAAGGTCCAAGATGGTCATTCCAGTCGCTGAACAGGATCAACGGAAGTCCATGTTCGCCCAAATGCTTTTCCGTAAAGTCCACTCCGCGCAGCAGATGCTCCCAAAGCGCTGCGCCGCCGGTATGCGCAATCATGTCCGGCGCAAGGAACGGAACCTCCCTGTCCAGGAAACCGAGATCCCCCGTTTCTGCTGCAATGGCATAAGCCAGGTACACCATCCAGATATGATTATCGGACCGTGTGATATCCTGTGCCGGACGGTTTTCCTCAGGCCACATGATGTGAACAGGATGTCCGTCCTCAAACTGCTGTGATGCCAGGAAGCACAGCATCTGTGTTGCCCATTCCGGCTTGCGGTATGCCTGTGCCAGCATGTCCTGGGCAGAATCACGGAAACCAATGCCCCGTACTCCGGAGGCATCCGAACTGATGGAACGGGACAGCCGCGCCGTATGAACACATTGCACGGGATTCCAGGTATTAATCTCCCGTGCGGCGTCCTGATCGGGAATCTCACATTGCATAACATTCAGATGGTCATTCCACCAATTCTGCAGCTTCTCAAACTGGGCATCTGCTGCCCCCTCCCTGCGAAGCGCCGACAAGCTTTCCCTCGCTTCCGCAAGCGACTTATCATAATCCGCAAGGGCCCCCTGTGCAACCCCAAGATAATAATGTATCCGCTTTTCTGAGCCTGAAGCCATCTCCACATGGGTATGCAGCGCGCCACAGGGTTCCCCTCCATGAAGATCCGTATTGGATAGATATCCGTTTTCAATCTCGATGGGATCTCGCTCGTCCCGATAATTACCGCAGAAAGCATCACGGTTGCAGCAATAGGAATTAACCTCTGCATCAGAGCCGAAATAGACCATTGGAGACTCATCCTTGCGCGGGTGCATCCAGGCGGTATAAGCATAGGTGATGGCCTGGAGTTCTTGCTCCCAGACAGCCCTTGTGTTCCACTTCAGGTAATAGCCCAGTGTATTCTCCTCCCTCGCCAGATACTGCGACAGCTCCACATAGGCAAATACATCAAAGGCAATGTTTCCGCCGCTTTCATTCTGTAACTTTAAATCCCACACAAGCGCATCCATATCCTGAGCCATGAAAAGCTTAAGAACAGCGGTAAGCCCATCCTTCTCTGCAACAAATACAGAATAACCGGGAGCATGCTTCGCCCTGCGATTCTCAACTTTTGTGTCACAGGGACGGAAAGCAGGCGACCAGACTGTGCCATCCTGCATCCTTATGTACACATAAAAACCCGGGGAATCAATGGGCAGGTTATAAAAACGGTAGCGTGTGAGCCGGAACATCATTGGGGACAGCCACCAGGCCATACCGCCCCCTGCCTGGGAAATAAAAGCGTGCATTCTGCCATTAGAGAGATAATTTATCCACGGTGAAGGCAGGTCAAATCTGTCAAAACAAATGGTTCTTTCCCTGTCTGAAAAGACATAAGGTAAGTTTTTCATATTTATACCCATCTGCGCGTTGCGACGCGCACTCTATTCAATAGGTTGAATACGCATTTTTATTCAACCTTTTGCCTCCTATATGTCAAAATCGAATTGCATCAAATTGATAAGCGCCGCCAGTCAGGATTTCATTTCTGCCATCCGGCAAGGTTAAACGGGCTTTTGTTCCGTCCGGTACTTCACAGCAATAGCGGATCCTGCCGCCATTCCGCTCCCAGCGTGAACGGATAACGCCATACTGCGTTTTGTAAGTTGCCTCCGCCCATGTCAGCGAGCCGCCGATTACAGGCTTCAGCTCAAATTCCCGGAAGCCCGGTGCATCGAATGTGGGCCGAATGCCGGCAATATACTCAAACAGAAACTGGCATACAGCACCGAAGCTATAGTGGTTAAAGCTGTCCCGGAAGACATCCATACCGTTCCAATTTTCTATCATTGTTGTGGCTCCCATAGTGACAGGATGCAGCCAGCCGGGGAAATCTGTCTGTTCCAAAATACGGAAAGCCTCATCGCCAAGTCCATTGTCGCAGAGCGTCGGCAGAAGATAGACAGTGCTGAGAAAGCCTGTGTTCAGGTGGTAGTCTGCTGCCTCCAGTTCCCGCTTAAGCTGCGAAATGACCAATGGCTTTTTCGCTTCGCCGGCCAGATCCAGTGCCAGCGCCCGGATACAGGCTGCCTGATGCCCCGCTTGAATCGTCCCGTCCTCAGCAATAAGGTACTTGTCATATGCTGCTTTGATCCTTTCGGACAGCAGCGCATAGTGCTCTGCATCCTTTGTCCTGCCGAGAATTTTTGCCATATGGCTCAGATTGTCACAAGAACGCTTTGTATAGGCTGTTGCCACCTCCGGTTTACCATACTTAGTCATATGGCCTACATAATCCGCTGCTGTACCGCCCTTTGCAAAAAGCTCAATGACCTCCGGCGCCGGGGGAAGAGGTTCATTCCACTCTCCATAATGGAATTTGGTATCATATATCCATTCCCCGTCACCGTTTGCATACCACGGTTTATCATCATACAGCGGGTTTTTATCTTTCATGCAGCACAGGGAATAATCCAGCCACTTTTTTGCCGTATCATAGTGTTCTTCCAAGATAGCTTTATCCCCATACATCAGATAGAGCTGATACGGAATCCATACGGCAGAGTCTCCCCAGCCGACACTGTCCTCTCCAATATTACCGTTTCCCGAAGGGCCAGCCAATGCCATGGCAGGATCCGTTTTCTGTACCTGCTCCAGTTCCTCCGGATTATGGACGCTTGAAGTTGAAGGAAAAGTGATACCCAGCTTACCGCTTTCGTACTGTTCGATTCGCTGATCCTGCAGCCATTTGCGGAAAAATGAATACACATCCATAAACCAGGCAGCAGTACGGCAATAAATCATGGCGTCACCTGTCCATGCATTGCGCTCCCTGGTAGGACAATCCACCGCCACATCCAAAAAGTTCCCTTTCTGGCTCCACCGGGCATTTTCCACCAACCTGTTGATAAGTTCACTGGAGCATCGGAAATCGCCTGTCTCTTCCATATCAGAGTAGACCGCAATCGCAGTGAATTCCGCATCGCATATACCCTCCACCAGAATATAGCGGAAACCGAACACGGCAAAGTGAGGGGTATATTCTTCGAGGTCTGCGCCCTGACATATATAAGCAACCTCCTGGAACTCTGCTCTTCCGCCGTCACAGTTGGCAGTGGAGAATCTGCCATCCGGGTCAAGTCCTTCGCCGTGCTTTAAATGCACCACCTGTCCGGCTTTCGTGTTGTGAAGCGTCATCCTTACATATCCTGCGATATTCTGTCCGAAGTCGATAACCAGATTTCCGGCTTTATCCTGAAAAGCTCTGCCAGCGAACCGTTCCTTCTCCCGTACAGGCACGCTCTGATTTTCTATCAGTTCACCTTCCGTGTGTTCCGTGCATAATACAGCAGGCTGCCAGTCAGCCGGCTTAATCCTTGCGTCATAAACCTCCCCTTTTTGCAGGTCAGTACTGACAATGGATCCTGTTGTGACCTCAAAGCTCTCATCAGTAGCAACAACGACTGTCTCATCCTCATACAAAAGGCTTAGTTCGCCCCAGAGAGCCAAAGTATAGCCAAAGTTGTTGTTCCACCGCCACCAGCCATCTCCCACCGTAACACACAGCTCATCAGTCCCCTCCTGCAAGAGGGTACTGACATCATATTCCTGTACCTGAACACGTTGATAGTAACTTGTCAATCCTGGGGTAAACTTATCTTCTGTAACCGGGCTGCCATTAATCATCGCCTCGTAAAGCCCATGGGCACTGATACGGAGTTTTGCACTTTTTAATCCTGCTCTGACATCAAACCGCCGTCTAAATATCGGTACAAGTCTCGTTTCCCGGTTATCCCCGGGATGACAGATCCACGCCGCCATCAGGACAACCTCCCGGAAAGAGCCAGTATCCTGCCAGCACATGCTTCCAGCTCTTTCCTTGTGATCTCATTATTTTGCAATCCGGTGAGAATGCTGTCCACATCCTCTGCAGCACCGGGCATGATCAGGTCATTTCCAGCCAGTATACACTGAACCGCACTGCTGGCTCCATGAACACCAAGGTTGAATTTGTCACCGGTCGTTCCCCAGTCGGTCATAACAATCCCTTCAAATCCCCATTCGCTGCGCAGTACATCCGTCAGAAGTTCGCGCCGGTTTGCGGTATGGACACCATTCAACAGATTATAAGAAGTCATCACCGCTTTGGGAGCCGCCTCTTTGACACATATTTCAAATCCTTTCAGATAGATTTCCCGCAGAGCACGCTGGGAAACCATGCTGTTGGAGCCAAAACGATTGGTCTCCTGGTTATTGCAGGCAAAATGCTTGATAGTAACAGCACATTTCCCATGCTTCTGTACACCGCGCGTCACAGCAGCCGCTGTCCTGCCGGAAACCAGTGGATCCTCGGAGTAGTATTCAAAGTTCCTGCCGCACAGCGGGCTGCGGTGGATATTCAGCGCCGGAGCCAGCCAGACATTCGCTCCAAATTTCTCCATTTCCTCACCCACGATGTCGCCGCAGATTTCGGCGGCAACGGGATTCCAGCTCTGCGCCAGAGCGGTACCGATAGGGATTGCCGAGGCATAGTGATAGAGCACTGTATTTGTCCTGGCTTTTTCTTTATTTTGCTCCAGCTTTGCACGTATCAACTGCTGGATATCCGAGGGGAGGATATTCAGGAGGCCGGCAAAGGCATCGGTATCAACGCTGTCCTGCCCCTCTTCGGTTTCAATATACTTTGTTGCAATGCGAAGTCCTGCGGGTCCGTCTGCCATTACTATGGTTCCATAACCCTTCTCAGCCACAACAGCCGCTGTTTCGCCTGCTCCACCCGCAAGTCTGGAAGCAGAGTTGCCGATGATTGCCGCCATACCTTGTGCCTTTGTGTGTTTGCCGACGCATATTGTGGCAAGTTCACTGTCCGTGAAACCAGACAGGTCAGGATATGATAACCTCTCTCTATCAAGTTTCTCACGGTCAAAATGTCCGATGTGGTCTAAGTCTGCCGCATCTACACGGATAACGGGCAGGTTCTGGGGAAGATGGCGCTCCACTTCCGGATTCCAGTCATCAAAGTCCGCATTGCCACCGGCATGGCTGAGTGTCTGGGTGACTATATCACTTTCAAGTGCAATGATCCCCACTGGCATAGTACCAATACGAATGACATATTCACCCTTTTCGAGCAGCCATGCATCGTTTCCCGCATCCCAGCTTGCCATATTTTCAATAGGAATTCTAAGAGTGAGCATCTCACTTTCTCCAGGAAGAAGCTCCCCTGTCTTTTGATAAGCGCAAAGCTCACGGGCAGGCTTCACGAGCTTACCGTCCGGCGCGGAGCAGAATAACTGCACGGTTTCTTTCCCCGCATAACTGCCTGTATTATTCACTGTGACAGTGACAATAACTGTATGACCCTCAACTGTAAAAGTATCCGGCTTTACACAAAACTCCGTATAACCGATACCATAACCAAAAGGAAACAGCGGCTTTATATCCACTGTGTCAAAGTAGCGGTAGCCAACAAAGATACCCTCCCGGTAACAGGTGTTGTCCTGCTGGGCGAAATCACCCATGGCAGGATAATCATCCAATCTGGCCCATGTCGTGGTAAGTCTGCCTGAAGGATAGTTCTTCCCAAGCAGTACATCCGCAAATGCATCGCCTGTAACGGAGCCGAGCTGACTGAGCACAAGGATATTTTGAACCTGGTCCATTACCGGACTCAGATCCACAGGACCGCCCACATTCAAAACAAGCATAAACTTTCTGTATCTTTCACAACAAAGAGAAATATCCCGCTTCTCATCCTCAGTGAGCAGAAAGTCCCCCTCTGCTGCAAGGCGGTCAGACCCTTCGCCGGAATTACGGGACAGCACATAGATGCAGACTTCACCTTCACCGTCAATTGGCAGCATATAGCGGGGTTCCGGGGGTGTCTTGCCCATTCCTACAAGAAACACGGGTTTTCCCTGCGCCTTTGCCTCTGCAGCGATGTCATCATAAAAACTCTTTGTCTGCGCATCCTTCGCCGCCTTGTAACCGTCCATCCATTTCTTAGTCGTAATGATAAAGCCCGCGTTTTCGAGTCCTTCCTCAACAGACACATAATGCCGCACGTTGACGTCCCCGGACCCTGTGCCGCCTTTAATGGTTTCCCTGGCGCCGGATCCATACAATGCGATCCTGCAAGGTGCGGACAGAGGAAAATCTCCGTTTTTCTTTAACAGTACCATGCACTCCGGGGCAAGGGCGCGGAGCCTGCCAAGATGCTCTTTCTCAAATTTCTGAATCTCATCTGTTGCTATTTTTTCCATCTTATCCCTCCAATTCGTTAATCATGCCGTGAAGTTGGTTGTCTATTTCACTGATTATTTCAGCGGGTATCTGGCAAAGCTCCATGATTTCACGGACAGTGTTGTTTCCAACCGCTGCCATCAGCCCTTCCATGGCGAATCCCCGCTCCCTTGCCACTGCTTCAATGCCTGTATACATCGGCGCAAGCACATTCCTGACTCCATCCCCCTGTTTGCGGATATGCCCCAGCGTACATTCCACGCTGAGCACCGGAGCAAAATCACCGTTCATGCTGATTGCGGCAGTGGGTTCCGTAAATCCGTTCCGTGTGAGTCTGCCCATGACCTCTCCCAGCCATTCAACACTATCCGGTACCCACCGCGGCAGGCGGGGGCAGACAGAATTGGTATTGATCCAACACTCGGCCGTGGAAAAACCATGTCCTCCATATGAGTAAATGTGGCTTTCAAAAGCAACGCCTTTTTCCGCAAGGGCAAACTCCATAGCCAACGTATTCTGAATCGCAACCGTGCGGTCATCCCGCGCTGCAACAAGAAAACAAGGACAGGTTTCCTGTGTTACATGCTCATGGGGATAGGGCATTCCGGGCTGGCACATATCCACGATATCCTTCAAAATAGCCGGATAGACCAGGACTGCCGCATTTGGCTTATGTTCTGCTATTGTTGCGGCACAGGCTGCCAGATGCCCTCCCGCCGAAAATCCTGCAACTGCGATTTTCGAATCATTGACATGCCATTCTTCCGCCTTTGTTTTAATCAATGCCATGGCATCTTCATAATCTTGGAGCGGCAACGGCCAGCTACCCTTGTTTCTGACTGTATAGCGCAGAATGAATGCCTGATACCCTGCCTTCAGATATGCTACAGCCACAGCATCCGCCTCCCGGTCGGAGCACATGGCATAGCCTCCACCGGGAAGCACCATTATGGCAGGCCGTTTTGAAAACCCAAACTCGCCTTCCGTCTCCTGGATATATGCGGCAAGTGTTACATTTCTTTCTTCATTTAATACAATGGTTTCTGTTTTCATGTCATTCTTTTCTCCAATCCTGATTATAAAACTTTGCTATTCCCCTTCAATCCTGAGCACTCCATCTCCACGGGTTACAATCAGTGCCCTGCCCCGATAGGTTTTTATACTGTGGTCAAAATAGTTTTCTTCATTTTTAGGATCCGCAGTGCCAAAGCCAAGAATCTCCATGTCTCCCTCAACAGCCGCCTTCAGGGTCAGCCTTGCGTCTGGATTTAGCGTTCCGTTTTCGTCTACAAGGCGGATTTCCGTAATTCCATTACCACAATTGTTTGTCTCAATGTGTATATCATAAGTGGCAGTGATGAGCCGATCCTGACCAGCCTCTGCACCGTTCTTGTAATTCACTGCTGTCAGCTCACCCGGTTCGTATACCGTTTCAAAAAAAGCCCTGCATTGTACAGGCTTCTGCCTGCCCAATGACTTGCTGTTGCAAAACACTTCCACTTCTTCTGCATCAGAATATACTTCCACCACGATTGGTTTTCCCTCAGATCCACGAAAATTCCAGTTCCGTTCAGCATCTGACCATCCCCAGCGGGTGGGCGACTGCTCTTGTCCAAAATGCTCCGGATTCTGAACGGAGATATAGGGTGCCTCCCGATGTCCCCAAACAATCTCCCGCCAATACGAGATAGGCCTCCGGTCGCCTATCAGGTCAAAATCCCCGCATCCTGCAGTCCTCCATGGATAAGCACCATAAAGGTCATAGTCCGTTGCCTCACCATAGCGGTGCTGGCCTACGCCTGCTTCACCGAGATAATCCCATGCCGCCCAGCCAAAATCGCCGATAACCTGTGACAGTTTCTCACAGAGCGACCAATTTTCATACAGTGCGCCGGGATAGCACTCCGCACCTACGATAATCCGTTGAGGATACTGGTTTGCATCCGATTCATAGCGGTAACTTGCATAGTTGTATCCAGCTACATCCAAATAGCTGAATGCCTCCTCCAATGGCTCTCCAATCTCTTTGGATGCCATAAGCCGCACAAGCTCGCCCTGATCCCCGTTCATAATGGAATTGATATCCGCCCCTGCTTTCACCGCTAATTCAGGGATCCGGTCTATGAGTGCCAGCGCAATATTGATACAGTTAGTAATATATCTGGAGGGGTCAAGGGCACGGATGGTATCACAGATTTTTCTGCCATATTGTGCCTCGTGAGGGTCACTGACCTCACCAATCTCATTGCCGATAGAATAAAAGATTACCGAAGGATGGTTGAATGCCAGGCTGACCATACTTTCTGTATCTTCCTTCCAATGACACGCAAAATCTGCTGAATAATCAAAATCTATCTTGGGATGCGTCCAGGCATCACAGAGTTCCAACATGACAAGCATGCCAAGCTCATCGCAGGCCTCCAGCACTGTACTGCTTGCCGGAAAATGGGCACATCGGATTGCATTATAGCCTGCTTCCTTCAATTTACGGATACGGCGCAAGGTTAATGCCTGATGCTCAATGGCTCCCACAATGCCATGATCATGATGGATACAGCCGCCTTTCAGCTTTATACACTCCCCATTTATGCGAAGACCACGCTTTGCACCAAGGGACAGTGTCCGAATGCCAAAACGAGTGTATTCCTTGTCAAATCCCACAAGCTCTGTCTCGCAATCATATAAATATGGGATTTCAGTGCTCCAAAGTTTGGGTTCATGCAGTTCCATACGCAATGTGACTACTTTGGTCTCTCCTGGCAGTATGGTCACCGGGGCATTTACTTCTACGCCACTGATCTTCTGGCGCAGGCAGATTTCCCGGACGATATTTTCCCGATTGGCAATGGTAGTTTTAATGGATAATACTGCCGCCTCTGAATCAGCCTCCAGTGTACTTATCTTTACGCCGTCCGGTACAATGTAGAGACCGCCGCCCTGATAAATCCATACATCACGATAGATTCCTGTGCCTGTATACCAGCGGCTGGTCGGTACGCCGTTTCTTACAAGCACTTTCACACTGTTCTTTCCCTTTTTAAGATAGGCTGCAATATCCACAGTAAAGGGGGTATAGCCGTTTATATGCTGCGCCGCCAGACAGCCGTTCACATAGACAGCAGTGTTTTTATAGACACCCTCAAATTTAAGATAGCACGCACAGGAGAGTTCCTGCAGTTCAAAATCCTTGGTGTAATGTACTGTCCGGTAAGGGTAATACCCAGTGGCATTACTGGTAGCGTTTTCCGGCTCCCGGTATTCGGCAATCATGGCATCATGCGGTAAAGTAACTTCCCTCGGCTCCAACTGCGGATTCATTATACTTTCCAGGGAAGTACCGCCGCCCTTATGGAACAGCCAGCCTTCATTAAATATTTTTCTTTCCATTGATCTATCCTTTCATGAGTATTTCCTCGATAACTGTGCCTCGCATTCCTCACGGGTAATAGTACCCGCATTGCACTTTGCCATCAACTCGGCGTCAGAGTCCTTCAGGTTATAAAAAATGTACAGCAGAACAGCTGCGATTCCAAAACCGATGGCCGGAATCAGATAGCCAAGACTCCAAAGCGCATTCAACGCAGTCTCGGACTGGGTAACTCCCTGCGCCGCCAGATCCGCAAAGCTCTCGCCCTGCACCTCCTTCCAGCCGAAAACAGCCAGAACATATAGCGTGACAGAACCGACCACCCCGCCGAAGGCCTTGTTGACAAAAGATTGCAGTGCGTAGAAGATACCAGAGCAGTCTTTTCCGGTCTTGTAGCGGGTGTACTCGATAGTATCTGGTGCAATATAGTTTTTGACCACGGCAATCAGCGCATTGGGAATGGCGCACAGACCGCCAACTACGATAAAGAAGACCTTACTGTCACGACCAAAGAAGTAGATAATCAAAGATGCTGCCATGATCAGCATATAAATGAGCGCCAGCAGGTTCCGTTTACCGAATCTGTCCGCAAACTTGCCGCAAAACATACTTAAAATAATTCCGGGCACAAACCCAATCAGCATCACATAAGAAAATACCATAGAGTCATGAAAAATATAAAATCCCAGAAAACTTTCCACTGCGGCGCGTGTGCCGAAGATAGTGGAAATGATCACGGAAAGAAAGTAAACCAGAATGTATTTATTGGTAGTGACACAGCGCAGCATATCCTTAAAGGAATACTTTTCCTGTGTTCCTTCCTCCTCTACGTTCTTCAACTCCATGTTGTGCTCCCGGACTTTGAATACCATAGGCACCATAAAGACAAGGAAAATCAGAGAACTGGTGATAGCGATAGTCTTGAGAGGAATACCTACGCTTTCACTCATCAGAGCAGTCACGATAATGGCATAGCCAACGGCGGCTACAATGGAGATAACACCCTTTACAGTCAGGATGCTGTTCCGTTCCGAGGGATTGTCAGTGAGAGTCGTGATCATGGACTGCATGGGCACCTCGGTGAGCGTGCAGGTAAAGTCAAACAGCAGATAAGTAACCAGGAACCATATAATCTTCACAAAATCTGAACTGTCCTTCGGCATCATAAAGAACAGGATGGTCGCCACAGGGAATGTCCAGAAAAACAGGCGGTACCATGGCATGTACTTTCCCTTTCCGGCAATTTTAGAAAACAGCTTTCCTTTTGTAATGTCAATCTTATCAATAATGAATCCAAACAGAACATCATCCACAGAGTCAATAATTTTAACGATCAGAATCGCCCCTGCAAGAGAGGCCATGTTGACCCCCTGAAATATCAGGAAAGTGGTCATGTATGTATTGATCAGCGCTGTGCAGAACAGCCGGGCGCTGTCGCCCAGATAATACCAGTTTTTTTCAGACCGGCTGAGCCGCCATCCGGGATGCCTATTGATTTTGTTCGTCTTTGTCATTTTTCCCTACTCCTTTTATATGTGTTTTTGTATAAATGCCATCATCCGATCAAAGGCTTCCTTCGCATGTGGCTCACTGTCCAACTGATCCATATAGCCATGGGGAAGTTTCGCTCCAGGGAAGAACACCATATCGTTGGGGATGCCTATTTCATCCAATTTCCTCTTCAATCCCCGCGCCTCAGTGATGAAAAATCCTTTTTCATCGTCAGGCTCATTAGAGGCGTTAATCCAACTGGGGACAAAGGTTTCGCGGATATAGTTTTTTGCGTTGATTACTGCGATTTCCCCGGCAGGATCATTGTTCTTCGCCCCAGATAAACATCCCAGCATGGCGAACATATTCTTGTCAAATACGCTGGCGTCCAGCGCTGCTTCGTCAATAGCAAGCACCTTTAGATTGTCTGCTGTCATGACCGGTTCGACACCAAGCAAAGCTGCATACTCCGGATTTGAAATGCAGGCTGCATAAATTACTGTCATATTTGCCCCGGCGCTGCCACCACTGAGACACACACGGGACATATCCAAAGCCAATTCGTCCTCATGGGCAAGAAGATAGCGGAAAAGCTCATCTGTCTGCTGAATCTGCACCGGGAAACGGTACTGCGGTGCAAGCGCATAATTTGCATTCACAAGGTTATAACCCGCTTTCACTATTTCCATGAGCTTGCCGGAACTTCCGCCACCTGCCGCCAGCGGATCACCGGTAGTCTTGTCTCCGAAGATAAAGCCTCCGCCATGAAAATAGATAATCGTAGGACGCTTTATCCCGCTGTCATCAGGATACCATATATCCATGAAGCTATTGGGATAGCGGTTGCCATACCGGATGTCATTCCGGCATACAAGACCATTTTCCATTTCAGCTTTTTCAGGCTTTCTCCATGGCTCCCATTCATTCGGTTTATGCCCTTTATAAATCTTAACATACACTGCCTTTTGCAGTACTCTGCATTTGAAATCATTCAACAACCTGCCCATTTTTCTCACCTCTTTTTTTAACTGCCTCTGTCTTTGTTGACTTCTTGGCCAGAATACCCTTTTATTTCCTGATATCCATTCCATTCAGTCCAGCTTATCTGCTGATATGACGATTCCTGCCGCATTCTTTCCGGGCTTTCCCTGTTGTACACAGCGGCGTATTTCCTTACCCGGCGTCAGTTCATGCTCCTTCTGTGGTTTCCCTTTTTCATAATCCAGATGATCAGCCACATCAATATAATCATCCAACAGCCGCTTTGGATACAACCTGGACTGATGCCCTGTCACAAAGAAATCAAAATCAATGCTTTTCGCTTTGTATAATAACTCCCGGTAAACTGACAGTTTCGTGGATTCCGGCAGAAACATATATACATTGGAATTGATAGCATCCGATGTGATAAGCAGTCTCAATTCCCTGCAGTACAGGCCGATACTCCCCGGAGTATGCCCCGGCAGTTCAATCACTTCCGCTGTCTTTCCTCCCAGTTCAAAAGTATACCCTTCTGTAACCTCAATAAAATCATCATGCAGACAGCTTTCTCTTGATACAGTCCTGGGCAACAATGGCAGAAAAAACAGGAAATTCTGCACCTTCCTCATAGAATCATACATGATTCCCCGGCACTGCTCCGAATTATATATTTTAAATACCGGAATATCCGCTGGGTGGATATAAACCGACTGATGGAAGGATGAATTGCCACATGCATGGTCAAAGTGCCCATGGGAATTGACAATATAAAGCGGCAACTCTGTAATGTTTCTGACAATCCCTGGCAGATTCATAAACCCATAACCGGTATCCACCAACAAAGCATGATGTTGTCCCACTACCAAATGCATCTGTACAAAGCTGCTGGTAATCTCATAAAAACCCGGCATATGCTCTGTTATTTTAAAATATCTCTGTTTTTTATCCACGTCAGTTCTCCTGTATTTTAATCTACAAAAGTATTATAAACAAAGGAATTTTATATTTCTAACCTATTTGTATGTTTTTTGTTCTAATCTTGCTTATTCTTTCTTGGCTGTGTATAATGATTGATATGGATAATGTATGCTCCTGTCAGGGACATAAAAAATATATTGCATTAGTAACCGGAAATGCACTTTACTATAAAAAGGAGAATACTATGGCTCAGTTGCTTACCGAAGAACGCATGGAATCTGATTTGGATTTAATAAAGCTGCTGCACAGCGAAAATCAATTTCAACGTATTCCCATTCAGGTGGAATCTGATCTGCTTGACAAGGTACGGCAAGGAAAATACAAAGATATTCATATTTCCAAATTCAACAAAATGGACGATAATCTGGGGCCTATGGCCCTGGACAAGAAAACAGGTTATACCTATCTAACCGTTACTGCTATTGCTTTATTCTCACGCACAGCCATTGACTGCGGTGTTTCGCCTGATGATGCCTTTGATCTTGCCGACACCCTGCTTTATGCTCTTTCCAACTGTGAGACAACGGAAGAAATCCATAATATTTTCCAGCTCTCTGCCACTATGTATGCAAAGAGGGTATTCCGACTGCAAAATTCCCAGCATTCCTATCAGGTGGAGCAGGCCTGCAATTACATCAGCCGCAATATATATCAAAAAATATCCATTGAAGAACTTGCCGAATATACGGAATTATCCTGTACTTATTTGAGCCACCTTTTTTCCAAAGAGATGGGAATTTCCATCCACAATTATATCCAGAGGGAAAAAATCAATGTTGCCTGTAATCTGCTGGAGCATACCAAACGGCCAGTCAGTGAAATATCTACTTATCTGGGTTTTCAGACCCAGAGTAATTTTGGAGCAATCTTCAAAAAATGGCAGAACATGACACCCACAGAATATCGGAATAAAAATTATCGGGAAGTGTATTGATACCCTTCCCGATAATTTTTTCGTTACTTTTGAGTGGTATTCCAGTTTTGGTTCTTAATCCAACCATTCAAGTCCAATCGTCTGCACATCACCCATCACAGCACCATATATCCATTCGCATACACTTCTTTCGTTTCCAAGTTTATCAAAGACATTACTTGAAATAATCGTATGCTGTGTGTTATGTGTTACTTCATCCTGATTAAAGCTCCATATGTAAATACCAATACCTTGTATATTTGCCTGTAAGCCCTCCACCATGTCTTTCAGATTTTGCTGGAATTGATCTCCTAACTCTTTTGTCTTATCCATTTTTCCACTATCGATATAGGCTTGATACTGCTGCAGGGTATCATCACGGTAAGAACAGTCAAATAAGATTTTTACATTGTCCCCACGCTTTTCATATAGCGCAGTTAAGCTGTCAAGTACAATATTATTAGTTGTCAGTCTGTCGGAAATCTCTTTGGGTGACTGCCATAGATTTACGGCAGTATCATGCCAGCCATCATAAAGCAGGAGCGAACTGTCCACACATACTGTAATATTCCGGGCTGTTGGAAAGCGGTCTATCACATCGTCCGCAAGCAGCGAGGTGGCAAATCCACCTGCCGAAAAGCCCGTTACAAGCAAAGTGTCAGGCTCACCCACATATTCTTTTATCTCCTCTATGAATGCAGAATAATTGTTGTAACCGTTATGGTAAACAACCTTATCCTTTCCATTTTGAGTATAATGATATTCGCCTGTTCCTGTATGGAAATCGCCGGACGCATAAGGTATGACTATGAGTGTCCAGTCTCTGAACGGATTCTCATCTGCCATACTTCCTATACCGCCCTGTGCCACAAAATCCTGTCCAGTCATTGTGGTCGCAAAAAAATCCGTTCCTCCCTCTGACGTCTCGCCGGTGATACTTACACCACCGCCAAAGAAATAAACAACCACTTTGTTTTCGCTGCCTTTACGAAAAATCCCATGCCACTCGCTCCCATCGGAAGACTTTGCATTTTCCGGGCTGATTCGATACCATACTCCCACTTCTGGCTCGCCGTTCAACTCTGGAAAAGACTTAAGAAATGTCATTTTCAGAAGAACGACTACTGCAATGACCAATAGCAGAATAACCGCTAGCAATATTGCAAATATCTTTAAGGCTATATGTTTTTTCTTTACTACTGTATTGCTCATATTCGTTTACCTCTTCTATTTGTTTTTCCTTGTAAAATTTATCTATAGTTCCCGAAATTTTTCCAACTACACGCCGCGATATGGTAAATGTAAGATTTGTTGCCGAGTGTAGTTGAAATTGATTCCAAGTACAAACAAAAGCAATGCGTGGGAAAATAGCATAAATTAAGGCAACATCAGGAATCGTTTAAAATGTAGTTGGAATTTATCCGGGAACTATAGTTTATTGGTTTTTCTCTATATCCTGCCAATTGGCGTTGCTTAATATTTCCGCATCTTCACCGATAAAAGCCTGCCCCGCTTCCTGATCGCTGTAAAGCTGGTACAGCATCCAGGCTGTCATGTAGCCATCTGTGCGTGCCAGCATCTCCTCATGTTCCGCACCGACAGCCCTTGCGCGTATTTTCATCTGATCCCCCGAAATGCTGCTGTAGCTCTCAATCAGTGAGGCCAACGGCGCTACACCCGCAAATTCCCTGGACACATCTTCCACTCCCGCATCATCGGAAGCTCCCGTACCTGCCGTCATAAAGTATGGGATACTGATTTTCGCCACATCGTATTTCCACCCCATATTGTTGGAAAGGACAGGATATGCAGCGCTCCCCGTAAAGATTGTTTTGTAAGCTGCTCCATTGTCATATTCCGTGACAGCCGCCAATGCGCCCGCACCGCCCTGTGAGTAACCCACAATACCAATATTTTCTCTGTCAATCCTTCCTGACAGTACATGATCACTTTTAAAGGACAGCATGAAGTCAAGCGTCTGTGATGCTGTTTCACCTGTACCGGTCTGAGGATCATCATTGCCCACAACAATAAATCCCCAGCTTGCCAATCTGTCAAAATACGGTTTATAGTTCAATGCTCTTGTTCCGCTGGCATTCACTATAATAATCATAGGATAGGTTTTGCTTGTGCCTTCAAGTTCTTTCGGATACCAAACTCTGATTGTCTTAATGGTTTTGTTATCGGAATCGAATTCGGCATATCTGTTTCAAAACCTCCCCTCTGCGAATATTTCATTTCAAGAGATGATTCACTTATGAAATCCTCATAATAATTATCTGTAAGATACGGCCTGCGCTCGTCTATCTTGCCCTTGATAATAAGCAAAACCAGAATAACCGCAATTACAATCAAAAGAATCCCAACTATCCTACTCAATGTTTTTATCACCCTTTTCATGACATACCTCCTTCTTTCTTACCACATTTCCCTATTTTCGTCTGCCATGATTGACTTTTGACTCAACATCCGCTATGCTGAATCAGGAAACTGCCAGTGCTTCATGCAACTTAAGTCGCACTTATTTATTTTAAACACTTTGTAAAAAATATCAACTGGTTATAATCCATTTGCAACTTTTCCCCAAAAAAGTCGCTCTCCTTGGAAAGGAATATATATGGGAAACAATAAGAAGACAACTGATTTCCTGAAAGAATGTATGTCTGATGCATTAATCAGCCTAATGGAACAGAAAGACTTTTCTAAAATAACAGTGAATGACATTGCAGATATTGCCGGTGTAAACCGATCAACCTGGTTTAGAAACTTTAATTCCAAAAACGAAGCTTTGACTTTTAAAATGATTCGGCTATGGAATCGCTGGTCTGACGAGCATGGGCTTATGGAGCGGAAAAGATTTTCCCTGGATAATGCCAATGAGTTCTTCTGCTTCAACTATGAATACCGCCGCATCCTTCGGATCATTTATACTTCCCACCTGCAGTCCGTTCTTTATGATTCGTTTTATCAGGTTATGATGCCGCAGTTTGGGGCTGATGCAGAGGAATGTTACCATGCCCGTTTTTATTCTTATGGGCTGTTTGGCCTGTTGGATGAATGGATCAGGAGAGATTTCTATGAAACACCGCAGGAAATGGCACAGCTCATATATAAAATAACTGCGGACGCATAATTTTTTCTTTCAAAAATCCGGCATTGTGGAACAAATACCTCATAGAAGACAATATTTATTTTTTATGAACTTAAGAATAAAAACAGAGTATAGGAGACTGAAAGTTATGGCAACACTTTTACTGATTGTAATATACATTTCATTTATCGGACTGGGAATCCCCGATTCCCTTTTCGGGACAGCATGGCCGGCTATTTATGCAGACTTCCGCCTACCCATCTCTTTTGCAAGCTTTGTTTCCATCATCATTTCCTCCGGAACCATTATTTCCAGCCTGATAAGCGCTAAAGTAATCAACCGGTTTGGGACAAACAAGGTTTCGGCTTTCAGTACGGCAATGACCGCCCTTGCACTGCTGGGATTTTCCCTCTCAGCCAATTTCTTTTTGTTATGCCTGTGTGCAGTCCCCCTGGGACTGGGAGCGGGAGCTATCGATACCGCACTGAACAACTATGTCTCGCTGCACTATTCCGCAACACACATGAGCTTTCTTCATTGCTTTTATGGTATCGGGGTTACCGTCAGCCCGTACATATTATCATTGGTGATTAACAGCAGCGCCGGATGGCGGGGCGGATATCGGATTGCTTTCGGAATACAGCTCTGCATCGCGCTCATCCTGTTTCTTACCCTGTCCATCTGGAAAAAGGCCCATAGCCAGGATACCGGCGAAACAGAACAGGCTACAAAAACACTTCCATTCAGGGAGATTGCGCAGATACCCGGCGTCAAACTTATGTGGTGCCTCTTCATCACCTCATGCGCCATCGAATGCACCTGCGGCGGATGGGGAAGCACCTATCTGGTAGAGTACAAGCATATGGATGCGGTAACAGCGGCAAGAATGGTCATGCTGTATTACATGGGTATGGCGTTGGGCAGGTTTTTATCCGGCATCCTCGCTGCACGTTTAAACAGCTGGCAGATCATTCGGATAGGGCAATGGATTTTAGGAATTGCGCTTATCGGCCTTCTCCTTCCATTATCTTCCGGTATTTCCGCAGCATGCCTTTTTATGGTTGGTCTGGGAAACGGCCCCATGTTTCCGAACTTCAATTATCTGACCCCTCAGAATTTCGGGGCGGATGTTTCACAATCAGTTATGGGGACACAGATGGCTATGTCCTACATCGGGATTATGGTTGCACCTGCTGTCTGCGGTGTTCTGGGACAGTTTATCAATATGGGGATATTCCCTGTTTATCTTCTTGCTTTTTATGTGATAATGATTATTGCTACAAAAAGAGTGAAAATTATATTAGCCATACAAAAAGACTAGGCTAAACAGCAACTAAAACTCCTTCCGATAAAAGCCTATATCACATAATGAATCTGATAAAAATTGGCACAACATTGGCACAGTTTTGCTCTTTCCCCGCAAATCCATATCTGCTATACTTGGTACAGTCAAAATTTTGCAATGCAGCCGTTTCCCATCTCAGGAAACGGCTGTCTTTAGTTAGAAAGGTGGTGGTTTTAACTTTGCTTATGAGAATCTACAAGACAATCCCAACTGCCGGCAGTCCTCTGTCCCGCTCCAACAGTAATACGATAAAACAGGGTCAGTTACAGGAAAAAGCATTTCTTCACGTAAAAGTACCCAATGTGAAAAAGCAATTGAAAAACAACAGCGGAGAAGCCAACTACTTCAGCACGGTGGTATTCATCTTCATCACTGTCCTGCTGCTGGCCTTCATCATCGACCTGTTCGGCATCATCTCCACCAAGCAGCAGCTCGACCACTGCGCCGACCAGATGGTGAAGCAGATCCAGCTCTCCGGCGGCACCAATGGGGAGACGGACGCCCTGTTCCAGTACCTCTGCTCCCAGATTAACGGAGCAAATAACATTACCTACACCATTGACGCCTCCTACAAGTCCCCCACCCCGGGCGGCATGAGCCGGGCCATCCAGCTGGGCAGCCCCTTCTACATCACCATCACCGGGGACACAAGGCTGGGCGGCTTCTGGAACTTCAACCTGATCAACATCCGGATTGTCTCCAGGGGCGCTGGCGTCAGCGAGCATTACTGGAAGTGAGGTGCCTATGACGATGCCATCTTTATCCAGAACAGCAGAACAAAGCTCCACCGAACCCACCACATACACCCCAAAGTGCAGACTGGCGGAACACAATCGGCGGAACAGAAACTACAGCAGGGCTGCAGGACTCCTCCGCAGCCAGAAAGGCGACATCTCCATCTACACCTGCTTCTTTATCGTAGGCGCAGTGATGCTGGTGTCCTTCCTGCTACTGTACGCCTCCATCCGCATCACCTGCATCAACATCCGAAACGGCGCCAAGATGGAGCTGAACAACTTAAGCGCAAGCATCTATGCGGACACCTTCCGTTCCCAGCGGGAGACCAACTTCAGCGAGTACCTGAACACCCTCTACTCCGACAGCAGCTATGTGGCCATGCTGGAGGAGACCGTGACGGACGGGCTGGCCAATAAGGTGCCCCTCTCCACGGATGACTATGCCATCAGGAACATCCGGCTCCGGTTCCGTGTCCTGGGCAGCCGCGTGGAGTACACCTTTACCTGCGATGTTGAGTTCTACATCCGGATGTTCGGGCGGCAGTACCCCACCGTCACCCGGCACATAGAGCTCACCGGATCCCACAACACAAAATTCTGAAAGAAATCTTTCAGATTCTGTTGAAAAACCGCCCGCAGATTCGTATAGGGTATATAAACAGCAAAAAAAGGAGGACATACACTATGAAGAAGAACATCTTCAAGACCAAAGCTTTCCCCGCAGCCGCCCTTGCCACTGCATGCATCGGCATCCTCGCCGCCTGCTTCCTTTTCGGCAGGGAGGAAAAGCCCGACTTCCAGCCGGAAGAGCCCGTACCCGGCCCCATTGCCCAGGAATGGCAGGAGACCCCCTCCCCCACCGCTCCCGTGGAAACCCGGGCAACGCCT
>OFFT01000437.1_pt1 | contig 30963 bp, 32 predicted proteins | sample 1521581 | NCBI WGS metagenome assembly OFFT01 (sample SAMEA3504084, study PRJEB24116) | mouse gut metagenome | biome: mouse gut; feature: mouse-associated habitat; material: faeces | place: Denmark | collected 2011
TATGGGGAATAAGTTCCTCGCCCTGCAAAAAAGCGAGGTCGCCAAAGTTGCGCCGGGCAGGGCAGGCATCCCTGGATTTCCGGCAGATTGGGGAATCGAAGAGCATTGGCACGAAAGTGTCACAGAAAGAAAAATAAGATGACATAGGGAGGTTTTTATGAACGTTACGCTAAATTCTAATAATTACAGATTATCTTCTATGAGAACTGTTCATTTTGCAACAGCAGAGGATAAAAACACATCGGCAGCTCATGCCTCTAACAAAGATCAGGTAACAATATCTCAGGAGGGGCGTGATAGCTTGGAAGTATCGGCTGATAAAGTTGCGAACCAACTTAGTGCTATGACGAAAGAAGATTTCATGGATATGCTCAAGCAATGGGAAAGTGAAAACCAGACCAAATTGGAGGTTAATCCTTACCGAGAAGTTGATCCGGATGGTTCAATCGCCAATAAGATTTATTTTGAGTCTTACTTAGGACAGTTGAAAGAGCAGGAGGATATCATCAAGTGTTACTATGCTGATGCTTATGAAGAAGCTGTTTCTGCTCCGATTAACAGTTTAGCATTTATTTCTGGAAAATATTTGTGTGATTGGTCAGATTATTTTGATTCCAGTATACCAAAACAAGAACGGCAGTGGACGCATCACCAACTTTGGGCAATGCTGACTGGCACCAATGTGGCACTGAATGATCCATATGCGTTAGCGGCATCTGGTGGAACAAAGACGGTAGATGAAATGGACGAAATTGCTAAGCAAGCTGTAAAGGATAAGTTAGATGCACTCATTAAGGAGAGGGAAACGTCAGCAACGGCTACATATCCTCAATAAGCCGCAGAGGACGGATAGGGCAGGCATCCCCGGTATTCCTGCAGATCAGGGGGGAGTCAGTCCACAGCGTTCTCTATAGCAGGGCTGTTCCGTTTCATATTCAGGCCTCCTCGCTTGGCAATGACTTTTTACGCCTCCTTGTAGTGAAAATATAGTAGAAATCAGGACATCTTACTACTCCGATATTTTAGCATAAATCTTTGTGCTTTCATATAGGTAAATCAAAAGCACGCTTCTCCTGTTAAATGGCATTTCGTTTACTTTTATGCCTTATAAAGTTTTCGGTGACCACTTGACATTTCCGGGTGCTTCATGCATTGTATTCATGACTGAAATAGTATTTTGAGCCACGAATAGGAGAGGATTATATGGTAAGAAGTTTTACGGAACGAGAAAAAGAAAACATTTAAAAAATATGAAAATGTTAAAATGTGTTGCTTGTGGCAACGGGCAGTTTCGGCTACAATAATGGTGAAAATCGAAAGGAGGCAATCACGAATGCTCAACGAAAATATGAAAACGATCAGAAAGTCAAAGGGACTTTCACAACAAGAGCTTGCTGTCAAGCTGAACGTTGTGCGACAGACAATTTCTAAATGGGAGCAGGGACTGTCAGTTCCTGATTCTGATATGTTAATTTCTTTGTCGGAAGTGCTTGAAACACCTGTAAGCACGCTGCTGGGAGAGACTGTTATCGAAACAGAAGCTGATACTTTAAAAGCCATTTCAGAAAAACTGGAGGTGATAAACTTGCAATTGGCGCAAAGGAAAACCAGGAGAAGAAAAATGATTCATTGGTCACTTGTTTCGTTATGCGCAATCATAGTAATAGTTTTTGCAATCTTATTGGAATTAGAAAGCTCTTACCTGGGGTGGAATTATAGTGACCCTGAAACCGCTGTTCTCGGAGTGGCATTTCACTCATTGGAATGGATGTTCGTCAGAGCAGCACCTATTATTCTGATTGGTGCAGTCATTGGAATTTTCTCATTACAGAAGAAAGAATAAAATGAAGAAAACAACCATGTGCTAAAATGATATAGAAAGCGACAAAAAACTCCCAACCAGCGGTTGAATCTCCCCAATTCAACCGCTGGTTCGTGTCAAAAACATGTAGCCGGGTGTATCATTCAAGGCGAAAGGAGAAAAATGATGAACCAGACAGAGATTGGAAAATTTATTGCCAGATGTCGTAAAGAGAAAAAACTAACTCAGGTACAGTTGGCAGAAAAGCTGAACATTACAGACAGGGCAGTATCCAAATGGGAAACAGGAAAAAGTATGCCCGATTCGTCTATAATGTTAGAACTTTGCGAAATACTGGGAATCACAGTAAACGAGTTGCTAAGCGGGGAGAAAATCGACATGGAAAGTTATGAAAAAAAGGCAGATGAAAATCTGATTGCGTTAAAAAGGAAAGACGAGAATAACATGACAAAAAATGTCATCATTTCAATTCTTTTTTCAGCAACACTATTGACAGGGATTATGGTATGTCTGATTTGTAATATCGCAATATCCGGCAATTTAACATGGTCATTAATTCCGGTGAGCTCTATTGTATTCGCATGGGTAATATCTTTTCCAAGTATTATTTTGGGGAAAAGAGGGATTATCGCAAGTTTAATATCATTAAGTGTTTTTATGATTCCCTATTTGTTCTTATTGGGCAGTTTGTTAAAAGCGAAAGAAGTATTTTCTGTTGGTGCAGTGATGGCGGCAGCTTCCATCATATTCTTGTGGATAATAGCTGCAGTGTTTAAACGTATGGAAAGGAAGTTGGTTGCTTTGGGAACAACTTTTTTATCAGCCATTCCATTTATGATGATTGTCAATGTAATCCTTTCAAAAATGATAGAGGAGCCTGTTCTTGATGTATGGGATATGCTGTCTGCCTTTATGCTGCTGATATTGGCATTTGTTTCCTTTATTTGTGATTACGCCAGGAAAAAGGGATTGATGAAATAACGAAAGAAGCAGGGCTGCCAGGAATCTTACGGTCATTTGTTGGGGCAGGTTGTGTGAAAGTATATGGGTGCTGTGTTTTACAAAGTAGTCCCCGATATTTGTGGCGGCTATGATTTCATGTTCCGGCTCTGAAGTTGACAGCATCCGGTTTAAACGGACAGGTAATGCATCTGAATTTAATTTCATATTGAGCCTCCTGACTTATTTCATATAATTATATAATATGAACGATGGCATGGCAGGCAGGGAGGCGAAAAGAATGGATCCTTATGCCGGCACTGAACTGTTTCATGATTTGAGAGCATACATCAAAAAAGTACCTTTTTGGTACTTTTTTTAATGTATGCTGTCTGCAGACCTGCACAAGACGAAGTTGCTGTATAATAATAAAAATTATGGGCGAATGGACTATGTAAGAATGTTCTGTGCAGGCGAATGGACGATTATAGGCGAAGATTTGACTTAAGCAGGAGGAGGTAACAATGTTTTGTTCTAAATGCGGAACACAGATTGCTGAAGGTGCTAAGTTTTGCCATAACTGTGGTATAAAGGTAGCTGTGGATTCTGGCAGTCCCACTGAGACACAGAATGCAAAGTCTGTGAAAGATGTAGATTTATTGATAACCTTCAAAGATGATGCGGGACTTGACTTTTCGGGGATGAATATTCAGAAACTGGATGTGGACATAGACGGCAAAAAAATGAGGAAATTGCAGTATGGAGAAACGATAGTCTGCAAAATTGCCCTGGGGAAGCATCATATAATATTAGGATCAACACATATATGGATTGATACTTCGGCAGGAATCGGTCCGGTTCGCCTGACGATTCGGTCCACCGTGCAAGAAGGAGTATTAAAGCATCAACTGATCTGCGAGCCGGGTCATTTGGTAATTCCGGCTCCGCGGGAAAATCCGGAGGAATCTGGCAGTTCGGTTCAGGATACCGACAGTTATTCCCAGGAACAATATCAGGGTACCGGGCAAGAGGCATGGGTCTGTCACAGGTGTGGAACGGAGATTGACAAGAAGACAGAGTTCTGTTATAAATGCGGGGCTAAGATAAGGTACAAGGAACATGAACCGAGACTGTCAGAACTAGGAACGGTTGAATCTGATAATGAGTCAATACCAAAAAAAATACAGCCACGCAATAGACTCGAATGTCCGAACTGCCATTCATCAGACTTAATACCCATTTCAGAAACAAAGACAGATATAAGCGGCGGCGGTTACAGAGCCGGGAGAGGCTGCTGTGGCTGGATTCTTTTAGGACCATTGGGATTACTATGTGGTCTGTGTGGAACCGGAATAAAGTCCGAGTCAAAAACAATCACATTTTGGGTGTGCAGGGATTGTGGGAATAAATTTCGCAGTCCCAGGGATATGGAGGCGGAAAAATTTTCTGAAGGTGTGAACGATTGCCTCACTCTGTTAAAAGTTGCTGTAATTTTTCACATTGTTGGAAATATATTAAATGACTACAATTTTAAAATTCTGGGGATACCTAACTGGATTTACATAACCATCGGAGCGATTGGTATAACTTCAGGTGTGCTTTGGTTTTTAGGCCTGACTGTTGAAAAGCGCCTGAAGGACATGGACAGTCTGGAGGAGGCGGATGAGAAAGAATTTTTTCGCAATTTTATGTCAGGTGCAACCAGCTATTTTATATTTTTCCTTGCTGTTTTCATAGGAGGGATCTTGTCTGCCGGTATGGGGATACGATTCTTTTGGATACCAGCCTGGATATACATTCTTGTAAGTATACTGGGTATGATTGTTTCTGCAATCGCAATGGTCATCTCCTGGCGCATGGGTCTGGACGATGAGAAGGCAGAAGAATTTGATGCCAAATTAAGTACTTTACTGGAGAAGATAATGAGGAAAATCAAAAGAGAATGAAGAGCGGGGAAAACACTTTTTACAAAAAACTTATGGTTTTTGGACGAAATGCAGGCTGCCATCAACTACCGGAACGAAGTTTCTTTATAAGAGGAAAGCAATGTCCTGTATGTGCAAGATGTACAGGTGTGATGATTGGTAATATATTGGCCTATGGGATGTTCTTTATTTATAGACTGCCATCAGAATTTTATGTCATGGGCTGCGCAGTGATGTTTGCGGACTGGTTTATTCAATATATCGGTATATGTAGTTCAACCAATCTAAGGCGGCTTATAACAGGGGTCGTTGGCGGCTGTTCTTTGACAACACTGTATTGTATGGTGATTCAATATTTTGTAAAAATTTTAATGAAAATATAAGAGGAACTTATTATGTTCTGTTTTAAATGTGGTAACAAAGTGAATGAAGATGCAGCTTTCTGCGCAAATTGCGGAGCAAAAATCCCTGAAAATCCTGAATGTAAAATACAGACACAGTCCTTGTCAAAAGTTAAATTTCCCCTGTTTATAGATGATATTCCGATAGACGAGCTGTCAAATGGACAGAAAGAAACATACCGAATCAAACCTGGGGAGCATTGTATTCAAATTGGCTTTAAAGGAGATGCTTCGGTTCGTATCTGGATTCGCGCAACGGAAGATACTTCACCCATTTATTTAAATTATATATGGGGAGTATATAACAAGCGGGACATTGTCTGTCTACAGCCTCAGGCTGTGACAAAACCTTCCCAAAGAGGAAAAGTTTCTTTTAATGTCTTATTTGGTATTGCGTGTGCTGTGCTGGGCGTGGCCGGGTTTTTCCTGGCAGGTTTTGTGATGCCGCAGCATTCGGGTACAATGGTATCAGCCGAAGCCCACGCCTCCGCCATTGCTGTCATGTCATCTGTCACGAGGCTATTTATAGGCGGAATCGTCCTTGTGGTCATTGGAGAGCTTATTTTGTTTCTACCCGTTTTGCGAACAAAGAAGAAATTTCAAAAAGAAATTCAAAATCGAAAGTCTAAGCTATCGCGAAGGAAAGATATCTGATGTGTAGAAACTGTTTATATAGCAGAAAGGTATTACATGGATACGTGGAAAGTACAGTGGTAAAAGAATATATCAGCTATTGTAGGATAATTACAGAGTGCATGCTATGATAAGGAGGGAAAAATGTTTTGTACAAAATGTGGTGCAGAAGCAGTAGAGGGAGCAGTTTTTTGCACGAGATGCGGTGCAAAGCTGAGGAGTGTAACTCCGTCAAATGCGGAAGAAGCAAAGGTGACTGATACTCATACAGCCAATGCAAATGTAATCGATACCCATGCAACCGAAGCAAATGTGACTGATACCCATACAGCCAATGCAAATGTAATCGATACCAATACAGCCAGTGCAAATGCCACTGATACAACATCAAAGATGCAGGATGTATGTAAGTTTCTGTCAGAAAATGCGTCAGAGTGTCCCCAAATCAAAAAAATCCGTTTAAAAAAAGTAGGATTTGGGAAGAGGACTGTCAGCGTTATTTCCATAAATGGACTTTTAGAGAGGCATTATATTCCGAACTTACATATTCAAAAGTTGGAGGAGGGGTGGCACTGGCCATTTATCTTATTTATACTATTCCCGTTCATGATATGTGATGGCGTTTTCCTGAATTTGTTTTTCGAAGGAGAGTACTATCTTCCATTGACCATGTGTTGTCTGATTGAGTGTATCATCTGGTTTTTTATCATTTATCTTGTTCACAGAGAGAGATGCGCAGTCAGAAAGTATGTCAACAAATATTTAAATTTTGAACTGGAATCCCCTTCAAAAGTATTTCTGTTTATAAGCGGTATTTTGAATGCGGTTGAGATAGTGTTATGTGTTATTGCGCTTATCTTCACGCTTCAGAGTAACGCATATTCGAGAGATAATGATTATGATTACAGTGACAGGAAAACAGAATGGCAGCAGACAGAAGGGGGAGAAAAACAGGATGCAGAGGAACAGGCTGAATATGCTGATCTCACTGAAACTTATGTAAATCAAGAGGAAGGTTTTTCTTTCATGTATCCCCATGACTGGGAAATAGACAGCGTTGAAGAGACTGATTCTGATGTATTTGTATCTGTGTCGCGTACAGGCGGACTTGGCGTTTATGCATCTATTGCTGTGTCCAAAGACATTGATGATGGATCTTTTTTTGCGGTTACGAAGACAGATTTTGAGGAAACATATGCTTATGTGGAGGGTATCAGTGATGTAGAAATAATGGATTTATCTGACACAGTGCTGGACGGATATCCAACGAGAAGACTGAAATGCGCTTTTGTTAATGAGAATGGAGTTCGGGTAACCTCGATACAGTATTTTTATATCCGGGATTCCTATGTATATGCCGTTACTTGTGTAGTACAGGAGGCGTTATATGACAGATATGAGTCCATATTCGATGCCGTGATGAATACCTATACCATTGCTGAGGCTCAGGCAATGGAAGAAATGGTTCCTTATGATGTTTATGATAAAGAAGCGGCTTTACAGTATATGATTGACTGGTTTGAGAGATTCCCGCTGTCGCACAATATCAGGATACGCTTCATGGAAGAGGCTGTGGATGACGGAATAGGCAGCAGTAAGTATCTCAAATATGAATTGGACATGGCAGAGGGATATGATACGGCATATGAATGGTATGGCATCTTTTATGTAAATCCGGATGACGGGAGCATGATCATGGAATCCATCACAGATGACAGGGGAAGACTGATGTCCATCCAGGCGCCAATGGATGAATGGTATCTGGAGTACTACTGGGGATGGACGGATGACTCCGGATATTATTCCGAATTCTATGGGAACGATTTATATGGGATATATGATGATATGAATACCCCGATACTCGAATATCATGCGGATAACGACTCATATGTTATATGCAATTTTGACATCGTTTGTTTTATGGAATATCATGACAACCCTACGGCATCTGGAATCGGAATTGACGATTTTGCCGGATCATATTACTGCGATCTGTCTTTTGAATTAGAAGGCCATTATGTGGAAAACGGGTATATACTGGATATTGGAAATGTGGAGTATAATAGTTTCTCAATAGAAGAATCATGGCGGGGCAATGATCTTCTCCGGGACGATTACGCACAGCCCAGAATGCTGATCGAGGATACGCTTTACTTTGCAATATATAATCCGGAAAGCGCAGGTTATGAAATGCATTATCTGACATATATCCCGGCCAAAGATTCACCATTGGGGAAAGATGTGGTTTACCTGGACAGTGACGATACTATGCCTTTTGAGAAAGAGTAAGGAATAGGGCAGTTCTAAAAGATGAAAAAGGCGGCATACAGCAGGAGTTCCCGTGCAGGGGACTCTTGTTTTGTATGCCCTGGTCAGGAAGGAAGTGGTCCGGGTCTGGGCAGGCGGAACGGATGAAAATGGAATATTTAGCGTCTGAACTTTTGATCTGCCAGGATCAGTTGAGGAAGTCATCAGCCATATCAAAAAACTTGCACTTGCACTCCGGGCAGACAGACGGAATGATCAGTGGGCAGAATTTTAGTTTCGTATACCTGATATGCTTTCCCCTGATGTTCAGGAAACATTCCTTTTCTTTCAGGTTGTCCCCGCGTGTTGGGACATAATACGGAAACGGATGCCCGCAGCAAGGACACCGCCAAAAAAGTTTTGGAGTAAATCCCAGCGGCACAGCCAGGAAAGAGAGCAGGAGAGAGACCGTAACTGTCACAATGGGAAATGCCAGGAGCGGATGGTTATTTGTCAGGGCACTCAGTTCCATGTCTTGTCCCAAAATCATCAGGGGAACGAACAGTACCATACCACCCAGGCAAAAAACGGCAAAACATCCCCGTTGTAGCAGAAATACCGCTCTCGCAAAGGCACAGCATCGCCGGAAACGGGGCGGCATCTGTGGGAAAACATACGGAAACGGTTTTGATGTATTCTCTTGCTGCAATCGCCAGTTTGCAATATCGTCCGTTGGTCTTTTCAAAATCTTGTCCTCCGGTGTCTGAAAGCCTGTTTAAAAAGTCATTCCTGCTCTCTCTCTTTTTTCTTTGCAGACAATCTCTGAAATTTCCGGATATTCCATTCCTTGTATATGTAAGAACCCCGTTAAGGCCGGTGTCAGATCATTCTTATAGCCCCGGTCCGGATATTAGTATTTTACCACAATCTACGGCCTATTTCCAGAGCGAAATGGCAGGAGGCGAGAGGCCGGGGGCGGGATTATCCAGAAGCCCCGGGCAGGGCCGGACACAGGCATATTATGGTGTTAAAATGAATGCATTTTCCTGGTTGTTTCCATGCCGTTTCGTGGATGGGAATTCTGTCAGAAAGGCGCTTTTGAATAATAAACCGTAAGTTAAGGCATGTTGCTGTTTTGGGTATGTTTTTTGGCAGAGGTTTTGTTATAATAAGATTTGTATACAGATTGTCCACTGAGGGTACAGATGAAGGAGACAGACATGCTTGATGTAAAAAAGTTTGGAAAAAGAATTGCCTTTCTGAGAAGGCAAAACGGAATGTCCCAGGAAAAACTTGCGGGCTTACTTGGCATATCATCGCAGGCCATCAGCAAATGGGAAAACGGACATACCATGCCCGACACATCTCTATTGCCGGTTCTGGCACAGATATTCCAGTGTTCTATTGACGAGATCATGATGCCGGCGTATTTATTCGACCCGGAAATTGAGGAAAAGAAATTAGACAGGATGGACTTGCAGGCAAGGAACATTGCCGACTATATCATTCAACAGTTAGGCAGTGCAAAGCCTGAAGAAAGCATTGGTCTGAATGATGCCGCAATCATTGAGGCTGTCCGCAGGGTTCATCCTAATCTCGGAAACTGGCAGATCACAAGAAAAATGCCGGAAGCGCATAAAAGATATGTAAGCACATATATTACAGTGACAACGCCCCAGCAGGAACTCCGGTTGGTGGAAAAAGTATATTACAGCGATGATAAAGAACTTCTGGGATACGAATTGTTCAGCCGGTATGTATTGGCAGTTCCACAGGTATATTGTATTGATTTTGATAAAAAAATTCTTCTCATGGATGAGGTGACGGACAGCGTTCAGGGAATCTGTTTTGATGAGGATAGCGAGATCGGGGCATTATTCAGAAATCAATATGGTGTCATGCTGAAAGAAATTGCACAAGTGCATGCTGCTTTTTGGGAAAGTGAAGATGCTTTTATGAAAATAGGACTGGACATAAGGCATGGGTCGAGAGAAAGTCTGCTTGCCCATATAAATGGAATGGAGCAGGATTTTCTTGCATATCGGGAGAAGGAGGAGATGGGCAGGATTCCAAAGGTTTGGAACGGATTAAGAAATACGATCCATGCGGATGCACTTCAATATTTTGAGGATGCTGTCCGGTTTTTAAAGCAAAAATATATTTCCATGGTAGAAGAAAGATTTCATAGAGTGAAAAATATTACGATAATACATGGGGATTTACATCCGGGAAATCTTTTTTTATGCGCAGGGGCGCGTGAGGAAATCAGCAGCAAAAGCTGCACGCGCCCCGCGCGGCTGGTAGGGGAGAAGAGCATTCCCCTGCTTGATTGGAAATTTCCCGGTACATCCGTTAAGATGATTGACATGGAAGCTGTCCGTATAGGGCTGTGTACGGAAGATCTGGCAATGTTCATGGCTCTCCACATTGAGCCGGATAAAGAGCGTTCGAAACCGCTTCTTGACCATTATTACGAATGCTTATGCCAGAATGTGGAAGGCTATTCCTATGAGATGTTCATGGATGACTATAGAATATCAATTGCCGAAGCCATGTTCTATCCCATTCGGTTAATCAACAGCGGTATCTATGATTTTTGTATGAGAGACAAGGGGATCAGGGCATATGAAACCTTTGTGGCAGACAGTACACTTTGAAGGGGAAGCGAAAGGAGAGACTTGTCAATGAATTTTCAGGAATTAGCGGTGAAGCGGTATTCTGTGCGTCGTTTCAGGCAGACACCGGTTCCAAAGTCAGTCATAGATCAGGTTCTCATGGCGGGAAATGCCGCGCCCACCGCCCATAATAACCAGCCCCAGAAAGTTATCGTGGTGCATTCCCCGCAGGGACTTGAAACTTTGAAAAAATGTACCCAGTGCCATTATAATGCACCGCTGGCATTTATTGTCTGCTATGATAAGGAAAAATGCTGGGAGCGCGATTATGATCATAAACACAGCGGCGATATCGACGCAAGTATTGTGGCCACACACATGATGCTGGAGGCGGCAGATTTAGGCATCGGTTCTGCGTGGATCATGTATTTTATCCCGGAGGCAGTCCGGGTTGAATTTGAACTGCCTGACAATGTGGAACCGGTTGCGATCTTAATCATGGGTTATACGGATGCGGAACCTTCAGAAGACCACTTAAAGAGGCGCAGTCTGGAAGAATATGTATCTTATAGATAGACTGTAGTGCGGTGAGGAAGGAGCCGAAGCAGTTGAAGAAGTTTAAAGATTATTTTACCTGTGTTCCCACATTAGAAACAGAGCGCTTTTTGTTAGTTCCGTTTGCAAGGGAAGATATGGATGCCTATTTTGATATTTTAAGAGATGACAGGGTGCAGAAATATCTTGGCGGCGGGGTACCCCTCTTTGACAGGGAACCCCATATTACAAACTGGCTGTATAATGTCAACGACCGGCTCTTAAAAAGAAAGCTTGTTTTTACATGGTGTGTGAAAGAAAAGGCCAGCGGAAGCGTGATCGGCAGGGTTGACCTGGGAGGATTTGTGAAGCAGACCATGGCGGAAATTGCGTATCACTACGCATATGAAAGTTGGGGAAGGGGTGCCGCCAGCGAGGTGGCGGCAAAGGTAACGGACTTCGGGTTAAACGAGCTTGGACTGCGGAGAATACAGGGACCTGTCCGTGTGGAGAACGGTGCGTCCATGCGTGTACTTGAGAAAAACGGTTATCAGCGGGAGGGTACGCTCCATTATTATCCTTTTGGACGAGAGTTTCATGATGCCGTGATGCTTGCGAAGGTAAAACAGGCAGATGCGGGGGAACCATGAAATGAAAAAGCGTTCTTTGACCTTGCGGTTTTCCCCGGTGTCAAAGGCGTTTCTGGTACGCAATCCGCGGGCTCCCGTCCTCCACATAGATGATGCCGCATTTCCGGAAGCCATGCTTTTCCAGCAGATGCCGCATGAGGGCATTGTCCCGGTGGGTGTCAATGCGGATGTTGGGAATCTGTGCCATGCAGTAGGACAGGCATTCCCGGAAGATTCCTTTTCCTGCACCGCTTCCGGCAATCCGGTGGATGGTGCCGTAGGGGGCATCATCCAGCCACTGGGCTTGTCGGATGATTCTGTAGGTGGGGTCTTCTCCTATAATGAAGGTGAAGACCCCGGATATCTGTCCCTGTTCTTCCAGCACATGGCTCTGTCTGTGCCGGATATCATTCAACAGTGTTTCCCCGGAGGGCCTGCTGTCGCCCCACTGGCCGGGGTTTCCGGCCCGGCGCATCTGTTCTCTTGCATATGCGTAGATTTCCTGAATCCGGCTGTAGTCGGCGGGGGTAGTGTGGCGTATGGTCATTTGTCCGATGTCCTTTCTGGTTCGGCTGCCGCAAATTATGTGGCAGAGTCGGGATGTCTGCAGCCTTTTTCCTCCATGCCCGCCAAATCCCTGAAGGATTGGCAGATGAGCCAATCGGGCAGATCGGGCGAGCCAGGCTGCCGGTTTCCTGACGAAAGAATCAAATAGTTTCAGTCCACTCATCTGCCTTTTCGTGATACAGAAATAGTTCTGCAGGAATTTGAGTGGTATCCGGGGGAACTGGTGTCTGGATGACACAGCCTTTCAGCGGAAGTCCGTGGGTTCCTGTTTCCTGCCGGGGTTTTAAGTGCATCATGAGAAAGTGGGAACTTCCCTGATGTATTTCCGGGCGGGATTTCAAATATTGTCTGGAGTGGAAGGTAAGGTCATAATTCTTGCTGCATTCATATTCTATGCCGATATAGCACATTCCTTTGGGACAGCACTGCTCCAGGGCATCATGCCTGTGCTTTGCCGCCTCTTTCAACTGTTCCGGAGAAAACCTTTCTGCCAGTTTGGGATCCTTCCATTCTTCTTCAGTATTTTTCCACACATCTATCAATGCAACGGAATTTATATGGCAGAACACTTCATCTCCATGATGATCCATAAAACAGAAAGAATGGGTTTTCCCGGTATTCAGGGTAACAGTCTTTTCTATTATGTGCTGGATGGGATTGGGACTATGTGTTATGGTGATGGGCATTTGAGGTGTAAAGCCGGGCAGTTTCTCAACATCTGCCATGTTCAGCGTCAACAGCATGAGATTGTCCCAATCCATATCCTTCAGCCACTGGGGAATTGTCCAGCCCGCACTCATCATGTCGAAAAACAACTGGAACATTCCATAATTGTCAGAATACATGGGACTTCCCATGCCGCCCTGTATTTTGAGATGTTCGCCACCCAGACAGAAATCGCTGCAATGCAGATAGCTGTATTCGTGGCTTTCATGTTCTTTCAGCATTCGCCTGTGGTTACGGGGGCCTTTTCTGTTCCGGCTTTCCGGTTCCATATATGGTTCTATCATGTAAAGTTTTGCCTCATCGGATAAGGTTATGCCGATAATGTGGCATTTCCTGCCGTCCCGTTCCGCGGTTTTTCCGATGACAAGAATATCCCGCCATTTTGAGTGGGAATTTTCTAATAATGAAAAATTCATGAGCCACACCTCCTGAAAACTTAATATGGCAATTATACCATGTATGCCGAAATAATTCTATCAGGTGCAGGAAGAGTACATGGTAAATCTGTGCCTTTCATTCCCGAAAGACAGGGTACGAAAAACAGAGGGCGCTGATGGGCCGGGAGAGCTTGTTTCTTTTAAAATTAAAAAGGGAGAGGCATCCTCTGCCGGTGTGAGACGTATTAATGCGCCTTAGTTTTGCATAAGGTGTCTTGTGGTGCCTTTTCAATTGCGGGAATCAATGGGAAAGAATGATCTGGTTGACTTCTAAATCTTACTAGCGTAATATTTAAATAAAATCTTACAGAAGTAAGATTTATGGACAATGGAGATAAGAAAGAGAAGAAACGGAGGTTCACGTGAGAGGGAGACGCAGGCGCAGGAGAAGGAAAAATAAAATCTTATGGGTTCTTATGTTATGCGTAGGAATAAGTGCAGTTACCATATGTGCAACAAAATTCATTGGAAAAAGAGAGGACAGGATAACGCCGGAAGAGGTTTTACTGAAATATATGGGTTATATTCAGGAACAGAATTATACAGCGATGTACCAGATGATTGATGTGGAAGCCTCCGGGCAAATCAGCGAGGAAGATTTTGTAAAGCGTGCAGGTATGGTGTCCGGGTTCTGTGTTTAAACCGATTACTGCGGCAATCGGGCTGGCGTCAGGGGCGATTGATCCCAATGAAGATTATGGAAATGGAGGAATCCTTACTGCGTTTGGGATTTCAGGAGGAATTGCCATTTGAAATCGTAATGGCAGAATCTCAGTTTTCTAATACGGAAAATATTGAAACGGAAATACAACTGGCAGACAGCGGATACGGGCAGGGACAGATTTTAGTCAATCCATTGCACATGGCCTGCATTTATACAGCTTTTTGCAATGAGGGAAATATGATAAAGCCGCATCTGATATTGAGTCAGGAAACAAAAACAGAGTATTGGATTCCGGACGCTTTTTCGGCAGAGCATGCAAATCTGGTATTGGAGGGATTAAAAAAGGTGGTGAATGATTCCCATGGAACCGGATATGCGGCGCATAGGGAAGATATTCTGCTGGCTGGAAAAACCGGAACAGCGGAAATCAAAATGACCAAGGAGGACACCTCCGGTACGGAGTTGGGATGGTTTGCTGTTTTTACAACAGAAAATGAGGTGGAACGTCCGATTTTGATTGTCAGTATGGTGGAGGACGTAAAAGGGAGAGGCGGAAGCGGTTATGTTGTGGGAAAAGACAAAAAGCAATACGTTGGGAAAGTATGTGGTTGATGCAAAATCAATCATGGGGATTTTCAGTCTGGAGCCGTCAAATCCCATGCGGCTTGAAATCGAGGACTGGAAAGAAGAGTATGCGGCAGTGATTGAAAGATATCTGCATCATCAATAGCAGGCTGCTGCCTGCTGATTTCCCGGACTTAGGGTGACAGCTTTTGGAAAGTTGAAAATGGATTTCTTCTTGTTGTATTTTCAACAGTTTCCCATTATAATATTAGAGAGGTGTGGTCAGACAGCGGTGAAAAGAAGGCTGATTTAAAATATCATAATATGGATCATTGCAGGGGGAAGGTATGTCACTACAAAAGATACAGCAGGTTTTTTCCAAATTGAGCAATTGCATGTGGTCTCTCCAGCTGATACATGCCAGGGAGGTTCATGAAGAATTTGTATACAATGCCCATGACATTGTGGTGACGACCCCGGATGCAATTCGTAAATTCATCGGGGAACTGGAGCTTGCATATACTAAGGAAAAGGGCAGACTTTCAAAGTATCAAATGGTTTGCCCTTATGATGGGAGCACAGAAGGAGACATCATATATAAGATTGATTTTTCCAGTAAACTCATCAGTGAATCGGTTGAAAAACTTGAAAATGCCATGAAGAATCCGGATATGAAGGGGAATGCGCTGGAATTTCCGGCAAACGCCTATGTCCTGAAAGGAAATATTCTCATGGATGGCATTCGGACATCTGTCAAATTATTCACGATTATCAGCCCGTTCAAGGTATTAAAGCATAGTTTCATGTGGGATGGCGACAGCTTCAAAGTATCACCGGATAAATATTTACTGCTGCGCGGATATGTTGATGTAGTAATGGTTGACCGCACGGCATATCTGTTCAATATGAATGGAGAAAAGCTTTTTAACATAGAAAGAGCATATAAATCTGTTTGCCGTAATAAAGTTGAGGATATTATCGATAACGGAATTGTATCGGATGAAAGTAACTTCAGGCAATATGCGGCATCCGGACATAATCCAAGGAAATTTGTATCATTTGATGAAGACAGGCTGAAAAAAATGAAAGAGGATGCGAATTTTAAAAATAGGATGGCTGAAAAGTTCGGAATTATGCAAACGCCGGAGGGGATGTTTGATTCGTCTGATCGTGAAAATGTGAACAGAATTGTTAAATTCCTGTGCAAAAAAGGAATGATTGACCCGGTAAATGATAATCCGGTGGAGGTGGAGGGAACAAGGCGATGGATGTGAGGTGACAGAATGCCGATATTATTTCTTATGAGTATGTTTTTCTTATCATTTGCGCCCTTGTGGTTCTGCATTGTATGTATTGAAGTGAAAAGCCTGGCCGGAGGGACAAATGATCCATATACAGAGTGGATTGGTTTAGGGTTAATAACATTCGCTCTGTTTATCAGCGTGCTGGTTACAGTCAAAACGCTGAGAAAACAGACGGCTCAGAATATGGGAGAATATATGGTTGTTACTGCTGAGAAAGATACGGTTTCGACAACGGCATACCTTTTATCCAATGCGCTGCCCCTTCTTGCGTTTGATTTTACACAATGGTTTGATACGGTTCAGTTTATGATAGTTTTTGGATTTCTTGCCGCATTATGTTTACTGCATTACAGGTGTGACAGTAATGTATGCCTGGAACTTGTGGGATATCGGTTATACAAATGCAGTCTGCACAGCGAAAATGATGATAAGGAAGGAATAACAGTACTCATCCGCCGCAAACAATTAAATGTGAATGACGAGGTCATTATCCGAAAGCTAAATGATGAATTGTATATTGGTAAATATAAGACATCAGAAGAACAGCCGTAATAAATCAGAGGGACTCCGGCAATATTAGAACATTGCCGGAATCCCTTATTAAATTTTCGATAATTATTTTTTATAACCGCATTTGGGGCATACTCCGTTTTTATCAAGAGCAATTCCGCAGAGTGGACAACGGTCCACAGAGCCTTTTACCTGGTATTCCTCTGTGGCGGCATTCACACCGCTGGTAAAGGTGAGCTTGGCGATATTCAGTTTGTCTTTTAGCAGCTCATATACGATTTTGATCATACCCTCCACGGTCATGGTTTCTTTCGTCACTACCAGACGGCAATCAGGATAAGCTGTTGCCAGCCCGGTTTTGAAAGCCTCTCCCTTCATCTGGTTTTGGGGAGCGCCGTCCTTTATCCCTTGTTTTTCATAAACATCCAAAATGGCAGGCAGGAGAGGGTCATCCTCACGTAAAATCAGGGCATGGTCAAAGTTTTTGAGCACATCCCATGCTGTTTTCTGGATTTCGTTGCAGGGAAATACCATGTTGACACCGGGATTAACATCATCCTCAACCTCGATTGTCAAAACACCGGTATGGCCATGCAGATATTGTGCCTCTCCTTTAAAACCATAGAATCTGTGTGCATACTGAAGATCAAACGTTGTAATGCTTCTCATATTAATTTCTCCTTGTAAATAATATATTTACGGTTATTATGCTACCGTATAAGCTTCATTTTTTCTGGCAGTCCGGACATATGCCTTTAAACATAATATCGTAATCCAGGAAATCAAAACCATGCGTATCTTTTACCTTATCTATCAAATCAGAAACAACATCCATATCTACATCAAAAGCCCGGCCGCATTTACAGCAATGAATGTGATAGTGGGCTGTACAAATATGGTCGAAACGATCCGAACCATTGGGAATTTCTATTTTTCTGATTTTTCCTTCCTCAGCAAGGCAGTTCAGATTCCGATAGACGGTTCCTTTGCTGATATGTGGGTGTGTGGACCGTATCAGTTCGTAGATTTCATCTGCTGTGGCATGATTATGAAGATAGCTCACGGCATTTAGGACCAGCTCTTTCTGAATTGTAGTTCTTCGGACCATAGGACACTCCTTATTAATAATTTATCCTAATAAGGATTATATACCATTATTTGGTGTTTGTCAATAAAATCTTATCAGCCTGCAGAAGATGAAACTCGATTACAAAACGGGAATCCCGGATTGCAATCGACCATGAAGAGGAAAATACAGAATTATTCACGGCAGAAAATGTCCGTTCCACGTCATTCCCATTATCATAGTAAACCTCCATCATGCTCAACCTGCCGCTTAGCGGGCCGCATGGCCATCCATGCTGTGAAAGTCGAAGACTTTCATAGTAACATTAAAATTCCGATATAATCATAAAGCATGTTTGTAAATTCCTTCCCGCCATATGTACGTCTCATTTTGCGGTATGTCTGGCCCTTATTCGGTGAACGTAGCCCGCTGCGTCTCCCTTATCCGGGCCCGGTTTCCCAAAACTGTGACGCACAGCTGCCAGAAAACAATGGTCAGACACACTCCGGGGAATTACAAAAGGAATGAAAAATGATGCAACAACTTGTTTGTCTGGAAAAGGGGCAGGCTCTCATGGCAATGCACAATGACCAGGGGTATGCAAAACAGTACCGGGATATGATCAAGGGAAAGGGAGACGACAGATGGAACACACGGATATATTGACGGCGGTATCTGCGGTCCATGCCATAGTGGCAATGTATGGAACCGGGTACATCCTTTACCGTTTTGCAAAGCCATTTATGGAAAACAAAAAGGGGGCGGTCCGCATTGGCATCACTTATTTTGCCATAATGCTGCTCTTGTATCTGGTGCCGGTGGAGATTAACACATTTGCGGCATACAGTCTGGGGGTATTGTCGGCGTTTCTTGCCATGTGCAGGATAGACCGCAGGAATTATAAACAGAAGACATTTATAGCGGCAACATTCTTTTCCCTGCACTGGCTTTCGGAATATATGACCAGGATAATAACGGATGCCATATATAACATAAAGGCTGTATCGGATGCATTTTATATACCGGAAAGACGCCCGGTGGCAAAGATTTTGATATTTGGCGGAGTGGAACTGCTGGATACGGTAATCGGCTTCGCATTATTGGGAATCAGTGTAAGATATATTGTAAAAACCTATATTTACAAAAGGGAGGACATGAGCATAAAGGAAATGTTTATGTTGATGGTACCTTCCATCACAGGAATGACAGGATATGGAATTCTGATACAGTACCAGACCAGTTCGGGAATGAGCTGGATGGAGCCAATTTATGGTTTATACAATGGACTGGCATTTCTGCATTTCGGCATATCCATTATTACGATTGTGGTAATGACTGTGCTGTTCCAGAACTTCAAGGCAAGACAGGAAGAAAAGCTGCAGAACGAACTGCTTGCCACACAAGTTGACAGCATAGAAAGGCATATCGGGCAGGTGGAGAGCCTGTACCGGGAGATACGGGGTATCAGGCATGACATGGCAAACCATATCCTCACGTTGGAAAGGCTTTATGCCGGAAACCATGTGAAGGAAGCAATGGATTATGGCGAGGAACTAAAGGCCTCCCTGTCCCGGATGGCAGGGGAGATAAAAAGCGGAAACCCCGTTACGGATGTGATCCTGCAGGGATTAAAAAATGAAGCAGAGAAAAGGCAGATATGCTTCCGGTCAGATTTTTATTATCCCACCGGCACGAACATCAACGCTTTTGATGTCAGCGTGATATTGAACAATGCCCTGCAGAACGCAATGGAGAATATCATGCGTTTTCCGCTGCATTCGGCAGAAAAGAGGGAAGCGCCATATATATCCGTCCTTTCTTACCATAGAAATAATGCCTATATCATCGAGATAAGCAACAGCTTCACCGGAAATCTGCAATGGGATGAAGAACAGGGACTGCCCGTTTCATCAAAAGAAAAAACGGAAGGCCATGGTCATGGGCAAACCCATGGTCATGGTCAAACCCATGGGCATGGGCTGGCCAATATCCGCAGGGTGGCGAGGAAATATTCCGGAGAGATAGCCATTGAATTGCGGGATGCCGAATTCCGCCTCAGTATTATGCTGATGATGGAATGAAATAACTTTTTTGTCAGAAGAATCAGTCTGGCACCTGGCATGGCAGGTATCATAATGGGTTCACGGCAGAAAAAGGCTGGTTCACCGCATATCGGTTTGGTTTGCGGAACTTTATTCCGAAACAATGATGGAGAGCAGGATAAAAATGAAAGGCAGAAGGATTTTGCAGCGACGGGTAAGCCGGGAGGGGCTATCCGGCGGGGCGGTATAGGAAGAAGGAAGCGCCGGGTAAGGATGTGGGCTTTGTAGAGCCTGCGGCTGCAAAAGAGGAGGGTACTTTGAAGCAGGGCAAGAGCGGCTCCCGGTGACAGAGGGGCCGCTGCTGAAAAAAACAAATTTCAAAATGATATCAGGAGGAAATGGAAAATGACAATCAACGGTATTAACGGAGCAAACACACAGATGGGCCAAATGGGAAGGAACCAGGCCACAGACTTTTACAGCCAGAACATTCAGAACCAGATGGCCAATGCGCAGAAACAGCTGCAGGAGCTTTCTTCCAATGAGAATATGACACTGGAAGAAAAGATGAAGAAGCGGCAGGAAATACAGCAGCAGATCAGTGACCTGAATATGCAGCTAAGACAGCATCAGATGGAGCAGCGCAGAGCCGCCATGGGAGGCGCTGAGAAACAGCAGGCAAAAGGTTCCTCTATGGACGGCATGGCTGGCGGCATAGGAAACGCAGGAAATAGAAAAGCGGGAAGCAAAAGCGCAGGACTTTTACAGGCAAGTATGACGGCAATTATTTTTGCGGACAATTCCATAAAACAAGCAAAGGTACAGGGCAGCGTGGCAACAAAAATGGAAGGAAGATCCGGAATCCTTGAGTCTGAAATCAAGCTGGATCAGGCCAGGGGCGACAATACACAGAAAAAGGAAGAAGAACTTGCCCGGGTAGAACAGAAAGCACAGGCAGCGGCATCAGCACAGCTTTCCACACTGGCAGACGCAGGCAGGACAATGGAGGTAGCAGCAAAGGCAGACCGCAGGGAGGAAAAGGATGATGAGAATGATAAGGATACAAAGGCCGCAAACAGAAAGGATGCAGATGGGAATGTGTCCGGTACGGATCCGCAGGAAGAAAGGGTAAATACTAAATCAGACGTTTCCGTCTCTGATGGTGTGGCAGCAGACAGGACCACACCCAGGCAGCCGGCGCCCTGTGTGTCGGTGGATATTCGTTTATAGGAGTAAAAATGCAGATAGTAATATGTGACGATGAAAAAGAAATCAGGGATATGTTTGCGGAAATGATCGGGAAACTTTATCCGAAAGCAGACTTGTCACTGTACCGGTCAGGAGAAGAACTGCTGTCGTCAGATAAGGAGCCGGATATCCTGCTGCTTGATATCCAGATGCCGGGAAAGAGCGGTATGGAAACGGCAAAGGAACTGCGCAGAAAAAACAAAAAGGCCATCATTATCTTTGTGACCGCTCTGGACGACTATGTGTTTCAGGCATTCGATGTAGGGGCCTTCCATTATCTGGTAAAGCCTTTTGACGACAGAAAATTTGCAGAGGTATTGCAGAATGCAGTACAACAGTCTGAGGACAGAAAAAAGCTGGAGGATGCAGGCGGGAAAGGGGAAATGCCCAGTCTGATGATAACCGCAGGGGGAGAACATATCACTGTCAATCTGGAAGATATTGTATATGCGGAGGTATTTGACCGGAAAGTAATTCTGCATACGATGGAGGCAGATATAGAATACTATGGGAAAATGAAAGAACTGGAAGAAAAAGCAGGAGATGAGTTTTACCGTACCCACAGGTCGTTCCTTGTGAATTTTGGATATATCAGGAAATATGATGCAACAACAGTGTATCTCAAAAAAGGACAGGCGCTGATAGCAAGACAGAACTATCAGAGTTTTGTAAAAAGCTATTTAAGATACAACCTGAAGAAGGGGCGGACATAAAAACTGATCAGGCAAAGCAGTAAGAAGAGAGGGAGGCGTATATGAGATTGGGAGAAGCATGAAAAAATATGAATCATTATATTGACAATGGATATTACTGCTGATAAAATTACAAAAAGTGAAGGAAGGACAGGTCCATGATGAAATTATCAGTTGGCATGAACAAAATGAACCAGCAACAGCAGCTTATTGTGAAAACCGACAATGGGCTTTTTGCGTTATGTTCATAACAAGAATCTTTCCTGATTGACTGGAACAAAGCGGCCGAAAGCTCAAAGCGAGTTTTTGGCCGTTTTTTCATGCGCAGGGGCGCGCGATTTTAACTATTTTATGGATTCTTATGATGGAGAAAGGAAGTTTATGATGCCGGAACAGTCAGGGCTTCCCCGGAAGAACGGGAAGCAGTGAAGAATGAATTTTGAAGATTTTCAGTCCGGAGTTTGTGTCTGCACAGTCTCCACAGACTCTGCCATGTACAAAAGCTGTGCAGAAATGGGTAAAATGATCATAAATAGCAGAAAGGAAAAATGTATATGATATGTAAAAAACTGACACCAAATGAGAGGCCTGTTTTTCCCAAAAGGGCAATCATCACGGCAGGTATGCCATATGGAAATAAGAATCTGCATTTTGGGCATGTGGGCGGTATGTTTATCCATGCCGATATTTTTGCAAGATTTTTGAGAGACCGTATTGGAAAAGATAATGTCATTTTTCTTTCGGGAACGGACTGTTATGGCTCGCCTATTATGGAAAGCTTCCGCAGGCTGCAGGAAGAAGGGTACGACGGTTCGCTGGAGGATTATGTACAGGACAACCATGAGAAACAGAAAAAGACTCTGGCGGGTTATGGCATCAGCCTGGACTTTTTTGGTGCATCAGCGCTGGGAGAAGCCGGGGCTATCCATAAAAAGGTATCAGCTAAAGTTTTCCGGACATTGTATGAGAACGGGTATATTAAAAAACTGTCTGTGCCACAGTTCTATGATGAAGAAAAGAAAATGTTTTTAAACGGAAGACAGGTAATAGGGAAATGTCCGATACCGGGATGTACTTCGGACAAGGCATATGCGGACGAATGTTCGTTGGGACATCAGTTTTTACCTTCTGAACTCATTCATCCTGTCAGCTGCCTGTCAGACAAAAAGCCGGTTCTGAAAGAAGTTGAAAACTGGTATTTTGACCTGGAACATTGTATCAGTATGGTGAAGGATTATAATGACTTTTTGCGTAAAAACACAAACACTCGTAAATATCAGTTAGAGACGGTGGAGGAATTTCTGAAGAAGCCCCTGTTATATGTGCCGAGGAAATATATAGAGGATCTGGCAGGGCTGGCGGCAAAATTACCAAAGCACACACTGACTGACGAGGAGAAGAAACCTTCCGTGGTCTTTGAATTTGAAAACCTGGATGACAGAGACAGGGCAAAAAGTGTTCTGGATTCTGAGAATATTCATTATACCTCCGGAAAGACGCTGGTTCCGTTTCGTTTGTCCGGCAATGTGGAATGGGGAGTTCCTTTTCCTGAATGTGAGGATTTAAAAGACCTGACCTTCTGGGTATGGCCGGAATCATTATGGGCGCCCATTTCCTTTACTTTAGCATATCTGACGGAGAGGGAAAGGGAAGATGAACTGTCCAAATGGTGGTATGATGAGGAAGCGGAAGTTTATCAGTTTATAGGAGAAGATAATATTTACTTTTATGCCATCGCCCAGACGGGATTATTTACGGGATTGCAGGTTCCGAGGGAAGAAACTCCCAATATGGCAAAGGTGCATCTGTCCCATATTATTGCCAACCGCCATTTGTTATATATGGATACCAAAGCCAGCAGTAGTTCCGAGAAAAAACCGCCTACGGCGGACGAGCTGCTTGATTATTATACCAGGGACCAGCTGAGAATGCATTTTATGAGTTTGGGGCTGTCTTCCAAAAGCGTGGGATTTAAACCCCAGGTATTTATGAAAGAGGAAGAACGTGTGGGGGTTGACATGGTCTTAAAAGACGGCAATTTGATTACCAATGTATTCAACCGGCTGATTCGGACATGTTTCTATGCGATTCAGAATAACTGTGGTGGTAAAATACCGGAAGGAGAAGCCTGTGAGGAAATCAGGCTTATGGCGGAAAAAGCAGTTCTCGATTATGAACGTCATATGTATAATCATGAGTTCCATCGGATTTCTTATGTTATGGATGATTTTATACGGTCAATCAATAAGCACTGGGTTAATAATGTAAAGATAGCTGATGCTGCCGATGATGTGGCATTCAGAAAGCAGCTGGTGATTGACTGCTTTTATGCCTGTAAGGTTATGGCTGTTCTGATCCATCCAATTGCACCGGAAGGATGCGAAATGTTCAGGGAATATCTGAATTTGGGAGAGGAATTGTGGGATTGGAATTACATTCTGAAACCGATTTCTGCTTATGTTAAAGATATGGAAAGTCATGAATTGAAGTATCTGGAACCAAGAGTCGATTTCTTCAGGAAGCATAATTGCCAGTTGGGGGAAATGTAATTACGGAAATGACTTAAGCAGAAGGAGAAATACATGACATAAAGTTACGCTCACGACAGATTTAGGCTCATTTAAGAAAAAAACGGTCATGGGAAAAGAAAAGGCTTATAATGGGCTTACATCGAAAGGAGGAGCGCGGCTATGAGGAAGACAATACACATTACCTTGCTGGAATTACTGAAATTACTGAAAAAGAGGGAGTTCCGGTTAGGGCTGATCATGGTGCTGGTTATGGGGGGAGGCATGGCATACGGTGCGTATACGTTCCCGGAGAGTTTTGGGGTACACAATGTAATCGCATTTTTTGGAAACTTTGCCAGTATTTTAATCATGTTTCTGGCGGCAGGAAGCCTGGGGGAAGAATTTGACCTGAAAACGGCCACATTTGTTTTTACTTCAAGAAGCAGAAGAATTCAGATCATCACGGCAAAAATCGGGAGCATAGTGCTGATGAGCATGCTGACAGGTTTATGCGGCGGAATTTTATATGACGCGGCATGGATTCTCTGTAAACAGCCCTGGACCGCAGCTACGCTGCTTGGGAACCTGGGAAAGGAAATCCTGATCTACATGATTTACGGCTTTGCCGTAGGCGCAACGGCAGTGATGATCACCTGCTTTCTGAACACCACCATTACGCCTTTTATTTATCTCATTATACTGTTTTGGGTAATGCCCGGTATTTTGCAGCTGATGGGACAGAAAATAGCAGCCCTGGGAAAGGTAATGGATTATGTGCTGTTCTGTGTGTCCGACCAGTTGCTGATGTATCAGGACTGGAGCATCAAAAATATTGCCGTATTTCTTATTACGGGCATTGCCTTTTCAATGGTCGGTATCACTGTCTTACAGAAAAAAGATATTTAAAGGGCAGAACGATAGCGCAGCAGACCGGATGGTTCGTAAAAACGCAGAATGCGTACTATAGTGCGCATTTCTGCGAAATCTGAACCTGCTGTATGAACAGGCCGTCCCTTATGGAAGTTTCGTGATAAATATGATCGTACCGGTTCAGGATTTCGGACACATTGGAAAGGCCGATGCCATGCCCGTCTCCCTTTGTGGTGATGCCTTTTTTCTGCATCTGGGCCACAGAAAGGCCCTTGTCAACAAAGGTGTTTGTTATGATAAACACAGTGTCCCCATTCATTCTGCCCAGATGGAAATTCAGGATGGGATGTGCAGTTTCCAGGCAGGCCTCCATGGCATTGTCCAGATAAATTCCAAGCATCCTGATGAGGTCAACGGGGTCCATGGCAATGGAATCCGGTTCGATTTCATCCGGAATATCGATGGTTACTTCGATATCCTGATTCACTGCCAGGAGCAGCTTGGTATATAAAATACTCTTCAATTCCAGGATTCTCACACGCAGTAAGTTGTTCAGGGCGCCGTTTTTCTGGGTGAGATTCTTTTGCATCGGCAAAATGGAATCATAGAAAAACCTTTCCATTTCCTCATATTTTTTCTCATCCATATAGGCGGCCAGGCAGGCCATGATGTTGATGTAGTCATGCTTGAAAGCCCGCAGATTGTCATAGACCATTTCCAGATTTCGGGTGTATTCATTCAGGTTTTCCAGATATTCCACTTTTTTCAGGGCTTTATAGTTCTTTCCGGTGGTGTGCAGCACGATAAAGATCATGCTGACTGTAAACAGAAAGTAAAGCACCAGGGAAGAAACCATCAAAAAGTATTCCGTGTGCGTAATCTCTATATTGTCAAAAAAAGAAGCCATGGTGAGAAGCATAAATGCGCAGAGAAGAAGGGTCAGGGCCAGTAAGACAACCAGTTTTCGGCCCATTTTTTCAAACGTGGCTATGAAATACTTCTGCAGCAGCCGTCTGATCAGATACAGAACGGGGAAGCTGGCCATCATCGTGCAGATATGATACAGCAGCATAATAATCAGGTCAGAATTGATGTCTTTCACGGAGACGTCCCCGAACAGATTCAATAGCAACCCCACCATATTTCCTAAAACGCAGTTCAGAATATAACCTATGGGAACGTAAAAAACAGTGTATAATTTTCCGGTAAACTTCGCCAGCAGGGCAGAATTTACCGCCAGTATCATAGGCAGCAGGGGATAAAAGGTCAAATATATCATACAGTAAAAATGTATGAGTAACGAAAAAAAGAGAACGGGATATTTTTTTAAGGAAAGCTGCGGGTGGGTCAATATAAAAATATCACAGGTTATCAACAGCGCTATCATTGCGGAGGCAGTCCAATACAGCAGTTGCATATCAATCTCCTTGAAAGTTCTATGGTCATGCAATGGGGTTCCCGCCAGGGTTTGGCAGGGGATACAGAGCTGCCACCCCGCTATCTGATTATACTGCAATGGGGATAAATTGGCAAGAAAAAACAGTTATGACGGAAAAAGGGGCATTTACGACAGAAACGGAAAACCAGGAATTTTTGCGCTATAATGGATCTCAGACCATGGCACCGGGATGATGGAACCTGGATCATAAAACCTGGACCATAAAATCCGGGGTATAAAACCAGGGAGGATTCCGGGAACTGAATTTTGTGAAAAACTTATCAAAAAAATACAAATTATAGGAGCAGGAGGCGCAGAATGAGAGAGAATTGTGTGTTGAGAGTAAACAATGTGAGCAAAAGGGCAAAAGATTTTCAGATTTTAAATAAAGTATCTTTTGAGCTTGGAAGCGGAGAGATTGTGGGGCTGATCGGGCCCAATGGAGCCGGGAAAACCAGTATCATGAAAATCCTGGTGGGACTGACCAGAAATTATACGGGCGAAGTGGATTTAAGCGGTGTCAGGGACATCGGCTGTATGATTGAAACACCCAGTTTTTATCCGTACAATACGGGATATCAGAATCTGATGTACTTTGCCGGATTAAACGGCGTGGGAAAAAAGAAGGTAAAAGAATTGCTGGAACTGTTGGGACTTGCGGACGCTGCACATAAGAAGGTCAAGGCATATTCCCTGGGCATGAGGCAGCGGTTGGGAATTGCCCAGGCTTTATTAAAGGATCCGGATGTCCTGGTACTGGATGAACCCACCAATGGACTGGACCCGGAGGGGATTTACGAAGTCCGCGAATATATCCGGAAAATCGCGGAGGAAAAGAACATCACCGTATTGATTTCAAGCCACCTTCTGGGCGAACTGGAAAAAATGTGCCACAGGGCAATCATGATCAAAAAAGGGGAAGTCATCCGGTTCATGGATTTTGGCGAAGACAGCAGGGAGAAACAGATCACCTATGTAATGGAAAGCCTGGATACGGAAAACGCCCGAAAAATTCTCCAGGACAACGGATATGATGTGGCTTCCCAGGATGGGCAGGCAGTGCGGATCCGGATTAGCGCAGACGAAAAGAAGGATGTGGCAAAATTACTGGCATCCCACAATGTGGTAATGACAGGGCTTTATGAGGCAGGAGAAACCCTGGAACATACATTTCTGGAACTGATGAAGGACTGAGGCGAAGGGCTTCCTTTTTTCCAGGACAATGGGATCCCGGTGGAGCACGGATTCTGCCGTTGACAAAATTCAGGCATTTTGTATAATATGATACCAGGGTAAGGAGAAAATGCTGTATGTTGAAAATATATATATGTGAAGACATGGAAGCGGAACGAGATAAAATACAGCAGGTGATTGAAAACATTGTCCTTATGGAAGACCTGGACATGGAACTGGGCTGTGTTTCCGAAGATCCGCATAAGATCCTGGAAAAAGTGAAAAAAACACAGGAGGTTGGAATTTATTTTCTGGATATTGCCCTGGGTACGGATATGACAGGACTGACCCTGGCACAGGAAATCAGGAAATATGATCCCAGAGGCTTTATTATTTTTGTTACCACCCATTCGGAAATGAGTTACCTGACCTTCATCTATAAATTAGAGGCTCTGGATTTCATTTTGAAGGATGTTCCTGAGGATTTGGGAAAAAGAATATATGACTGCATGATCAAGGCGAACCAGAGATTTGCGTCTGTTCATAATAAAGTACATGCGAATTTTTCCGTGAAAGTGAATGAAAAGGTATTTACAGTAGACTACGACGATATTCTCTTTTTTGAAACATCACCCAATGTACACAAGATCATTTTACATTGCAAAAATCGCCAGATGGAATTTTTAGGGAAAATAAAAGAGATTGAAAGAGAAGTGGATGGGCGGTTTTACCGCTGTCACCGGTCATTTCTGGTGAATAAGGACAATATCAGGGAGATTGATTTCCAGAATCGTGTGATTTACATGGTCAATGGGGATGAATGCCTGCTTTCGTCCCGGATGATGAAAGGGTTAAAATAAGAAAGCCATGGCTGAAACCCGGTGACTGGTCTTTTTCAGGGGACGGCATGAAAGCCTGTGGATTTTCAAATGCCGTCAGGATAACATAATATGGAATAGGGGTTCACGGTGAACCGACCGGAATATCAAAAGAGGATGGCTGTAACGGGCTGTCCTTTTTTGCAGTCAATGTCATATTGTTGAAACATATATGTTATATGATAAAAAGAGTTTGCATAACAAGGAGAAAAGATATGGCAGCCATTCTGATTGTGGAAGATGACAAGATGACAAATGATGTAATCTGCGACTATTTATGTGATGCGGGACACATGGTATATCAGGCTTTTGACGGGACGGAAGCGCTGAAGCGAATGGAGGAGGAAGAGGTAGAGCTTGTCATACTGGACATTATGCTTCCTCACACAAACGGCCTGCAGGTGTTAAAGGAAATACGAAAAACCAGCATGATTCCTGTTTTGATGCTGACAGCGCTGAGTGATGAGGGCACGCAGATCAGCAGCTTTGACTCCCTGGCAGATGACTATATCACAAAACCTTTATCCATGGTTCTGCTGGGGAAGCGGGTTCTGGCGCTGCTGCGCCGGTCAGGAAAAATGGCCGGAAGAGACTTGTGGGAATATGAAGATATCAAGGTGGATTTTAATGGCTACCTGGCTGAGAAAGCCGGGGAGCCGGTGGAGCTGGCGCCAAAGGAAATACAGCTGCTAAAGCTGCTGATTCGGAATGCGGGGCGGGTTATGACACGGGAAAAACTGATTGACGGAGTCTGGGGACTGGACGCCCCGCTCTTTGACCGGACAATTGATACCTATATTCGCAGAATACGGCAGAAACTGAACCTGGACTGTATTACAACCGTAAAAGGCGTGGGGTATCGCTTTGAGGTGCGGCCATGAAAAAGATGAAGCTGTTTCCCAAAACGTTTCTATATGTGTTTTCTCTGATGGCCGTCATTACACTGATCAGTCACGCCCTGTTCTTTTTTTTCATGCCTATCGTATATACAGGTCAGAAGGAAGCAGTGTTCAGGGATGTGAAGACCCGGCTGCTGGAGGAATTAAAGGATATTTCATACGATTCGCGGCACAAAATAGAGAGTGTGGTGAGAAAATACGCACTCCGGAACCAGATGGGTATCTTTGTAAACTATGCAGGCCAGACTTATAACTTTATGGTAAGCCCCTTTGTTTCCCATGACCGTGGCGTTGGTGTACAAGGGGAATTTGAATCCGGCTGGAAAGTGCAGACTGACGAGGAGACAGCCCCGGAATATGTTTCCCGGGATTTTTACCAAAAGACCAGTTCAACATTGTCCTGCGGCACTGGTTTTCGGACAAAGGAGGGGGAATCCGGCTACCTTGTCCTGCTTTCCACGCTCCAGCCGGTGGATGAAGCCAAAAGTGCCGTGGTGATATTGCTGCCGTTTACACTGCTGTTGTCTTTGCTGCTGTCGGGCCTTTTTGCCCTGGTGTATTCTAAAAAAATTACGAAACCACTGTCGGATATATCCAAGGTCACGGAAAGAATGAAGGAGCTTGACAGATCAGCCATCTGCCGGGCAGAAACCCGGGATGAAATCGGGGCGCTTTCCGAGAATGTCAATAAGCTTTATGAGAGTCTTCTGGCCACCATTGAAAACTTACAAAAAGAAAATATACGGGTCAGTGAAGCGGAAGCCGCAAAGATAGACTTTCTGCGTGCTGCTTCCCATGAACTGAAAACTCCTGTGACGGCGCTGTGCGGGATGCTGGACAACATGATTATGGGGATAGGACGCTACAGGGACTGGGAAACATACCTGCCTGTCTGTAAAGATATGGCGGGCAGATTCGGCGTGATGATACAGGAAATCCTGGATGCGTCCAGACTGAACTTTACTTTTGAAAGCGAAACCATGGAAGAAGTAAGACTGCAGTCCTTTGTAGAACAGCTGCTCATTCCCTACCGGCTGATTGCAAAATCAAAGGAGGTCCGGATAAATACGGATTTTTCGGATGATTTTTCCGCAAAATTTCCAAAAGCCGCAATGGAAAAAGTCCTGTCCAATCTTCTTTCCAACGCGGTCAAGTACACGAAAACGCAGGGTATGGTGAGGATTTATTTTGCAGGTAAAAGCATTGTGGTGGAAAATGAATGTCCCCCCATTTCCCCCAATGATATGCCCCACATCTTTGAGCCGTTTTACCGGCCGGATTTTTCACGGAGCAGAAACGGTATCGGCGAGAATCCCAATGGAGGAAATGGTCTGGGACTGTATCTTGCCGCAAAAATTTTAAACACCCTGGAATACCCATATGATTTCAGTCCATTTTTTTCGCTGGATGATGAGAAAAAAAGCGGCATGCGTTTTACCATATTTTTCTCCCCAAATGAATAATAAAGAGTTTTTTCTGCGCCATTGAAACATTGGTGAAAGATACATTCCACATTGATGAAACATATATAGGATATGATGTAGGGGTCAAAATACCTTTTGACTCTGAGAAGGGGGTAAAGATTGAAAATTGAAAATTTTCAATCCCAAATTTGTGTCTGCGCGGCATC
>OFFT01000439.1_pt1 | contig 30915 bp, 21 predicted proteins | sample 1521581 | NCBI WGS metagenome assembly OFFT01 (sample SAMEA3504084, study PRJEB24116) | mouse gut metagenome | biome: mouse gut; feature: mouse-associated habitat; material: faeces | place: Denmark | collected 2011
AGACGGCACGGTGGACAAGACCTGCAACAATGGCGGCTGTCTGCAGATCGTCATGAAAAAGCCCCGGAAAAATGCGGTAAAACTGCTGCTTCTCATGGACTCCGGGGGTACCATGATCCCTTTCAGCAGTCTGCTCAACGATCTGTTCCAGGCGGTACACAAGTCAAATCATTATAAGGATGTAAAGACTTATTACTTCCACAACTGTATATACAGCAAGCTGTACAAGACCCCGGAGTGTGAGAACGGGGACTGGGTGGACACGGAGTGGATGTTCCGCAACGTGGGCAGCGATTATAAAGTGATTATCGTGGGGGACGCCGCCATGGCGCCGGAGGAACTTTATTCCACCAGCGGCAACTACCGCGGTCCCAATGAAGGGTTGTCAGGCTATGAGTGGCTGCAGCTGGTGAAGCGCAAGTACAAGAAAGTGGTCTGGCTCAATCCCAAAATGGCCCCGGGACATGCTCCCTGGAGGGAGGCGGAGACTGCGGTGAAGCAGCTTTTTCCCATGTACAAACTCACGGTGGACGGCCTGAACAGGGCTATGGTTACACTGATGGCAAATAAATAAGAAGCAGGGCGGAAGTCTGTCCGGATGGGACTTCCGCCTGTTTTTAGCTTTTCTTAAGCAAATTTTAAACATATCTTAAACAAGTCTTAAACTTCCTGTTCTTGTCAGATTCCATGGTTTTTCGTTATAATTAAGTAGAGAACGAAAGGTGTCATAGCGAACCACTAAGGGGGGACGATCCATGAAACCAAATTGCATAATCGGTAAAGGAATCATATGCAGGGCGGCGCAGGGAACTGCGCTTTTATTGTTGGCGGTCCTTTGCGGCTGTGGAAAGGGAGAGCCAAAATCCCGATCCGTGGAAGCGTCCGAAACCCAGAGAGAAGTGGCATCCTGGAATGTGGCGGACTGCCTGGAGGTCTCTCTGCCGGATACTGCAAATGCGGATTTCTATTATTCTTTCAGCGCAGTGGATGGTTCCTGCTACTATGTGCTGGAGGATCTGGTCACGGAGCAGGGAGAACAATTTGGGCATACTTTGTATTGGGCGTCTACAGATGTGCATGGTACGGAATCTGTTCTGAAAAAATGGCAATTGCAGGCGACGGTGGGAGCAGACAAAGAGGTGCAGTCCCTGTTGGAAGCCTTTGGAGATAACCGGGCATGGATCAACGGAATGGACCTGTGGGAGGGAAGGGTATCTTTGTTCCTGCAGCAATGGGATGCCCAGGGACAGATCATACACTATTACAGAGCCCTGACAGACAGGGAAGGACAGGTGGAGGAGGTGCTGGATTTGCTTCCGGCCCTGCGGGAGGCTGAACTTTTGTCCGAGGATAATATGCAGCTTTCGGGAGGCCGATGTGATGGCGCAGGCCGATGTTATATAGGCGATAGTACCATGGGGCGGGTGGGCGTGATTGACCGGGACGGCCGCCTGCTGACGGTGCTGGAGGCCCCGGGAGGCACGGGGATCCCTCTGAAATATGTGGGAAAAATGCAGGATGGCAGACCTCTGTATGCCTGTGGAGATTCTCAGGAGCAGAGCCTGGCTGTTTTGGGTTATGACGGACAGGAGGACAAGATCCTTTATCAGGGAGAGTATGAATTTCTGCAAAACTGTCTGATTTGTTCAAACGGAGACATTGTGTATGGACAAAACGGAAAGTTGCTGCGCTGGGATGGGCTGCAGGGCGTCTGTGAACTTTTATATGACGGAAAAAATTTGAACTTTATGAACTGCGACGGTATGCTGGAGGGAGCGGAGGGAGAGGTATACGCCGTGTTCCGGCAGGAGGACGGGACTTTCATCTACGGATTTACGGATCGCGTGGTAGAGACGGTGGTGATCCGGCTGGAGCTGCTTACCTGGGCAAACGACTATATAGAAACCTGCGTGTCCGAGTATATGAGGCGGCATCCGGGCGTGGTCATTGAGATGGCGGAGCGTCAGGAGAATACCGAATCACAGCAGAGCCGCGTCCTGGCTCAGATTTCCCAGGGGGAAGGGCCGGATCTGCTGTTGGTGAACCGGCAACAACTTTTGGCCTTTCAGAGGGAAGGCGCGCTGGCGGAATTGTCGACTGTATTGACCGCCGCTGATAAGGAGAAGATTTTTCCTGCCGTGTTGGAAAAGGGACAGATAGAAGACAGCCTGTACGGCATTGCCTGTGATGCCACTTTTTCTACAATGCTGGTCTCCGATCAGGTGTGGCAGGGGGATACCTGGTCTCTTCAGGACGTGCTGGGGATTTTGGAACAGCGGGAGAGGGAGGGAAATCCGGTGGAATGGTATTCCGATTCCTCCTATGGCAGCAAGGGAGCTTCTGCCATGCTTAATGATCTGGTGCTGGCCAATCTGGGGCGTTCCTCTCTGGTGGATCTGCAGGCGGGAAAGTGTTATTTTGATACGGAAGCGTTTTGCCGGGTATTGGAACTTTGCAGGAGATGCCAGCAGACTGCACAGGGCAGCGCCGACCTTACAGAGGATGAAATAGTAAAGCGGTTTCTGGAAGGAAAAATCCTGGCTCTTAAAGCAGAGGGAAACCTTATGGGGGTCAGTCGGAAATTAGCTCTGCTGGAAGAAGGGATTCATGAGGTAGGGTATCCCACGGAGGGGAAGTCCGGGCATCTTGCCATGGCCTATGACGGCTGTGTGGCAGTGAATGCTTTCGGGGAGCATCGGGAAATTGCGGAGGATTTTCTGCACAGCCTGGTGGGCTACAAATCCCAGCGGCTATACAGTACCGGCTGGGTGAGGGAGGATGTGCTTCGGGACTGTGTCAAAGAACAGGTGGAACTATATAATTTCCCTGCTCCGGTGCCCGTGTTCCGGCATGGAGACAGATCCGTCACCGTGCTGGAAGGAAAGCCCGATGGCAGTTCCTACCTGACGGAATTTCTGCAGGTGGCGGAAGGCAGCAGCCCCTATGAGACAGAACTGGACCTGGTACGGGATATGGTACGGGAGGAGGCGGCCGCCTGTTTCGCGGGACACCGGGGGGTGGAGGATACGGCCAGAACCATTCAGAAAAGGGTGCAGATGTATCTGGATGAGAGAAAGTGACGGAATTAATATAAGCAAAGAAGGCGAAGAAGAAAAATGAAGTTTGTGAAATCAGAAAATATAATGCATATTTTATGGAAAATACTTCCTTTTGCGGGGCTGCTGCTCTGGGGGCCGCTCTGTGTCACCGACAATCTATGGTACGATGAAGGGTACACGGCGGCGCTGATCTCCCGTCCTTTGGGGGAACTGGTGGAGATCACGTCCCAGGATGTCCATGCTCCATTTTATTACATTTTGCTGAAAGGCTTCTATACCCTTTGCGGCGGGGGAACCTGTTTTTTTTCCATCAAGCTGTTTTCCCTGCTTTTTATGACAGCCTATCTGTTTCTGGGAAAATATGGAGTGAAAAAGCTGTATGACGAGCAGACGGCGGTATACTTTATGTTGTTTTCCCTGTTGATGCCCAGTATGTGCATACAGGCCGGCAATGCCCGGATGTATGCCATGGGGCTGTTCTTTTTCACCGCCGCCGGGCTGCTGGCCTGCGGCCTTGCCAGGGAACCTTCCGGAAAAAAGTGGGTTCTGTTTAGTCTGTGCGCCCTGGGCAGTGTCTACAGTCATACCTTTACCATGGTTCAGACCTTTCTGCTGTACCTGCTCCTGCTGGGGGCACTGCTTTGGAAGAAAAAATATGTCTGTATAAAATGGTATCTGGGAAGCGGGCTGGCGGTGGCGGCTGGCTATGGGGCCTGGCTGTTGGTTATCTGCAGACAGATGCAGTCCCGCATTGCCTCCGCAGGGGCGAACCAGGAGGCGTTTGTACCGGGCCTGTACACCCTGATGGATTATTGCAAGGAATGGTTTTCCGCCATGGACAGCCCCATCACACCGGTGATTTATCTGGGTATGGCGCTCACCCTGTTTCTGGGCTACTATGCGGTGGATGGGATGCGCAGGAGCGGAGGTTATATCCCGGCCTGGGGCATGGGCATCCTGGGGATTACCACATTGGCGGGCTGCCTGCTTTCCTACTATGTGACACCCTGCTTTCTGGGACGTTATGTTTTTCCCGGCTTCGGCATTCTGGCCCTGTGGTACGCAGTGGGTATGAAGCAGATTTCCTCCGGCAAAATCAAGGCGGCGGTGCTTTTGGTTTTCCTGCTGTGCTTTGGTCTGCAATATCGTTCCGAACTGGAACTGGAATATGACGGGGGACTGGAGGCATACCAGACATTTTATCAGGAAAATATCCGGCCGGAGGATCTGATCATGGCCACGGACATCCACACGCTGTATCTGAATGTGTACCATCCCGGTCAACAGTACATGGCCTACGGCTATCTGCCTCCCTTTTCTCCGTTCCGCAATACCACCGTGTTCACTCAGTGGGAACAGCTAAAGGACGTGACGGGGAATATCTGGCTGTATGCCTTCGAGGATCGGGATCTGCCAGGTTTCGCTCCCTATTATAACACGGAGGAGGCTTTTCGGTTTTCCTATATGTATTATGACTTTGTGATTTACCGGCTGGCTCCCGTGGGATAGAATCATAGGCAATGTGTTCTCAAAGTTGGGAAAAAAGGTTGACATCTTTGTTCATATCATGTAGAATGGCTCTTGATTTTGAATAGACTGGAATGCGTTGAAGAGAAAGAGTACTGTCAATCCGCTTTATACAGAGAGCCGCCGGATGGTGAGAGGCGCATAAAGCCTGACAGGAATACCTCTCGGAGCAGCAAACCGAAATGCATTGTTTTCCCGCAGAGTAGGCTTTGACGGCAGGCCCCGATATCGGCCGGGGTATTTTGACGGCGGGGTGCCGTGCGGGAATACTCTCAGAGCCATAAAGCGTGAGCTTTGTGGGAAAAAAGGTGGTAACACGGGTGCTGGCCCCGTCCTTTTGCGGGACGGGGCTTTTTATATGCATGAAGGGGCCGTGTCTTTGGCAGGGCTGGCGGAACCATAAACGGCAGTATCCCGGACATGCCTGGAAAAACGGCGTCCACAAATGCGGATAGAGCAGCTTCCGGCCGGAAGTGTCCAGGATTTGCAGGATTCAGAACAGGAGAGAAGAGATGACAGTATTTGACGAGTTAAAAGCCAGAGGGCTGTTGGCCCAGTTGACGGACGAGGAGGAGATCAAGGAACTGATCAATAATGGAAAAGCGACTTTCTATATCGGTTTTGATCCCACGGCAGACAGCCTCCATGTGGGACATTTCATGGCGCTTTGCCTGATGAAGCGTCTGCAGATGGCGGGCAATCGGCCCATTGCCCTGGTGGGGGGCGGCACGGGTATGATCGGAGATCCCTCTGGCCGGAGCGATCTGCGGACCATGATGACCACGGAGCAGATCGACCATAACTGCGAGTGCTTTAAAAAGCAGATGAGCCGCTTTATTGAGTTCGGCGAGGGCAAGGCTATGATGGTGAACAATGCGGACTGGCTCAGAGATTTGAACTACATCGAGTTCATCCGGGATGTGGGAGTGCATTTCTCCGTGAACCGAATGCTCACTGCAGAGTGCTATAAGCAGCGTATGGAGAAAGGGCTGAGTTTTCTGGAGTTCAACTACATGATCATGCAGAGTTACGACTTTTTGTGCCTGTATGAGAAATATGGCTGCAATATGCAGTTCGGCGGGGATGACCAGTGGAGCAATATGCTGGGCGGCACAGAGCTGATTCGCCGCAAACTGGGCAAGGACGCTTATGCCATGACCATTACGCTGCTGCTGAATTCCGAAGGAAAGAAGATGGGCAAGACCCAGAAGGGGGCAGTGTGGCTGGATCCCGAGAAAACCTCTCCCTTTGAGTTTTTCCAGTACTGGCGGAATGTGGCGGACGCGGATGTGCTGAAATGCCTGCGGATGCTGACCTTCCTGCCCATAGAGGAAATCCAGGCCATGGACGGCTGGGAGGGCAGCAAACTCAATGAGGCCAAGGAAATTCTGGCTTATGAACTGACAGCCATGGTACACGGTCAGGAGGAGGCCCGAAAGGCTCAGGAGAGCGCCAGGGCGTTGTTCAGCGCGGGCAATGCGGAAAATATGCCCACCTATGAACTGCAGGAGGGCGACTTTAAGGATGGAACCATTGATATTATCGGCGTGGTGGCGGCTGCCGGTCTTACCGCTTCCCGCTCCGAAGCCAGACGCGCGGTGGAGCAGGGCGGCGTCACCGTAGACGGTGAGAAGGTGTCGGATATCAAGACAGTGTACACCAAAGCGGACTTTGCCGGCGAGGGCAAGGTGGTAAAGCGGGGCAAGAAGAGTTTTAAGAGAGTGGTCGCCAATATATAGAAGAGGCAAAGACGCTCCAGGGATATATTCGAAACGGAAAATCATCCCAGGATAGGGAGGCTCTGCCGAGGATGGATGCGGAGAGCGGTTAAATGATGTAAGGAGACTGCGCAAAATGAATAAGGGATATAAGTGGACCGTCAACGCCTGTTTTACCGGGTATATCGTCCAGGCTATCGTGAACAATTTTGTGCCATTGCTTTTTCTCACATTCCAGAGCAGCTATGGCATTCCCCTGTCCCGGATCACGCTGCTGATCACGGTGAATTTTGCCGTACAGCTTACAGTGGACTTGGTTTCCGTGACTTTTGTAGACAGAATCGGCTACCGGGTTTCCATGCTGATTGCCCATGGCATGGCGGCTCTGGGGCTGGCGGGGCTCACCGTCCTGCCCCGGATGCTGGACAATGCCTACGCGGGTCTGCTGGTTTCCGTGGTATGTTATGCCGTGGGGGGCGGCCTGCTGGAGGTACTGGTGAGTCCGGTGATGGAGTCCTGTCCCACGGATAACAAAGAGAAGGCCATGAGCATGCTGCATTCCTTTTACTGCTGGGGGCAGGTGGGAGTGGTACTGATATCCACCCTGTTTTTTCGGTTATTCGGCATCGGAAACTGGTGGATCCTGGCATTGGTGTGGGCCGCGGTGCCCATAGCCAACGGCCTTCTGTTTGCCAGAGTTCCCATTGCCCCGCTGATTCAGGAGGGGGAAAGGGGACTGAAGGTCAGGGAACTTTTCAGAATGCGGCAGTTCTGGCTGCTGATGTTGATGATGGTCTGCGCTGGGGCCAGTGAACTCTCCGTCAGCCAGTGGGCCTCCACCTTCGCAGAGAAGGGGCTGGGGGTGAGCAAGACCCTGGGGGATCTGGCGGGTCCCATGTTTTTTGCCCTGCTTATGGGCGGGGCCAGGGCTTTTTACGGAAAATACGGGGAGAAGGTGGCACTGGAGAAATTCATGACAGGGAGCGCCCTGCTCTGTGTGGCATCCTATCTGTGCATCTCCCTGGTGCCCGTTCCCTGGGTGGGTCTGCTGGGATGTGGTGTCTGCGGTCTGTCCGTGGGAATCATGTGGCCGGGAACATTCAGCAGAGCCACTGCTTCCATCAAAAGAGGCGGGACCGCGCTGTTTGCGCTGCTGGCCCTGGGCGGGGATATCGGCTGTTCGGCAGGCCCCACATTGGTGGGCTTTGTGTCGGGGGCATTTGGAGACGATCTGCACAAAGGCATTCTGGCCGGGATTCTGTTCCCGGTGCTGTTGCTGGCCGGATTGTTTTTACAGCGGGAAAAAGAATAAGCATTCATGGATTGGGAACCTTTCGCATATACATATACCAGTATAGGCGGGAGGTTCTTATATATGGAGAATTATTCGATGAATACTTATGACCTCTATCATGATATACAGCAGCGGACCGGTGGGGAGATTTACATCGGCGTGCTGGGGCCTGTGCGCACGGGAAAGTCCACATTTATAAAGCGCTTTATGGATGTGATGGTCCTGCCTTATATGGAGGATGAACATGCGAAGACCCGTGCCATGGACGAACTGCCCCAGAGCGCCGGAGGGCGCACCATCACCACCACGGAACCCAAATTCATTCCCAAAGAGGCGGCCCATGTGGTACTCAGCGAGGACGTGGAGGTGGATGTACGGCTGATTGACTGCGTGGGCTACATGGTGGACGGCGCGGCGGGGCACATGGAGGAAAACGCGGAGCGGATGGTGAAAACCCCCTGGTTTGAGAATGAGATTCCTTTTACCAAGGCGGCGGAGATCGGCACGGATAAGGTTATGAACGATCATTCCACCATCGGTCTGGTAGTCACCACGGACGGCAGCTTCGGCGAACTTCCCAGAGACAGTTTTCTGCCGGCGGAAGAGAGGACCATCACGGCCCTGAAAAAATTACATAAACCCTTTCTGGTTCTTTTAAACAGTCAGAAACCCTACTCCGAGGAGACCAGGGGGCTGGCGGAGCAGATGCAGGATAAATACGGTGTCGCCGTGCTGCCTGTGAACTGCGAACAGCTAAAGAAAGAAGATATCCATAAGATTCTGGAGAATGTCTTGTATGAGTTCCCCATATCGGTGATAGAATTCTTTATGCCTAAATGGGTGGAGATGCTGCCCCGGGACAATCGGATGAAACAGGAACTGATCGAGCGGGTGAAGGGGATCATGAAGGAGTATACCACTCTGCGGGACTGCCTGGAGCATCCCATCAGCATTGACAGCCAGTATGTAAAGCGTACCAAAGTGGACCAGATTTCCCTCAGCGACGGCTGCGTCCGAATCCAGTTGGAGGCAGACGATGCCTACTATTATGAGATGCTGACGGAGATGGTGGGGGAGGATATCGGGGACGAGTATCAGCTTCTCTCCAAATTGCAGGAATTCGCCAGAATGAAGTCGGAGTACTCCAAGGTGCTCCAAGCCGTGAACATGGTGCGGATGAAGGGGTATGGCGTGGTGATGCCCATGAAGGACGAAATCGTCTTAAACCAGCCGGAGGTCATACGCCATGGCAATAAATACGGGGTTAAAATCAAGGCTGTAAGTCCGTCCATCCATATGATTAAGGCCAATATCGAGACGGAGATCGCCCCCATTGTGGGCACCCAGGAGCAGGCGGAGGATTTGATTGAGTACATCAACAATACCGACCATGAGGGAGAGGGAATCTGGGAGACCAATATATTCGGCAAATCCGTGGAACAGCTTGTAAATGACGGCATCGCCACCAAAATTGCCTCCATAGGGGACGAGTGCCAGGTGAAACTGCAAGATACCATGCAAAAGATCGTCAATGACAGTAACGGAGGCATGATCTGTATCATTATCTAGCCTGATGGAATCGGGAGCTGCTGCATACGCACGGCTCCCGATATCAGCGTGAAAGCGGAAAAAAACGGAGTCAATCCCCTGAGAAAAGACATTTAAATCCCTGCGAGATGCAACCGGCAGTTGCGGAAATTCCAAGAATACTTGGTAGATATTTTGTTCCCGGGCAGGTACAATAAATGTTATAGTAAACCAAAGGAGGAAAATCATGAGTATCGGAACCAGAATACAGCAGCTTCGCATAAATAACGGGCTTACCCAGGAACAACTGGCGGAAAAGCTGGCTGTTTCCAGACAGTCCGTTTCCAAATGGGAGATGGACCAGTCGCTGCCGGAGATTGACAAAGTGATACAGATGAGCAGACTGTTTTCCGTAGGGACCGACGGTATCCTGCTGGAACCGGAGGAGGCCGGAAAACTTCGTCCCCAGGAACTGCATCTGGGATCCGTCTATCTGATTGCCAGGGATTTTGAGGCCTCTGTGTCGTTTTATGAGCAGCTTCTGTCCATGGGGGTGTCCACCAGAAACTGCGGCAATAAGTTTGCGGAATTTTTCTTTGACAACAAATGCCTGTCCGTCATGAATGAGGAAAATCTGCCGGGACATCACTATGGGGACGGAGACTACAAGTTTGTACTGAATTTCTGGGTGGAGGACTTAAGGAGGGAATATCAGAGACTGCAGGGGCTGAAGATCGGCAGGATGACGGAGATTAAGAAAGTCCATGAGGGCTATTACTATTTTCACATTTTTGATCCGGACAACAATGTCTGTGAAATCACCGGCGGGTATACCGCAAACGCTGTTTCCGAAACGGAAACAGAAGACAGGAGGAGCGACATGAAAACCATATGCCAGAGCTGCGGCATGGAAATGGGAGCCAATGATTACGGAAAAAACGCTGACGGGAGCAGAAACAGCGACTACTGCAAATACTGCTTTCCCAACGGGAACTTCGGAAAAGACGAAACCATGGAGGAGATGATAGAAAGCTGCATCCCGTTTCGGACAGGCCAAGACCGAATGCCGGAGGACGCCAGAAAAGAAATGCTGGCTCTGCTTCCCACATTAAAAAGATGGAAAAACCAGGGACGGCCGCAATAAGCGGTCGTTCAAACTTTTTATCAACAACAATTGCATTTTAGGAATAAATTGGGTATAATGTGCGTGTAGGGCAGAGTCAAATTCATAAATAACCAGACCCCGAGCCAGCTCGAGGGGCTGGCTATTTATGAATTTGACGAGCGAAGCGACAGCGGAAACCGCAATACGCTGCTCTGCCCGTAGTCTTTGTTTATTCCCCCCCACCCAAAAAGGAGATTGCCATGTCATCTGCCGTATATGAAAAGCTGAAAAAATGCGAATTCTGCATTCGCCAAGTCACGGATTTTATCCCTAAAGTTGCCATCGTTTTAGGCTCCGGTCTGGGCGACTATGCGGATACGATCCGGGTGACGGCCCAAATACCCTACGGGGATATTGAAGATTTTCCCGTATCCACCGTACCGGGACATGACGGCCGGTTTATTTTCGGATATGTGGGCGATGTGCCGGTGGTGTGCATGAAGGGCCGGGTACATTATTACGAAGGGTACCCTATCAGCGATGTGGTGCTGCCGATCCGGCTGATGAAGCTGCTGGGCGCGGAATTTCTTTTCCTGACCAACGCCTCCGGCGGCGTAAATACTTCCTTTCACGCCGGGGATCTGATGCTGCTTACCGATCACATATCCTGTTTTGCACCCAATCCGTTGATCGGGGCCAATATTGAAGAACTGGGAACCCGCTTCCCAGATATGAGCCATGTGTATGATCCGGGGTTACAGGAGATCATAAAGACGGTGGCTGCGGAACAGCGGATTTTTCTGCAGCAGGGAGTCTACGCCCAACTTACGGGGCCTTCCTTCGAGTCCCCGGCGGAGATCCGTATGCTTCGAACCCTGGGGTGCGACGCCGTGGGCATGAGCACGGCAGTGGAAGCGGTGGCTGCGGCTCATATGGGCATGAGGATCTGCGGTATCTCCTGTGTATGCAATCTGGCGGCAGGCATGACGGCCCATCCTCTGTCTCACAGGGAAGTGCAGGCAGCGGCGGACGAGGCGGCTCCCAGATTTAAAAAACTGGTGACGGAAGCGGTGAAACGTTTTGGAGAAATCCGATAGGGCGGAACCAGAGACGGATTCAGATGACAGTTCACGAAAAGAGGTCCTTATGAATAAATATTTACAGGACAGGGAATTGATACGGGCGGCTCTGGAGGCCAGGGAGCGGGCGTATGCCCCCTATTCGGGCTATCTGGTGGGAGCGGCTCTGCTCACGGCGAACGGAACGGTTTTCCAGGGCTGCAACATTGAAAACGCTTCCTATGGGGCCGCTAACTGCGCCGAGCGGACAGCATTTTTTAAGGCAGTGAGCCAGGGGGAAAGGGAATTTCTGGCCATTGCCATTGTGGGAGGCAGCCGGGAGACCGGGCAAGGGGAGGTTTTTCCGGATCTGGCATATCCCTGCGGCATATGCAGACAGGTAATGAGAGAGTTCTGCGGTCCGGATTTCCGCATTCTGGTGGGCAGAAGCACGGAGGAATTCCGGGAATATACTTTGGAGGAACTATTGCCGGAGAGTTTTGGGCCTGCATGGAAGCAACGGGACTGTCAAAATTAGGGAAATGGGAAAAAGGGGAACGAAAAAGGAATGAATTTAAGATTATATAATGCCAGAATCCTGACCATGGAGCCGGGCAGGGACATCTTTCGGGGTGAGGTCTGGGTTAAAAACGAAAAAATCGTCTATGTGGCGGATCAGGAAGAGATTGAGAGGGAGTGGAGGGGAGAGGGCGTCCCCCACATCTCCTGGGACTATGAGGTGGACTGTGAGGAGAATCTGCTGATGCCCGGTTTTAAGGATGCTCACACCCACTCGGCCATGACTTTTCTGCGCTCCGCATCGGATGATGTACCTTTGCAGAGTTGGCTGCAGGAGAAAGTGTTTCCCTTGGAGAAGAAGCTGACGGACCAGGACATTTATCAGATGACCCGTCTGGCAGTGCTGGAATATCTTACCAGCGGCATCACGGCTATCTTTGATATGTATCTGCGGCCCGATGTCACGGCCAGGGCCTGCCTGGACATGGGGATGCGCTGTGTGCTGGTCAGCGGCCTGAACGATTTTACCTCCTCCATAACCCAGGTGGAAGAGGAATATATGCACTGGAACCGTAAGAATCCTCTGATCAGCTATCAACTGGGCTTTCATTCGGAATACACCTGCGACCGGGCGCTGATGGTGCAGTTGTCCGGGCTGGCCCACAGGCACAGGGCCCCCGTATTCACCCATATGTCCGAAACCATGGAGGAGGTGCGGGGCTGTAAGAAGAAATATGGCATGACGCCGGCATTCTTTCTGGATTCTCTGGGAATGTTTGACTTCGGCGGCGGCGGTTACCACTGCGTACATATGACGGAGTCGGACATGGATGTGTTTCAGCGGCGGCGTATGTATGTGATTACCAATCCGGCATCCAACGCCAAGCTGGCCAGCGGCGTTGCGCCCATACGGGACTATGTGAGCCGGCAGATCCCCGTGGCCATCGGCACGGACGGCGCCGCCAGCAACAATGCATTGGATATGTTCCGGGAGATGTTTCTGGTATCCGGTCTGTCCAAGCTGCGGGAGATGGACGCCGCCAGTCTGGATGCCATGGAAGTGCTGCGTATGGCCACGGTGAACGGGGCCAGGGCCATGCGCCTTCACAGGGCGGATGTGCTGGCCAAGGGGAAACTGGCCGATATGATTCTGCTGGACTTGAACCAGCCCAATATGCAGCCCATTCACAATATTCCCAAAAATCTGGTCTACAGCGGCAGCAAGGCCAATGTGAAAATGACCATGATCAACGGCAAAATCCTGTATAAGGACGGCTGCTTCAACGTGGGAGAAAAAGCTGAACATATTTACAAAACCTGCAACGCAATCGTACAGAGGTTGTTATCTGAGTAAGCGATTACTCGGACATCAATAGTCACTGTCAACCAAATTTCCAAAGAGCCGTTCACAGACAGGAACAATGATCTGTGAACAGTAACAAACGGCCGCTTTGGCGGCAGAAATGAGAGGGAAAAATGTTAGAAAAGTTCTTCAAACTCAGGGAGAATAACACCAATGTAAAGACCGAGGTCATGGCCGGTATTACCACATTCATGACCATGGCCTATATATTGGCTGTCAATCCCAACATCCTTTCCGCAGCCGGAATGGATCCGCAGGCCATCCTGCTGGCTACGGCACTGGCTTCCTTTTTGGGAACGCTGATGATGGCACTGCTGGCCAATTATCCTTTTGCACTGGCCCCCGGTATGGGCCTGAACGCCTATTTTGCCTACACCGTTGTCATCGGTTATGGGTACTCCTGGCAGATCGCTTTGCTGGCCGTGTTTATCGAAGGCCTGATCTTTATCGTGCTGTCTGCCACCAATGTGAGGGAGGCGATTTTCAACGCCATTCCCATGACGCTGAAGTCTGCGGTGAGTGCCGGCATCGGCTTGTTTATCGCCTTTATCGGCCTGCAGAATGCCAAGATTGTGGTAAACAATGACTCTACTTTGGTCACATACCAGAATTTTAAAGAGAATTTTAATTCCGTGGGAATGGGAGCCCTGTTGGCTCTGCTGGGAGTGCTTATCACTGCTTTCCTGCTGATCAAGAAGGTGAAGGGCGGCATATTGTTCGGCATTCTGATCACCTGGGTTCTGGGAATTGTCTGCGAACTTGTGGGTCTCTATGTGCCCAATCCGGATCTGGGAATGTTTTCCGTGATTCCCTCTGCTTTTGTGTCCTTTGATTTTTCACCCCTGGGCAACACTTTCGGACAAGTGTTCAAGGCGGATTTCGGAACCGTCAGGATCATGGATATGATCCTCATTGTGTTCGCGTTCCTGTTTGTGGATATTTTTGACACCCTGGGAACCTTGATCGGCGTATCTTCCAAGGCCAACATGTTGGACAAGGACGGCAAGCTGCCCCGGATCAAGGGCGCGCTGCTGGCAGACGCCATCGCCACTTCCGCAGGCGCGGTACTGGGTACTTCCACCACCACCACTTATGTGGAGAGCGCGTCCGGCGTGACCGAAGGCGGCAGGACCGGACTGACCGCCGTGGTGACTGGTCTGTTATTCCTGTTGGCCATCGTGTTCTCTCCTCTGTTCCTGACCATTCCTTCCTTTGCCACCGCACCGGCCCTGATCATAGTGGGCTTCTATATGATCGGTTCCGTGGCTAAGATTAACTGGGAAAATATGCTGGAATCCATCCCGGCATTTCTGTGCATCCTTTCCATGCCCCTTATGTACAGCATCTCCGAGGGTATTGCCGTGGGCGTGATTTCCTGGACAATCCTGCATCTGTGCGCCGGCAAGGCTAAGGGCAAGGTGAGCATACTGATGTATGTGCTGACTGTGCTGTTTGTTCTCAAGTATATCTTCCTGTAATACGCCGGGGAGTATCCGGCAGGGCAGGCGAAACCGCCTGCCCTGCTTTTGTAGCTTGTAAGGAGATTATTTTGTATGGAGTATCTGTTTTTTTGGGGAGCCATGGGGCTGTTTGTTCTGTTTCTGGCAGGACAGGGTATTCTGGCCGATCGGCAGGAGAAGAAGCGTTTCGAGAAAAAGCTGTATGACAGCTATGGAAAACGTCCGGACAAAGAATATAAGGTGGAGCGCTTTGTACGGATTCCCGGATATTATGAACACCACAGATGTCCGGGCCAGATCGACGATATCACCTGGGATGATCTTTCCATGGATCAGGTATTCGTGCGTTTGAATTATACCATCTCGTCCAGCGGGGAGGAAGTGCTGTATCACATGCTGCGCACCCCGGCCCGGTCCCGGGAGGAACTGCAGTATTTTGACAATGTTATCACATATTTTATGGAACACCAGGACGAGCGGGTGGCGTTTCAGAAGATTATGAATCGCCTGGGCAGTACCGGGAAGTTCTCTCTGTATGACTATCTGGAATATCTGCATACCCTGGGCGACAGATCCAATGCCAGGGACATCCTTGTGAATCTGTTATACATTCCCGCCATTGCGGCGTTGTTTTTCAGTCTGCCCTTGGGGTTGGCGGCCATGGCCATATTGATGGTCTATAACATTGCCACCTACCTGGGGATCAAGCGGGAGATAGAGCCCTATATCACCAGTCTGGCCTATATCGCCCGGCTTCTGGGTGCGGCCCGGGATACGGCAGGGCTGAAACTGCCGGTATGTGAACGGGAGAACGGTTTGCTTTTACAGGGAAAAAAAGCGCTGGATAAGTCCCAGCGCGGATCCTTCTGGGTATTTTCCAGGGCAGGGGCTGCCACAGGAGGGAGTCCGCTGGACGTTCTGCTGGATTATGTACGGATGGCATTTCATGTGGATCTGATCTTTTTCAACCGCATGCTGCGGGAGATCGGTAAGCATGGGGAAGAGGTGGATCAACTGATCACCACCCTGGGATACCTGGAGTCGGCTGTCAGCATCGCCATGTACAGGGCAAGCCTGGACGCGGAGGGATGTTGCTGGTGCAGGCCGGATCTGCTGGGGAAGGGGCTGGAGGCGGAGCAGCTTTATCATCCGCTGATCGATCATCCCGTGAAAAACAGTATCTCTGCGGAGCGGGGCGTGCTGCTGACAGGCTCCAACGCTTCGGGCAAGTCCACCTTTCTGAAGACGGTGGCCCTGGGGGCCCTGATGGCCCAGACCCTGCATATGGTGTTGGCCGAATGCTACAGCGCCCCCATGTATCGGATCTTTTCCTCCATGTCCCTGCGGGATGATCTGGAGGGCGGAGAGAGTTATTATATCGTGGAAATCAAATCTCTGAAGCGGATACTGGACGCCATGAAAGAGGGAGATCCGTGGCCGGTATTGTGCTTTGTGGACGAGGTGCTGCGGGGAACCAACACAGTGGAGCGGATTGCGGCAGCCACCCAGATCCTGATCAGTCTCACCGGAGCCGGAGTTCTGTGTTTCGCTGCTACGCATGATATTGAACTGACGGAACTTTTATCCGGACTGTATGACAATTACCATTTTGAGGAGGAAATACGGGACGGTGACATTCTCTTTAACTATACTCTTCGGGAGGGCAGAGCCAACAGCCGCAATGCCATCCGGCTGCTGGAGATTATGGGTTATGACTGTTCCATCATACAGAAAGCCCAGAGACAGGCCGAGGATTTTCTGGTGAAGGGAATCTGGAAACTGTCTTGACGGGAACCGGTAAGTATTGCTATAATATTTTTTATATCGGAATTATTAATGCGGCGGTGTTACCGGATATCGGTCCAGGGCGACAGGTATTTCGCGGAGCTGCCAAACCATGGGAGGCATTGATTTTATGATCGCATTTTTCAATTCGTTTTTATCTTATCTGTTGCTTATGCTGGTGATTGTGGTAGTGGCCGGGGCGGCGATCTTTGCAGGCATCACCATGCGGAAGAAAAAGAACCTGACGGAGTCTGGGGAGGATACGGGAGCCGGGCAAGCAGATGGAGAGTAATGGGAAGATCACCACATTATTGTGGGATGTGGACGGAACACTGCTGGATTTTGACTATTCCATGCGGGGAGCATTGCGGAAATGTTTTCATACCCTGGGAAAGCCTCTTACGGAGGAGATGATTCTGCGCTACAGCCAAATCAATGACGGCTACTGGAAGAGGCTGGAGCGGGGAGAAGTGACGAAAGAGGAACTTCTGCCCGGCAGATTTCGGGATTTTTTTGCCGAGTACGGACTGACGGGAATAGATTTGGAGGCTTTCCTGAAAGAATTCCAGAACGGTCTGGGGCAGATCTATGCCTTTCGGGATGATGCACTGACGGTGGTAAAATCCCTGCAGGGCCATTACAGGCAGTATGTGGTGACCAATGGAGTGAAGGCCACACAGGAGAGTAAACTGAGCCTTTCAGGGCTTTTGGAGGTCATGGATGGGGTATTCGTCTCCGAGGCTGTTGGACATGCCAAGCCCAGCCGGATTTTTTTTGATTATTGTCTGGAGCATGTGGAGGAAAAGGACAGGAATCGGATAATGATTATCGGAGATTCCATGACCAGCGATATTCTGGGTGGGATACAGGCCGGGATAAGGACCTGCTGGTACAATCCCCAGGAAAACTCCTGCGGCTCTGCTTATAGGGCAGATTATGAGATTGGGATTCTGCAGCAGATTTACGAGGTGCTGGGGATCTATGTATAGGCATTTTCAGCGAGATTTTCCGGCTACCATAGCCTGACCAGGGTACATGCCCGGCCGGGCTTCTTTTTTGCCGCTGCGGCCCCATACCGCAGCAGGAAGGGGGATGCAGGCATATGGCGAGGGTATCGGGACAGAAACTGAAACTATTGTATCTGGCCAAAATCCTGGCGGAGGAGACGGACGAGGGACATGCCATCAGCACCCAGGAACTGATCGGCCGTCTGGAGAGCCTGGGAATCCACAGCGAGCGCAAGAGTATCTATGACGATATAGCCTGCCTGCAGCAGTTCGGCTATGATATCCTGCAGATGCAGAGCAGGCAGGGCGGCGGCTATTATATGGCAGGCAGAGAGTTTGAACTGGCGGAGTTGAAGCTATTGGTGGACGCAGTCCAGTCTTCCCGGTTCATCACGCCAAAGAAGTCCCGGGAACTCATCGGCAAGCTGGAAAAGCTGGCCAGCCGGCATGATGCGGGAAAGCTGCGCCGGCAGATCCATGTGGTGGGCCGGGTTAAAGCGGGGAACGAGAGTGTCTACTATGGTATTGACGCTCTGCACCGGGCGATTCAGGAGAACCGCCAGATTACTTTCCGGTATTTGGAGTGGAACGAACAGGGGCAGTTGGTTCCCCGCAGACAGGGCAGGCCTTACCGAGTCAGCCCCTGGGCGCTGCTCTGGCGGGAGGAAAATTATTATCTGCTGGCCTGGGACGGAGACGCCGGTATGATGAAGCATTACCGGGTGGACAAGATGGCGGAGGTGGAAGTACTTGCGGAGGAGCGGCTGGGGCAGGAGGTATTCGGCAGGCTGGATCTGGCAGTGTATGCGGACAAGACTTTCGGCATGTACGGAGGCAGAGAGGAGACCGTGGTACTGGAACTGCCGCGGCAGATGGCGGGCGTGGTGCTGGACCGTTTCGGAAAGGATACGCCGCTGCGCAGGGAGGGGGAAGATCGTCTGCGGGCCAGGATTGCTGTGGTGGTCAGCGATCAGTTTTACGGGTGGCTGGCGGGGCTGGGCAGAGGCGTTCGGATCCTGGGGCCCCGATGGGTCAGGGAGGAATATTGCGGCAGGCTGCAGGAAATACTGGAACAATACCCGGACCGAACATAGCCCGGTGCGGGAAACCCCGATGTACGCGGCATAACCGGCTAGTCAATAGGAAACCTTCAAAAATTGTCACTAATTTTCGAAACATTTTTCGGCAATATTTATTCATATCCTTCGTTGACAATATAGGCGCTTCTATTTTATACTAGATTTTGTACACCAAATATGGGTGTAATGTGGATACAGACACTATATATAGTAGGTGGCAGCCACAATAGATGGGAAAGGGATGGATGGAATGAACAATATGGCAGTACAGGAAACGAAAATCGCAGAGGATTATGGCATTATATTCAAGCCTGAGAAAACGGTGTATGTCATCAAGAAAGATGGCAGCAAGGAAGCCTTTAATGTGCAGAAGGTGATCGACGCCGTGGGCAAAAGCGCCTATCGTGCCCTGACAAAGTTTACCGATGAGGAGAAGCATCATATCTGCCAGTATGTGGTGGACAAGGTGGACGAGTTGGGCCAGGCGGAAATCCCCATTCCCATCATGCACAATATCGTGGAGAGCGCATTGGAACAGGTGAAGCCTGTTGTGGCCAAGAGTTACCGGGATTATCGCAACTATAAACAGGACTTTGTTCGGATGCTGGACGATGTGTACAAGAAGAGCCAGTCCATTATGTATGTGGGAGATAAGGAGAATGCCAATACGGACTCGGCCCTGGTGTCCACCAAGAGAAGCCTGATTTTTAATCAGCTCAACAAGGAACTGTATCAGAAGTTTTTTATGACTACCGAGGAGATCCAGGCCTGTCGTGACGGATACATTTATGTCCACGATATGTCCGCCCGCAGGGATACCATGAATTGCTGCCTGTTTGATGTGGAAAATGTGCTGCGGGGCGGCTTTGAGATGGGCAATGTGTGGTATAATGAACCCAAGACTCTGGATGTGGCCTTTGACGTGATCGGAGATATCGTGCTCAGCGCCGCCAGCCAGCAGTACGGCGGATTTACCGTGCCCAGCGTGGATCTGATTCTGGAACCTTATGCGGAAAAAACATATCGGAAATATCTGGATAAATATGCCCGGCTGGGAATTGACCCGGAAACGGCGGAGGCGGAGGCCAACGCAGATGTGGTACGGGAGTTTGAGCAGGGCTTCCAGGGCTGGGAGTATAAGTTCAACACCGTGGGAAGCAGCCGGGGGGATTATCCCTTTATCACGGTGACTGCGGGGACGGGCACCGGCCGCTTTGCCCGGCTGGCCACCATTTCCATGCTCAACGTGCGCAGGAAGGGACAGGGCAAGGCGGAGTGCAAGAAGCCTGTGCTGTTCCCCAAGATTGTGTTTCTGTTTGACGAAAACCTGCACGGTCCCGGGAAGCCGCTGGAGGATGTGTTTGAGGCAGGGGTATTGTGTTCTTCCAAGACCATGTATCCGGACTGGCTGAGTCTGACCGGCAAGGGCTATGTGGCCAGCATTTATAAGAAGTATGGCAAGATCATATCCCCCATGGGATGTCGGGCCTTCCTGTCCCCCTGGTATGAGAGGGGAGGCATGCATCCTGCGGACGATCAGGACATGCCTGTTTTCGTGGGCCGGTTCAACATAGGGGCCATTTCCCTGCATCTGCCCATGATTTTGGCCAAGTCCCGGAAGGAGAGCCGGGATTTCTATGAGGTGCTGGACTATTATTTGAATCTGATCCGCCAGCTTCATATCCGTACGTATGCGTATCTGGGGGAGATGCGAGCCTCTACCAATCCGCTGGCCTATTGTGAAGGCGGTTTTTTGGGCGGCCATCTGAAGCTGACCGATAAAATCAAGCCTCTGCTGAAATCTGCCACCGCCAGTTTTGGCATTACGGCCCTGAACGAATTACAGGAATTGTATAATGGCAAGAGCCTGGTGGAGGACGGGGCTTTCGCGCTGGAGGTCATGGAGTATATCAACAACCGGGTTACGGAGTTTAAGGAGGAGGACGGCAATCTGTACGCCATCTATGGTACCCCTGCGGAAAATCTCTGCGGTGTGCAGGTCAGACAGTTCCGCAAAAAGTACGGTATTGTGGAGGGTGTTTCCGACAGGGAGTATGTGAGCAACAGCTTCCATTGCCATGTTTCCGAGGATATTACTCCCATTGAGAAGCAGGATATGGAGGATCGGTTCTGGAATCTGTGCAATGGAGGCAAGATTCAGTATGTGAAGTATCCCATCGACTATAATATGGATGCGATAAAGACTTTGATTTACCGCGCCATGGACATGGGATTTTATGAGGGAGTGAACCTGTCCCTGGCCTACTGTGACGACTGCGGACACCAGGAACTGGAGATGGATGTGTGCCCTAAGTGCGGTAGCCGTAATCTCACCAAGATTGACCGTATGAACGGCTATCTGTCCTATTCCCGGGTTCATGGGGATACCAGGCTGAATGAGGCGAAGATGGCGGAGATTGCGGAAAGGAAGTCCATGTAATATGCGATACCATAATATAACCAAGGACGACATGCTAAACGGGGATGGTCTGCGTGTCGTACTGTGGGTGGCAGGCTGCAGCCATCGCTGCAGGGAGTGTCACAATCCTCTGACCTGGGATCCGGACGGAGGTCTGCTCTTTGACGAGGCCGCCAGGCAGGAGATTTTTGCCCAGTTGGACAAGAAGTATATTTCCGGAATCACTTTCTCCGGGGGAGATCCGCTGCATCCGGCCAATCGGCCGGAGGTGCAGGGCCTTATGACGGAGGTAAAGGAAAGATATCCGAACAAGACCATCTGGCTTTACACCGGGGATGTCTGGGAAAACATTTTGCAGGATCCTCTGATGCGGTTTGTGGATGTGCTGGTGGACGGCGAATTCCAGGTGGAGAAAAAAGATCCGAAACTTCTGTGGAAGGGCAGTTCCAACCAGAGGGTTATTGATGTACAGGCTTCCCTGAGACAGCCGGATCCGCTGATACCGGCGCTGCATTGCGGGGATTATGCGGGAGATGGGGACGGAGTCTTTCACGCTGTCCGGGGCGGGGTGCTTGACGGGCCGTCCTGCGGTATGAAATAGCGGACAAAGGAGGTAAAGATGAGAAGAATAGCCAGATTTCACAAGGTCAGTCCGCAGCAGTTCCTGTCTGCGATGGAAGAAGTATTTCCCGGATATTCCAGGGAGGAGGTCATGGAAATTCACGCTGCCATCAGGCTGCCGGAACGTGCCACCAAGGGCAGCGCGGGATATGATTTTTTCTCCCCCGTGGCCTTTTCCCTTATGCCCGGCGCATCCATCAAGGTGCCCACGGGCATAAGGGCCGAGATGGAGGAGGGCTGGGTGCTGAAGCTATACCCCCGGAGCGGTCTGGGCTTCAAATACCGTCTGCAACTCAACAATACGGTGGGAATCATTGACAGCGACTACTTTTATTCGGACAATGAGGGGCATATTCTGGCCAAAATCACCAACGACTCCCGGGAGGAGCGGACTGTGGAAATCCAGGCGGGCATGGGCTTCATGCAGGGGATCTTTCTGGAATATGGTATTACTATGGATGATGATGCCAGAGGGATTCGGAATGGGGGTCTGGGAAGTACCACAATCTGAATACAGGCAAAGAATTCAAATTCTACAATCTTTCAAAAGACTAAGCCAGTCTTTCCGTAATTTCGAACTTCTTGCTGGGCGGGAGCCTATATCCCATGGAATAATGTATCCACAGACACGGCAGGAAGGGAGGATTACCTTTCCTGCGAATTACATTTTCAGAAAGGAAAGGGAACTTTATGGAAAAAATCAAACAGATGGAAGAGGCGGAAAAGCAGACGCTGGCCAGCGTCAGGATGCCTCATGACAAGGGTTACAAAAAAAGCCTGTCAAGGGCCCGGGGAATTTCTGCATTTCCTCAAAAAGTACGTAAAAGCGGACTGGATGATGGGATTGGAAGAATCTGATTTGGTCCTATGTGACAAGGAAATGCTGGAACGGGACTATGAGGGCAAAGAAGCGGATTTGCTCTATAGAGTGTACATGCCTGACGGCAGAGAAGTATATATTTTCATTTTACAGGAACTACAGTCTTATGTTGACTATACGATGATATTCCGCATTCTGGTTTATATAGTTAACACATTGGTGATGTATTTTCTCGATACGAACAAAAATGAGCGGGAAAGGGCAGGGTTCCGACTGCCGGCCATGGTTCCCATTGTGTTTTACAACGGCCAAAGCAAATGGACTGCCGCCACAAGCATGAGAGAATACCAGAACAACGGTAATATTTTTGGTGATCACATTTTGAATTTGGAGTATTGTCTGGTTGATCTGACAGATGTTGAGGAAGAATACATATTGTCTACGAATACAGTTTTAGACAATATTATGTATTGCGACAAATACAGAAAGAAGCTGGAATTAGCCGGTGCAATCCGGGCGGCATATGGCAGGATCAGGGAATTGGGACTTCAGGAAGGGGAAGAATTTCGCAACTGGGTAAAGTATGTATTGTTGTCGGTCAGTAAGAACAAGGAAGCCGTGATAAATGAGATATTGAGTTGGGCCGGAAATGGGGAGGATGACATGGCGTTTGAATACAATATAGTCAGAGTACTTAGAGAAGAACGGGAAAAGGAAAAAGCAGAAGGAAAAGCAGAAGGAAAAGCAGAAGGAAAAGCAGAAGATATTTTGGAACTGCTTTTAGACATCGGTTCCGTCAACGATGCGCTGCGAGACAGGATTTTCAGCCAAGAGGACTTGGATGTTTTGAGCAAATGGCATAAATTAGCTGCCAGGGCCCAATCAGTCGAAGAATTTGAACGGCAATCTCTCATTTTCGACTGACAACTTACCCTTTTGTCAATTTACAAATACAGGGTTTTATGATAACATGAGAAACGGATACGTCTCGGGATGTGTCCGTTTTGTAATGTCAAAAATGTACGGCAGACACAGTGGGACAAAAGAGCCGTTTCGCGGCAGAAGCGAGGTAAATGTGAACGAAGATCTGAAAGTGGAAGATATCAAGGTGGAGGATCTGACTCCCATGATGCAGAAATATCTGGAGACAAAGGAGGAGCATCCGGACTGTATCCTGTTCTATCGGTTGGGTGATTTTTATGAAATGTTTTTTGAGGACGCACTGACTGCATCCCGGGAATTGGAGATCACGCTGACAGGCAAAAGCTGCGGCCTGGAAGAACGGGCTCCCATGTGCGGCGTGCCCTATCACGCAGTGGAAGGATATCTGAGCAAGCTGGTGGCCAAGGGGTACAAGGTGGCCATCTGTGAGCAGGTGGAGGACCCCAGGCTGGCCAAAGGCCTGGTGAAACGAGAGGTGGTGCGGATCGTCACCCCGGGCACCAATCTGAACACCCAGTTTCTGGAGGAGGGGAAGAACAATTATCTGATGTGCGTCACCTTTACCCCCGCAGGCATCGGCCTGGCGGCGGCAGATGTGACCACCGGCGATTTTTATATGACGGAAGTGGAAGACCTGCGAAGGCTCATGGATGAACTTATGAAATATGAACCTTCGGAGATTATCTGTAATGATGCATTCCTGGTCAGCGGCATGGACATCGGGGATCTGCGGGGACGGTTACATATTGCGGTCAGCGCCGCGGATGCCCGCTATTTTGATGACAGAACCTGTGAGCAAAGCATTCTGCGGCACTTCAAGGTAAAAAGCATGGTGGGCCTGGGACTGGAAGACTTTCCCATGGGAACCATCGCTGCCGGGGCTCTTCTGCAATATCTCTATGATACCCAAAAAACGGATCTGGGCCATATTGCCCACATTCATTCCTATCTGGCCAGCAAATTTATGCTGCTGGATTCCTCCACCAGGCGCAATCTGGAACTGGCGGAAACCCTGCGGGAGAAGCAGAAGAGAGGGTCGCTTCTATGGGTGCTGGACAAGACAAGAACGGCCATGGGGGCCCGAACCCTGCGCAGCTATCTGGAGCAGCCCTTGATCGAGAAGGCAGAGATGGAAAGACGTTTGGATGCCATCGAGGAACTGAACGGGGACGCAGTGTCCAGGGACGAGCTGCGGGAGTATCTGGGGCCCATCTATGATCTGGAACGGCTGCTGGGAAAGGTGACTTACAAGACGGCTAATCCCCGGGATCTGCTGGCCTTCCGCAATTCTTTGGAGATGCTGCCGCCTATTCGAAAGGTATTGGCCGGTTTTCAAAAAGAGTTACTGGTTCAAATCATCGGTGACATGGACAGTCTGGAGGATCTGTATAGATTGATTGACAGCGCCATTGTGGAGGAACCTCCCATCACCATTCGGGAGGGAGGCATAATCAAAGACGGCTACGATGAGACCATAGATATGCTGCGCAGCGCCAGACGGGACGGGAAGATGTGGCTGGCGCAGCTTGAGGAGCAGGATCGGGAGCGCACGGGCATTAAGAATCTGAAAATAAAGTACAACAAAGTGTTCGGGTATTATTTTGAAGTAACCAATTCCTTTAAGGGGCAGGTACCAGAGGATTATGTACGCAAACAGACTCTGGCCAACGCGGAGCGTTATACCACGCCCCGGCTGAAGGAACTGGAGGATACCATTCTGAATGCGGAGGATAAATTGTCCGCGTTGGAGTATGAGGTATTTTGCCGGATCAGGGACGGCATCGCAGGGGAGATAGAACGGATCCAGCGTACAGCCAAAGCGGTGGCGGGGCTGGACGTACTGGCTTCCCTGGCCTATGTGGCGGAGAGAAACAATTATGTGCGCCCCGCCCTTAACGAAAAGGGCCTCATCCAGATCAAGGACGGCAGGCATCCGGTGGTGGAACAGATGATTGACAATGAGATGTTTATCGCCAACGATACCCTGCTGGACAATGGGAATCATTGCGTTTCCGTGATCACCGGTCCCAATATGGCGGGAAAATCCACTTATATGCGCCAGACGGCGCTGATTGTGCTGATGGCCCAGATGGGCTGCTTTGTCCCTGCCAGAAGCGCCAATATCGGCATCGTGGATCGGATTTTCACCCGGGTAGGGGCTTCGGATGATCTGGCCAGCGGTCAGTCCACTTTTATGGTGGAGATGAATGAAGTGGCCAACATCCTTCGGAATGCCACGGCCAACAGCCTGCTGATCCTGGACGAAATCGGCAGGGGGACTTCCACCTTTGACGGGCTGAGCATCGCCTGGGCGGTGATTGAACATATCAGCAACAAGAAGCTGCTGGGGGCCAAGACCCTTTTCGCCACCCATTATCACGAATTGACGGAACTGGAGGGTAAGATCGGCAATGTGAACAATTACTGTATCGCCGTAAAGGAGTGCGGGGACGATATTGTTTTCCTGCGCAAGATTGTCAAGGGCGGGGCAGACCGCAGCTACGGCATTCAGGTGGCCAGGCTGGCAGGGGTGCCGGATATGGTGATTGACAGGGCCAAGGAGATCGCGGAACAGTTGTCGGACAATGATATTACGGAGAAGGTGCAGAACATTGCCGTGGATCATAAGGGAGAGGGAAAAGCGAAGAAAGCGCCCCGGTATGACGAGGTGGATTTGGCTCAGATGTCCCTGTTCGACACGGTCTCCGATGCAGATGTGGTGAAAGAACTGACGGAACTGGACATTACGGTGATGACTCCGCTGGACGCCATGAACACTTTATACAGACTGCAGAACAAGCTGAAAAACCGCTACAAGGGATATTAATCATGCGGAACTTGATAGGGTATGCTTGAAAAATGCGATTAAGAAAGGGACAGACATGAACCAGATACAGGTACTGGATTCGGAGACCATAGACAGGATTGCCGCCGGGGAGGTGGTGGAGCGCCCCTCCAGCGTGGTAAAGGAACTGGTGGAAAATGCCATGGACGCCGGGGCGGACTCCATCACCGTGGAGATCAAGGACGGCGGCATCAGCCTGATCCGCATCACGGACAATGGCTCCGGGATTCCCGGAAATCAATTACGCACGGCTTTTCTGCGCCATGCCACCAGCAAGATCCGCAGCGCGGAGGATTTGGCCGGTATCGCCAGCCTGGGCTTTCGGGGAGAGGCGCTGTCCAGCATCTGCGCGGTGGCTCAGGTGGAAGTGATTACCAAGACTCAGGAGGCTCTCACGGGTATCCACATGGCCATGGAGGGGCCCAGAGAGACAGTATTTGAGGAGGTGGGAGCGCCCACGGGTACCACATTTGTGATCCGCAACCTCTTTTTTAATACCCCCGTGCGGCGCAAATTCCTGAAAAGCCCTGCAACGGAGGCCGGTTATATCATTGATCTGATGGAGCATATGGCGCTGTCCAGACCGGACATCTCCTTCAAGTTTCTGGTGGGAGGACAGACCCGTTTTTATACCTCAGGAAATGGGGAATTGCGGGATGTGATCTACCGTGTTTACGGCAGAGATATGATCCAGAATCTGGTACCTTTCTCTCTGGAGACGGAAGAACTGGTGATGGACGGCTATCTGGGTACTCCGGCCATAGTCCGCTCCAACCGTAATTTTGAAATTTATTTTCTAAACGGCAGATATATCCGCAGCAATCTGCTGGGCAGGGCCATCGAAGAGGGATATCGGGAATACCTGATGCAGCACAAGTTTCCCCTATGTGTACTGCATGTGAAATTAAAGGACATATCCAAAGTGGACGTGAATGTACATCCCAGCAAGATGGAGGTGCGCTTTCTGGACGGACCCGGAATCTTCGAGGCCGTGTCCGCAGGCATCCGGGAACGGCTTCGAAACCGGGAGATGATTCCCACCGTGGGGATAGACGGCAAACAGCCCGCAGACCAGGATGTGCGGCGCCTGGAAGAGATGGCCGGATATGGGAAAAATGCCGCAGCCTCAAAAAATTCCCGGGAAGAGCAATGGGGTACGGGGCAGCAAAAGCAAGGGACCCTTTCTGCGGGTGGAGAAAGAAGGGAAAAACCACAGGCCGCCCCGGAGCCCTTTGAAGTAAACCGTACCCGTCAGTACCGGGTGATGGAAGAGACCCGCTACGAGGCAGACAGGCAGCAGACCGGGGACTACCGCCAGGGGGAATTGTTTGAGGATAAAGTGCTGACACCGGAAAAACGTCTCTATTTCAAACTGATCGGCCAGGTGTTTGAAACATACTGGCTCATCGAATATGAGGACAAACTGTTTATCATCGACCAACATGCGGCTCATGAAAAGGTGAAGTTTGAGCGCTTTATGAAGCAGTATCACGAGAAGAGCCTGGTGAGTCAGAATCTAATGCCCCCCATTATCGTAAGCCTGTCCGGGCAGGAGGAGACTGCATATAAGGAGTATGCGGCCGTATTTGCGGAACTGGGTTTTGAAGTGGAGCCTTTCGGCGGCAGCGAATATGCTTTGCGCAGCGTTCCGGTGGATCTCTATGGCTGTCAGGAGAAAGAACTTTTCCTGTCGGTACTGGACGAACTTTTAGAGGGAGGAATCAAGGGAGATCTGACGGCAGTGCGGGAAAAGATCGCCTCCATGTCCTGCAAGGCGGCGGTGAAGGGCAACAACCGACTGAGCGCCCGGGAGGCCCAGAAATTGATTGACGAACTGCTGACGCTGGACAATCCGTATAATTGCCCTCATGGACGTCCCACCATTATATCCATGAGTAAATATGAATTGGAGAAAAAATTTAAACGATGAGACCTTTGATTGTACTGACAGGCCCCACGGCAGCGGGCAAGACGGCGCTTTCCATAGGGCTGGCCGAGAGAGTGGGGGGAGAGATCCTCTCGGCGGATTCCATGCAGGTTTACCGGGGGATGGATATCGGTTCAGCCAAGATCCGCCCGGAGGAGACCCGGGGGGTTCCCCATCACCTGATCGATGTGCTGGATCCACACCAGGAGTTCAATGTGGTGGTGTTCCAGCAGCTTTGCCGGCAGGCCCTGGAAGGCATCTATGAGCGGGGACATATCCCTATTCTCACTGGAGGCACAGGCTTTTATATCCAGGCCGTTCTGCGGGATATTGATTTCACGGAAAATGAAGAAAATACGGAATACCGACGGGAACTGGAACAATTGGCCGCCCGGAGAGGCCCCGGGCATTTGCATGAGATGCTGGCGGCAGTGGATCCGGCGGCAGCAGAGGCCATCCACGCCCACAATCTGAAGCGGGTGATCCGGGCCCTGGAATTTTACCATCTCACCGGGGAAAGGATTTCGGAACACAATGAGCGGGAAGCCGAAAGGCCGTCGCCCTATCGGTACTGCTACTTTGTACTGAATGATGACCGGGAGAGACTCTACAGGCGTATAGAGGAACGGGTGGACCGAATGCTGGAGGAGGGGCTGGTGGAGGAAGTACGCTGCCTGGTGTCCCAGGGCTGCCAGCGGGATATGGTTTCCATGCAGGGACTGGGTTACAAGGAAATCCTGGACTATCTGGCAGGGGAGATCTCTCTGGAAGAGGCAGTCTATCGCATCAAACTGGGCACCCGACATTTCGCCAAGCGTCAGTTGACCTGGTTTCGGCGGGAAAAAGAGGTAATCTGGTTAAATAAGCCGGATTATGGGTATGATGAGGGGAAAATCCTGGAAGCCATGATTGGGCATCTGGAGGCTGCAGGGATTCTGACCCAGGGGAATGCACGGGGCTGCGTCACCGCACAATAGAATAAGACGCCTGTACCGCAGGCAGATGGGATGTGAATATTTTATGAATATTGGATATGATATGTACCAGGATCTGGGAATCTCCCGGGAAGTCCATGCATATGGGGAGACTGTGCTGGAAGGCTTGAAAGAACGCTTTGCCGGGGTGGATGCCGTGGCGGAGTACAACCAGTTAAAAGTGCTGAAAGGAATGCAGGATCACCAGGTCAGCGAGGCATGTCTGCTGGGTACTACGGGCTACGGCTACAATGATCTGGGCAGGGACACCCTGGAGAAGGTCTACGCCTCCGTTTTCCACACCGAGGACGCACTGGTGCGTCCTCAGATTACCTGCGGGACCCATGCCCTGGCTCTGGCCCTGATGAGCAATCTGCGGCCCGGCGACGAATTGTTATCCCCGGTGGGAAAGCCCTACGATACGCTGGAGGAGGTCATCGGTATACGGCCCTCCAGAGGTTCTCTGAGGGAATACGGTGTGACCTATTCCCAGGTGGATCTTCTGCCCGACGGCAGCTTTGATTATGAGGGCATCCGCCGGGCCATAAAAGAGCGCACCCGTCTGGTGACCATCCAGCGCTCCAAGGGCTACCAGACCAGGCCCACTTTTTCCGTAAAACAGATAGGAGAGCTGATAGCCTTTGTGAAGAAGATTAAGCCGGACGTCATCTGCATGGTGGACAACTGCTACGGAGAATTCGTGGAGCCGCAGGAGCCCAGCGATGTGGGGGCGGACATGGTGGTGGGCTCCCTGATCAAGAACCCGGGAGGCGGACTGGCCCCCATCGGCGGCTACATCGCCGGGCTTTCCAGCACCTTCCTTTCCTTCATCGTCTTTGGCAACTACGGCCTGGGGCTGGAGATGCGGGGGCGGCTGGACCTTTCCGGGGCTATTGCCGCCGGGGCGGATATCCCCAGTGTCATTATCTCCATCTTCCGCACCCTGCCCCTGCCGGCGGTGGCTTTGGGGCTGCTGTTTATCACCATGGTGCTGTTTTACGCCACCACCTTTGATTCCCTCACCATGGTGGTAGCCGCCTACTCCTACCGCCGCCTGGCGGAGGTGGAGGAGCCCCACCATGCGGTACGGATCTTCTGGGCCTTCATCTTCATCATCTTTCCCATCGGCCTCATCAATGCCCAAAGCTCCCTCAGCAGCCTTCAGTCGGTCTCCATTGTGGCGGCCTTCCCCATCGGCATTGTTATTGTGCTGTTGGTAGCCAGCTTCCTGAAGGATGCCGGACAGTACCTGCGGGGAGCAAAAGACACGCCCCCCGGCGGCCGGAAAGATTAGCCCTCTCCCCTTCCCTTTGGACTTCAGGACCATCCCTTTGGTCCTTGCAAGTAAGTTCTGGCCGGCAGGGTCGCACAGCCCCGCCGCCCAGGGCGAAGAAGTGTTTTCGCGTTGTACCCAAACGTAATGAGGAGGAAAATTTATGACAAAGACCCGCGCAAGCAACAAATGGATGACCCTAATTCTGGTCGCCTTCGCCGGCGGCATCATCACCAAGCTCCCCTATCTTCGGGAAACCTACATGGCCCCCCTGATGGAGGCCACCGGCGCCAACGCCACCCAGCTGGGCCTTATCATGTCCGCTTACGGCATTGTAAACTTCATTTGCTACTTCCCCGGCGGCATTCTGGCCGATAAGTTCAGCTGCAAATCCCTTATCGTCTTCTCCTGCATCGGCACCGCTCTGGCCGGCTTCTGGTTCTGGACCATGCCCAGCTTCATCTGGCTGGTTGTGATTCACGCCATCTTCGCCATCACCACCGTTTTCACCTTCTGGGCCGCCATGGTCAAGAGCATCAACCGGCTGGGCGAAGCGGAGGAGCAGGGCCGTCTCTTCGGCCTGCTGGAAGGGG
>OFFT01000445.1_pt1 | contig 30521 bp, 31 predicted proteins | sample 1521581 | NCBI WGS metagenome assembly OFFT01 (sample SAMEA3504084, study PRJEB24116) | mouse gut metagenome | biome: mouse gut; feature: mouse-associated habitat; material: faeces | place: Denmark | collected 2011
GGAAAGGTAAGGGATTATGACGGCAAAGGAATTGGACGCGCTGAAAGGTGTGGATATCCGGACGGTTGAGAAGGAGGTGCTTACGGATATCCGGGAGGTGGAGGTTGACAGGAGCCTGCCGCTGGAGGAAAGGAAGATGGCCTATCTGGAAGCGGTGGGGAATCCCTATGCGGTACGGGTGGGGGATATGAAGGTACGGGTACGGTTTGCGGAGGATGGGGCCTCTTTTGAAGAGGTTTTTGAAAATATGTTGAGGAATGTATAAAATAGTTCTGGATTTTTTGAGGCGGAGGCGCTATGATTGTCTTAGGGACAAGTTAGTGCATCCGCCTTTTTGATTTTGCAGGTGATTCTGGCAGAGAATGAAAGGAGCGGAAGCACATGGAAAGTAAACAATTCAAGAAGATCTATCATGCCGCCATCTATGTCCGATTGTCGAAGGAGGATGGCGATGTTGCCGGCGCGTCTAAGGCGGAGAGCAACAGCATTTCTAATCAGAAAGAGCTTATCAAAAATTTCCTGAAGGACAAAGAGGATATTGTGGTGGTGTCGGAACGGGTGGACGACGGGTACAGCGGTTCCAGTTTTGAGCGGCCTTCTTTCAAGCTGATGATGGAGGATATCAAGAAGGGCGTTGTGGACTGCGTGGTGGTCAAGGACCTGTCCAGGTTCGGGCGGGAGTATATTGATTCCGGCAGGTACATTGAGCGGTTGTTCCCGGCTCTGGGAGTGCGTTTTATCGCCGTCAATGACGGATACGACAGCCTGGAGGGGAAGGACCAGTCAGACGAGATTATCATTCCGTTCAAAAATTTGATAAATGACGCATACTGCCGGGATATTTCGGTGAAGATACGGAGCCATTTGGAGGTGAAGCGGAAGAACGGGGAGTTTATCGGTTCTTTTGCGCCTTATGGGTATCAGAAGGACGAGGGGTGCCGGAACCGGCTGGTCATTGACCCGGTGGCGGCCGGTATTGTGAGGGATATTTTCCGTATGAAGCTGCACGGCATGAGCCAGGATGCCATTGCGGGCAGGCTGAATGAGACGGGGGTGCTGTCTCCGATGGAGTATAAGAATGCGTCCGGGAGCAATTACCGGACCGGCTTTAAGACCGGGGAGCGGGCGCTGTGGAGTTCGGTCACGGTACGGCGGATTCTGGAAAATGAATGTTATATCGGGAATCTGGTGCAGGGCAGGCAGACGACGCCGAACCATAAGGTGAAGAAGTCGGTTGTGAAGCCGGAGAAGGACTGGGTGCGGATTGAGAAGAACCATGAGCCGGTGGTTTCGGACCGGGATTTTGCCATTGTGCAGAGGCTTCTGGGGATGGATACGAGGATGTCCCCGGAGCAGACGGAGGTGTACCCTCTGGCGGGCATGGTGGTATGTGCGGACTGCGGCGCGGTCATGGTGAGGAAGAATGTGTGTGCCGGAAAGAGGAAGTACCGGTATTATGTGTGTTCCAGGAATAAGGCGACGAAGGAGTGCGCAAGCCACAGGATCGCGGCGGAGCGGCTGGAAGAGGCGGTCCTGCATCTTCTGAAAGTGCAGATTAGCAATATCCTTGACTTGAAGCGGGTCATGGAGAAGGTCTCTGAAATCCCGTTTCAGGAGCTGGATATACGGGAACTGGAGAAGCGGATTGAGCAAAAAGAAGCGGAGGTCCTGCGGTGTAAGGAACTGCGGAATATGCTTTATGAGGACATGAAGGACGGCATTGTCTCCAAAGAGGACTATATGGAACTGCATGAGGCGTATACGCAGAGGCGTGACATGGCGGAGGAAGCAGTGGGGAAGATGAAGCAGGAGATTAGGGATATTATTGCTTCCAATACGGACAAGTACCGGTGGCTGGATTATTTTGCGGAGCATAGGAACATTGACCGGCTGACAAGGAACGTGGCGGTGGAGCTGATTGACAGGGTGAAGGTCGTGGATAAGGATACGGTGGAAGTGGTTTTCAGCTTCGGGGACTGTTATAAGGAGGTTCTGGAAGGGCTGAAACATGCGGGCTGTGAGGTGGTCTGCGACAGCCGGGGCAGGGTCCGGTTTGAATGGAAGGAGGCGGTATAGCATGGCGAGGAAGTCTAAGAAAGTGGATTTTGTGAATGTGAACGATCTGCCGGAGGCCGGCGCCGTGCCGGCTCCGGTGAGGGCGGCTTGTTATAAGGCGGGGCTGTATGCCAGGCTTTCCGAGGAAACGGAAGAGAACCGGGAGCGGGCGACGGTGGAGACACAGATGGAGCTTCTGCGGAAGTTTGCGGCGGAGCAGGAGGATATGGTCATTGCTAGGGAGTATGCGGATATCTCCTGCACGGGCACGAATTTTGAGCGTCCGGGGTTTGAGGAAATGATGCGGGACATGAGGGACGGGGTGATTGACTGTATCGTTGTGAAGGACCTGTCCAGGCTGGGAAGGGATTATGTGGAGACGGGGAATTATATTGAGCGGGTGTTTCCGTTTTTCGGCGTGAGGTTTATTGCGGTGACAGACGGGTACGATTCGGAGAAGCCGGGCGGGGAACTGGTGATGCCGCTGAAAAATATGGTCAATGAGATGTATGTGAAGGATCTGTCCAAGAAGATGAGGACGGCGCACAGAGCCATGTGGCAAAAGGGAGAATATTCTTCTGGTTCGGTTCCGTATGGGTATGTCAATGAGGGAAGGCAGCTTTGCCCGGACGTGAAGGTAAGGGGAACGGTGAAGGAGATTTTCAGGCTGTTTCTGGAGGGGTGTTCTTTGAAGGAGATTGCGAGACGGCTTTCTGTAAAAACGGTTAATCCCAGGGCGTATAAGCTGATGCAGGCAGGGCGTGAGATTCCCGAAGGGCTGAATACGGGATGGAACTGTGTGACGGTAAAGTTGATTCTTGTTAATCGTGCTTACGTTGGTGACAGTGTCCATAATAAGAACAGGCGGGTGAACGGGAAGCAGGTCAGGGCGCCGAAGGAGGAATGGATCATTGTGGAGGATACCCATGAGCCGTTGGTCAGCAGGGAGGATTTTGATATGGTCCAGGAAATGCTTGCGGACAATGTAAAGCAGTTTCATTCCACACATGGCAAAAACGGCTTTGACCATTCCAGGTTTAATCTGGTGGGGAAAAAGATTGTATGTGCGGACTGTGGAAAGATTATGGGATTCCGTACAGAGGGAACCAGGCATATCAATAAATTTTACCGGTGTAAGACTTATCTGGATACGACAAAAAGGGGCTGTACGAACCATAAGGTATCTCTGGAGACAGTGAACCAGGCTGTGTTTGAAGCAGTCCGTGAGCATATGAGGCTCTGCGTGGATACGGAGGACGCTGTGAAGCGGAAGAACGGCGGGGCTGACAGCGTGAGGAAATATGATGTTTATGGGAAGGAAGCTGGCAGGATAGAGAGGGAGCTGCAGAGGACGACGGAAGTAAAGGCAGGCATTTTTGAGGATTATAAGGACGGGCTGATTGACGAAGAGCAGTATGCAGAGATTAGCGGGAAGTATGCAGTGAAGGTGAAGGAGCTTTCTGCAAGGCTTGATGAGATGCTGAAAGCCCAGGCGGAGTATTCCAGGGAGTACCGTGTTGACGGGGGATGGAAAGCGGCGGTGGAGCGGTTCCGGAATGAGCAGGAGCTGACAAGGGAGATGGCGGAGGCTTTTGTGGACAAGGTTCTGGTATATGAGGATGGGAGTGTCAGGGTGCATCTGAAATATGATAAGGAACTGAAAGACCTGTTGAGTCTTGGGACAGAGAGGGAGGCGGTGTAAATGGATAGGATTATGGCTGCCATGTATCTCCGTCTCTCCAATGAGGACAGGGATAAGGAAAAGGGAGAAGAGAGCAACAGCATTTCAGCGCAGAGAGCGCTTCTGACAAGGCATATAGAGGAACTGCTGCGGGGGCAGGAATACAGTATCACGGAGTTTTGTGATGACGGATATTCCGGCGTTGATTTCCGCAGGCCGGGAGTGCAGGCATTGATTGAGGCAGCAAAGAGCGGGGATATCCATATGATCGTTGTAAAGGACTTCTCACGGTTCGGCAGGGATTATCTGGAGGTGGGGCGGTTCCTGGAATATATCTTCCCTATTTTGCAGGTACGGTTTGTGTCTGTGAATGACGGTTACGACAGTGCCGATAAGTTCGGGGCTACAGGCGGTATGAGTGTTGCGTTGAAGAACCTGGTGTATGGGATGTACAGTGCTGATTTGTCAAAGAAAGTCCGGTCTGCCAGGGATACGAGGGTGAGGAACGGGGAGTTTGTCGGGCAGTTTGCGCCGTATGGGTATCGGAAGAATCCGGAGGATAGGCATGAGCTTCTGGTTGATGAAGATGCGGCGTGGGTGGTCCGTAAGGTCTTCCATATGGCGGCAGAGGGGGTCAGCCATTCGGAGATTGCAAGGCGGCTGAATGAAGAGGGGATTCCCACAAGGTATATGTATCATAAGCTGAAAGGCGATAATTTCCCGGATAAACAGCCCCATGTGAAGATAAAGAAATGGGATAACAGTGCGGTCAGGGATATCGTCACAAATGAGACTTATCTGGGAACGCTGTTCTGGAACCGTGCGAAGTGCGGGATGGATACCGATAAGAAACGGGTGGAGCAGCCCAGGGAAAAGTGGATTGTGATAGAAGGGCAGCATGAGGCGCTTATCTCCCAAGAGATTTTTAAGAGGGCGAATGATAACCTGGCGGGGCTTGACGTGAGCGGACGGAAGACGGGCAGGAGGAATCTGTTCTTTGTCTGCGGATACTGCGGGAAGGGGCTACGGTTTTCCGACAGGAAGAAGGAAAAGTATCTCTGCAGGAGCCGGACGCAGGAGTTGGAGAATGACTGCCAGAGGGTGGAGGTCAGTAGGAAAGAGATTGAGGATGCGGTGCTGGAGCAGGTGAGGGTGATGGCGGGTATGCTGATGGAAGACAGGGATATCCGCAGGGAGGCACGGAAAGGTAATGAGGCATCGGAGCTTGAAGTGGAGATTGCTGACAGTACAAAGGAATTGGCGCAGTGGAAAGGGACGAAGATGCGTCTGTATGAGCGGTATAAGGCCGGGGAGGTCAGCCGGGAGGAATATATGGAGCGGATTGAAAGGGGCAAGGTTCGGATGGAGGAATTGGAGCGGGCCAGGCGTGAGGCGCAGGCGAAACTTGACCAAATACAGGAGGTTTCCGGTTCGGAGGAAATACCGGACGAGGAACTGACCGGGCTTTCCGAATTGGAGGTTTTTGATAAGGATAGGTTGAAGGTGCTGATTGAGAAAGTGATTGTTTATGGGGAGGATGTTATGGAGATTGTGTGGAAGGTGCGGAGCCCGTTTGACAGTGAAGTTTCTGTATGAAATATAGTTCCATTTTGGGAGAAGTGGTGGTAAAATATGAGCCATGGACAGAAATGTCTGTGGCTTTTATTTTGTAAATTAAGCATAGGTTCTCAAAGATTAACTCAAATTTTTGTTTGAGAGTTATGGGGGACAGATAAGAAAGATATGGATAGTGTTAATGTGTAAATGAAATTTTCGCCAAAGAAGAAAGGGGTAATAAATATGGGTTTTCATAATACAAAATATTTGGTTGGAAATATTTTAGATAGTTTGGGTGGGATTCCAGAGGAATGCAGTTGGATAGATTATAAAGCAGGATGCGAATTTGACAGAGAATTTAGAGAAGGAATTAAGTCATTAGTTGTAGCCTTTTTAAATTCTATTCAGGCATTTGATAAAGATAAATATATTATTTTTGGAATTTTTGAAGACAAAAAAATGAAGAAGAAGACGATTACAGGACTTCAAGATTATAAATTTCCGGATGATAATGAATGGCAAAATACATTTACTCATATTCAGCCTTTTCCTATTTATACTGAAACCGGAACATTGGAGTATAAAGGTTTGTTGTTGGGATACATTTGTATATTTGCACAGAATTATAAAGGACCTTATTACTATAGTAAAAAGAAAAATGTGAGTTCATATCCGATTAGACGTGGTGGGAACAAATATGAAATGACAGAAGAAGAGAAGTCTGAATTTACTAATTTGAGCAATAGAATCACTCAAAACGGCAGGATTTATGTAAAATCAGAGATACTTAATATATTAGTAACTTTGGGAAAGTATAATAGCAGTAATCAAAATGATATTAATCTTATTGAAGATAGAACAGGGAAAACACATGATGATGTCAAACAATATTGTTTAAAAATGGATAATTTGTTTACACAAGAAGAAAAAAGTATTTATGGGTTAAGGGGATCAATAACTGTTGAGGTACAAGAAAAGCATAGCAGATTATTGCAATTTTCATCGGATGAAGTTATTTATGCCTTGGAGTTCATTAGCTGTATATTAAAAAACAAATCAATAATGTATTCACATGAATTGTTTGAAGGGATTGCAGACACACTTATTTTTTTTGCGGATCATGGATATTCATATGCGGCAAATCAGGTGATAGAGTCCATAATAGACGTAAGTATATTTAAGAAAAGCAGATATCCTATTCTTTCACAGATGGCAGAGGTTTCCCCAGCTTTTTTGTTAAATCTGATTATGGAATATAAAACGGACATAATGGAGAAAAAACATAGTAAAGAAAATGCGATGCAAGTGTTAAGAACAGTGGCATGGTATCCGGAACATTATGCAGAGGCGACAAAGCTTTTAATAGAATTTGGCGATCAATCCGTATATGAGCTATTTGAATGCGGAGAAATAGCATCTGCTACATGTTTTGATCAAAAACTTAATTTGATAAAAGAAATAGTAAAAAATGATGCAGATTTAGCTTTCCACATATTAAATAAGGTACTTGATTTTAATCCTAAGATACCAAAAATACTTAGCTACAGCTATGTGCCGGAAAAGTATAAGAGATGGAGGGGTGGGACACATAGTTTTAAGATTGACCAATTGCAGACATATTTTGATATTATGGTCGATATTGCCGGAACTGATGCGAAAAAAATTTTGGAGCTTCTTCCTCAATGGCTCAAACCGTATCCATTTAGTAATTTACAACGATTAGCGGAATGTATCGAGAGGGCTGAACCCGTTATTACGTCATCAGATGAAAGGGTAGATTTGTGGTACCGATTATGCGTTATGCCGCTTGTTTATGTTACAGATGAACCAGTAGATGATGTACTAAAGGAGCAGCTTGTTTCAGTAGGAAAAAAATTTAAGCCAGACAGTTTGCTGCAACAGCAACAGTGGTTTAGAGAAAGCATTCGACAAGATCTGTCCATCGATGGTTCTGAATGGCATGTTGTGTGTGAGAAAATATTTAATGAGCAAAAGAAGGTGCTTTTGGCAATTTACAAGGAGGGCGGTATAAAAAAATTGATTGATTTTGTTCAATTAGTTTATATTGATTCATTTCAATTGGCTAAGATGCTGTTATCACCAGACTTTTCTCTTACAATTGAAGATGATAATATGCTAGTCTTGGCATTCCTGGATTGCCCTATAAAATATAAAAGCTATTTTAGCAATAAGTCATATTCTCAAAAGATAGACTGGATTAAAAATTTGAATATTGAAAGGCTGGATATAAATGAAAAGGCTGGATTTTTTGCAGTTTTGGATACAAATATTGAAAATATAAAATATTTTGAAGAGCAATTAGGAAACAATGGACAATTATATTGGGAAAATGTTGATAGTAGTCGATTTTCAAATGAGTTAAGTATTCAATATGGATTTAAGAAATTTATAGAATATAATATACCTCAAAAAGCATTCGGCTTATTGGAACCTTTACAAACAGTGCAGATGGAGCAGTCAGATCCAAATTGGCTTTTTGATGCGTTAATAGAACAAGAAAAGTATGATGATTGTTATCTTTCCATGGGGGCGTATGAATTTGCTTACAGAATCCTTTATGGACGGATTGACGAAAATAAGCTGGAAAGAATGGAACATTTATCTTTTAAACTATATGGGCGGATATCATACTACATTTCAGGATATGCTGGATTTAAGCCGCTCATTACATTTAAAAGAATTTCCAATGATCCCACTTTTTTTACTGAAATCGTAAAATATATTATTAATGACTCGTTTAGTATTTGGAATCATATCTTGAAAAGTTGTGACCAGGGTCCTGAATCATCAGTTGATTGGATACAGGGTATCAATAATCTTACATATAATGAAACGGATATAGTTAAGAAAAAAATGGAATATTGGGAAGGATTCATTTTATTTAATGTTTTAGATATTAATTCAGTGGGCGATTATGAAATATCGGTTTTCAATGCTGAACTATTAAATGAATCTGAAGATAAGCGGAACGGGTTTTATTTTCACGCTTACTACTCACTGAATGGGTTCCATGCTAATGGGTCTTTTGAGTATGACTCCAAAGACCGAAAAGATGCTGATAGATATAAGAAACTTGCAGTTATACAGGAAGAAAGAGGAAATACGGAGTTTAGTAAAATGCTTTATACACTTAGTGAGGATTTGATTAATAGTCTAGAAAGCTAATTTTATAAATTAAAAATTTGGTGTTAGTCAATAAGGAACTGTCGGAAAATAACTGCTACAATTTGTTCAGAAAAAAGCCCAGAAATACAATAAAAATTGTCATAAAGTTGTAGCAGTTATTTGTAGACAATTCCTAACTGTGTTTTATCTAAATTAGAATGCGACATTTATGGTACTTCCGAACCGCACCAACGCATATGTTGACTGACAATGAAAATTTTTATTCCTTACTTGACACGAGCAGACATTATGCTGCCTGATATCAACGGCTTCCACATATGCCGTAAGATCAGGGAAAAGCATTATTATCCTGTGATCATGCTGACGGCCAGAAACGGGGACGGCGATAAGATCATGGGATTGACCATAGGAGCGGACGACTATATTACAAAGCCCTTCAATCCGCTGGAAGTTGTTGCCAGAGTGAAAACACAATTAAGGCGTTACAGGAATTATAATATGCTTGCTGAAAAAAAGCCGACCGGGACGGAGGAGTATGATATCAGGGGACTGCGCATCAACAGGCATACCCATAAATGTTTTTTGTATGGAAAAGAATTATCGTTGACGCCGACAGAATTTTCGATCCTCTGGTATTTATGCGAGCATCAGGGAACAGTAGTTCCGTCGGAGGAGCTGTTTGAGGCAGTGTGGGGTGAGAAATATCTGCATAACAATAATACGGTGATGGCGCATATAGGCCGTTTACGGGAAAAGATGAACGATTCGGCCAAAAAGGCAAAATTTATCGTAAACAGATGGGGAGTCGGGTATATCATTGAATCATAAAAAATCGAGACAAAATAAAGAATTTCAGATATTCCATGCAAAAGTTTTCAGGCGGCTGGCCGTAATGTTCCTGGTGGCAATGCTGCTTGTCTATTTTCTGCGTACCACGGTTTTGCACAGGCGTGTCGGTGATACGATCATAGACATTCTGCAAAATGTTTTCCTGATGGAATACGATGCGGCGTACAGTCTCTATCAGCAGGCATTCCGTAATCGTATGGACATGATCCTGATCATTGCGCTGGTGGCAGCATTCCTTCTTATCTTTCGCATCTATCTAAACTGGTTTACGAAGTATTTTGAGGAAATCGGCAGGGGAATGGACAGCCTGATCGAAGAAGGCGCAGCGGAAATATCTTTATCGCCGGAACTTTTTCCGATGGAGCGCAAGTTGAACACGATAAAGCATATGATCGAGCAGCAAAAGAATGATATGCTTGCCGCGGAGCAGAGAAAAAACGACCTGATCATGTATCTCGCCCATGATCTGAAAACGCCTCTGGCTTCAGTCATAGGCTATCTGAATTTACTGCGTGACGAAGGACAGATAGCGGATACGCTGAGAGAAAAATATCTTTCGATCTCTTTGGATAAGGCGGAACGGCTGGAAGATCTGATCAATGAGTTTTTTGAAATATCAAAGTATAATCTGACGACGATCTCTCTTCAATACAGCACGATCAATCTGAAACGGCTGCTGGAAATGCTGCTGTATGAATTCCGGCCAATGCTGCAGGAGAAAAAACTGCACTGCACGCTGCATGTCGAAGAACAGATCATGATGAAATGCGATGCAGATAAAATCCAGCGCGTCTTTGACAATCTTCTGAGAAATGCGATCCTTTACAGTTTTGAGGATACGGATATTGACATTACGGCCACACAGCAGGACGGGACCGTGTGCATTCAGTTTGACAACCACGGCGATACGATCCCGCAGGAGAAGCTGGAACGGATCTTTGAACAGTTCTACAGACTGGATGTGTCGCGCAGCACACGCAGCGGCGGGGCAGGCCTGGGACTGGCCATCGCAAAACAGATCGTCGAGCTTCATCAAGGGACGATCCAGGCGGAAAGCAGGGACGAGACGATCACTTTTCGTGTCATCCTGCCGGTCTCGTAAGTAAATCGTAAGAAAGTCCGCAGGAAATCAGTTGAATAGTTTGTGTGTAAACGAATAAATCACACTCTTGTTTTGGGTACAATGACAGTGCCGGGGCAAGAGTGTTTTTATTTTGGATGAAATGGAGTAGAAAGGGGTGATTCTTATGGCAAGAAAAAGAGTGACGCAGATATTTCCCTTCCTGCTTCCGCTCCGCAAATGGCAGAGAAAAAAATTTTTTTATGCAAAAATGCGGTTGGACGGGCGCAGGTATGCGGGAAAGAAATCGGAAAAGACATTCCCCGCGCTGGTGTTTGAAACTTCAATCCCGATGATAAACACAAACAGTGGATTTGCCATGAAATATCAATTCAACAAGGTACACAATTTAAGACTGGCAGCCGGGACGATCGACGGGGTCGTGCTTGAACCGGGGGAAACTTTTTCGTTCTGGCAGCTTGTCCGGCGGGCGGACCGCTGTCAAAAATATAAGGAAGGGCTGTATGTGATCGATGGGCAGACGATCCCCGCTTATGGAGGCGGGTTATGTATGTTGAGCGATCTGCTGTTCTGGATGTTTCTGCATACGCCGTTAACGATCGTCGAACGGCACGGCCATGCCGCGCTGTCTTTTCCGTCGACAACGGAAACATTTCCGCAGGGTGTGGATGCGACGGTCAATGAAGGCTGGCTGGACTTAAAAGTCTGCAATGAAACGGACCATGCTTTTCAGATCACACTCTGGTTTGATGAAAACAGAATCTATGGCCGTATTGGGGCACAAAATGCACTTCACATTGAATATTCGGTGTTCAATTCGTCTGTGTCTTACAGGAGACAGGGAGGAAAGGTTTATCAGACCGCGTCTGTCTGCCGCGTGGAAACAGACCGGAATTCCGGCAGGAGGATCGAGAGGGAGTTGTACAGCAATCGTTGTCAGATAGCGTATCGTCTCCCCGATACCATAATGATCGAAGAGGAGGAAGATAAAAGATGAGAAAAAGAATAGCAGTTATTTTCGGCGGTCATTCGTCAGAATATGAGGTGTCTTTACAGTCGGCATTTTCTGTCCTGCAAAATATAAATGAGAATAAATTTGAGGTTTTGCCTGTCGGCATTACAAGGGAGGGAGAATGGTATCACTATACGGGCGGACTGGAACAGATCAGGGACAACAGTTGGGCTGAGGAGAAAGAAAACCTGCATTCGGTGGCGGTTTCCCAGAGCCGTCCGGCGCCGGGTTTTCTGGTGTTTGACGGGGACGGGTGCAGGAGGATACCGGTCGATCTGGTATTGCCGGTTCTGCATGGCAGAAACGGTGAAGACGGCACCTTACAGGGTCTGTTTGAATTGGCGGGGATTCCGGTTGCCGGCTGCGGCACACTCTCGTCGGCGCTCTGCATGGATAAGGACAGGGCGCATAAACTGGTCGGCCTTGCAGGCATAGCAGTTCCGAAAGCGGTAGCTTTCCGGCAGGCTGATCAGGAGGCCGCCTGCAGGAAAGTGAAGGAAACCTTATCCTGTCCGCTTTTTGTAAAACCCCTGCGGGCGGGATCGTCTCTGGGCATCACAAGAATAACGAAAATGCAGGAGCTTTTTTCGGCTGTGGAATTTGCCTTTACCTATGATACGGAAGTTATCGTGGAGGAAGTCGATGGATCGGAAGTGGGATGCGCCATACTCGGCGATGAGGTACTGACTGTGGGGAGAGTCGATGAGGTTGCACTGTCCGGCAGTTTTTTCGACTATACAGAGAAATATACACTGCAGTCTTCCAGAATCTATATGCCTGCCAGAGTGGGGCGGAAAACAGAAGAAAGGATACAGGAAACCGCCGTGGCCATTTACAGGACTTTGGGATGTTCAGGCTTTGCAAGAGTGGATATGTTCTATACATCCTCCGGTGAGATTGTATTTAATGAAGTAAATACAATTCCCGGATTTACTTCTCATAGCCGCTATCCCAATATGATGAAAGGCATCGGGCTGTCTTTTACAGAAGTGTTGGATAAATTGTTGAGTCTGTATTTGTGATGAGTTGATACGGTATGAAAAGAGGGGAAGATTGTAGAGAGGGAGGTCATTATGAGGATCAGAAGAAGGATCATTGATTTTGCAAGAGGAGACGATCTGCATTATTTCTGGCGACTCTACCGGCTGCAGAAAAGAGCGGGGCAGGATGGCATCGTGCATGATATCCTGACATTTTTGTTGAGCAGATGTGCACACCGGCATGGCGGTTATATCGGGCCGGATACGGTCATAAAGAGTGAGTTGTCGCTTCCCCACGGCCTGCATGGGATTTTTATCTCGCGCTATGCCCGGATAGGAGAAGGATGCCGCGTTTATCAAAACGTAACGATTGGAGAAGCGGACAGGAAAGCGCCCGTGATCGGGGACCGCTGCCTGATCGGTGCAGGGGCTGTGCTGATCGGCGATATAAAAATAGGAAATGATGTAAAGATTGGCGCCGGTGCAGTAGTCATTACGGATGTTCCCGATGGCTGTACGGTTGTTTCACAGCCGATGCGCATCCTGACAGATGCAGATAAACAGGCTGAGAAAGTGAGGGAGGCATGGAAACAGCAACAGAACGATCCTGGATTGAGCTGAATATAGAGAATTTGAAGCATAATGTGCGGATACTGAGAGAAGCGATACCGCCGGCCTGCGAATTGATGGCTGTCGTAAAAGCGGATGCATACGGTCATGGAGCCTGCGCAACAGCTGCGGTTCTGAACCAGATGGAGATCACGGCATTTGCAGTTGCCACCGTTGAAGAAGGCATACAGCTCAGAAAACATGGCATCCGCGGAGAAATCCTTATTCTCGGCTATACAGATGTGAAACGCGTACAGGATCTGCAAAAATATGATCTGACACAGACCCTGCTGGACTTTGCGTATGCACAGGCTTTAAACAGCCGGAACGCTGCCGTAAAGACTCATATTAAGATTGATACGGGTATGCACAGGCTCGGAATATCCAGCGAAGAGATTTCGGCTGTCAGAAAGGTTTTTGAGATGAAAAACCTGAAAATATGTGGGATATATACGCATTTGTGCTGTGCGGACAGCAGGCTGCCGGAGGACATTGCATTTACGAGACGGCAGATCGACAGCTTTTATCGGTTGACGGATGCCTTAAAGAACAGCGGGATACAGCTGCCTAAACTGCATATACAAAGCAGCTATGGTTTTCTGAACTATCCCGACCTTGTTTGTGATTACGTAAGAGTGGGGATTGCGTTATATGGCGTTTCAAGCGTCCCGGACAATGAGGCGGTGCTGCAGCCGGCCCTGCGTCCGGTGCTTGCCCTGAAAAGCAGGGTTGTCCTGATCCGTTTTATCGGCAAAGGAGACAGCGTTGGATATGGCAGAACTTTTGTGGCCGGACGTGACAGCCGGATTGCGGTCATACCGGTTGGATATGGAGATGGCTTTCCGGGAAGCCTGTCCGGTAAAAATGTCTCTGTGCTGATAAACCGGAAGTCCGTGCCTGTTGTCGGCCGCATCTGTATGGACCAGCTTACCGTAGATATAACAGATGCGGAAAATGTGAAAGTCGGGGATGTCGTGACGCTGATAGGGACAGAGGAGGAGCAGAATGTATCGGCGCCTGTTGTTGCGCAAAGTGCGGGCAGTATCAGCAATGAACTGCTGTGCAGACTGGGCACCAGGCTTCCGATCGTAATGAAATGAAAATCACCGCACAAAAAAGAAGTGCCGGTAATTCGCTAAAACAAGCGTGTCCGGCACTTCTTATATGGAGATAGCGAGACTCGAACTCGTGACCTATACGTTGCGAACGTATCGCTCTCCCAGCTGAGCTATATCCCCATGCATCTTATATATTATAACATATTTGTCGAAGAATGCAAGAGAAAATAAGAATATAAGAAAATAAGAACAGGTTAAACGGTGTTTATTTATCTTGTTTATTTACCGGTCTTCCCCTATAATGAATTTATACGGCATAAATGGTACGTCTTATATGAACTGCAAGTAAGAGGTATGGTAGATGAACGGAAAAGTGTATGAATATGAAGCCCTGGTCTGTGAAGCGGACGGGAAGGGCGGCGCTTACGTGAGTTTTCCTTATGATATCAGGGAGGAATTCGGCAGAGGAAGAGCGAAGGTACATGCCACATTTGACGGCGAGCCTTATGACGGCAGCGTGGTCAATATGGGAGTCAGAAATGAGGACGGCAGCATCTGTTATATAATCGGCCTGCGCAAGGATATCCGTCTTAAGATCGGCAAGCAGACGGGGGATAAAGTGCGGGTGACGATCAGAGAGCGGGAGTAGCGGCAGAGGATGCAGAAAGGCAGGGGTTGGAAGTGGAGCCTGAGAAGGTATATCAGATGGATTTTGCGAAGATTTACGGTCTGCTTGTCAATAAGGCCGTAAAGAAGGGCAGGACGCAGGAAGAGGTGGATGAGGTGATCCGGTGGCTGACCGGGTACCGGCAGGAGGAGCTTTTGGCAATGCAGGAAGGGGCGGTCACTTACGGCGATTTTTTCCGAAAGGCGCCGTCTCTGAATGAAAAGAGAAGACTGATCAAAGGGGTAGTCTGCGGTGTGCGGGTAGAAGAGATCAAGGAGCCGCTCATGCAGGAGATCCGTTATCTGGACAAGCTGGTGGATGAGCTGGCCAAAGGGAAAACGATGGATAAGATCCTTCGAAAATAAAAAAACAAGGAGGAAAAGAGAATGTCAGAGTATTTTGGAAAAGATGTGCAGAAGCTGGGATTCGGTTTGATGCGTCTGCCCAAAAAGGGGGAAGAGATTGACATTGAGCAGGTAAAGCAGATGGTAGATATGTTCCTGGAAGCAGGCTTTACTTATTTTGATACCGCATTTGTATATCAGGGATCGGAGGAGGCTGCAAAGAAAGCGTTGGTTGAGCGGCATCCCCGCGAATCCTATACGCTGGCTACGAAGATCAACGCCATGGCGGCGGGCAGTGAGAAGGCGGCGAAGGAGCAGTTTGCGACCAGTCTGGAGCGGACCGGGGCAGGATATTTTGACTTTTATCTGCTTCATGCACTGATGGAGGACAACTATAAGAAATACGATGAGTACCATCTGTGGGAATTTGCCAGAGAGCAGAAGGAGAAGGGCCTGATCAGGCATCTGGGCTTTTCCTTCCACGGCGGCCCGCAGCTGCTTGACCAGCTGTTAAAAGAGCATCCGGAGGTGGAATTTGTACAGCTGCAGATCAACTATGCGGACTGGGAGAATCCGTCGGTGGCGTCAAGGGCTAACTACGAAGTAGCCAGAAAACACGGAAAACCGGTGGTGATCATGGAGCCTGTAAAAGGCGGCAGTCTGGCGAATCCGTCGGCAGCAGTGAAGCGGCTGTTTGAAGGATGCCATGAGGATATGTCCTGCGCGTCCTGGGCGATCCGCTATGCTGCTTCGCTGGATGGCATCCTCACCGTTCTGTCCGGTATGTCCGATATACGGCAGATGGAGGATAATCTGTCCTATATGAAAGCGTTCCAGCCGCTTGTGGAGGAAGAGCAGCGCATCATCGAACAGGTGCAGAAGATTCTCAGCAGATCGCCGGAGATTGCCTGCACGGCCTGTCATTATTGTACGGAAGGATGCCCGAAACAGATCCCGATTCCGGAAATCTTCACCGCCATGAATAAACATCTCGGCAGCGGAAAGCTGTCGGAGGCTGTTGCCGATTATCAGAAAGCAGTGGAAGGTGCGGGACAGGCATCGGCCTGTATCGACTGTAAGCAATGCGAACGTGCATGTCCGCAGCATCTTGAGATCACGGCGTATCTGAAACAGTGTGCGCAGGCGCTGGAGCAGTAAGTTTTTTATGACATTTTCCTATGGTTTGGTGACATTTTGCGCTCAGAAGGAACCGCCTGTGCTATAATGGTCGAAACAGGAAGCGGGACTTTCTGGATCGACAGGACAGGAAGGGGAGAGCAACATGTATATCAATGATCTTGGCATAGGCAGAATTGCGTCGGATCACAGTGTGAAGGCCGGCAGTACGATACGCAGAAAGGATACAGACCGTTACGCCGATTATGCCGCAGTGATGAAGAAGGCGGTGGACCGGCAGGCGACTACGGTAAATCCTGCCTTTACCACAGTAGATGACATCATTATCCGGGAAGCTTTTGCGAAGATGGAGTCCGATCCGGAATGGGAGAAGACAGTCATGAATAAGGTGAAGGAGTACTATACCGGGGACCGTGCTGCGGGCAGTACACAGAACAGATACCAGACTTTGACCGGGCAGAATGTCCTGCAGAATTATATGCTGCAGAACCTGATCGGAGGAATGGGTCTTGGAAGTTCGACATCGTCATTTTACGGTAACAGCCTGTTTGGAGACTGGATGCTGTAGGAAGCGGCAGTGCGCCTAAGGCGGAAAACCGCAGTCAGACCATAATATTTCATACCGGACCGCCGGGAGCGGGGAATCTCAAAGAAGCTGTGAGGCTTTGGGGAGGCCCGTTTCCGGCGGTTTTCATAATCCTTTTTTGTTTTTACTTTTGCGGGATACCTTTTTTCAGATACCCTTTTTAGATAATCTTTTTCAGATAACTTTTTGCAGCGGAAAAGTACTTGACAAGAGTGCTGTGATCAGCGATAATGAACATAGTTCATATTGAGGTGGTCGAATGAATACTGTTGTGACATCGAAAGAAGATATTTTACAGGCCAGCCGGGAACTGATCCGGCGGCAGGGATGGTCTGCGGTCAATATCCGTTCCGTTGCGGCGGCATGCGGGGTGTCGGTGGGATCCATTTATAACTATTTCGATTCCAAAGCTGCGCTGGTGAGTGCTGCGGTAGAAAGTGTCTGGTGCGAGATCTTTCATCGTCCGGAAGACGGGGCTGTGTTTCAGGATACACAGGACTGTATTACCTGGATGTATGGACAGATGGAGTATGGCTGTAAGCAGTATCCCGGATTTTTTACCCTTCATTCTCTGGGGTTTATGCAGGAAGATAAATCTGACGGCAGACGGAAGATGCAGCAGACCTGGCAGCATATCCTGAGCGAACTGTGTGCCGTCTTAAAGCGGGATGTCAGAATTCGGGCGGATGCCTTTACGGAGCAGTTTACGGCGGAAAGATTTGCGGATGTTGTATTTTCACTGATGTTGTCCGCTTTGCTGCGGCAGGACTATGATCCGTCCGCGGTGCTGGAGATCGTCCGCAGGACTCTTTACTGAGAGCGGAACGCCGCGGAAGTCTTCCGGGTAAAAGCGTGCAGTCTTCCGGGCAAAAGTGTGCAGTTTCGCGGGCAGGAAGAAGGCTGTGCCTGCGGGAGCATTAAAAGTGAAGTGTGCGAAGTGCACTTTTCTTTTCCTGAAAAATGAACGATGTTCAACAAGGGAAAGTAAAATCATAAAGGAGAATGAATCATGCAAGCAATCGTAGAAACCCTGTTTGATGCTGTCTATCTGGTTTCTGTCATTACCATCGGGATCCTGATGATCCGGGGCAGCAAAGGAGAGCGCCAGTTCAGTCTGTTCGGCTGGATGGCGGTCGTGCTGGGAGCGGGCGACTCGTTCCATCTGGTGCCCCGCGCTCTGGCGCTCTGTACCACCGGTCTGGAGAACTATACCGTTCCTCTGGGTCTTGGAAAGTGGATCACTTCGGTGACAATGACAGTTTTTTATGTGCTGCTCTATTATGTCTGGCGGCAGCGGTATAAGATCAGCGGCCAGGGCGGCCTTACTGCCGCCGTTTACAGTCTTGGTGCCGTGCGGATCGTGCTGTGCATGATGCCCCAGAACCAGTGGATGAGTGCAGAAGCGCCGCTCTCATGGGGCATTTACCGCAATATTCCCTTTGCGCTGCTTGGTCTTCTGGTGATCGTGCTGTTTTACCGCAGTGCGAAGGAGCACGGGGACAGGGCTTTTGGTTGGATGTGGCTGACCATTGTGCTGAGCTTTGGCTTCTACATTCCGGTAGTGCTGTGGGCCAACACCATTCCCATGATCGGGATGTTGATGATCCCCAAGACATGCACCTATATATGGACGGTACTGATCGGATATTCCGCTATGAAACAGGAAGGTAGATAAGAGGAGGATTGACTATGAAACGCTATATGAATACGGCTCTGTTGTACGCTGTTTTTGCGATGGCCGGCGGCGTGTTTTATCGGGAGTTTACCAAATTTAACGGTTTTACCGGCAAGACCACGCTCTCTGTGGTTCACACCCATTATTTCCTGCTGGGTATGGTGTTTTTCCTATTGCTGCTCCTGCTGGAAAAGAATTTTTCCTTCACTGATGCAAAGACCGGGCGGGTATTGGCTGCCTATCATATCGGGCTGAACCTGACTGCGGTGATGTTTGTCGTGCGGGGCCTGACACAGGTACTGGCGCCTGCGCTTTCCCGGGGCATGGATGCGGCGATCTCCGGCATGGCCGGAATCGGACATATCCTGCTGGGTGTCAGCATGGTGCTTCTGCTGGTGCAGATCAGGCGCAGCGTGGCGGCGTCACAGAGCTGACCGGAAGATAAATTTCTTCTGCCTTTTCGCCGCGGGCCATACCGTTACGGATGTTTTAAAGTTTCTGCTGGGAATACAGGCCCATATGTGTTAAGGTGTTATTGCAGGGTGTTATTACAATGATCGGAATGTAAGGTCCGTTTCTTCGCACGCAGCGCAGGCAGGCGCTGTATGACACCGATACAGGAAGAACGGCTGGAAAGGAGAGAAGCAGAATGATTTATGACAAAACAGAAAATGCGCAGCGTTATATGGGGATCAGCAGAAATCTGGACCGGGCGCTGCGTTATATGACTGAGACAGATCTGGCGCAGATGGAGGACGGCAGGCATGAGATTGAGGGAGACGAGGTTTTTGTGAATATCATGCAGGCGGACACGAAGGCTGATAAGAAGGAATATGAGTTTCATGAGGAATATTACGATATCCAGATCGATCTTTCCGGAAGAGAGGATATTCTTTTTGCACAGGAGTTTCAGGAGATCACGAAGCCATACAGCGGAAACGGGGATATCGGTATGGGAATCTGCACCTGTGAGACGGTCTGCCATCTGGAGCCGGGGAAATTCGCCATCTGTATGCCCACGGAACCGCATATGCCGGGCGTGGCGGCAGAGGGCTGCGAAGAGCGGATCCGCAAGGCCGTGATCAAAGTGCGGAAATAGAAAAAGAAGAGCGCAGGAAGCAGCGTGGAAATGGAGAACAATATGAGGGCAGCGGTAGTTGATATTGGAGGAACAAGTATCAAGTCGGGCATCTGGGAAGCGGGGCAGATCGGGGAAGTGAAAGAGACGGACACGAATGCCGGGCTGGGCGGAGAACATGTGATGCAGACGGTTCTGGAGATTCTTGGACAGTATGGGGACTTTCAGGCGGTCGGTATCAGCACGGCCGGACAGGTGGATGTGGAGAAGGGATCCATTCTCTTTGCCAATGAGAATATTCCCGGTTATACGGGGATGCAGATCAGGGAGCGGATCGAAGAGAAGTTTCACGTGCCGACGGCCGTGCAGAACGATGTCAACAGTGCGGCCATCGGAGAGGCCTACTATGGAGCGGGCAAAGGAGCGCCGGATTTTCTGTGCCTGACCTATGGAACCGGTGTGGGAGGCGCCATAGTCATGAACGGGGAGGTGTATACCGGTTCCGGATACTCGGCCGGAGAATTTGGCGGCATCGTGACGCATCCAGAGCATCGGGATCCCGGGACGGATATTTTCAGCGGATGTTATGAACGGTATGCATCGACAACGGCTCTTGTACAGCGTGTAAGGGCACAGTTCCCGGAACTACACAACGGGCGGGAGATCTTTGCACAGCTGGAATCGCCGCAGGTGCGGGAGCTGGTTGATCAGTGGATCGCAGAGATCGTCTACGGCTTGACCACACTGGTACATATCTTTAATCCTTCGCTTGCGGTTCTGGGCGGCGGGATCATGGAGCAGGAATATGTGATCCGGAACGTGCAGAAGCTGCTGCAGGAACATATCATGCCTTCGTTCGGAAATGTCCGCGTGGTGCAGGCAGAACTGGGAAACAAAGCCGGTATGCTCGGCGCCGCATGGGCCGCCTGCCGGGAATATGAGAAGAAGATCTGATATAATGTCATGATATGACAGGGAGAAGGGGATATTGCAGGTGCGGCCGGCAATATCCCCTTCTTTGGGAAGCAGAATTGAACGAATCGTAGAAGCCGGGTTTCAATATTCATAGTCAAAATAATGAAATCATATACAGTTTTTTGTATGGATATGACAAAAAACTGATCATAATCACTCAAGAAAAAGGTGAATCATACAAAAAATCTGAAAGAACTTTCTGAAAAACATATCGTATTGAAAACAATTTCCTTAATGATATAATGTGAACTATAGCTGTCAAAATGGTGACAAGAAAAGAGGCGATGAGGTAAGTGGTAGAGAGTAGAGTAGAACAATTAAGAGGAAAGCTGATTGTATCCTGTCAGGCGCTTCCACATGAACCGCTGCATTCTTCCTATATTATGGGCAGGATGGCGCTGGCGGCCAAAGAGGGCGGAGCATTCGGAATCCGGGCGAACACCAAAGAGGATATCAAAGAGATCCAGACACAGGTTGATCTGCCGATCATTGGCATTGTGAAACGTGATTATGAAGGGAGCAGGGTTTATATCACGCCTACAATGAAAGAAGTTGACGAGCTGATGGAGGTCAGGCCGGAGATCATTGCGGTGGATGCCACCGGTGCGCTGCGGCCGGGAGAATTGACGCTGGACGCATTTTTTCATCAGATCAAAGAGAAATACCCGGAGCAGCTTTTGATGGCTGACTGCTCTACCATCGAAGAAGCGCTTCATGCGGATGAACTGGGATTTGATTTTATCGGAACAACGATGGTCGGGTATACAGAGCAGAGCCGGAATGACAAGATAGAGAACAATGATTTTGAGATCATCCGGGAGATCGTTGCGAAGGCGAAGCACAGAGTGATCGCGGAAGGGAATATCAATACCCCGCAGAAGGCAAAACGGGTTGTGGAACTGGGAGTGTTCAGTGTTGTTGTCGGTTCGACCATTACCAGACCCCAGCTGATCACGAAAGCATTCGCGGAAGCACTGGAGTAAGAGTGAACAAAAGGATTTGATACCGGCGGTGCACAGAAAAGGTGGCAGCGTGCCGGAGAAGGGGGGAGAAGTATCAGATATGAGAAACCTGGATAAATATAAGGGAATCATTCCCGCATTTTATGCCTGCTATGACGGGGAAGGCAATATCAGCCCGGAGAGAGTGCGGGCGCTGACGGAATACTTTATCAGAAAAGGCGTGAAGGGCATCTATGTCAACGGCTCTTCCGGGGAATGTATCTATCAGAGCGTGGAAGACCGTAAGGTCGTATTGGAAAATGTAATGGAAGCAGCGGCCGGCAAGCTGACGGTGATCGCGCATGTAGCCTGCAATAACACGAAGGACAGCAAAGAACTGGCTGCCCATGCGCAGGGGCTTGGGGTGGATGCGATCGCCTGTATCCCGCCGATTTATTTCCATCTGCCGGAATATGCGATCGCGGAATACTGGAACGATATCAGCGATGCAGCGCCGGATACCGATTTTATCATCTACAATATCCCGCAGCTGGCAGGGGTTTCTCTGACACAGAGCCTGTTTGCGAAGATGCGTGAGAATCCGAGGGTGATCGGCGTCAAGAATTCGTCCATGCCGGTGCAGGATATCCAGATGTTCAAGCAGGCCGGCGGAGAGGATTACATTATCTTCAACGGACCGGATGAGCAGTTTATCAGCGGCCGTGTGATCGGTGCGGAAGGCGGTATCGGCGGTACCTATGGTGTTATGCCGGAACTGTTCCTGAAGATGAATGAACTGGTGGAAGCAGGGGACTTGAAGAAAGCCTGTGAGGTACAGTATCAGGCCAATGAAGTCATCTATAAGATGTGTGCGGCACACGGCAATATGTATGCTGTCATCAAAGAAATCCTGCGGATCAACGAAGGCCTGGACATCGGCGGTGTGCGCAGGCCCCTGACTGATCTGATCAAAGAAGATATGCCGATCGTGGAAGAGGCAGCCAGAATGATCCGTGAGGCAAAGGCCGGGATCTGTTAACAGATCTGCGGGATCAGCGCGGCGAGCTTTTCAGCCAGCAGCCGATGCGCCTCCAGACTTAGATGCATATAGTCATAGGGATACATACCGAGGCCGGGGATCGACGCGGCATCCAGGAAATGGCAGTGCAGCCTTTCGGCGATGTCCTGATAGAGCGGGGAGAGCGCCATGGATTTTTCCATACAGTCTTTTCCCATCTCAGGGCCGATGCTCGTTTCGTAATAGCCTTTCTCGATGGGCGGCGGCGCGATGATCAGAATATTGGGCTGATTTCTCCAGGCATCCGGTGTATGGATCGCTTTGGCTACGAGTCGCTCCATGCCTTTGGCGATATTGCCGGGCGTAGCGCTGAAACGCTGCTTCACATCGTTGGTGCCGAGCATGATGATCAGAAGATCAAGCGGTTCATGGGTCATCATACAGGGATGAAGAAAGGTGAAGCCGTTTAAGCCTTCGAAAAGGGGATCGTCGAAAGAGGTGGTCCGCCCGCTCAGGCCTTCTTCGCGGACCAGATAACCGGGGCCAAGCAGATCGGCCAGAAGACAGGTCCAGCGTTCTTTTTCGGTAAAGCGCCCCATGTTGGCTGAATTGTAGCCGTGGGTGTTGGAATCGCCGTAACAGACGATGGTCTTGGATACAGAATTCATAAGTGTCCCTCCTTTGGGTTTTTCTATATCATAGCATCAAGTGGGATGAAAGAACAATCATTTGAGCAAAGAGTGACAGAGGATGAACAGTTACATAAAGTCGATCGTTCCGATCATAGAAGCAAGATATGACAGTTTAACGAATGTTGAAAAGAATATAGCAGATTTTTTTATCAATAACAAAGAGGATATGGATTTCTCGGCTCAGAATGTAGCCAGGACGATATTTGTATCCGAAGCATCACTTTCGAGATTTGCGAAGAAGTGCGGATTCCACGGATACCGGGAATTTATCTATCAGTATGAAAAGACTTTCATGAGAAAAGGCGAGGTGACGGCAGACAGTACCAGGCTGGTGCTGAATACCTATCAGGATCTGCTCAGCAAAACATACAGCCTGATGGATGAAACACAGATCGCAAGGGTGGTGCAGTATCTTTTTCAGGCGGAGAGAGTGGTAGCCTGCGGCATCGGAAGTTCCGGGCTTGCGGCAAGCGAGATGGAGAACCGGTTTATGCGGATCGGTGTGGATATTGATTCGCTGCAGGATACGGACAGGATGCGGATGCAGGCAGTCTTTTTGAACAGACGGAGTCTGGTGTGCGGCTTTTCGCTGAGCGGGGAGACGCAGGGTGTGCTCTATCTGCTTAAGGAAGCACATAAGAAGGGCGCCAGGACGGTCATCTTTACGGCCAATGACAAGGACATTTATGCGGATTTCTGCAGTGAGGTAGTGCTGCTGGCATCTTTGCAGCATTTAAATCACGGCAACATGATATCGCCGCAGTTTCCGATTCTTGTGATGATCGATATCATCTATAACTACTATATCCGTCATGAGAGTTATGAAAAGGCTGACATGTATGATGACACGCTGCGGGCGCTGGAGTCCAAGAACGGGCAGACCAAACATATCGTTTGAGTCTGGATCCGGGAACGGAAAGGAATGATGCCGATGGGGCAGGATATTTTTGATCCGGAGAATCTCTTTTTCCGGATGATCGCAAAGGGTGTGGATCTGGTAGGTCTGTCGCTTCTGTGGCTGCTGCTTTGTATGCCGCTTGTCACGGCCGGACCGGCAACCGCGGCATTGTATTATACTGTGGTGAAGACTTTTCGGAACAGGAAGGACGGTGCTTTCGGCATGTATGTCCGGGCCTTTCGGGATAATCTGAGAGTCGGGATACCGGTTACCTGTATCTGCATACCGGCAGTCGTATTTTTGGCCTGGGGGTATCATGTGATGGCCAGCAATACGGCCAGTAACGTCGGTGCGGTCATGTATATGACCTATTACGTACTGCTCCTGGTTCCGGCGGGAATTATGTGTTATCTGTTTCCGCTGATGGGCAGATTTACATTCCAGGTGAAGGAACTGATCAGGACAGCCTTCATCCTGACATTTAAGCATCTTCCGTCCACTGTCGTGATGGTGATGCTGCTGGTGGAAATGACGATCTTTACGATCGAGTGGTGGTGGCCGGTTCTGTTCGTGCCGGTGACGGCCATGCTCCTGTTGTCCCTGTTCCTGGAACGTATCTTTTCCAGATATCTGGATCAGGAAGAGAGGGCAGTGCTGGAGGACCGGATTGAGAATCCGGAATAAAATTCAGGTTTTGACAGATGACAGGGTATCTTCCCTGCTGTCTGGAAAAATAAATATTAAGGGAGAAGAAAAGGAGAAAAAAGTATGAAAAAGACGATGAAAAAGTTAGCAGCGCTTGGTCTTTCCCTGACCATGATGATGTCATTGGCAGCATGCGGTAACAGCGCATCCGAGCAGCCGGCAGCAGAGCCGGAGGCGGAAGAGACGCCGGCAGCGGAAGAAACACCGGCGGAGACACCTGCTGAGGAGGAAACAGACAGTGCAGAGGCGGAAGCGCCCGCAGAAGACGGCGCGGCAGCAGACTTAAATGCATCTATTACCCTGTGGACATATCCGATCGGTAACTGGGGTGATTCTGCAACGGTTGACAGCCTGATCGCAAGTTTTAATGCGAAATATCCCGGCGTTACCGTGACAGTGGAGTATCTTGATTACACCAACGGTGACGATCAGGTTAATACCGCGATCGAAGGCGGCCAGGCTCCTGACATCGTAATGGAAGGACCGGAGCGTCTGGTAGCTAACTGGGGTGCACGCGGCCTGATGGTAGACCTGTCTGACCTGTTCGCAACAGAGGCAGGCGGCGAGATCTACGATTCCGTAGAGTCGGCTTGTAAGGCAGCAGACGGCGCTTACTATGAGTATCCGCTCTGTATGGTAGCACATTGTATGGCGATCAACCAGACTATGTTTGAAGCAGCAGATGCTATGCAGTATCTGGATCTTGAGACACATACCTGGACGACGGAGAACTTCATGAAGGCAGTGCAGGCAGTCTATGATTCCGGACAGCAGAACGTAGCAGCGATCTACTGTTCAGGACAGGGCGGCGACCAGGGAACAAGAGCGCTGATCAACAACCTGTACAGCAGCACATTCACGAATGCTGAGCATACGGAGTACACAGCCAACACACCGGAAAATATCAAGGCGCTGGAAGAATTATATGCGCAGGCAGGCATCAACTTTGACGCTTCCATCAACGGCGGTGAGGAGATCACATTATTCCGTAACGGCACACTGGCAATGTCCCTGTGCTGGAATGCTGCACAGCAGACCAATACCGACAACGGCGAAGCAGGCAAGACAAACAACGGCGATACGATCATCCCGATGCTGTTCCCTTCCGATGACGGCAAGACAGAGCTTTGCGGCGGTATCTGGGGCTTTGGTATCTTCGATAACGGCGACCAGGCTAAGATTGATGCGGCAAAGACCTTTATCGACTTTATCTGTAACGATCCTGATCAGGTAAATGAGAGCGTTAAGGCTTCTACCTACTTCCCGGTACGTCCGACTCTGACAGGCATTTATGACGGAACAGATACAGCAGACGTTATGAATACATTCTCTACACACTTTATGCCTTCTATGGGTGACTACTATCAGGTAGTCCCGGGCTGGGCAGAAGCACGTACAGAGTGGTGGAACATGCTGCAGCGTATCGGTACAGGCGGAGATGTTGCGACAGAGGTAGAAACCTTTGTAACCAATGCAAATGCGGCTGCTGCAAAATAATCTATAACAGGCAGTTGCGAAAAGGCAGGAAATCCTGAATGTCACGGACAGCAGGCTGAGACCGGAATCTCCGGTTTCGGCGGCTGTCCTGACAGCTTGACAGTTCCGGCAGCTGATAGAGGGCCGGACAGGGGATGGATGAGGAGGCATGTTCCTTATCCTGTATACAATAAGTAAATGAGGGGGTGTGTTCATGGCTAAATCATCCGTTGCAACAGGCAGAAGCAAGGCGCTGGTGAGAAGAGAAACACGTTCGGCGTATCTTTTTCTTCTGCCTAATTTAATCTTTTTTGTAGGATTTGTCGTTATCCCGATGATCCTGTGTGTCTATACGAGTTTTTTTGATTCCACAATGGGTAAAGATGTGGAGGATGTTTTCATCGGACTGAAAAACTACACGGAACTCTGGCAGGATCCGATCTTTCTTCGGGCCTTGAAAAATACTTTCGTGATCGTACTTGTTTCGGTGCCCGCGGTCTGTATCTTTTCTTTGTGGGTGTCGGCATTGATCTACAGGATGAAAGGCGCAGTTCTTTCTACTTTCCGCTGTGTTTTCTATCTGCCGGTCGTTACCGGTTCGGTGGCGGTTACCGTAGTATGGAAATGGATGTTCAATAACTATTACGGTATCTTCAATTATGTTGGAAAAGGTCTGGGAGTTGTCGAGAACAATATCAACTGGCTGGGAGACGAAAGATTTGCGTTGTGGTGTATCATATTGATCCTGTTCACCACTTCCGTAGGACAGCCGATCGTATTGTATGTGTCAGCGCTTGGGAATGTAGATACTTCGCTGGTAGAGGCTTCCGAGGTAGACGGAGCGAATAATATCCAGAAATTCTGGAAGATCAAGTGGCCGCTGATCATGCCGACAACGCTTTATATTCTGGTCATCACCACGATCAACAGTTTCCAGTGCTTTGCCCTGATCCAGCTCTTAACGTCAGGCGGACCGAACCACAGCACAGATACTGTTATGTACTATATCTATTATTCGGCATTTAAACTGTATCGCTATGGTTACGGAAATGCGATGGGCGTAGTGCTTGCGATCTTTATTGCACTCCTGTCTGCCGTACAGTTTAAGCTGGCCAAAGAAAAGTAGGAGGTGAAAGTATGAATTCAGATTCAGGTTTAAAACATAGAAGTTTATATACGGTCGTATCGATCATCGTTTTAGTGATTCTGGCGATTCTGTTTGCTTTCCCTCTGTATTGGATCATTACAGGCGCATTTAAGACGAATGCCTCTATCAATGCGACGACTCCTGACTGGTTCCCGAAGGAATGGGTTCTGGATAATTTCAGGAAACTTTTCAGTAAACAGTCAGCGCCGTTATGGGAACTGGCAGTTCCTTTCAGCAGTAAATTCACCGCTGACGGCAATCCGCTGATCTTTACGGCTGGCCCTGTAGTGCCGGCAGCGATCCGCTGGCTGGTCAATACCGTATTTATGGCTGTGATGGCAATGATCCTTACCTGTATCACATCGGCCATGGCCGGATATGCGCTTGCCAAGAAACGTTTCCGGGGCCGGGCAATGCTTTTTACCCTGATCGTTTGTGCGATGGCGCTGCCCAAGCAGGTAATCCTGATTCCGTTACTGCGGGAAATGTCGTCCTTATCCTTGTATAATACGATATGGGCAGTGATCTTCCCGACAGTCGGATGGCCTTTCGGTGTATTCCTGATGAAGCAGTTCTCAGAAGGGGTTCCAGGTGAAATGTTGGAGGCAGCAAGGATCGACGGTGCAGGAGAAGCGAAGACATTCATCGAGATCGTAGTGCCGATGATCAAGCCGGGTGTCGGTGCGTTGGCGATCTTCACCTTTATCACAAGCTGGAATGATTATTTCATGCAGTTGATCATGTTGAACAGTACGAGCAAACTGACCATTTCACTTGGTATCGCCAAGCTGCAGGCAGAAAACTCTACGGATTTCGGTCTGATCATGGCGGGCGCTTCGCTGGCGGCAATACCGATCATCACCGTGTTTATTATCTTCCAGAAATACTTTACGCAGGGTATTGCGATGGGTGCCGTTAAGGGCTGAGTATGCCTGCCGGGAATGTATGGAAGAAGAGAGTGTTATTTTTGTGAATCAGAGCGTTCATTTCTTTAGGAAGATATAAAGGAATGGACGCTTTCTATTTATCTATGAATTTGTATGTGGAAAGAAAGTGGTATGCATTTCCTTGCGGTCCGCCGGTTTTGATAGTATACTGAAAGGGAAACCGGAGCATTATGATTACCGGAAAGGATTAAGAATGGCGAAGAAAATACAGAAGTTGAAGCCCGATACAGTGTTGAAGAATTACTGGAGAAGTAACGAACGGTTTGCGGATTTTATGGAGAAAAGCGCTGGGATGGGGCGGCTTCCCTTCATGAGATGCTGGATATTCCGGAAGAAATGAAAAAATATGTAAATGATTATAAGATGCTGCTGGTGGAGGCGGGAAGAAACGATCTGGTTCTGCGCCATACTGATAATGTGGATCTTTTTAACCTGCTGAAGATCATACTGGACCGGAGTCTGCCGGGGCACGAGGCGAAGAAAAAGGCCATACAATACAGCGAAGAGCACAGAACCGGCAGGGCAGTGATCATGACTGTGGCGGGTGCGACGAACAGCAGGCTCGATTATGATGCGTTTGAAAAAGGAGATGGTTCTATGTGTACTTTATTTGAAGAAATTGCAAGGGAAAATGAGATAAAGTTCAGGGAGAAAGGCAGAGAGGAAGGCAGAGCCGCCGAGATCATTGAGTCGGGGTATGAATTTGGACTGTCAGAAGACAATATTCTGGAAAGACTGCAGAAAAAGCTGGATGTGTCTCTGCAGACGGCCAGGGAATATCTGGGGAGATTCGGGAAGCAGCCGGCAGGTTGAGTGTGCCTGCACTTCGTTCCATGGCAAAATGTGTCCTGTGATAATAGTCAGACGTTGAACGTGACCGTATGGGGAGTGGGGAGGGGACAAAAGTAGTCCCCTGTCAGGGTATCATTCCCCCAGTTTGTTTGTATGTTTGTATGGCTTCATATTGCATTCGGGTAGATTAATTCATTTATTGGCGGAAAAGAGAATCTAAAAGCGCCCCGCATCCTTCCATGATGTCCTCGTAAGTTATGTCAAAATTCCCGGTATACCACGGATCGGCAATGGCTCTGGTGCTGCCGGCAAATTCTAATAATTTATAGATCTTATGTTCCGGGTCACCGCCTGCGATGCGGGTCATATTGCGGATATTGGCGTCATCCATGCCGATCAGATAATCGTACCTGTCGTAATCCTGTCTGGTCATCTGTATGGCACGATGCGGAATAACAGGTATTCCTACGGCACGCAGCTTGTCTACTGTGCCGTAATGAGGGCCGTTACCGATTTCTTCACGGCTGGTGGCTGCGGAAGCGATCTGGAATTGATGTTCTAAGTGGCGCTGACGCACGAGATGGGTCATGACGCTCTCGGCCATTGTGCTTCGGCAGATGTTGCCGTGGCAGACAAATAATATTTTTATCATCTTGGATTTATCCTTTCATAAGCCTTTAAACCTTGATATATCGGGCTTCTTGGCACTTTTCTTCAATTTTGTATTTTGCCCGAACTTCACGCAAATCTATATAAATCTACGCAAATTTATGGGCAAATGGTGTAGTAAGTGGTGTAGTAGATTGGTGTATTTTTCAACTTGATTTTCTTTGTTTTCCCTGCATATCGGTATCCTTAAAGTCAATAATTCTCGCCATTTGCTCCGCTGCACGGTCAAAGCTGGCATGAGTGTAAACATTCAGTGTAACGCCCACATCAGAATGTCCCATTACATATTGCAGGTTCTTGATATCCATGCCCGCATTTGCCATATTGGTACAGAATGTATGGCGGAACACATGGGGCGTGATATGGGGCAATGGTTTATCTGGGTGTAGCTTCTTGTATTTCTTCATTGCCCAACGCATTTCATTTTCGATATGCAACGCTACTTTCGGCTTATCATCTTTATCCAACAAAAGGAAACTACCATATCCGTCCGTATCATATTGTGTGTTTTTCTCCCCAGACGGGACAGATTATCCATTCTGTTTTCATTATCATACGGTCTATTTCCTACCCTTGAATCGTTCATACTCTGTGATTAGCTCTTGAAACTCTGAGGAGTTTTGCAACAGAGATTCTTTTTCCATTGCAGAAAGGATTACAGGAATCATTTGCTCTGGTTTAGTCGCTTGCGCAGGTATGCGATTAAATAATAAGGTTTTATCCATATTCCATGGTTCGCGCATTG
>OFFT01000449.1_pt1 | contig 30265 bp, 27 predicted proteins | sample 1521581 | NCBI WGS metagenome assembly OFFT01 (sample SAMEA3504084, study PRJEB24116) | mouse gut metagenome | biome: mouse gut; feature: mouse-associated habitat; material: faeces | place: Denmark | collected 2011
TCCCTTCTGGCTCTGTCCGGGAATCTGCTGTTTTTTTATTTTGTTCCGAAAATCCTGTCTCCCGCGTCGCCTAATCCGGGACAGATATAAGCGTGTTCGTTCAGGCACCTGTCAAGATGGCCCACATAAATCTGGATATCCGGGTGGTCGTCACGCAGCTTTTTCAGCCCTTCCGGCGCGGCGATGATACACATAAACTTGATATGCCTGCCGCCATGCTGTTTGATGAATTTCACGGCTTCCGAGCCGGAACCGCCGGTGGCGAGCATGGGGTCTAAGACAACAATGGTTCTCTGGTCGATGGGTTCAGGGAGCTTGCAGTAGTATTCGTGAGGCTCATGGGTTTTGGGGTCTCTGTAGAGGCCGATGTGGCCTACTTTCGCAGAGGGCACAAGTGCAAGCAGACCGTTTACCATTCCAAGCCCAGCCCTCAGAATGGGAACGATTGCCATCTTTTTGCCGGAGATAACCGGCGTCATGCAGGTTTCGATGGGAGTTTCGATTTCAACCTCCTCTGTGGGCAGGTCGCCTAATGCTTCATATCCCATCAGCATGGCAATTTCCTCAATCAACTTGCGGAACTCGTTGGTGCCCGTGTTCACATCCCGAAGCCGGGAAATCTTGTGCTGTATTAACGGATGGCTCAAAATAAATACATCCTTCATGTTTTCCAAATGTTCCATAAATAACCTCATTTCTGCACTGCGTTTGCTCATAACAGGGTTTGCGGACGCAGCGCAGACGCAAACTCCTTCGAGTGAAAGAATTTTCACTCATTTTTTATCAGTCATGTTATGCTATCTAAAATTTTAGTTCAAGTGTCCCGTTAAGTCAACTCGAAAAAAGGATATTTTTCACCGGAAAAGGACGCGGAAAAAAGGCGCCGGATTCTGTATATTTTTTGCTTGCAATCGAAGGAAAGACCATATATACTAGGCAATAGTAACTTTACATGCACAAAGGAATATGAGGAGGAAATTAAATGATTAAGCAACAGGAAGCAATTCGGGACGCCCGTGAACTGGGGATTCCCAAAATGCTGATTCTGGGATTGCAGCACATGTTTGCCATGTTTGGCGCGACAATCCTGGTGCCGATTTTAGTGAATGTTTATTTTGAGGGAGAAGGACTTTCGATTCAGGTGACTCTGATTTGCGCGGGGCTTGGAACTTTGTTTTTCCATTTATGCTCTAAACTAAAGGTGCCTGCATTCTTAGGTTCTTCTTTCGCTTTTCTGGGAGGCTTCCAGACAGTGGCGCAGTTAGACACCGGTATCTTCGCGGGAATGAGCATGGGAGAAAAACTTCCTTACGCCTGCGGCGGCATTGTGGTGGCCGGTTTTCTCTATCTGGCGCTGGCGCTTGTGATTAAGCTGATTGGAATAAAGAAGGTAATGAGATACCTTCCGCCTGTGGTAACCGGGCCCATTATTATCTGCATCGGGCTTTCGCTTGCCCCTTCCGCAATTTCCAACGCTTCCACCAACTGGCTTTTGGCCCTCATTGCGCTGGGCACGATTATTGTCTTTAATATATGGGGAAAGGGAATGTTCAAAATTATCCCGATTCTCATGGGTGTGGCGATTTCCTACGGGGCGGCGCTTCTTTTAAACGCATTCGGGTTTTCCAACCCGGACGGCAGCGCGGTTCTCAATTTTGCAGGCGTGCAGGCGGCAAGCTGGGTAGGACTTCCGCCTTTCCAGATTTGTAAATTTGACGTGACGGCAATCCTCGTTATGGCGCCCATCGCTCTTGCGACCATGATGGAGCATATCGGAGACATGTCGGCCATTTCCGCTACGGTGGGTGAAAATTATCTGGAAGACCCGGGCCTTCACAGGACGCTGGTGGGCGACGGCCTTGCAACCTCGCTGTCCGCGCTGTTCGGCGGTCCGGCAAACACGACTTACGGAGAAAATACCGGCGTTCTGGAGCTGAGCAAGGTTTACGACCCCAAGGTAATACGGCTTGCCGCGGTTTATGCGATTGCGCTGAGCTTTATCCCCAAGATGGCGGAGATTATCGGCTCCATTCCCTCCGCGATTATCGGCGGCGTCAGCTTCATGCTCTACGGAATGATTTCCGCTATCGGCGTAAGAAACGTGGTGGAGAACAGGGTGGATTTCACAAAGTCCAGAAACCTGATTATCGCGGCAGTGATTCTGGTAAGCGGGCTTGGATTCAGCAGCGGACTTACCTTTACGGTGGGCGGAACGTCCATCACGCTGACGGGTCTTGCGATTGCGGCCATCACCGGAATCCTGTTAAACGCGTTCCTTCCCGGGAACGACTACGTCTTTGGAGAGAATCCCCAGGGCGACAAAACAAGAGGCGTGGACATGCGTCCCAATTTAAAAGGGGAAAAACAGTAAAACTGCCGGGCGGCCATTGGCCGCCCTTCTTTTTTGTCAGGGCAGACAACGGCTCTTTGCCGGAAGTTACCTTAGTGACAACAAAATTCAAAATCTCCCTAAAGTCTTTCCGAAATTATCCGATACATTTAGTGTAATAATAAATGAGTAATAATATAAATGCACACGGATTAAGAAATTACATCCACGGAAGGAGGAATCCGAATGCGTATAGAAGCTTACACACAGGTTCAACAGATTTACGATGCAAAGAAAACAGCAAAATCCAGATTAAAGGGAAGTGCAGGCGCTTCCGACCAGCTTCAGATTTCCAGCTTCGGTAAGGATATCCAGTCTGCCAAGCAGGCTGTGGCGGCAAGCAGCGACATCAGGGAAGATGTAACGGCGTCTATCAAAGCCAGACTGCAGTCAGGCAGCTATGAGGTAAGCACGGAGAGCTTCGCGGATAAGCTGATGCAGAAGTATGAAGAAATGAGGTAACTTTCAATGGCAAGTTTAATGGAAAACCTGATTGAAGTGCTGGAACTTGAAAGCCGGGAGTACGAAAACTTGCAGGAGTTATCTACCAAAAAGACGCCGGTGATTATAGCCGGCAATCTGGATGAATTAGCCAAAATCACGGATGAAGAACAAATCGTTGTCAGTGGAATTAACCGTCTGGACAAGAAAAGACAGGAAGTATTTACTGATATCGCCAACGTAATTAACAAGGATGTTGATACGCTGAAAATCGCGGATTTGATTGATATGCTTGAATCAAGACCCGAGGAACAGCAGAAGCTGGCTAGAGTGCATGACAGATTAAGCAAAGCTGTCCATGGAGTGAGAAGCATCAACGAGCAAAACGGCATTCTGATACAGAACGCTCTGGAAATGGTTGAGTTCGATATGCATATGCTTCAAGCCATGAAGGCAGCTCCCGAAACGGCCAATTATGACAGGGGCGCCGCCAGTGCCGGCGTTACCATGGGAGTGGACGGCCGCGGCTTTGATGCAAAACAATAAATCCTGAAAATTATGAGGTGATAAAATGTCTTTATTTGGAAGCTTATATGTAGGCGTCAGCGGCCTGCAGATGGGTCAGAACGCCCTTAATACCACTGGACATAATATGTCTAATATCGATACTACCGGGTATACCAGGCAGCAGGTACAGCAGGGAACCCGATTTTATAATACTCTTTCTACCAGCAAGACCTCCATATCATGGACGCAGGTCGGGTTTGGTGTCAGCTACACGCAGGTAAAGCAGGTCAGAGACGATTTCCTTGACAAAGCATATCGCCGGGAATCCGGAAGAAGCGCATTTTACGAGGTGTCCGCCAACGCTTTTGATGAGGTTTACAGCCTTTTTCAGGAGCTTGACGGGGAAGCTTTCGCCGGTGCGATTGATAATCTGTGGCGTTCCGTCCAGGATTTGGCGAGAGACCCCGGAAACGCCGTAAACCAGGGCGTTTTCATGCAGAGGTGTACGGAGTTTCTCTCCCGCGGCCAGGCGGTCTACAAAGGGCTTTGCGAGTATCAGGACGATTTGAACCTGAAAATCAAAAAGCAGGTAGACACCATGAACGCTTACGGCAAGCGCATTGCCGAGCTGAACGAGGAAATCTTAAAGATTGAAGCCGGCGGAGTAGAGAAAGCAAACGATTTAAGAGATGAAAGAAACCTGCTGATAGATGAACTGTCGGCAATGGGAAATATAGACTGCAGGACGGACGTCCACGGCAATATTCTGATTCGCCTTGAGGGCAAGGATTTTGTCCAGTCCGACAGGGCAAACGAAATCGGTCTGTACGCGGACCCGGATACGGGTTTTTATACGCCTTACTGGAACCAGCTTGCCAAAAAAGACGCGAACGGCGAAATCCTTACTGATGCAAACGGCGAACCCATAGGACTTAACGGGGCGAAGCTTTTCAACATGAATCAGACGATTTCCACGGATATGAACACGGATATCGGCGCGCTGAAATCCATGCTGTACGCCAGAGGTGACCGCCGGGCAACCTATAAGGATTTGGACGCGGCGACTTACGACAAGGAAATTTCCCAGTCCATTATGATGAATGTGCAGGCGGAGTTCGACCAGTTGATGAACTCGGTTGCAACGGCAATCAACCAGGTGTTGAAAGACGCGGCGGAAGCTGCCAGCGCCGAGGACCCCAACAGTACCTATATGCGCGATTCCGATGGGAACCCTTATCAGATATTCAAGTCAAAAGTCAGCGGTTCCGACACGCTCAGCGTTGAGGAGATGATGATTGACAACGAGCTGAAACAGGCGCCTTCCCTTCTGAGTTTTAAGAAAGACGACGACGTTGTTGACCAGGATACGGCGGACGCGCTGAAAGCCATTTTTACTAAGGATACCCTTACCTTAAATCCGAACGTAAAGACCAAGACGAACTTTATCAATTACTATGACGCTCTGATATCCCAGGCAGCCAATTCAGGTTCCGTTGCCCATGATATCTGTGCAAACCAGGAAGTAACGGTGGATAACATACAGGCAGCGAGAGAACAGGTGCTTGGCGTTTCCTCCGACGAGGAAATGAGCAATATGGTAATGTTCCAGAATGCCTATAACGCGGCAAGCCGTTATATCAACGTGGTAAGCGAATTGATGGAGCATGTGATTAGTACGCTTGGAAGATAACTGACAGCAGAGTTATTTATCTTATTTACCGCTTACAGGAAACAACATTTTAAATACAGGGGAGTGAAGCAGATGCCGTCACAATTTTTTGGATTATATATAGCAGGTTCGGGGCTTCGTGCCGCCAACGCAGCATTAAATACCACAGCAAATAATATTGCCAACGCCCAGACGGATGGGTTCAGCCGTCAGCAGGTGATACAGCAGGCCAACAACGCGCTGCGGGTTTTTGCAACCTACGGCTGTGCCGGAGCCGGTGTGGATACCATCGCCATTGAGCGTGTAAGAGACAATTTTTATGATGTAAAATACTGGAACAATAACTGCAAATACGGGGAGTATAATGCCAAAAGCTACTATATGTCCATGGTTGAAAGATACCTTGACGACGACGGGACCAGTGGTTTTAAGGTGATTTTTGATAAATTTGCCGCGGCGCTTCAGTCTGTGACCACAAACTCCAGCAGCGATACCTCCAAGCAGCAGTTCATCGCGTCGGCAAAATCGCTGACCGACTATTTTAACAATATGGCGGGTAATCTGAAAGAACTTCAGAAGGATATCAATCTTGAGGTTAAGGAAAGCGTAGACTCCATCAACGCGATTGCGCAGAAGATTGCCACTTTAAATAAACAGATTAACACAATTGAACTTTCCGGTTCAAGAGCCAACGAATTAAGAGACCAGAGGGAGCTGCTTATCGACGAACTGTCGGAGTACATAGATGTGGACGTTACGGAAACCCAGATTGCAGACGTTCAGAATGCCAGCAGAGATACGAACGCCACCAGATACGTGGTTCGTATTGCGGGCGGACAGGTGCTTGTGGACGGAAACGATTATAAGCAGTTGACCTATAAGCCCCGGGATGCCAGTGAAAAGGTAAACCAGACGGACGCCGACGGATTATACGATATCAAATGGGAGAACGGAAATTCTTTCAATATCTTAAGCTCTTCCATGGGCGGTAAGCTGAAAGGGCTGTTGGAGCTTCGGGACGGGAATAATGAGACGAATTTTAACGGAACGGTGAAGAATCCTCCCGTCAGTACAACTGACCCGGTTACCGGTAAGACTGAACATAAAGTCGATGTTGAAGTGACTGCCGATTATCTGAAAAATATGCAGGACTGTATGCTTTCAGACTCGGGCGGCGTGATTAATATCGGAAATAAGCTTTTCTATTACAGCGACTGGGAATTTCAGGGAGTGGATCCTAACACGGGAAATGCCACTTATACGTTCACGTTTGTGGAAGACCCTGCGACGAATCAAAACACCGGTCTTGCAAACAAGGCGCAGCCGGGCAAGAGCGTCCAGAACGAAAAGAAAATCAAGTATCAGGGTATTCCCTATTACATGGAGCAGATGAACGCCTGGATTCGCGGCTTTGCCGAGACGGTTAACAAGATATTTACCAGCGGTATAGACGCCAACGGCAATGAGGGATGTATTTTCTTTACAGGAAAAAAGGGCAACGGAGAAGGCCAGTTCGACGAAGATATGCTGGGCGACATCTCAAAGAAAGGCTATTATAACCTGACGGCTGAGAACTTTACCATAAACGAAGCCCTGATAAAGGATGCTTCCCTGCTTGGAACCAGAAGCAGCAAGGATGTGGGCGTGGAGGAATGCGGTAAGATAGAAGAAATGATTGCCATGCTTGCCAACAAGAACATCTTCCATTTCCGTAACGGTACGGCCGGCCAGTTATTGGAGGCGATTTTGTCGGACGCGGCCTTAAGCGCCGGCGAGGCAAATACTTTCTGCGACACCTATACCGGACTGCGCAACACCATTGATAACCAGAGATATTCCATATCCGGTGTGGATGAGGACGAGGAAGCGGTGGGATTAGTGAAATTCCAAAATTCCTACACGCTGGCTTCCAAGATGATTCAGACGCTGACGGAGGTTTACGACCAGTTGATTCTTCGTACCGGCGTATAAAAAGCGCTTTGTTTCAAAGCATATGCACCATAGAAACTTGACAAAGCATATAATCAGGAGATGATTTCTATGAGAATGACGAATAAAATTATGCAGAATAATTCTCTGTATAATATCAATAATAACAAAGTGGCACGGGATAAACTGAGCACTATGATGGCAACGCAGAAGAAAATTACCAAGCCGTCCGACGACCCGGTAATTGCAATCCGTGCCCTGCGCCTTAGAACCAGCGTTTCCGAGATGACCCAGTTTTATGAAAAGAACGCGCCGGATGCAAACAGTTGGCTTGACGTTACCGCTCAGGCGCTGAAAACCATAAACGACGTGCTTACCGATATGGGAAAACTGGCGAATAAGGGTAATAACAAGGATTTCGGCAGCGAGGATTTGCAGGTGCTGTTAGGACAGCTTAAGGCCCTTCGGGATGAGTTTTACTCCACCGGAAATACGGACTATGCGGGAAGATACATTTTTACGGGTTTCCGTACGGATACGCCGCTTTCCTTTAAGGAAGATGTGGAGAAAGAGCCTAAGGGTTACCCGGATTATGAGATTACGGAGAACAAGGGGATTCTGGACTTTGATATCCTCAACTGCACCGATATAGATAAGCTGGCAGGACTGAACAAGAATAACTGGGAAGAAACAAAATATGACGGCGTTGACGAAAAGCTGATTGAAAACGGCGATATTCACAGGCTTCGGCTGGCATATGATGTTTTGAAAGAGGGAGGCGTTCCGAACATTACCTATACGGTTCCGACAACGGTAAAGGATGCCGCAGGTAATGACGTACAGTTAAAAGGAACGGCGACTATAACCGGCGGTAATATCACTTCAGGAGCAAACAATGTAGGGGCGGAGGGCGTAATTGCCAAAGTGGCTGCCGGAACAGAGGTAACGGTTAACGGTAAACGAGTGACCCTGGCCGAGGAAACCACAGTAACATTCGACGCGAACGGGGATGCGAAACTGCCGGACGGAACAAAGGTAAAAGACGGCAACGATACGAAAGCCTTGTTTGGAGAAACCGCCACATTAGATGCCGGACAGCAAATAACTTTAACCGGCCAGACGCAGAAAGAGATTGCGCCGGGAGATATTACAGAGGCAAGCGTAACGGACGACCCCGACCCGTATGACCGGATGATTGCGGCAAATAATGCGACACCGCCGGATGAGTTAATCCTTTTCATCCCCGAAACGGGGGAGCTGCTTTTCAGCAATAAGGCATATGAGAATTACGCGGAGCAGATGACCGAAGAGTCGGCAATCAACGTAACTTATAATAAGAATAGCTGGAAAGACGGCGATTTGCGGCCGGAACATTATTTTACCTGTAAGAAAACCGTTCAGGATGAGAACGGGAACGATGTTACCACAAACTATAATTTAAACCGCTTACCGCTCGACCAGAAAATCGAGTATGACGTAGGTTACAACCAGAAGATTCAGGTAAACACCATTGCGGGCGAGGTGTTCGGCCACGGACTTGACAGGGATATCGACGACATGGAGCGCGCGCTTAATAAATTGTCGGATATTGACGCTACAAAACGCGACCTTGAAAACGTTATGAAAGGCATGAGCGAGGATGACCCGAAGTATAACGATATAAGACTGAAATACGAAGCCGCCGACAAGGCATACAACTATATGCGTGAAAATGTTCACAATATGTTTGGCTCGGCCATCACAAAGTTTCAGGGATACCTGAACGATACCAATGAGGCGGTTACCGACAACGGAACCAGAAGCCAGCGCCTTGACCTTATCAGCAACCGTCTTATGGACCAGAGAACTAATTTCCAGACTTTGAAGTCGGAAAATGAAGATATTGATATTGCGGAGGTTGTGGTTCAGCTTACCGGTGCGGAGCTCACGTACAATTCCGCTCTCATGGCAACGGGAAAAATCATGCAGACTTCGCTGATGAACTATATTTAACGGATACCGTGAAATACGATAGGAGCGATTATGAAGATTAATACAAAGATTTTTGGGGAAATTGAAATTGCGGACGACAGGATAATCAGTTTTCCTTCCGGAATAATCGGATTTCCGGAGCTGACAGAATTTGCCCTTCTGCATGACGAGGACAGCGGTTCCGGCGCGATGCACTGGATGCAGTCCCTGCAGGAGCCGGCCTTTGCCATGCCGGTGATAAATCCTCTGCTTGTGATGCCTGACTATAATCCGGTGGTGGAGGATGAACTGATAAAACCCATTGGAGAGCTTCTTCCCGAGGAAATTCTGGTGATGGTCACGGTCACGGTACCCAGCGACCTTACGAAAATGAGCGTTAATCTCAAAGGCCCCATCATTATCAATGCAGTGGAAAAGAAGGCGTGTCAGGTAATTGTAGAGGGGGAGCAGTATCCGGTGAAATTCCCTGTTTATGACATATTGAACGCAAAGAAAGCAGGTGAGTAGATGTTAGCTTTATCCAGAAAGAAGAACGAAGCCCTTATTATTAATAACAATATTGAAATAACAATATTGGAGATTAAGGGAGAGCAGGTAAAGCTGGGCATCAGCGCGCCGAAAGAGGTTCCGGTATACCGGAAAGAAGTTTATATGCAGATTCAGGAAGCTAACAAGGAAGCCGTCAATCCAGACGGATTTGAAGCCTTAAAGCAACTGTTAGGGTAAAAATAAATAGAATTTTATTGACAACGGATAGTTCGCAAGGCGAGTTATCCGTTGTTTTTATAGTGCGCCTTGCGGCGTATGTTTCCGACGGGAAGGCGCCGCTTAAGGCGCGCGAAATGCTGCAATGGATTTGAGGGAAAAAGCTGTCGTGTTTTTGATTTTTTCTATAAATTTTCCTGCTTTTTTTCCGATATATATTTAGAAGACAGGAATACTCTATAGTTTTATTCATTTTTATCATTTTTTTACACTATATCACATGGAGGTGATTCATAATGGCAATAGAACCATTAAACAGTGTCATGACATTTCAGGCACAGACGACACAGCCGGTAAGGCGTGCGGAGAGACCAGAAGTAGAGAACATGGAAGTTCCTACGCAGGAGCAGCCTAGCTCTTATGATACGACTACTGTAAAGGTAGCGAACGTAGAGAAGCAGGACAGCCAGAGCGGACAGGGACAGGACGGCAGCTACAGCAACGGGCGCGAACAGCTTATGAATGAGCAGGTTAAGAAAGCCGTTGAGAAGCTGAACGAGAGAATGTCTCATTCCGAGGCAGTTTTTGGCATCCATGAGAAAACGAACAGGTTGACCATCAAAATTGTAGACAAGGAAACTAAGGAGGTAATCAAAGAGCTTCCTCCTGAGAAAACTCTGGATATGATTGCAAAGGCATGGGAACTGGCTGGTCTTTTGGTGGATGAAAGAAGATAGGAGGAGTTTTTATGGCAATGCGATTGACCGGAATGTATTCCGGACTTGATACGGATTCGATTATCCAGGAGCTGGTGGCTGCAAGGCGTACCAAGGTGGACGACAAGACAAAGGAACAGAAAAAATTAAAACTGAAACAGGACGCCTGGGGTGAGCTGAATAAGAAGCTGAAAAGCCTGCAGAGCAAGGTGTCCGGTATGAGTCTGTCTGAAGCTTATACCAAGAGAACGACGAAAGTGTCCAACAGCAATATTGCGAGTGTTATTACAGGCGAAGGGGCAATGAACGGCGTTCAGCAGCTTAGAGTGAATAAGCTTGCAAAAATCGGTTATATGACCGGTGGAAAAGTGGCAAAGACTGACGGTGGAAAGGCAAATGCTCTCAGCAAACTGAGAGACTTTGGATTTTCGGGCGAGGGGACGCTTAAGATTAACGGCCAGGAGGTCAAGGTAGGCGAGGAAACCTCAATTTCCGACGTACTGAATGAACTGAAAAAGGCGGGAGTCAACGCGAACTTTGACGAAAGCCAGCAGAGAATTTATATCAGTTCAAAGGACTATGGTGCAGATAATAACTTTACCATTGAAGGCGACGATTCGGTACTTAACGCGCTTGGTCTTAACGTTAACGGAACAGGCGATGCGAAAGCGGTTAAAATAGACGGCCAGGACGCTGAAATTGTCTTAAACGGCGCAACTTACACAAGCAAAAACAATGTATTTGACATCAACGGCCTCACCATCACGGCTTTGACGGAATCCAGCGAAACCATTACTTTGACCACTGAGATGGATACTGACGGAATCTACGATATGATTAAGGGATTCTTAAAGCAGTATAATGAAGTAATGAATGAGATGGATAAGCTCTACAATGCAAGCTCCGCCAAAGGTTATGAACCGCTTACCGACGACGAAAAGATGAGCATGTCGGAGAGTGAAATCGAAGAGTGGGAAAAGAAAATTAAAGATTCCATTCTGAGAAAGGACGAAAACCTGTCCTCTGTAAGCACCGGTCTGAGAGAAATTATGTCCGGTGGAATCAGCGTGGGCGGAAAGACACTGCATTTGTTTGACTTCGGCATCGACACATTAGGATATTTCGATGCGGGAGAGAATGAAAGAAACCTGTACCACATTGACGGCGACCCTGACGATGAAGATACATCGGGTAAAGCTGACAAGCTTAAGGGAATGATATCCAGCGACCCGGATACTGTGATTAATTTCTTTTCACAGCTTTCACAGCAGTTGTACGGCAAGATGTTTGATATGTCCAAGTCAGTGAACGGCTACCGCAGCTATGGCAGCTTCTATGATGACAAGAAGATGCAGTCTGACTATGACGATTATACTAGCAAGATTAAAGATTTGGAAGATAAGTTGACAGCTTATGAGGATAAGTGGTATGCTAAGTTCAGTAAAATGGAAACTGCAATGGCTAAAATGCAGTCCAGTCAAAACGCATTAGCAGGCTTATTAGGAGGCTGATAACATGGCGCTATCCAACGCTTTTAACCAGTATAATAACAGCAAAATATTGACAGCAACCCCGGCGGAACTGGTTTTGATGCTGTATGAAGGAGCTATTAAATTCTGTAATGTCGCTATTGTTGCAATTGAGCATAAGGATATTCAGAAAGCGCATATTCATATCGTCAAGACTCAGAAAATTGTAGACCATCTTCGTGCGACCCTGGATATGAAATATCCGGTCGCCAATGAGTTTGACAAGGTTTATGCGTATCTGCAGCGCAGGCTGATTGAAGCAAACATAAAGAAAGATATAGCAATTCTTGAAGAAGTTTGCGAACACATCCGTTCCATGCGTGATACCTGGAAAGAGGTAATGCGCATTAACAGAGCCAGCGGCGCAATTTAACTGTTTACCCGACGAGCAGACCCGGAAAGGCATGGTATTGAAATGACAAGCAGTTATCTGGACATATTAGAGGACAGCCTGAAAAAGAAAAAAACAGTTTTGGAAAGTATCGAAAAATACAATCTTTCACAGAGCGAATTGCTGAAAGACGAAAAGTTTGATATGGAACAGTTTGACGCTCTTGTGGATAAGAAGGACGCCTGTATTGAAGAACTTGAAAAACTGGACGAAGGCTTTGAAACGGTCTATGAGCAGATAAAAGAGGATTTGTCACATAACAGGGAGCTGTATACCGGGCAGATTAAACGTCTGCAGGAGCTGATTAGTCAGGTAACGGAAAAGAGCGTTTCCATTCAGGCGCAGGAGAGCCGGAACAAAGATATGGTCAGCGCTCATTTCAAAAAAGAAAGAGAAACGTTAGGGCAGGGACGGAAGTCCTCAAAGGCTGCGTATAGTTATTATAAGAACTTAAATAAAGCGGTTCGGGAAGACGCAAGCATTATGGATATGAAAAAATAAATTTATGCGGCTCATGTAATACATGGGCCGCATTTATAACTTTCGACGTCTCTGACTTATCCGGGAAATAATACCCGCATAATCTGCAAAATCCGATGAATATAAGTGTGCCGGTCTCTGGTCTTTTTCAGGCCGTTTCTGGCGATTTCCTCCCGTATATCATCATGGGCCAGATAAAAAGCAATTTTTTCTTTCAAATCCGCCGGGTTTTCATAACATTCCAAATCCTCCCCCACAACAAAATATTCAGGAATTTCACTTTGATAATTAGTGAGCAGAAAGCCGCCGCAGCCTAAAACATCCCATATCCTCTGGGACAAACCGGTTTGGATGGAGCGCATCGTAATATTCAAATTAATTTTACTGTAGCGGAAAACGAGGGGCATTTCGGTATGGGTGGACACGCCGCCCTGGCAGCGAATACCGGGAATATTCTGTAAATCCGTGGTATCGCTTCTGGTGTATAAGTTGATGGAAAATTCCTTCCCCAGTTCCGCAAGGGTCCGTATCCTTTCCAGAGAAGAAACCTGCATACTCAGATAATAGTGGGAAAGAACAAACAAGTCCGTATCGGTAAAGCTGTCTTTTGGACGAAAAAAGGCGGAATCGGCTCTTCTGAAGGCGGAAACCAGCGAATCCGGAGGCGCTTCCTCTAAAACGGAGCATCCGGGAATTTTTAGCTGAGCCTCGATAATTCCCTCCGCAAGTCCCCTGTTGAAATCATCCAGTGTAATTCGGGCAAGAGGAGATTTTTCATTATATAAAGAGCCGACAAAGGAAACGTCGCATTGATAAGCCTGCACCTGACTTTTGGAGACGGCGGAAAGCGCCTGTTCCCACCTGGCGGTATTGGCGGCCAGAGGGAGATAAAAAACGCCTTCAGGATTTTCCGGATAAAATTTTTGGTACTGCAGATAATCAAACAAAAAAATGCGGTTACATTTATTTTTTACAGAGCGGGAAAATAATTCAAGCACGGGGCAGTCAACGCTCAGAGAGACATATAAAGTGTTAAGCTTCTCACAAATTTCAGATATATAGGGAAAGAAATTAATACTGAATACAAAGGCCGGCCGATGCGTCAGAATCAATTCTCCCAGCAGCCTGATTCTGGTTTCGGAGCTGATAGATTTCTGACGGATTTCTGTGGAATCTTCAATTACGGCGATATTGCATGCGTGAAATGCTTCTATTATATCCGGCTCGCAGATGCTGCCGTAGCGGTGAATAATGATTTTCATAGGTTTACTCATTTCTGCAGGCGCTCCTGCCTGCTTTCGTGTCTGCGTATATTTCACATATTTTTCAATAATTTTATTATATACAAAAGCAGTGAAAAAACAATGAAAAAGTAAGGCGGAAGGCTGTATATGCCTGTATTTTCGTAGAAAAGAAAGAAAAACAAATTACAAAAAAATTTTCAAATTAAGTATAAAGTATTCGAAAATCACTCCGATATAATATACAAGTAAAGGGAAGTAATCTTCCAAAACTTACTTAAAAAACAATGAGCGGTTTCGTTTTTGGATGCGTACGAATTCGAAAGCGAAACTGCCAAAAATCACCAAAACGTACGCAGGGAAGCGGCGTTAAATTCAAGGAGGAATATACTATGTCAATGATAGTAAAACACAATCTTACAGCAATGAACTCTAACAGAATGTTAGGAGTAAACACTCAGACTCAGGCTAAGACCACAGAGAAGTTATCATCCGGTTACAAGATTAACCGTGCAGCAGACGATGCAGCAGGTCTTTCCATTTCCGAAAAAATGAGAAGACAGATTAGAGGTCTTACACAAGCTTCCAAGAATGCACAGGACGGTATCTCCTGCGTGCAGACAGCAGAAGGCGCTTTGAACGAAGTTCACGATATGTTACAGCGTATGAACGAACTGGCAGTTAAGGGTGAGAACGGTACATTATCTTCTGTTGACCAGTCCTATATCCAGGCTGAAATCAAGCAGTTGATGACAGAAATCGACCGTGTAGCTGATACTACAACATTCAATGAGCAGAACCTGTTAGATGGTACATTTACTGGTAAGGGACTTCAGGTTGGTGCAGAAGCCGGACAGCATATTAACATCACCATTGAAGCTATGAGCATGGATGGGTTGGTTGGTAAAGCAACTAATGTTTCCCGGACAGATGCAAGTGGCAATTCAGTTTCTGTTGATGCGCAGGCTGTAGTTGATAAGTTTACAAACTATAATTCTGCAGCTAGTGCAACATATGCGAAGGCTGATGACTTTGCAAGCCTGAATGCATTCGTTAAGAGTGCGTTGCAGACAGTATCTTTACAGAGGTCCGACCTTGGTGCTGTACAGAATCGTCTTGAGCACACCATTAACAACCTGGATAACGTAGTTGAGAACACCACAAGTGCTGAAGCTACCATCCGTGATACAGATATGGCTACGACTATGGTTCAGTATGCGAACAACCAGATTCTTGCACAGGCTGGTACATCAATGCTGGCACAGTCCAACCAGAGCAATCAGGGTGTATTGTCCTTACTTGGCTAATCAACCAGGTCATTGTAAATTAAGAAAAGTAACTATCAGAAAGGATTGGCGTACGCCAATCCTTTCTTACTTATCAGGAATTGTTGCCTGTTTAATGCCTGGTAAAATCCCCCGGCTGCATTTAACTGCAATCGGGGGATTCGTTTAGTTTAGACAATTCTGCAATAGCCGGAGGGAAATCTCCGCAAAGCTCAAAATATTTAACAGCCATTTTTTTTTCGCCTGCCATATTCAGAATGCGTCCTATCTGATAATATGCCTCATAAGAATTTGTACCAGCGGTGTTCGAGAACTCAAAAGTCGTTGCTTTCTGGAATTCATCCAGAGCTTCTTCATACATTTGATTTTCCATATAAAGCAGCCCCATGACAAAGACAAAGTCTGCAGAATGCGTGAAAGAATCATATACATCCTGATAGATGCCCAATGCCTTTTGTGCCTGGCCTGTGCTTAGAAGACATTTGCCGTACGATACCATTGCCATAGTAACGTAGGCAAGGGATGGGTCTAAATCAAAGCTGAGAGCCTTTTCAAAGAAAGGAATGGCTTTTTGTAAATCATCCATGGACTGAAAGGATTTCCCAATCTGAAAATAAACGTAAGGGTCGTTTGGAGCCTCTACCATCTGTTTAAACAGCAGATTCAAGTTCCGTCTTGCTTTTTGCGCCTGTTCCTGTGGAGATAAGAAATATCCGGTATGTCCGATATAGGTTTCGAGAAGCAGAGTCTTAAATTCTCCGCCATGTTTTGGCGTGAGCTGTTCGTGAATGGCTCCTGTATAATAATAGTGTTTCCGGGAAAACAGACGCTCTGTGCGGTCATTATATATATTGGTGCTGTCAGCGTCGCCGGGGTCTCCGGTGAGATTCTTCCGGGTAATGGAGCCGGCGTATTCAGGCATTTTCTTGCGGAAATAATTCATTTCCTCAATATCAATAGATTCAATCCATTCATCGCAGTCCATCATAAAAATCCAGTTATTGGAGGCCATTTGAAGGGAGTAATTCCGGGCCTCGCTGAAATTGTCCGTCCATTCAAAATCAAAAATGCGGTCAGTATATTTGGCGGCTATCTCTTTGGTTTTGTCCGTGGAGCCGGTGTCTACTACAACAATTTCAAATCCGTAGGGGGCAAGTGAGGAGAGACAGCGCTCAATGTTGGCCTCTTCATTTTTGGCAATAATACAAACAGATATTGGTAGCATGTGAATTGTCCTTTCCAGCCCTTTGCGAAAATCGGCTATTTTGCATGCCTGTTAAAAACTCGTATATCTTGTGGAAATATAATACCATAAAACCACTGAAGTTACCATATAAATATAAGACGTCTTTAGAAAGAGAAATAGAGATAGTAATGAATCTTTATCGGAGTAACTTTTTGGTATTTTATTAATATTGAAACGGATTTGAATGCAGGTTGTTCAAGGTAAAATTAACGAAAATAAATTAATGCTTTTGAATTATAGAACAACAAATATGAAAAAATATACAATATATAATAATACAAAGCCAGATAATACAATATATTGTATTGTGCAACTTTTTTCTCCCCTATTTTCTGACCTTGACTTTTATAAAAAACTGCCATATGATGAATTTACATTACCGGGGGTTATCGATAAATAATATACTATTTTGAATTATGCCGGTGAGAGTAAAAGGAAAGGAGGAAACCGAATGTTTGGAATGAAGAAAGTTCTCATGTGTATGAATAATTTGAACAGCCAGATGCAGATGTTAAATACAGGATTTGAAGCGGTTGTAAACGGGATTAAAGTATTAGGTGAGAAGATAGAGGCGGTGGAAGTTCGCCTTGATAGAGTAGAGGCTCGCCTTGACGCGGTGGAAGCCCGCCTTGACAAAGTAGAATCTCGTCTTGGCTCTATGGATGAAAAAATTGACATGGCAGAATATCACCTGGGAAAAGAAATCCAGGTAACTTATCAGACAGTTCTTGAAAATAAGAGAGGAATTGAAACACTGTCCCGCCATTTTGATGGGGAAATCTGTAAGATAACAGAGTTAAGCGGACGTTTTGATGAATTTCAAAGAAAATGTGTGGGCGCATAAGAGACAAAATTTGTCAGTGCGCCCAGGGCGGATAATCAGTGTTTAAGCTCTGCAAGTCTGTCCAGAGCCGGTTTAAAATTTCCGCATTTGCGGTAAAGGGTAACGGCGGTGTCAATATCGCCCAAAACTTCATTGATGCATCCCATATTAAAAGTAGGAATAAAGGAATTGGCTCCCGCTACATGAACATGGCTTATCGTGGTTGCGTTTAAAAATTCCTTCATGGCCTGAATCACCAGACCGTTTCTTAAATAAATCAGACCCATCAGGCAGACAAAATCAGCGGAAAAAGAAAAGTCGTTATAAATATTTTGAAACTGAAGAGCCTCGTCATACCGCTCCAAATGGAGCAGGGCATAGCCGTAGCCAATCACCATCATCTGAACGTATTCAAGTTTTGGTTCAACGGGATATTCCAATCCTTTTCCGTAATAATAGCAGGCTTTTTCATCATCGTGGACCATGTTGTAGGATTGGCCTATCTGAAAATAAAGATAAGGGTCGTCGGGGGTCTTTTCCAGCATTTTTAAAAGAAGCTCGTTATTCCTGTCTGCTTTTTTCTTTATTTCTTCCGGGGTGCCGGTGTAGCCCTGGTGTTCGGCAGTGAGCGGAAGCTCAACGCGAGTGTATGGCTGTCCGTTTAATGCTCTTACCTGCTCATGAATGGGAAATTCATAATGATAAAGTTTTCTGTTAAAAAAACGCTCTACCTGGTCTGTATAAACGCTGTCAGTACCATTCATTTCATAGTGATTTTTCCTGGTAATCATTCCTACGGCATCGGGAAATTCAGAAATAATTTTAGAAAAAGCGCTAATATCTAAATTTGCAACATATTCGTCACAATCCAAAACCAGAATCCAGTCGTTGGAGGCACAGCCAAGGGAATAATTTCTGGCAGCGCTAAAATCCTGAACCCATTCAAACGAAAAGATTTTGTCGGTATATTTCTGCGCAATAGAAACAGTGCGGTCTGTGGAACCAGTATCTATCAAAATTATTTCGTAAGGATATTTTCCCATATGCTTTTGAATGGAGGAAAGAAATACCTCCATATGTTTTTCCTCGTTTCTGGCAATGATACAAACGGATATTGGCGTCATGTTATTTTCCTTTACGGTTTTTCATATTATTTTTGCAGTATCTGTAAGAGTTTTTGACAGATAGCGCTGGTTTTTTCAAGCTCATCCCGGAGAGTCTTTTTTTCCGCTGACAGTTGTGACATGGTATCCGGAACAGTGGGGTCATTGACACAGGTTTGCAGAAATTCTTCCATTAACTCTGTGTAAAAAGGAGTAAGTTTTGCATAATCCCACCATAACTGCTCAATATCATAGTGGACATATTGTCCCTCCCAGGGTTTCATACCGGCAAAATGGACGATGGTGGTTTCCTTTTTAACATCTTCATACCGAATACCATTGTTATATGCCATTTTCGAAAAAAGGTCATATTGAAATTCATCCAGAAATTTCACCTGATTCCAATGCAGATAATTCAGCAAATCCTGGTCAGGGGCAATCAACTGATAATTTAATTCACGGGCTAAATCCATATATGTCTGGAAAGTATATTTTCCCCGGAGTTTTTCAATGTTCCAGAGCATCATTCCGGCATTAAAATAAGTAAAATTTTGTGCAATATGTTCCTTAAATAGTTCGTTTCTGGCATCAAAAAAAGGCAATACAGCAGATTTGCTGCAAGAAGTCATATCCCGACAGACACAGAAAAGGCAATCTTCAAAATCGGTTTCATAAAGGAACCTGATTGGTTTGTCAATAATCATATCCACATCCAGATACAAAAGCCTGTCAACCTCGGGAGGTAGGATATCAGGGAGCATAAGCCGGTAATAGGTTTCAAGCGTCCATGAGGCAGTAGTTGGCAGGGAGGCGGAAAACTCTTCCTTTTTAACTGAAAGCAGGTAAAGGTGGTGGTATTTATCGGTTAATTCCTGCAGATATGCGATATCCTCCAAAGATAAATCGCTGTGCAGAAGATATACGTGGATGTCGGCATCCGGCTGATTTGCAAATAGGGAAGTCAGCATGACATAAGCATAACGCATATATTTGCTGTTTAAGGCGGTGGCAATGTTGATTCTTATTGGTGAAGGCTTAACCGTACTATTCATAAAACGTGTCCTTTTTGCAGAGTGATTTCTGCGGGAAAGCAGTGTCGCTGTTTTCTTTTCCTTTAATGTATGATAAAATTATAATAACATAAATGTGGATTAAGCACAATTACCGAGGCAGGTTAAGAAACGGATTTTTTGTTTTGGGGACGTAAAATGGAAAAAGAAGTCAAAAAAATACTGGTTTACAGATGGGGGTCCTTAAATGAGCCGCTGCTTGGCAGGGCAATAGATAAGGTGGTTGGCGGCCACATTGAACTGGTTTATGAGACAAAATGGCAGAATTATCATGCAAACGCACCTTTTGCAGAACGGCTGATAGGGATGCTTCATGCCAATGAGGTACAGGCCGTTGTCAGCTATGACTATTTTCCCTTGATTTCCATGATATGTGAAATTAACCACATTCCGTATATTTCCTGGATATATGACTGTCCGCTGTATACGCTGCAGTCTAAGACGATTGCCAATCACTGCAATTACATATTTTGCTTTGACGGGGCATATGCCGGAAGGCTGGTGGATTTGGGGGCAGCACATTGTTATCATTATCCTTTGGCGGGAGAGCCTGATTTTTTTGAAAAGATACAGGAAACGGAAAAGAAAAGTCCACATCTGAAAAAGAAGTATCTGTGCGATATTTCCTTTGTAGGCGGGCTTTATAATGAAGAAAAGAACCGTCTCCGGAAGGTAATGAAAGAGAAGCCGGGAGGGCTGCCGGATTATACATTGGGATATGTGGAAGGGCTTATCCGTTCCCAACTGCAGGTTTATGGGTACAATTTTTTGAGAGAATCCCTGACGGAGCAGATGGCGGCAGAGATTGCAAAGGCATGCGGTCTTGGGTTTGGAGAAGAATATTATCAGGATTTGCGGCAGATGGCGGCGGATACGCTTGGAATGGAAGTAAGCGCCAGAGAAAGGGAAGCGGCTCTTGGGAGGCTAAGCGAAAAATTTTCGGTAAAACTGTACACCGGCTCAGAGCTGCCGGATTTACTTTGTAATAAAAATTTGCAGAAAATGGGATATGCGGATTATGAGAATGAGGTGCCACTTATCTATCATAACAGTAAAATCAACTTAAACATTACGTCGAAAACCATTGAGTCGGGGATACCGCAAAGAATATTTGATGTTTTAAGCTGTCAGGGGTTCTGTTTGACAAATTATCAGCCGGAAATCGCGGACTGCTTTGCGGATGGGGAAGAACTCGTGATATATACGGACATGGAGGATTTGACGCAGAAGGCAGCGTATTATCTGGAGCATGAGGAGGAAAGGCTGTGGATTGCCCGAAACGGGTATAAGAAGATTGTCGAGAGTTTTGCAATGAAGGAGAGAACGGCGCGGATATTCGACGAGGTTTTCCGGCAGGTGATTGTTAATGAAGGAAACTATAATTTTTATTAAAGAAGATTTGTGATTTGAGGATTAAAAAGAGGCGAGAAATCTTAGAAGGGAATAAGAAAAGGTGATGGAGTATTTAAAATTGGATGCGGGGTGCAGGACGGCGTTAATGGATGGTACAATGGTGCCGGATTCACCTGGCCATATGGCAACGAGGAGGTTTTATCATGCGCTTTCGGGCAGTAGGCTGCGTTTGTGTGTAGATGGGTATTTATTTGCGGTGGCGGTTTTTAGTCTGGAGAGGGATACTCAATATCAGTTTACATATGCTTATCAACGAGAAGAAAACTGGAGTACATACACACAAAACCTGACGCCTCAGAGTTATCAGGAAGGGGATTATGTGTTTGAGGAAGAATGTTATTTCCGGGTCTGCGTGCGCAGAAAAGACGGTGTCGATATGGAGTCAGAGGACTTTGACCAGGCGCTTTCACTTGTCGAATATTATCATAAAGAACCAGAACATGAGATAAAGTCATGTTTTCAGGAAGAGATAGTAGAAACAGTGGAAGCAATACGAGTGTACGCGGAGTCTGTTTCAGATGTATTGAAATTATGTCTCCTTGCGGATACTCATTACACTGTTAACGGAACATGGGCAGATACGGCAGCCAATATCCAGGAAGTGGCCAAAGAAGCTAAATATGATGCCATTATTCATTTGGGTGATTTCACTGATGGCATGGTAACAAAGGAAATAACCAAAGAATATGTAAATAGGATAATCACTGACTTGGAGAGATGTGGAGTCCCATTATATATTACGCTAGGCAATCACGATAGCAATTACTTCCAAAACAGGCAAAATACTTTTACAGAGCAGGAGATAAAAGAGTTGTATCGTCTGCCTGGAGAGAGTTTGGATTATTATGTGGATATACAAAACAGTGTGCGAATGATTTTTCTATCCTCCTTTGAAGATTCGTTGCCTATTAGATATGGTTACAAAAAAGAGCAGCTTACATGGCTGAGAAATGTCTTGTTCAGTGCATCGACTGGGACAAAATTTCTGATATTTTCCCATGATGCTCCCCTTGCAGAACTTGATTACTGGAGCTATCTAATAAGGAATGGGGAAGCTCTTTTAGATGTGTTGGAGGAGTGCAATGCAAGGGAAGAATACCAGATTGTCGGTTTTTTTTATGGGCATACCCATTCTGATTATATTTTTAATGACTGTAGTTTTCCTGTAATTTCAATAAGCTGCGCCAAGTTGGAATATTTTACAGACAGAAAACCGAAGGATGTTGTTGTGTGGGAGCGAAGGGCCGAGACGGTGACGCAGGACTTGTGGGACAGTCTTTTAATTGATTTAAAGGGCGAATGGTTAAAGTTGGTTCGTTTTGGTGCTGGGGTAAACAGAGAATGCTCCTTTGCCAAAAAGAAAAGCACTTATAAGGAAAAAGCACAGAAGAAAAAAGAAGAAAGATTGGTAAAAATATGGGCGCATAGGGGAGCAAGCGGTCATGCGCCGGAGAATACAATGCCGGCCTTTAAACTTGCAAATGAGCTGGGAGCGGATGGAATTGAGCTGGATGTCCAGTTAACAAAGGATGGAGTCCCAGTGGTGATTCACGACGAAACTGTTGACAGGGTAAGCAATGGAACGGGGCGAGTCTGTGACTATACGCTGGACAGGCTGAGAAGTCTGACTGTAAACAAAAACTTTCCAGCTTATGGCATAGTGCGAATACCCACGTTGGAGGAGGTTTATGCTTTTATAAAGACAACGGATATGACTGTCAATCTGGAACTGAAAAACAGTATGATTTTTTATGAGAAGCTAGAAGAAAAAGTGCTTGTACTGGCGGAGAAGATGGGACTTTCAGACAGAGTTATTTATTCATCCTTCAACCATAGTTCCATGAAAAAAATAAAAGAGCTGGAACCGAAGGCAAAGGTGGCATTTCTGTATGCTGACGGGATTGTGGATGTTGAAGAGTATGCGGACAAATACGGAGTCTATGCAGTGCATCCTTATATGACAAATACGGAATATCCCAATATGGTGGAAAAATGTCATGCAAAGGGTATTCGGGTGCATGTCTGGACGGTAAATGAAGAAGCTGATATCAGGCGTATGAAAGAGCTTGGTGTAGATGTAGTTATCACCAACTATGTGGAAAGAATAAATATTTGAAAGGATAAATGTATGAAAAAGGTAATCACATATGGAACATTTGATTTGTTTCACGAAGGACATTATAACATATTAAAACGGGCAAAAGATTTGGGGGATTATCTTATTGTTGGAATTACTACAGAGCACTATGACTTGCAGCGAGGGAAATTAAACGTGGTGGATTCCTTGATGGAGCGTATTGAACATGTAAAGCATTCAGGTTTGGCGGATGAAATTATTATTGAAGACCACGAAGAGCAAAAGCAGGAAGATATTCAGAAAATGAAAGTAGATATTTTTGCGATTGGCTCGGATTGGTGTGGGGCATTTGACTACTTGAAGCAATATTGTGAGGTGGTTTATCTTGACAGGACGCCAAATATCTCATCTACAAAAATCAGGGAAGGACAACATCCGGTTCTTCAAATTGGTATTGTCGGGACAGGACGGATTGCACCGCGTTTTTTTTCCGAATCCAAGTATGTCAGTGGAGTAAATGCTCGAGCCGCTTATAATCCTCATAAAGAAAGCGTCGCAGCTTTTAGCAAGCAGCATGAATTGGAAGCGTATTACGGAGATTTCGAAGAATTTTTGGAAAGGATTGATGCTATTTATATTGCCACACCTCATCAGACTCATTATGACTACGCAAGAAAGGCTCTGGAAAGAAAAAAACATGTTCTTTGTGAAAAGCCGCTTACGTTTACGATTCTGGAGGCAAAAGAACTGTATGAGTTGGCGAAGCGGCAGGGGGTTGTGCTTATGGAAGGCATCAAGACAGCTTATTGCCCGGGATTTAATCAAATGATGAATATTGCTAAGAACGGGATTATAGGAGAGATTAAGGATGTAGAAGCCTGTTTTTCTCGAATAACTGCTTCTGGTTTGCGAGAAATGGTGGACAGAGAATATGGCGGTGCCTTTCTGGAATTTGGCAGCTACACATTGCTTCCTATTTTTAAATTGCTTGGATGTCGGTATGAAAGTGTGAGATTTGACAGTATTTTAGCAGAAAATGGTGTGGATTTGTATACTAAGGTGCATTTTCGTTTTAAGGATGGGCTTGCTATGTCTAAGACTGGAGTTGGTGTCAAGTCGGAGGGACAATTGCTTATTTCAGGTACGAAAGGATATATTTTAGCGGAATCACCTTGGTGGCTCACTAAATCTTTTGAGGTGAGGTTTGAGGACCCTAACAGAATCGAAAGATATTCTCCTAAATTTCTGGGAGACGGACTAAGATATGAGATTGCGGATTTTGTATCAAAAATAAACGGAAATGGGAAAATGTCATATCATCTTACAGATGAGGAATCCATTGCCATGGCGGGTGTAGTGGAAGAATTTATGAAAGAAAGAGCGAATAGAGTTTGAAAGACTGATAAACTTAAAAAGGGAATTGAAAATAAAAAATGGAGGTAAAGAACATGAGCAAAATAATCGGACAGCCAATGCCAGGCATCCCCTGGGAGGAAAAGCCTGAAGGGTATCAAATGCCCTTATGGCGCTACAGCAAAAATCCCATTATCGGGAGAGATGGAAACAGGATTTCCAACAGCGTATTCAACAGCGCGGTAGTGCCCTTTGAGGGAGGGTATGCCGGGGTATTCCGCTGCGACAGCAAATCCGTCAGCATGGATATTTTTGTGGGCAGAAGCAGGGACGGAATTAATTGGGAGATTGAAGATACGCCTGTTTGCTTTGAAGGGGCGGACGACGAGATACTTAAGAGAGAGTATCGCTATGACCCGAGAGTATGTTTTATTGAGGACAGATATTATATTACATGGTGCAACGGCTATCACGGGCCGACTATCGGGGTGGCGTATACGTTTGATTTTAAGAAATTCGTGCAGTTGGAAAACGCGTTTCTTCCCTGCAATCGTAACGGTGTGCTGTTCCCAAGAAAAATTGACGGAATGTATACTATGCTGAGCAGGCCAAGCGATAACGGGCACACGCCTTTCGGGGATATTTTTATCAGTCAGAGCCCTGACCTGGAATTTTGGGGAAGGCATCGGCATGTAATGAGCCCGGAAAAAGGAGATTATTCCGCGTGGCAGTCAACAAAAGTAGGTCCGGGGCCGGTTCCTATTGAAACGGACGAGGGATGGCTTTTGATTTATCATGGAGTAATCACCACATGCAATGGATTTAATTACCGTATGGGAGCCGCGCTTCTTGATTTGGAAAAGCCCTGGAAGGTGCTTCGGCGTACCAGAGACTATATTTTAGGACCTCAGGAATATTATGAGTGCGTGGGAGACGTACCCAATGTGGTATTCCCCTGCGCAGCGCTTGCAGACGCTGACACAGGAAGAATAACCGTTTATTATGGGTGCGCGGATACCGTGACCGGCATGGCCTTTACAACAGTGGACGAATTACTGGGCTATTTAAAAGAGCATGGTATGTAATAGCTGTTAAAACCGGTGTCCTCCACCGCCGCCGCTATGGCCGCCGCCTCCACCGCTATGCCCTCCACCGCCGCCATGGCCGCCGCTGCTGGAGGGAGCGTAAACCTTTTTCTGGCCGGTCAGATGCTTTTGGGAATTGCGGAAGGCAAAGCCGGTGGAGGACGCCTGCAGTATTTCATTGGCTGCAGGCTTCTTCCCCCGTGACGTGGCTCTGACGATAAAATAATTTATCAATGCGGCTAAAATCAATGCTAATAGCGCATTGCCAATGTACTTCATGGGCTGTGCGATTTTTCTTCCCTCTAAAAGGGTATGTATCTGTTCAAAGGCTTTGGAGGCGCAGAGATAGTAGTCGCCGTCAGAAGCATAGCGGTACACATTGTCGGTGATGGTGTCGGCATAGGAATCGGTAATGGTTCTGTAAACGGCGCCGTCGCTGAAAATGTAGATTTCTCTGTTATCCATATCTATCAGGAAAAGAGTTCCGCTCTGCTGTCCGAACAATTCGTGGTAATAATTTTCCGCAAAATAAGAAGCGCTTAAATAATTGGAGGAAACGGATTTAAAGGCAGCGTTTCCGTAGGCGGTAATGTCCTGCATTTGCGCCAGGAGCTGTGAGCGCTCCGCCTCGCTCATCAATCCGGCGTCGTCTTCCAGAATAATCCGGTAGCCGGTATCCGGGTTTTGCCGGCGGAGCGCGCCAATATCGGAATCCGGCGCAGAATCGTTTTCGCTGGACGGGGAGGCGGCAGAACCCCGTTTGCTGCGTTCTAAGACAGAGGAACCCTGAGATGCATTTCCGGCAGTTTCGGCCTTAGTTTTCAGAGGGCTGGCGCAAAGCGCGCAGAACAAAAGAAAAAAGGCGGCCCGGGCCCGGAAAATTTTGTGTTTTTTCTTAAGCATTGTCGTCACCTCCGCTTCTTTCAAACTGCGGGAGCTTTCGTGTGGCAAGCACGTTGTATTTCCTGATGAGGTCCGTAACGGTAAATAAAATACCGGCGTAAGCGGCAATTGTTCCCCCGTAATACCATAAATCCGATACCGGATTAAGCAGCCAGATACCGGCGGCAATTCCCGCCGCGGCCAGCGAACCGGCAAATCCGTATATTGGCAAGGGGCCTTTCGTCAGGCAGAAAGGAAGAAGCTCTTTAAAATGAACAGAGCCGGCGGTTTTCTTTCCGAACTTATGAAAGGAAGCGCCGCTCATATGGCGGGCCAGATAACCTCTGTCGTCGGTTCGTCTGTCCCGGTGGTAAATCCCCAGAATTTCGGACATATAAATATAGAAAGAAGTGATGGCAAGAAAAATGGCGCATCCCAGCACGATTTTTGGTCTGAAAGTAAAAAAGAGATTCAGAAAAAGGAAAATCGGAAGGGCCAGAAAGACGGAAAAAAGGGCATATTTTTTGATATCGACGGGAATGTCCACAGCGGTCTTTCCTGTCTGGCCGTTTACCGTGGCGTAGGCCACGCGGCCGTCTTTTTGGTAGGACATGAACCAGACCGGGTACATAACGCGTTTTGGCGGTTCGCACCAGGTATGGAATATATTGGTCATTTTAAAATTATTTTTGCCCTCCGGCATGCCGATTCCGGAGAAAGCCGGCGTTTTTCTGACATGTTTAAAGCTGGTGGAGTTGGCAAGGGTTACGGCGTCGTTTTTATATAAATCACTGGCCACATCGGCGGTATCCGCATAAAAACCGCTTAAGAAAGAAGGCGTAAACTCCTTTAGCTCCCCGGTGTAAAAAGGCGCAATCCTCTCGCTGATGTTGTCGGAAAAGGAGGAGGAAGCGTCGTAGGTCAGATGCTGATAGGAGGCATCGATATCTCCAATCAAATCGTAATAGTCTGTGTAACGGTAATTTCCTCTGGTGTAGGATTTTTCCCCGTTTAGGGTAACCGGCCCCTGCTGGCTGATGCTGTAACTCCAGTAGGGCATATAGATTCCGCGGAAGCTGTCGATGCATTTTTCGTCCGTCAGCTCCCGGGGCGCAAAGGGCGCGCGTTTTATCCGGTTTAAGTATGCCTTTTTGCATGCGTCTTTGCTCTGCTTAAAAGGAATGATGTGGACGGGACGGTTCTCCTGGCTGATGCGGCTTGAAAGAATTGTGGATGCGCCGCAAAAGCTGCAAAATTCGGCGGCGGAGTTATCCGTGCTGAGAATTTCGCCGCCGCATTGCGGGCAGGTAAAAACGGTAACGTCAAACATTTCGCTTTCCACAGCGTCGCTTTCTTTTGTTACCTGATACGGGTCATAAGTGGTAAGGCAGTAATCGCATTTTAACTTTTGGGAATCAATATCAAATTTCAGATTACCGCCGCAGTTTTGGCATTCGTACAAAGTAATCCCCCCTTCATTCTCTATTATATGGTGGGATGGATTATGCCGTCAACCGGTTTTAAAGCAGCGCCCCTGAAAGGTTTTTCGCTCGCGCATCAGGCGGTGAAGCGTGTTGAGCACCTTTTTCTTGTTGCCGCTCCAGGCCGGGGCAATCAGGATGCGTTTAGGGCCGTCGCCGGTAACGCGGTGAACGACGGTGTCGGGGGACAAGCGCTCCAGACAGGCAATAAGGATATCCGTATATTCCGTTTCCGTAAGGACAGAAAAATATCCTTTCCTGTAGTCGTCGGCCAAATCAGTGCCTTCCAGAACGTGAAGAAGCTGGAGTTTGATTCCGAAAAGGTTCTGGGAGTTCAGATAATCTATGGTTTCCAGCATCTGCCCGTTGTCCTCACCTGGAAGCCCTAAAATAACATGGGTGATTATCGGAAGCCGAATGGCATGCAGGTTTTTTACGGCCTGCTCAAAGCAGGAGAGGGGATATCCCCTTCGGATGTATGCTGCAGTTTTTTCATGGATAGTCTGAAGCCCAAGCTCTATCCAGATGAATTTGTCCGGGTATCGCTCTTTCAGGGCGGCAAGAAGTTCCAGTACCCGTGGCGGCAGGCAGTCCGGGCGGGTAGCGATGGAAATGCCAAGCACGAAAGGAGTTTCCATCGCTTCGGTAAAAATCCGCTCCAGATAGGGCAGGGGAGCGTAAGTGTTGGTATACGCCTGAAAATAAGCAATAATGCAGGGACGGAGAAGCTGTGTCTGCATATGTGGTCCTGACAGTGTGGAATCTTCCAGCCGGGCAGAAATTTCCTTCACTGCCGGGAGCTTTTCCGCAATCAGTGCAAAACCTGCCTCTAGTTGGGCGGCGATATCGCCCTTTCCGGCGGCGTCTGTTGCAAATTCCCCGCTTCCGCCCGCACTGCAGAAAATACAACCCCGGGTGCTTAAGGCGCCGTCCCGGTTAGGGCAGGTCATATGGGCGTTCAGGGCGACCTTAAAGCATTTCCTGTGAAAGGTGTTTTTGCAGTAGGCGTCCAGAGAGTAGTAGGGCTTTCCCAGCCACTTTTCAGGAGGCTTAAGGGCTGTTGCCGATTGGCAGTTTGTGCGGTTTGCTGCATAGTCTGTCATAAAAATACCTCTTTCCCGTACGGAAGCGGAAGAATTTAAAGCGGCGCGTATTCAATGGTTCTTGCCCGGGTGCAGGCAGTTAAGTCCTTTTCCGTCAGGGCAAAAAGGGGATGGAGCTCCTCTGGCGCGTCGATGACAAGGACGTTTATTTCATCGCGCATGGAAAGGTTATTTTCCGATTTTTCCCGCCGTATTCCGGTAAGAATCCGTTTCACGGCTTCTCCAAATTCCAGAAGACGTCTGTTTTCGTCTCCCTCTTTTAAGGAAGGAGCAAAACCGTACCGCGCCGTATTTTCCGGGGCGGGGCCGGCGTCCTTTGGCGTTGCGCCTTCCCAGTAAAGCAGATGAAGGGAGATTCCCTTTTCATACTGCCTGAAAAATTCCTGATAAATATGTTCCGTGATATGAGGGACATATATTGCATATAATTTCAGGATATTCAGCAGAGTAAAGTACAGCGCGCGCTGGCCGCTTTGCCGCTGCTTTTCACCATGGATATCGGGACGGTACAGGCGTTCCTTAACGATTTCAATGTAATTGTCGCAAAAATCTTTCCAGAAGAAATCATCGATTTCATTTCTGGCGGAGCCGATTTCATATTCGTTTAAAAGTGTCTGCGCATTTCGGACAACCTCCCGGGTGCGGGCGATAATCCATGAATCAATGGGCAGAAGGTCAGGCTCTGCCGCAGGGTCGATATCCTGTAAATGAGATAAGGAAAATTTGCAGGCGTTCCACAGCTTCGTGAGGAAGCGTCTTGCGGCGGCAAGGTCGTCCGGGGCGAAAAAAGTATCGGTACCCAGTTTTGCGCCGGCGGCCCAGTACCTCACAGCGTCGGCGGAATAAGCGCTTATCAGACCGGTGGGCGTAAGGTTGCTGTTATTTTTGGATTTGCTGATTTTCTCTCCTTTTCTGGCAAGCACAAAGCCGCTAATCATAATGTCCTTCCACGGAAGCTTTCCGGTGTGGTAGAGACTTCTTACGATGGTATAAAAGGTCCAGGTACGGATAATCTCGGAAGCCTGGCAGCGCACGCTCATGGGAACGAGGGGAACGCCTGACAACTCGTTAATCTGGGGTGTCACAGAGGAGGTTGCCCAGGTGTCAAAAACGGCGGTTTCCGGTATAAAGTCTTTACAGCCGCATTCACAGCTTCCCTCAAAAGGCATTTCAACAGGATTTACGGGGAGCTGCGAGGCGCTGGCAAAGACAGCCCTGCCGCAGCTTTTACAGTACCAGAGAGGGAAGGGAATGCCAAAGTAACGCTGACGGGAAATGCACCAGTCCCATTTTAAATTGGAAACCCATGCCAGATAGCGGTTTTTCATGTGGGCGGGATACCAGTTGATTTCGTCAGCCGCTTTCAGGAACCGTT